>Ga0136560_1000550_pt1 | contig 18991 bp, 10 predicted proteins | sample AntRauMeHopE1497_FD_104925 | JGI IMG/M metagenome (GOLD analysis project Ga0136560, IMG submission 104925) | Saline lake microbial communities from Rauer Islands, Antarctica - Metagenome Hop E1 #497 | ecosystem: Environmental > Aquatic > Non-marine Saline and Alkaline > Saline | place... | reverse complement strand
CAGGGAAGCCAACGACGCCGGCCAGGAGGCCGTCGCCTCGCTCCTCTGCGCCGTCTGGCAGAGCCGCGACGAGGACGGCTCTGCCGGCTCGGGCGCGGCGTCGGCGGCGTCGTCCCCCGCCGCGGCGTCCGGCAGCGCGGCCTCGTCGTCCGCGTCCGCCGGCGCCGCCGCCGCCGGCTCCGGCTCGCTCCGTGACCGCTCCTCGGCCGACTCCGCCGCCGGGCTCGAGGCCAAGCAGGCCGCCCTCCTCCCCGGCTCCGCGGCCCTCCTCTCGTGCCTTGGCCCCGTCCACCGCCGCCGCGTCGCCGCCAGCCTCGCCGACGCCCTCGCCTCCCAGCACAGCGAGGTCTCGACCATGGAGGAGTGCGACGCCATCCTCAAGACGCTCTCCCCGCTCCTCCGCGACGAGGAGGACGGCGCCGCGGCCTCGGCCGGCGCCGTCTCCGCTGAGGCCTTCCGCGCCGAGCAGCGAAGCGTCGCTCGCTTCGTCCACTGCATAGGCAGGGGCGCCCCCTCGGCCGCCGACGAGTTCGCGGTCCTGTGCGCCGCCCGCCGCGCCTTTGGCTTCGGCCAGGCCCGCCGCATCGCCTTCACGCTGCCGCCCGTCGTCGTCCGCCTCCTCCAGGTCCACAGGCGCCTCGCCGCCGAGGCCGAGGCCGGCGCCGAGCCCGCCGCGGCCTCCTCCGGCGGCAAGCCCGTCAACTCCAAGGCCGTCCTCCGCATCGCCCACGAGACCTGCGCCGCCCTCAGCTCCGTCCAGCCGCTCTCCGCCCTCCGCCTCTTCCTCCTCTGCGGCTCTGCCACCTCGGCGACCCGGCCGTCGTACGACTTCCTCTCCCAGGCCATCCTCCTCCACGAGGACGTCCCCGAGTCCTCCCTCCAGCGCTCCAGCCTGCTTCACACCATCGGCGCCCTCCGCGCCTGCGGGCCCGCCGGCATGGGCGAGGAGGGATACACCACCCTCGCCACGCGCTGCACCAAGTTCGCCGCCAAGCTGCTCCGCAAGCAGCACGCCGTCGAGTGCGTCCTCGCCTGCGCGCAGCTCTTCTGGGTGCCCGCCGCCGACGGCGCCGACGCCGCCACGGCCTTCGAGAGGCCCGAGCAGGTCCTCACCTGCCTCGACAAGGCCGTCGCCATCGCCGAGGATGCCATCCCTCGCGACCCGACGCTCTTCGTCCAGGCGCTCGGCTCTGCAGTCCACTTCTTCGGCCGCAGGTGCCCGTCCGTCGGAGCCAAGCAGCTCCAGGACACCGCCACCACGGCCCGCGAGCGGGTTTCCGACGCCATGGGGCCCCAGGCGGCCGACGCCAAGGCCCATCTGGAGGCCGTGGTGGACCACATCAACTTTGCGCGCGAGCAGGCGGGCTCCAACGCGAGCTTCGCGCACTGGGCCGGGGTGACGGTGTGACCGGCCGCCGCGCAACGCCGTGATTGAGCATACCACGGCCCGCGCCCTGGTGCCCGCGCCACACGGCGACCCGCCCGTGTCACGAAGCCGCGTGCTGCGGCGCAACGACTGCTGCCCGTGCCGATGCTGCCGTGCACCCATCGTGCACCCGGACCAAGCCGCTTAATGGCATGATGTGCTCGTCATCGTGTGCTGGCCCGGAGTGTGCGTCGCAGCTGGCGGTGAGGGGCGGGAAGGCGCAATCATCGCATCGCCCGGCCCGTCGTCGAACACGCGGCTCCAATCACGGCTCCTGCGCTTTATATCTGACGCAATAACGTCTTGATTGCCGGAAACGGGCCGCGCGAGCCCCTTGGCCCTTTGCCAGGCGGGCAGAGGCAGGGCTGGACCCCGCGTGGGCGCGATAAGACGCCTCCGCACACACAGCCGGCCCGCCATGATCAAGGGGTTCTTCGTCATCAACAACCATGGCAAGGCCCGCCTGATCAAGGACTACCAGCGCATGGTGAGCCGGAGCCGGACGACCGATCTCCAGCCTCGTTTTCTGTCGCCCGATCAGCTCCACGCCCCTGCGATCCCGGCCCGCCCCGCGTCCGCTCGCAGACCCAGGCCGACCAGCAGCAGACAGTCCGCGAGATCTTCGGCCTGCTGTCCAAGCGGTCGGACAACGTCTGCAACTTCCTCGAGGGGGGCAGGTGAGCCGACATTGAACCTGCGCGCGGCCGTCCATCTGGCGGCGCCGAGCCCCGCTGCGGGCTACCGTGCCATCTCAAGGTCGCAGTGCTCTCGGCCGGCCTGCCGCGTCCCGGCTTGCCCCCGGCGCCGGCCCCGCTCGACCCTCCCGGAGCGCCCGCCGCGCCGATTTTCCTTCCGCCCGCAGCGTGTCCAAGTACTCCAAGGACACCAAGCTGATCTACCGCCACTTCGCCACGCTGTACTTTGTGGTCGCCGCTGACGGGAGCGAGTCGGAGCTCGGCCTCCTCGATCTTGTGCACGTCTTTGTCGAGGCGCTCGACGAGCGCTTCGAGAACGTGTGCGAGCTTGACCTCATCTTCCACTCGGACTCGGTGCACTACATCCTGGACGAGATCATCATGGGCGGCATGGTGCTGGAGACGAACCGGGCCGAGGTGACGGAGGCCGTGAGAGCGATGGACAAGCTGGAGACGGATACGCGCGGCGCCGCGGTCAAGGCCTGACGCGCCCTCGGTGCCTGCCGTGTCCTCTGCGCGGCGTGGTGGTGCTATGCTGCCCCGGGGCGTGCGTTTGCGTGTCGTTTCCGTGCTCCTGCCAACCCGATTGTTCGCGAGTCGCTGCCGGCTCAAGCACCGCTGTCGCACCCGCGCGCACGGCCTCGCTCAGGGGACCGCGGGGCAGCTCACTGCTCCGGCGAGGGCTGGCCCAGGGCCGCCGCGAACGCCGCGGCGGCAGTGGCGGTAGTCGGCGGCGGCGCGCCAAACACAGACGCGGGCGTCGGCAGCGGTGCCGCCGCGGCGCGCCCCGCCGCGGCGGTGCCGAAGAGGGACGCCTCTCCCGCCCGGGCGAGCCCGGTGCCGGACGCGAACTCTCGAAGCCGGGCGAGCTCGCGGGCGAGCTTGGCGGCTCCCGCGGGCCCTCCGAAGAGCGTGGAGACGCTCTGCCGGGCGTCGGCGAAGTGTGCGGCGGTCACGATGGCTTCGCCCCTCGCGGCGCGGTGGGCGCGTGTGGCGGCGAGGCGGCAGAGCGCCTCGATCTCCGCACCGGTGAAGCGGTCGCAGGAGCCGGCGAGAGCCGGCAGGTCCACGTCGGGGCCCAGGCGGAGGGGCGCGGCGTGCACGCGGAGGATGTCCAGCCGGCCGGCGGCGTCGGGCGGGGCGACGAGGAGGCGGAGCTCGAGGCGCCCGGGGCGGAGGAGGGCGGCGTCGAGGGACTCCGGGCGGTTCGTGGCGGCGACGACCACCACTCCGGGGGCGCTGTCGATGCCGTCAATCTCCGTGAGGAGCGTCGCGAGGACGCCGGCGGAGGCGCCCCCGTCCGTCTCTGCCGAGGAGGCGCCGCGGCTGCCGACGAGGGCGTCGACCTCGTCGAGGAAGATGACGGCGGGCGTGGCGGCGCGGGCGCGGCGGAAGGCCTCGCGGAGGTTGCGCTCCGCCTCGCCGACGTACTTGCTATAGACGTCGGCGCCGGAGAGGGCGAAGAAGGAGGCGCGGGTGGAGGTGGCGAGGGCGCGGACGAGGAGGGTCTTGGAGCAGCCGGGGGGGCCGAATAGGAGGACGCCGGGGGGCGGCGCCACGCCCGCCGACTCGAACACCTCCCTGTGCTCGATGGGCCACTGGAGGCGCCGCACCAGCTCCTCCTTCACGGCGTCCACGCCGCCGACGTCGTCCCACGAGGCAGGGTTCGGCGCGGTCTGCAGGCCGCGCAGCGCCGAGCCCGGCACCTCGCGGCGCGCCCGCTCCAGGTGGGAGAGAGTGATGGTCTCCGCCGGGGCGGGGGCCGGTGGCCGGGAGCCGGCGCGGGCCGAGGCGGCCATCACCGCGGCATCCTCGGCCCGGGCGCGCAGGTCGGCAAACGCGGCATCGAGCGCCGCGGGGTCCGCCGGGGCCGAGCCGTCGCCCTCGTCGTCGTCGTTCTCCTCCTCCTCCTCGGGCCCGGCGCCCGTGCCCGTGCCGATTGCGGCGTCCTGCCTCGCGAGCTCCCGCGCCGCCCCGACCAGCGCGTGGACGTCGCTGGGCAGGTAGCCGATGAGACCCTCGGCAAAGAGACGGAAGGCCTTGCCCTCGGCGGTGGCTGGGGCGCGCAGGTCCGAGCGGGAGCGGCGGAGGGCCTCGCGGAGGACTGCGGCGCGGTCGGTGACGGCGGGGGCGTCGACGGGGGCGTCGGCCTCCAGAAGGCCCGCCGTCCTCGCCGCGGCGTCGACGCCCTCGAGCGACGCCGCGGTGCCCACGACCACCAGGCGCCTCGGCGCGGTGCCCGCCGCGCCGCCGCGCCTGGGGAGGGCGTCGCGCCGCCAGGGCGCTCCGCTTCCGGGCAGCGCGGCGCCCCCCGCCGCCCCGCCGTCGTCCTCGTCCTCGCTGCTCTCGTCCGCAGCGCCGCACGCCTCGGCCCCGTCGTCGCCCGGCACCCGCACGAACGCCGGGCGGGCCGCCCCCTCGGCGTCGTGGTTCCAGCAGTGCGCCTCCATCAGGCAGAGCAGCTGCGAGCGGAAGGCCACTTCGACGGGGGACAGGCCCTGCCCCGCCGCGTCGTCGGCGTCACCCGCCCCGGCGTCGTCGCCCCCCGGCGCCACGCTGCCCGGCGCCGGCGGCAGAAGCCGGTCCATCCCCTCGAGCAGGACGATGCAGACCCGCGCCTCGTCCTCCGCGTCCTCGTCCTCGTCCCCCCCCTCCTCCTCCCCGGCCGCGGCCCCCGCCTCCTCGTCCTCGTCGTCCGCCGCGGCGCCGCCCCGGGCGTGCGCCGCTCCCCCCCGCCGCACGACGATGCGCCTGCCCCGGCTGTACTCCGTAGCGACGCCGGGCCACCTCGCCGCCTCGCTCCGCTCCACAGCCTCCGCCGCCGCCCCGACCAGGCCCTCGCCCCACCCGCGCCTCGCCCAGCCCCCGCGCGGCTGTGAGAGCCACCTCCTCGCCCCCCGGAAGACACGGCGGAGCCGCGAGAGGGCGTCGTCCTCCTCCGCCGCCGCGACGTCGGCGCCGGAAACGGCCACGACACGAACCCGGGTGCGGGGAAGAGCGGAGGCCTCCCGGGCCACCGCGTGCACCACCGCCCGCTTCCCCGCGCCCGGCAGGCCGTGCAGGAGCACCGCGCGAGGCGGGTCGACGTCGGGCGCGCGGGGCGGGGCAGAGCCGGGCGCTCCCGAGGCCGCTGCGACCGCCGCCGCCCCGGGGACCGATCCCCACCCCACGAGGTCCGGCCGCCGGAGGGGCAGCACCACGCTGCGCCGGAGCGCGGCCGCGGCAGCAGCCGAGGCCGTGCCGGGGAGGGCAGCGACGGGGGCGTCGCAGTCGTATTTCGCACACTCGAGCGCGCACGGGTGCCACGTGGTCCGGGGCCTCGCGGCAGCGGCGGGGCTCGCGGCCGACGACGGGGAGGACACGACGGCGCGGAAGGAGAAGGGGGAGCCTGGGGACGCGCCCGGCGCCCCGGCCGGCGGCGCGGCCGTCGGTGCGGACGCCGAGCCGGCCGGCGCGGTCAGTGCCGCGAGCGCGGCTGCCCTCACCACCGCGGGCCTCGGAAGCACGATGGTGGTGCTCGGGCCCACGGCGGTGACCGGGGCAGCGGACGGCGTCATCGCAAAGACAAATGCCCACCGGCCGGGGCCGACCAGCTCGGCCGGCAGGCGCACCGCACACCCTGGCACCGCGATGCAGCCGCACAGCACTGGCCCGAGGAGCGCCGTGGCGCCCTCAGGGCCGCCGCCGGCCTGGCGCAGCGCCGCCTCAGCCTCGGCGTCGACGCGCATCGACTTGCCACCGTCCACTGCCACGCACACCCTCACGTGCACCGCCACCGCCAGAGCGGGCGGAACGCTAGAGCCGGGGATTGCCGCCACCCTCACGGGGCCTTCGGCCCACCCCGCCGTCGCGGCCGCGAGCGCTTCGCCGAGCTCTTCGTCCCGCCTGTCCAGGTCCATTCCCTCCGGGCAGCTGCGGCAGACCATCGACCTGGTCGAAACGCGCGCAGGCATGGCTGCCGCCGCCGGTGCGCCCACGGCCTCGGCCGTGAGTGCGGCGGGGACCGACGCGTCAAGCGCGCAAATCGCCAGCCACGGCACCGACGGGTCGTCCCCGGACGCGCACACGACAGGTACACCTGCAGCAAGGCGCGCCTTGGCCAGCCACGCCGCGCCTGCGAAGAGAAGGGGCGCGCCCATCTCAGCGCCCCTGTGCGCGCCGTCGTCGGAGCCCCAGCCGCGGCCTGAAGACGACATGGCGCGAAGAAGGGTGTGCGACATGCCGCTCCTGCCGTCTCTGTGGGACTGAGCGCAGGAGTGGCGAAGCGAGGCAGCGAAAGCGTGCAGCGCACTCCCGCCACTGCCTTTTGCACGGCGCGGACACTCACACATTCGATCGCAGCACAAAACCGGCGCGCGGCTCATCCCGACTTTCTGGACTGAATCTTCGCGAGCTTGGCCGCCCGGACCCGCTCGAGGCGCTGCTGCTGCTCGAGCTCGCGCTTGACGTTCTGGTACCGCTGCAGGAGCCGCTCGAGCTCCGCCTGCCGCTGGCGCATCATCTCGGCCTTGCCCTGCTGGATGCGCTTCTTGAGGGCCTGGAGCTCGAGGCGCAGCTTCTGCTTGAATCGCATCTCCTTCTGGTACATCTCCGCCTGCCGCTCGTTGTTCCACTTCTCCTCCTCGAACGCCATCTGCGGGTTGGGGAGGGGAGCAGGAGGAAGGAGCGGGAAGGAGGACGGCTGTGGCGGTCGGAGCGCGGCACGCCCAGGGGCGCGCTTGTTGATACGCCGCAAAGCCAGCAGCCTCCCCCGGCCACGCCGCCACACGCAGCCAGCCGCCCTTCCCGTCCCCCCTCGCGGCGGTGCTCACGAGCTCGTCGGCCTTCTGCTTGATCTTGGCGGCCTCGGCGTAGTTCTTCTGCTTCGCAAGCACGTCCTGGATTCGCCGCAGGTTCAGGTACTCCTTCGAGTGCCTCGGGATGGTCGCCCGGGCGATGAGCTTCTGCTGGAACTCGCGGAGCTCAGCCACGTGGCGCTCCTTCATCGACAGGATGAGGCGCGCGGCGTTCTCCTCGTAGTCGGACATGCGGCGGTCCCACTCCGCGTTGAACTGCTGAAACTCGAGCATGTGCGCCTCCTCCACGCCGAGGCGCTCCGCCAGTTGTCTCGCGCGCATGGCCTCGCGCCTGCGGTTCTCCTCGTGCACGCGCAGCTCGTCGAGCCGCGCTCTCGCGATGTCCGCCTCCACATACTTGCCCTGCCTCTCGCAGTTGAGCCGGTGCTCCTCCAGGATTGAGATAAAGTCCTGCGTGCCGGGGAGGTGGGAGCGAACCGCGTCCGTCCGGTGGCCAGGCGACGGCGCAACCGAAAATGCCGGGCGGTCGGCCCGCGGCGCCGCCGGACCCCCGCGCTGGCACTGCCAGGACACTGTGCAGGCTACGCCGGCTAATCTGCTTAGCGGGGCATGCCGGGAGCGCTCCGTCTCACCTTGACGGCCTCGTCTTCAAAAGCCAGGTCCTCGTGTACTGCCGAGGCGGACATGGTTGAGGCCGCCATGCTGCTGACCGCGGCGCTTCGCGCACCCGCTCCGACGACTCCAGGCTCGCAGGGCTTCCTTTCCCGGTTGGTTTCGCCCGTGCTGTGCAAGCGTGCGGCGTGCTGCGGGCGCCCCGCGACAGAGCACCCTGACCTGCTCGGCCATTCTGGCACAGGCTCAGCCGGCCGTGCGCCGCAATGACCGAGCCCGCCGTGCGCAAGCCCTCCTGCTCGGAGCAGATTCTGCCGGGCCCCGCTTCTGTCAAGTTCATCGTGGCCTCTGAGGTCAGTGCAAGTGACCCGTCGCCGCACCGCCGGCCGCCGTGGGACTGCCGCCTCGCCCCCTGGGCGGGCATGACCACCCCAATATCCCCCCTTTTGCGCGCCGCAGGTGTCTGAGAGGTTTACGTACTACGGGAACAAAGCCATCTTGACGCTTTTCTTGACCGTGAGCCGCTTGAAGTTCAAGATCAACGTTCCCCGCCGGAGGAGCAGCGCGCTGCGCGCTTTGCCGCTGCTTCGTGTCTGACCAAGAACCTCTCTGCTGCTGCCACCCGGTGGCACGCGCAGGATGTGTTCCTCTTCTCCGACGCGGACGCGACTTCCATTTTCTTCTGGTACTCCGCGGGTACGTACCTTGCTCCGCTCCTGGGCGGGTATATCTGCGACGCCTACCTCGGCAAGATGTTCACCATCATCGACTTCTCAGTCATCTACATCATTGGCGCCGTCGCGCTGACCGTGTCGGCGCTGACCGAGTGGCAGTGGCTGGCCTTCCTGGGGCTCGTGCTCATCGCCCTCGGCACCGGTGGCATCAAACCGTGTGTGGCCGCGTTCGGCGCGCAGCAGCTGCGGGACCCGAGGTACTCGCCACCGACGGGCTGGACCCAGGAGAAGATGGTTTCGATTTACTTTTCCTCGTTTTACTTGTCCATCAACCTCGGCTCCATGTTCTCGTACATCCTGCTGCCGCTTGCGAGGCGGTACGGCGGCTTCGAGGCGGCGTTCGGGTCGGCGACGATCGTGCTCGTTGTCTCGCTGCTCGCCTTCATGGCCCCGTGCCGTGGCTACCTCCGCGAGAAGCCCAAGGGAAGCGTGCTCGCGTCGGTGCTCTCGGTCATGGGCGCGGCATGCAGCGAGCAGTGCCGCACGCGGGGCCCCTTCTGGTGGCTCTCTTGCAGCCCGGCCTCGGCGGACAAGGCGCTGATCGAGGACGGGGCGGCCGGCGGCGACAAGGACGCGTCGGACGACGACGGGGCGCTGGTGGCGCGCGGCAGCGACGACGGGTCGGACGACGACGGCGCCGCGACGGGCAGCGCCGTGTCGCCGCTGGGCGGGAGCGGGGTCGCTGCCCCCAAGGTCGCCGCGGTGGACGAGGCCGAGGCGGCGCGCCGTCTGCGGTCGTCGGAGCTGCGGCGGCGCGCGGGCTGCCTGAACTCGGTCCGGGGCCGCTTCAGCGACGACATGGTGGACGGCGCGGCCTCAATCACCTCCATCCTGCCCGTCTTCAGCATCATCGCCCTGTTCTGGGCGCTGTACGACCAGCAGGGGAACGCGTGGGTGCTGCAGGCCAAGCGCATGGACCTCGGGCCGTTCGAGCCGGACCAGCTGGGTGCCATCAACCCCATCCTGGTCATGCTCATGCTCCCCGTCTATCGCGCCGTCATCCTCCCCTGCCTGGAGCGCATCGGGCGCTGCTGCCCGCTGCTCAAGCCCACCCCGCTCCGGCGCATGGGCGTGGGCATGCTCCTCGCGGCTTTCACCTTCGTGCTCAGCGCCGGCGTGGAGCAGCTCATCGACACCAGCGCCCCCGGCTCCGTCTCCGTCGCGTGGCAGCTCCCCCAGTGGGTCCTCATCACCATCGCCGAGCTCTTCCTCTCCGTCACGGGCCTCGAGTGGGCCTACACCCAGGCGGACAAGAACCTCCAGGGCGTCTGCATGGCCGCCTGGTTCTTCAGCAACGGCCTCGGCGACGTCCTCGGAGGGGTGCTCTACCAGGTGACCAAGGAGATGGGCCAGGTGTCCATCTACCTCATGTTCGCGGCCCTCATGGTGGTGGCCTTCTTCGTCTACACCGTCCTGGCGGCGTGCTACGTGGACCTGCCCCCCGAGCCGGTGGAGCGCGTCGAGGACGGCGCGGAGGAGGAGTCCGAGGCTCTCATGTACGCCAGCCCCGGCACCAACAGCATGGCCCAGTCCCTCGAGCTCGACCCTACCAAGCACTACGGCAGCGTGCGGCCCCCGAGGCGCGCCGGGGGGGCTCCCGGGGCAGAGCTGTAGGGGCCGCACCGGCTCGCGAGTCCCGGGCGACGCGAGCCCCGAGGGTGGGCGGGGTTGGGTTCTACGGCGGGGCCGCCCCTTGTGGCTGTGGGGTCTGCCTGGCGGCCCGGATTGCAAACAGGATCTGCCTGGCGTGTTTTTGTTGCGTTGAATGTGCGGCACGGCCCGTCTCGCAGTGCGTGCGACCAGTGAAACAACACGCGTCAGCGGCACTGATGCCTTCGTCGCCGCTGGCACGCAGACTCGATCACCGCGCGCGCAGGCTCAGAAGCGCGAGGCCGCCGCGGACGCGGCGCTGGCCGCCGCCCTGCCCTCGTCCTTCCCCTCGTAGAGCTTGGAGAGGCGCGTGTCCGCGCGGAAGGTTGCCATGAGCTCCTGCAGCTTCTCCATCATCACGGCCTTCTGCCTCTCGGAGCGGGAGCGGAGCACGCCGATGCGGAACATGTGGTCGGACATGGCCTGGTGGAACTCCGCCTCCGCCTTCTCGCTGCCGTCGCCCCTGGTGCGGGAGAACTCGCGCTGGCGGCGCTGCAGGGCGTCCTGCTCGTCCTGCAGCCGGCGCTGGATGATGGCCATCCGGTCGATGTGCCGCTGCCGGAGCGCCTTCTCGCACTTGATCCGGACCTTGAACGCGGTGGCCTCGTCCATGGCGAAGGGGTCGGGGACGTCGACGAGGAAGGGGGCGAGGTAGTCCACGCGGCGGGCCGAGGCGGTGTCGGCGCCGTCGTCCCGCTCCTCCAGGGCGACGCCCTCCCGCACGCGGCGGGACGCCTCGGCGAAGGCGTCCTCCAACAGCCGAGGGGACGCCTCCTCCGCCTCCCGGCAGCGCATGAGGACGACGGAGCAGCCCTCGTGCGTGGCGCGGAGGGTCTTGGAGCACCGCTGCTGGGCCTTGACGGCCGTGCGGAAGTCCGTCTCCCGCTCGTACGGCGACGCGATGGGCGCGAACGTGTCCTCCGTCAGCATCGTCACGTCCAGGTGCCCCTCCCCGCCCGCCTCGCCGACGTCCATCGCGACGGACCGCCTGGACTTGAAGAGCCGCGTGTTGGGCACGACGCGGCCCTCGGCCGTGTGGTACCGGGCCTCGATCTCGTGGGAGAGGAGTAGGAACTTGTACTTGGCCACGTCCCGGTGGGCGGGGGCCGCGGGGTCCCGGGCGTAGCGCTCGGCCATCTTGCGGACCACAAAGGTGCCGCCCGTGGCGGCCATGGTCGGCCCGACGGACGTGACCATGAGGTCCGCGGCGGACGGGTCCCCCGTGGCGATGACCGCCGTCGGGTCCTCCGGCATCATGCCCGCCTCGCGGACCACGTCCTCTGGCCCGAGGAAGGTGACGCTGCGGTACTCCAGGCGGTCCGGCGTGGCCTCCCCGTCGTACCACTCTTGCACCTTCTTCCCGAACACCTCCAGGCGCCGCACCAGGGCGTCGGTGCGCGCCGAGGGGAAGAAGAGCGTCTCCCGGTGCAGGCCAAGGGCCTCGACCAGGCGCCGCAGGCCGTCGCTCCGCCCGGGGGCGAACTCCTCCTCCGTCACGCAGTCCGCGGGCCGCCTGAGGCGGAGCACGAGGCCGTCCTCGCGCCCGGCGAAGCGCTCGTGCACCGCGTCTTCGCACAGCCGCGCCTCGTCGGCGTACCACACCACGCGGCACACCATGCCCCGGGGGTGCGCCCGCGGCGCCCAGCGCGTCTCGGTGCACATGCTCCTGATCTCCCGCTGCCCCTGCTCGTCGTCGGCGTCGAGCCCCATGCCCTCCCGCACAGCGTACCGCGGCAGCCGGAGCGGGCGCACCCACGGCGCCGGGAGGTCCAGGATATGCTCGCCGTCCTCCTCCAGCTCGAGGTCCGCGGCGGCGGCGGCCGCGGCCGCGGCGGCCTTGGAGGCCCCGTCCGGCGCTGCCTCGCCGGCGGGCCCTGCCTCGCCGGACGCATCGCCCGCCGACGTCCCCGCGCCGCCACCCGCGGCGTCGTCCCCGCCCGCGGCCGAAGCGGGCGCCGGGGCCTCAGCCCCGCCGCCCGCGGCAGCGGCGGTGTCGGAGCCGTCCCCCCGCGCCATGGACCCGAAGCCGCCGACGCCGCCGATCCCCGACAGGCCGCCGTCGAGCCCGCCGTCGCCGGCGTCGTCGCCCACCCCCGAGTCCGGGCTCAGGAATACGCCCTCCCAGCTGTCCTGGTCCTCCACACCGAAGGACACCAGGCCGATGGGGGCGGCCACAGCGTCCTCAGCGGGGCCGGCGGCGGCCGCGTCGCCGTCCTCGTCCTCCTTGCCGTCCTCGCCCGCCGTCGGTGCGTCCAGCCCGGCCTCCTCCGCGTCGGCCACGGCCTCCGTGAGGATCGCGTCGAGCGCCGATGCGCCGCCGTCGGTGGCCGGCTTGGCCTCGGCGGCCTCGTCCTCCTTGGCGAGTCGCTCCAGCAGGGCGGCGGCCGCCGCGGAGGACGCCAGCGCCCTGGGCTTGGTCGGCACACGCGCGAGGATGTCCAGGACCCGCCGCTTCGCTGCCTCGATCGGGTCGACGTTGTCATCGTCGCCCCCGTCGGCGTCGTCATCGTCGGCGTCCTTCCCCTCCTCCTCGTGGCTCCCCGCGCCGGCCGGGCGGAGGATCACGCGCCCCGTCGGGTCGTACGAGAGCGGCGGCACCCCCAGGTCCCCGTCCAGGTCCTCCTGCCTCCCCGCGAGGCCCATGGCGACGGCCTCGGCGTCGGGAAGGAGAGGGACGCCCTCGCCCGGGTCGGGCCCCTCGCTGGGCCCGTCGGGGGGCATCGCCCCCTCGGGGGGCTCCTGCATGTTCACCCACAGGTTCTTGTTGCTGAAGACGACGTCGGCGTGGAGGTAGGGGGCCGCGGAGGCGGTGTAGACGCGGCCGGTCGACGGCTCCACGTGCAGCAGCTCGTCCACCCCGCGCTTCCCGGGGCGGACCACGACCCAGCAGTGGACCCTGCGGCCGCGGAGGGGGTCGTCCTCCTCGGAGGGCGGCACCACGCCGCTCGAAGGGCCCCGCTGCCCGTCGGCCACCCACGAAACGTCCCTGCGGCGGCCTCTCGGCACGTCGTCGTCGTCGCTTGCGTACTCGTCGGCCTTGGCCGCCCGGGCGACGGCCTCGGCCTCCTCCCTCGCCCTCACTTCGTCGTCAAACACGGACTCGAGGCTCGGGGGTGCCGGCACGTCATAGGCGGGCTCGCTCGAGCCGGCGCCCGCCGCCGCGGACCCTGACGCCGCTGCCGCGGGCCCCGACCCCATCCCCAGGGTGTGGTCGCGCTTGTAGCCGACGGCGGGCGCCGCGGGGGCAGGCGGCTCCCAGTCGGAGCGGAGCGAGTGCGTGTCCCTCAGGGTCACCGCCGCGGGGGCCGTGCCGGCCGCGCACATCGCGTCGTACCCGGCACCCAGGAGCAGGGAGGCGAGGGTGACGGCCATGTCAAAGGAGTCGCCCGCCCGGCGCTCGACCGTCGAGGCGGGAGAGAGCACGTAGCGGGGAGGCTGCACCGGGTCCGACAGCGGCTCGAACCGCACGTACTTGGCGACAAAGTCCGCGCACGACTGCAGGTCGTACAGCGCCTTGGCCGGAAGCAGGGCGGGGCGGATTGTCGTGCAGACAAACTTGGGGACCCCGGCCTCGTTCAGCGCGGTCAGGAAGAGCGGCGGCCTGTTCGGGGAGGCCTCCTCGAACTGCGTCGTGAAGTTGCGCACGTACTCGAGGCACAGCTGCTCCTTGGTCGTGTTGCCACGGTACGAGAGCGGCAGCCGGCCGCGATCAACCGCGGCCAGCCATCCGGCCTTGGCGCTCGCGACACCCCCCGCTGTGAACGCCGGGAGATCATCCGGGTGCGGGATCAGGTCTTCCACGTCCAGGTCCCGGTCCATGGCCGTACGGTTGCCAGCAAACGGCACTATTCGCGCTTGGAGCCTTCCCTGGAGCCGCCACAGCACCAAATTTGTGGGCAACGCCCGCGGTTTGCTGTCGCCCCGGCTTTTCTCTGGCCTCACACGCAGGGTGGTCCCCGCCGAGGGGCGGCCCGCGCTTCCAGGCCGTTTCTGCGCGTGCTCTGCAACGGCAGAGGCGGGAGGGGGGCGACGTTGACAAATGCAGAGCAGATGCGTGACGAAGAATTGACGCCCAACACCTTCCAAGGCTGACGCTGGCGCACCCGCCTTAAAACAACAGGCTTCAGTTAGTTGCTATGGCTTTCGAGGGCATCATCACCAACGACGCTCAGAAGGAGGACATGGCCGTGTCCCTCGCCGTGCTCCTGATCAAGGACGCCGGCAAGGAGGTCACCGTGAGCCCCGGGAGCCGTCCGTCCGCCGGCTCGGAACTGCGCAGCGCTACCAGTGGTGCTGCCTCACTGCCGTCTGCGGGTCTGATTCCGGGCGGCACGCCCTAGCCAGCGACGGGGTCGTGGGGCGCCCGGAACCAAAATTTCGAGCAGGGTTTTGTCCTCGCCGGCCGTGCCCCCGAGTCATCCGCACGGCCCACGCCCCCTATGGATCGCGCAGAAGGAGAACCTCGACACCGTCGTCGGCGCCGCCGGCATGAAGGTGCAGGCCTACTGGTCCGCCCTCTTCGCCAAGCTCCTCACGGACAAGGACCTCGACGAGATCCTCCTCAAGCCCGCCATGGGCGGACCCGCCCCCGCTGCCGCCGCTGGTGCCGCCGGTGCCGCCGCGGTGGTCGAGGAGGAGGAAGAGGAGGAGGAGGAGGAGTCCGTGGCCGCCGCCGGCATGTTCGGCGACGACGAGTCGTCCTCGTGAGCAGTCGCTCCTTGCTGTGGGCCCGTGCGGCTCCGTCGGTCGGCTCCCGTCGTCCGGGCCCTGTGGTCCGGACGGGGGTCGTCCCGGCGTGAGCCCGGGCGGTTCTCACCATGCAACCGGAAGGTCTTCGAGACCGGGACCGGGAGTGGGCGGACTCGGATGGCATCTCTGGCGCCCATCAACCTCGCACCACAGCCTGTCTGTGTCGTGTGTGGGGGCGCAACGTGCCGCCCGCCTAACCCTGCAACCTGTCCCCCGGCCGATGACAGCCGCCCCCGGCGCATCACTCACTCGCTTCGGAGCACAAACACGGCGCTGTCCCACGCGAGCCAGTGGGGGGAGTCGCCCCTCCGGAGCGCCACCACAGCCGCGAGCGGCCCATCTGACGCCGCCGGCGACCCGAGCGCCTCCCGCCGCATCCAGGGCTCCGTGCGGTTCACGGCCCTCGCCGACGAGACCACCACGGCGCGCGCACCCCGCTCCAGCACGGAACGGAACCGCACCAGCGCCACCGTCGCGCCGTCGCCCGGCCAGCGCACGCGCTTGCACTGCGTCGCCCCCACCGCCTCCCACCCGGGCACCCTGCCGCCCGCGGCCCCGGGCTCTCCCGCCTCGGCCTCCTCGGCCTCGCCCCGCGACCGCACCAGCGCCTCCTCCGCGTCCTCGTCGCCAGCGCCGGCGGTGTCGCGAGACGCCGGCCGCCCACAGTGCTCGCTCTCGCCGTCCCCGCCCCCAGCCTCGCCGCTCGGTTGCACCGCCTCCCCGTCGCATGTCGCGCAGCGCTCCGGAGTCTCCGCGGCCGCGAGCCCGCCCTGCGGCACCCCGGCACCCGCCTCGTCGGACCGTACCGGCCCGTGCTCCGCGGGCCGCGCCTGCGGCCACATCTCGCCGCCCTGCCCCGGGCTCTGCGGCCTCATCAGCAGCAGGCACGCCTCGATCGCGGGGGCGGGCGGGCCGGGCTCCGCGCCGCCCGCCCCCTCCTCGCGGGCGTCGACGTCGTCGGGCCCCGCCAGGAGGCCCGGGGCCCCCACGCGGACTCGGGCGGACACACGGAGCACGCTCGCGGTCCCCCCGCCGTGGGACAGCGGCAGGGCCCGCGCCGTGGACCCGTGCACCGGCTCTGCCACCTCGACGGCGATGGCCGCGTCGACGTCACCTCGTTCCGAGACCTGCAGGAGGGCACCGACGTCCTCGACGGGGGCCGGGAGCAGAGCCAGCGCCTGCCCGGCGCTCCTGGCCGCCCTGGCGATCCTGCGGTCCCTGAGCGCCAGCGCCGCCGCGCGGGAGAGGCCCTCCGAGTCGCGCATCACGTCCAGGTCCGCCGCCGAGAACCGCCGGTCGCCGTCCCCGGGGGCGGGGAGGGCGGGGACGCCGCCGGCCGCGGCCCGCGGGCCCGCATCGCCCCCCGGCGCCTGCTCGGCCGCGACGACACCCGGGAGGGGGTGCGACTCGCCATCGCCCCCCTCGGGCACCGCCTGGGGTGGCTGCCCCGCCCATGGCAGCGGCGAGCACCGCAGGCGGAACCCCGGGTCGCACGAGTGCGTGACCGCCGGGTGCATCCCCGCGTCCCGCATGGCCTCGGCCGTGCCGCCGCCCCCCCCCGTGGTGCTGCCGTCGGTGACGGACGCGAGCTGCTCACCGACCCGCCGGGAGCAGTGGTGCAGGGACCAGCGCGCGGGGACCCGCCCGGCGAGGCGGAGGACCCCCACACCCTCGTGGCCCAGCCCCGTGTTGGGGATGCCGGCCCCGCTGAGGAAGGTGGTGACCGAGCCGTCGCCGCCCCAGTGGCCCGCCCACCCGCCGTTCTGCACCATGTGGCTCAGGCAGCGGCCCGAGATGTGCGAGTCGTGGTGCTGGTGCGCGCGCACCACCGCCGCCACGCCGCTGTCTTCCAGCCAGTGACGCGTAAGGCGCTTCCCGAACACGGGGCCGCGCCCCGGCGTCCAGCCCATCACGGGACGGTCGTCGTCCACGTAAAAGTCGGTCCAGAGGAACCCCAGGCCCGGGTTGGACCACGCGGGGGGCGCGGGGTAGAGCCCGCGGGGCGCCGCAGGGGAGGCGCCGTCGCCGTTGCCGTCGCCGTCACCCCACGTCTCGCCCGGGCCGGCCTCCGCCGACGCCAGGTCGGCGAACGAGCCCCGCGGGGCCGCGGCGCGGACGTGGGGGGCCGCCCAGCCGGCGCGCCGATCGAGCCAGCGGCCCCGCATCAGCGCCGTCAGCGGCCAGCGCAGCGACCGCACACCGCCGGCGTCCCCGTGCGACGGCAGCGACGGGTGGGCCAGTAGCGGCCGCGCGTTGAACCCCGCCTCGATGCCCCCGTGGCAGCCGAGCACGAAACCGCCGCGGGAGTGGGCCATGAGGCCGCAGCCCCCCGAAGACAGCTCCTCGGCGGAGCACGCCCCGGCCATCGCCGGCGTTCCGTCCTCCGGCCCCGCCGCCGCGCCCCGCTCCGCGCCGTGCACGCCCAGGAACACTGCCACCGGCAGAGCCTCGTACCAGCGCCCCATCGCACCCAGCACCACGAGGCCGGCGTCACCACCCGCGTCGGGCGCCACCGCTGCAGCGTCCACGCCCGAGCGCCCCGCGTCCGCCCCCTCCGGCGCGGCTCTGCCGAACTTCCTGACCACTTCGTCCCGGAAGGCGCCGTGCTGATTCATGCCGACGTCCTCGTGGTTGCCACGCACCAGCCACACGCTGCCGGGCCCGCCCCCGCCGTCGCTGGCGCCCCCCGACGCGCCCGGCCCCGCGTTGGCCCGGTGCAGCCGCAGCAGCAGCGTCACCACCTCGGCCCCGTACGCCCCCCGGTCCACGAAATCGCCGAGGAAAACGAGCACGAGCCTGCCCCCGCGCCACGCCGGCGCGATGGACAGGTCCTCCGCCAGCATGCCGCGCTCCCGCAGGCCCGCCAGGATCCGCAGAAGCGAGTGCAGCGAGCCGTGGAGGTCCCCGAAGAGGAGAACCGTGGACCCCTCCGACGCCAGAATCCTCGCAACGTGCGGGTACAGCCGCCGCCTGGCCCCGCCGCCCGACGGGACCGCCCCGCCCCAGCGCCCCGGCTCGTTCGCTTCTGGCGCCGGGGCGTTGATGTCGAACAGCGCGCGCTCCTCCACCGCCGCCGCGGCGTCAAAGGGCGGGGCGGTCCACGCGGCCTGCCCCTCCGTGGCCGTGGCCGCGGACGGCCACGCCCCGACGCCGGCAGACGCCCTTGCATTCCTGGAGAAGAGCAGGAGCTCGTGCAGCAGCGCTCCGGCGCTCACCCCGGCGGGGGCCAGGGAAATGTCGCCCTGAAGCGTCAGCTTGCCACCGTTGAACGACATCCCGCCGCTCCGGTCGTGGGACATGCCGTCGAAGCAGGGCATGTGCTCGGTCGCAGCCCGCAGCGCCGAGGTGAGGTTGAGCGGCGTGTCGGGGCCCGGCCAAAGGGGCAGCGAGAATTCGGGCATCGCCCAGTCCCCGCCGGCGGCCGTCGCAGCGAGAGAGCACGCTGCTACTAGCAGCGTGTGGCCCCGCATGCCGTCTGCGCGGCCGGTGTGACGATGCGGTGGCGGCCAACGCAAGGCGGCAGAGGTGCGGGGCGGCGCCCCCGGGCGCCCTGCACCTCGGGCCAGAGCCGTAGTGGCCCTGCCTGAGCAGGCGGCGCGTCCCACGAGAATGGCATCATCCTCGTCGGAGGCATCTGCGGCATCCACGCCGATGGTAGCGGTGGAGTTTGCGCTGGCCGGCAAGCCGCCTTTCCGCGTGGAGGTTGCCCGCGACCCGGCAGGCCCTGCCCCTGAACCCGTCGAGGAGGGCAAGCATTCGTTCGGCTGGACCGCGCGCCACGACGGCGGTGCCCTCGAGGCCGGGGCGGGCGCTGGGCACTACGCCAACCTTGTTCTGGCGCTCGAGGCCGCGAAGGACCAGTGCGAGGCGTACATGAAGCCGGTGATCGAGGCGCGCTCAGCGCTGAGGCCAGCAAGCGGGCCAGCCGGGGCGGCAGCCAAGAGGCCAAAGACGGGAGTGGACGAGTGATTGCAGCTAACGAATGACCGGCGTGACACAGGCGGACCCGCCCACCGCACCTCACACGCACCGGTCACAAGCTCACGTACCCGTCGCTGGGGTCGTCATCGTCCGCGATGGCCCAGTCTGGGCCGAGCCCGGGGGAGCCGGCGTCCCGTTGCGTCGGCCCTGCGCCGATGGCCGCCCCGAGGGCCGCCGCGATGCCCCCGGCGGGCCCCCCGTGCTCCACCACCTGCATCGGCGAGCCCCTTGTGATGCCGCGGACGCCGCTTCCGTGGCTGAGACTCTCCTCGGCCGAGAGGTCGCCCAGCCCCCTGCCGTCCTCCTCCTCCTCCTCCCCCTCCTCCTCCTCCTCCTCCTCCTCCTCCT
>Ga0136560_1000549_pt1 | contig 19023 bp, 14 predicted proteins | sample AntRauMeHopE1497_FD_104925 | JGI IMG/M metagenome (GOLD analysis project Ga0136560, IMG submission 104925) | Saline lake microbial communities from Rauer Islands, Antarctica - Metagenome Hop E1 #497 | ecosystem: Environmental > Aquatic > Non-marine Saline and Alkaline > Saline | place... | reverse complement strand
GTCGTCCTCAGCCGCCCCCGCGGCGGCGCCCGACCGCGGCGATCGGCGTCCTCCGCTGCCCGCGCCCGGCCTGGGGCTCGCGTCGCTCTCGTCCTCGCCCGACGACAGCAGAGCCACGTCGGCGCGCGAAACCGCCGCCGAGGCGTCGCTCGCCTCCGCGGCCGCGACGACGCACCGCGCGCACTGGGTCAGGTGTCCGTTGGGCGACACCTCGAGCGACACCCATGCCGCCGCGGCACCGCCCGGCCGCGTCGCGTCGTCCTCGTCCTCGTCCTCGTCCTCGTCCTCGTCGCAAGCCGGCTCCCCGCGCCACGCGCCCGGCCGCAGGCGGACCCTGACCGTCCCGCTGACCACCCTTCCGCCGCGCAGCAGCGGGAGCCAGCCCCACGCGACGTCGAGCCGCGTCGCGTCGTCGACCACCGACACGACCAGCCCCCCCGACGGCGGCAGGTCGCACACCCGGCACGGCAGAGCCGTCCAGCCCGACGACCGCGGCCACTTCGCCGCAAGCGATGGGGCCCCGCCGGCAGAGCCCCTCACCTGGGCGGCGGCGTCGGTGACGACGTCGGCGCAGAGCGGGAGAGAGCCGGCGGCGGCAACGGCCCGGAGTCTGACGGCGCCGCGGTGCCACGGCGCAGCGCGGCCAGCCGAGAGAGCCGGCGCGGGGGGGGCGGCGGGCGGCGAGAGGTGCCCCGACGCCCCCGCCGCCGGCAGAGTGTTGGTCCCCGGGGAGCCGAGAGCCGCCTCGAGGGGCCGGAGGAGGAAGCGACCCACGCTCTCGTGCGCCGCCACGGCCCGCGCGAAACCGCCCGAGGCGGCGAGGCGGACGGCGCGCTTGCGGGAGGGCGCGGCGGGGCCGAGGGCGGCGGCGAGGTGGGCGTCGACGGCGGCCGTGACGTCGTCCGCGCCGGCGGGGGCGTCGACGGCGGCCCGCAGCGTCGCGTCGACGTCCACGCCCGCCCGCCGGAGGACGTCGGCGGGCAGAGCCGACGGCGGGGCGCGGAGGACCATCGCGACGGCGGGGCCGGCGGCGGCCGGCGCCCACGGGAGGGCGTGTGCGGCGGCCTGCGCCGCGGCGGACTGGACGAGGGCGCCGAGGCAGGCGGCGGCGGCGGTGAGCGACTCCACGTCGCTCCGGGTGAAGGACCAGTCCTGAGAGCCGGCGCGGGGCGACCCGGCCGGGGCCCCCGCGGCGGGCCCCCCGGGGGCCCCCGACACGGCCTGCTCCCACAGCGTCGCCGGGGTGGCGGCGCCGGGGGGCGCGCGGCCCCCCTTGTCGGTGACGAGGAGGACGGCGACGAGGCGGCGGCGGAGGGCGGCGGGGCCGGCGCCGGGGAGGACGGCGAGGACGGGGACGGCGGCGGCCGCGTTGCAGCGGTGCTCCTCGTTGGCCGGAGTGTTGGTCATCTCCTCCCGCCAGGAGGTGCGCTCCTCCTCGTCGTCCTCCTCATCGGTGGTCCCGGCGGCTCTGCCGTCCTCGGCGTGGCGGGCGGCTCGCACCTCGAGCGACCCAGACGCGCCGACGTCCATGACCATCACTCTCCCCGTGCGGGCGGCGATGCCACACAGGCCCCTCATCGGCAGAGCCTCGCCGAGCGGGAACGCGACGTCGTCCGCGGCCGTGACGGCGGCGTCGACGTCCTCGGCGACGTCCTGACCGGGCAAAGGCACCCCGAAGGGAGGCGCGAGCGTGGCGACGGCCGAGGGGGCGCCGAGGTGGCCGCCGGCGGAGGAGGGGACGACCTCCCAGGAGGCGGGGGCGGCGCGGGAGGGGCGGGCTACGGCGAGGTGCCGGGCGGAGGAGGAGGGGGCGGGGCCGGCGGGCACGGCGGCGGCTCGGCGGAGGAGGAGGGGGGGCAGGGAGCCGGCGGGGGAGGAGGCGGCCAGCTGCCGGGCGAGGCCGGGTGTCGACACGGCGTGGGCCCCCAGGGGGCCCGGGAGGGTGGTCGTCTGGTCGGCGACCACCTCGAAGAGGACGGCGTCGGTGGCGCAGAACCACCCAGCGACGGCGTCGACCACCGCCGCCGCGGCCATGGGGAGGGGGGCGGCGCCGCGGGCGGGGGGAGGCACCGACGGCAGCGTCGCTCCGAGGCCGGCCCCGAGCGACGCGGCCACGGCGGCGACGACGTCGGGCTCGAAGGACCCCGACCGAAGCAGGGCCGAAAGTACCGGCGAAACCGCCGAGAGGCGGGCGGACAGAGCCGCGGCGACGGCCTGGGCCTCGGCCGCCTCGGCCGCCGCCTCCATCGCCGCCTCGCCGCCCGCCGCCGCCGCCTCGCCGTCACCGGCGGCCTCGTCACCGCCCGCCCCTGCGGTTTCGCGCCCCGCGGCACCGCCACTGCCGGCCTCCCCCTCCCCCTCCTCGTCAGCGGCATCGGCCAGCCCCGCCGTGACGTCATCCCCGGCTGCCCTCGCCGCCTCGGCCCTCGCCCGACGCCGCTCCGCCGCCCGGGCACGCCTCAGCGCGCCCGCCGCCCGCTCCGCCGCCGCATCGGCGTCGCTCGCGTGGAGTCGCATCCCGACGACACGGAGCGACGCGGCGACCCCGGCCGCCGCGGTGAGCGACGCGCCGCCCGCGTCGCTCACCGCGGCGGCGTCCCTCGGCAGAGGCTGCAGCGGCGAGTACAGCGGCGAGAGGAGAGCCGACACCGCGGCGTCGCCCCAGCCGCCCAGCACCGCCGCCTCGGAGAAGAGGAGCCGGCGCAGGAGCCGGGTCGGCACCACGGCCCCGCGGAGGCCCGACTCGCCGGCCGACCACTCTTCGAGCGAGTCCCCGGGCCCCGTCGGGGCTCTGCCGAGGATGACGTGGGTGCCGAGGACGTCGCCGCGGGAGGCGACGGCGGCGGCGGAGTGGTGGTCCCCGCGGCGGCCGAGGGCCCTGGCGACGCGGAGGCCGAGCGACGCGCCGTCGGGCCCCGCCGCAGCGACAGCGACGCCCGACGACGACGACGACGACGACGACGACGACGACCGGCGCCTCGGCCGGAGCACTGCGTACCCCGACAGGACGACCATCACTCCGAGGTGCGCGAGGCGGCGGCCGGCGGAGCGGAGGCTAGGCGGCGGGGTGGCCCCGCTCAGACGGTGCCCCGGACCCACTTCCACGAGCAGAGCCCTCGAGCAGAGCTCCTCCACCACCCCATCCGGCAGAGCCGCGGCGAGGGAGGCGGCCCGGAGCGCGGCGGCAACCTCGACGGCGTCGGGGCCCCGGCCCAGCACTGCCGCCGCGGCCTCGTCCTCCTCCCCGCGCCCCGCGGCCGTCGACGGCGGCGGCGGCCGCCCCCGGCCGTCCAGCCCCTCCCACGACCACGCGCCCCCGGCAGAGCCGACCACCCCCAGGGGGTCCCGCGCGTTGAGCCGCGCAGCCCTGCCGGCCGCGTCCTCCTCCTCCTCCTCCTCCCCCCCGTCCTCTGCCTCCCGCCGACGCGCGGCCTCCGCCTCCTCCGCCGCCTTCGCCCCTGCCGCCGCCCTCGCCGCCGCCGCCGCCGCCGCCTGCCCCCGCCGCCAGCTCGCCTCGGCCCCCTGCCGCAGCGACAGCAGCGGCGTCGCGCGCCGTGACACGCTCCGCCCCGCCCGCCTCGCCGCGGTGAGCGACGCCTCCAGCCTCTCCTGCTCCGTGAGAGACGCCCCCAGGTCCACCTCGAGAGACGACAGTCGCTCCCTCGCCCGCCGCAGCTGCGACTGCAGCTCCCGGACACGCTCAGCCTGCGCCCGGCGGGTCAGGTTGAGCTCTCCAAGGACGTCAGCGCCGGCCTCGGACGACGACGCCGGCTCGAAACGGGCGCCGCCGAGCCCGAGCTCTGGCGCGTCGCCCACCGACACGTCGCCCAGTGAGGCGGCGAGGCGGAAGCCCACGACCTCTGCGTAGCCGGACGACGGCACGGCGTCGCCGCCCCCGGTGTCAGGGCCCCCGGCGATCCGGACGGGGGGGGTTGGGGCGCCGGGCTGGGCCCGCGCGTCAACGGCGGCGCGGTGGACGGGGCGCGCCTCCCGGCGGCGGGAGGGGAGGGGGGGGGGCGACACCGACGGGGACGGGGCGGGGGCGGGGGCGTCGTCGTCGTCCGCGGTGCCGCTGCCGCTGCCGGTGCCGCCGCCGCCGCCCTCCCTGCCGCGCCGGGAGCGGCGGCGGCGCGCCGGCGGCGTCGCAGGAGCCAGCTCGCCGCCGGCGCGGGCGCGCTCCCGGGACGCGGCTCTGCGCTGCTTGACCCTGGCAACTGCCCGCGCCGCGGCCTCGACGGCGTCAGCAGGCGACGGCAGCGGCGGCGGCGCGACGGCGGGCGCCCCGCCCCAGTGGCCGTACGGCGCCGCGTGGGGCGAAGGCGCGGCGCCGGTGGCCTGGTACGCCGCGAGCGCCGCGGCCGTTTGTTCGGCCGACAGGCGCATGACTGGAGTGCCGGGCACCGACGACGACGACGGGGACGGCACTCCCCACCCGGGTGCCGGGTGCCCCGCCGCGGCGGGGCTTCCCGCGCCGGCGTAAGGCAGGGCGGGGAGCGGCGAGCCGCCCCAGATCGGCGGCGCGGCGAACCCGGCCCCACCGGCTGCAAACGGGCCGACGTGCATCGCCGGTGACGTGATCACGGAGGGCTTGGCGTCGCGGTGGCGGCGGGACCGGCTTCCGGTGCCGGAGCGCCGCTTCGGGCTCGACTCCGCCGTCGGATTGCGTGGCGCGAGCCGGACGCGGCCCCCGGCCGTGGCGTCGCCCGCGCGCGGCGTTGATGTGGATCCGAGCGATGGAACCGCGCGAGCGGGCGGCCGCCCGCTTGCGGACGGTTCGGCCATGCAGCGGCACCGATGACCGCGACCGGTGCGGGTCTGGCTTGCTGGGGTCGCCGCTGGTGCGTCGCGGCTCCGGCTCTGTGCGACGCGAACGCTGCACCGACCAGACGCCGGCGGGGGGCGCTGCTGTGCAGGTGTGTCAGGGCGCCGGCGGGACAACGGACGGTCGGCGTGGCGGCAATCGCCGATGCTCTGCCGGTCGCGGGAGCCCCGTGGCGGCCTCCGTGCGGCACCCCGGGCAAAAGTTCGTGGCCCAGGCTCTTGACTGGATCGGCGCCTGTCCTGAGCGCGGTGGGGATGCCCGCAACTCCGTCCGGAAAGCTCCGGCTGGACACGCTGTTCCTTATCCACTCCATCGTGGCGTGGCTTTCGGGCGGCCTGGCGTTTGCGCTCCCTCACGTGTTCGAGGCGTTCATGGTCGCGCACGAGGACACCGAGGGCTGGCACCCGGGGGGCTCGGAGAAGATCGTCCACCTCGTCATCCGGCTTTACGGCGCCATCATCCTGGCGCAGGGCTTCATCACCTGGACGGCCCGGCAGGTTTCGGACGGGTCGATGCGCAAGGGGCTGGTGCAGGCGTACGCAGTGATGTTCGGGCTCACGTTCGCGGCGCTGCTGCGCGCGCAGGCGACGGGCGGAATGCTTCCCCTCAACTGGCTCAACGTCGCGCTCTTCGGGGCGCTGTGCGCCTTCTACTCCTGGTTCGTCTTCGTGCAGCCGCCCTCGGTGTTCGAGCTGCCGGGACGCGTGATCGCGTGACGACGGGAAACCGACTCCGCGCCCCCCGCTGCCTCCCGTGCGCCCGGGCGCCACCCACGGACGCACGCGTGGCCACGACGAATGTGCCGCCAGGCTCGAAGCCGCCGACTCGATTCGGAGACACAGCCCTCGCCCGGCACACAGCAGCTCGCGCCTCGCGCGGGTCGGAGCACAGCCTCGCGCGGGTCGGGCCACAGCCTCGCGCGGGTCGGAGCACAGCCTCGCGCGGGTCGGGCCACAGCCTCGGGCGCACCAGCTGGCGCCTCACGCGCTGTGCGGCGCCGCCACGGCCTCCACGGGCGCCCCCACCACCTCGGGCGTGCCCTCGAGGCACTCGGCCACCCGGCCCATCGCCCGCGCGTAGCCCAGGCTCTCCGCGGCGCTCAGGGCCGCCGCCTCGCTCGCCCACTCTGTGATGCTCACCGCCCGTCCGCCGTCGCCGTCGAGGACGAGGCGGCCGCCCATGAAGCCGGGGCAGCCGTTGTACATGGGCGCCGCCTCCTCGCGGTAGCGGGCCATCAGGTCCTGCGCCCGGCCCTCGGCGACGGCGGCGGTGGAAACGCGGACGAACCCGCCGCGGGACCACACGCCCGCGGCCGGGCCGCGCAGGCTCGCGGTCGGCGCCACGGTCTTGTTCGCCTCGGCCCACTCCGCGTCGGACTTGCGGGCCGGGGCATTGCCCTCCTTCTCCCCCTCGTAGCCCGGCGCCTGCGCCGCGAGCCAGAAGTCCTCCTCCGAGGGCGGGGGACGCGTGCGGCCGAGGCCCGAGGCCGGCCGGTTCCGCTTCCTCGCCATCCTGGACATGATCGACGACTCCGAGTACCACCCGAGCTCCCCGTCGACCGCCTGCTTGGTGATCTCGTCGAGCGGCTCAGGGGCGGACCCGTGGGCCGCGCGGACCGCTGCCACGTCAGGGCGGAACACGCGGGCGAACGTGCGCCTCGCGGCTCGGGCGAGCATCTTCTGGGCGTCAGCACCTGCGCGCGGACGTGTGAGCGAGTCTTGCACGCGCCGGACGCACGGGACCGAAACGCGGTGTGTGCGTGCCGAGGCGGTGGGGGGCCGGATCGCCGCAGAGCTTTCTCACAGGCGCGCGGCCGGCGGCTCGTCCACGCCGGTGCCCCCGTCGGCGCCCCCGGCCTGGCCGACCATGGTCACGCCCCTGTCCGACGCGGCGGGGCCGAGCGCGCCCGTGCCGTACCACCACGCGGCGGCGTGCATGGCCGCAAAGCGCGACTCGAGGCCGAGCCAGTCGCCCCAGTTCGCGGCCGCCGTGGCCCACCCGGGGCTGGTCGCGGCGCGGTCCTCCTGCGTCCGGCGGAGGCATGCCCTCGCCGTGGTCTCGAACGAGTCCACGGGGGCGCCCAGGGCGGCGTCGATGGACCGCAAACAGTCGAGCGTTTTCAGCAGCAGCAGCAGCTCGCGCGGCACGCGCCCCAGGATGTCGTTGATCTCGTGCACGTACTGCTTGGCGTAGTCCCCCGTCTGCTGCCGCCCCTCGGCCGTGCGGCTCACCTGCAGCGAGGCCATGCTCGGGTCGATGACGTCATCCCAGGGCTTGGTGGTGAGCACCGAGGCGAGCAGGTGGTAGCGGTCGCCCACGCCCATGTCAGTGGCGGCGGCGCGGATGCCCGCCTCGTCCGCGAAGATGATTGACGTCCACAGCCGCGCGTACGAGGCCTGGAATCCCGGGCGCAGCGTGCGGTACAGCCCGTGGTCGAGCAGCACGAGCTGGCCCCTCCCGGCCGGGCCGTCGGGGTGCGGCCTGACCAGCACGTTCCCGGCGTGCGGGTCGCAGTGGACGAACCCGTGGCGGAAGATCTGGTCGTTGAAGGCCCGAGACAGCGTCGCGGAGACCCACGCAGGGTCCACGCCCATACCCCTGATCCGCCCCACGTTGGTCACGTAGCAGCCCTCCTCGAAGCTCATCGTGAGCACCCTCGTCGCCGTCGCGGCCCGGTGCACCCGCGGCACCGCCACGTCATCCGCGAGGCCCGAGGCCGCCAGGAACGCCCCCGAGGCCTCGATGTTCCCGGCCTCGAGGCTGAAGTCCAGCTCCTTGGGCAGGTTGTCGCGGATCTCGTTCACCAGCCACGTGTACTCGAAGCGCGGGAACCGCTGCTTCACGGCATCGACAATTGCCGCGATGGTGCGAAGGTCCACGGCGCTCGCCTCCCGCAGCCCCCTGTGCTGCACCTTGACCGCCACGCGCTCGCCCGTCGCCCGGAGCGTCGCGCGGTGCACCTGCGCCAGCGACGCCGACGCAATGGGCTCCGGCTCAAAGTCCGAAAACACTGCCTCGACCTCGGCACCCAGCTCCTCGCGGATCACCGCCCGCACGTCCTCGTACCGGCTGCGCGGCGCGGTGTGGCACAGGGGCTCCAGCGCCCTGACGTACTCGGTGGGGAGCAGGTGCTCGAGCATGGCGACGTGCTGCCCGAGCTTGATGTACACGCCTCGGTTCGCCGCGCAAAGCACGAGCAGCCGGTGCGCCGCGCGGTCGTGCGCGGCGGACCAGTCGGGCTCCGCCTTGCGGGACTCAGCGACGTAGATGGAGACCATGGCGGCGGCCGTAAAGGCGTCGCGGATCAGCCGGTCGGACGCCTCGCTCGCCAGGAACCACGCGCCGAGGCGCATGCCCTCGAGGTCGATCGACGACCCCGAGCCCGATGTGTTGTCAAATGTCTGCACCCCCCTGGCCGGGAGCTCCCGCGCCTGGTCCTCGGACCACAGCGGCGAAAGAGCGAAGCCGACCTTTGCGGTGGGCAGCCCGACCGCCGCCGCCCAGAACGCCCGCCACGCCCAGCGAGAACCCGACTTTGAAGACGCCCCGCCGGCCGCCGGCGAGGAAGCCAGCCGCCTCACCTGTCCCGCCCGCAAGGTGCGGGCGAACGATGACGCACCGAGCGGAGACGGCAATGACGCGCGGCCCGCCGCCCGCACGAGCATCATTCCGGCGCCAAGGGTGTGACCTGCGCCTCGTTTGGTCGCTGGGGATGCCCCGCAGTGCCCTGAACGCGTGCAGGGGGAGAGCCGCGAGTGACGGGCAGAGCGTGAGCTGTCTTTTGGCCAGACAGCCAAGGTCGGCCGCACGCCGCACCGTGGAGCCGAGACCCGTAAACCCATTGTGCAGGCCACCCATCGCGTTGGATAAGCGAGCGGGCCGCCGATGGCGATGCGCCCCTTCGCGGTGATGGGGGAGCCAGCCACGCTGTCTCATCGAGTCGCGGCTCTCTACAACTCCAGAGCGATGCAGTCCAGGCAGCAGGTCAGCGACGCCGTCCATTCCATGTACTCGCCAGACGCATGGTTCATCGACCCGCTGGTGGCGGTAGAGGGCGCCGAGGACATCGTGGAGCAGTTCTGGAGCCTGCGCCTGCTCTTTGGCGGTGACGGCGCGGCATCGGTGCCGGTCAGGTACCTTTCGCAGGATGCTGTCACCCGCCGGGGCAGCGTGACATCTACGGCGACGCCGGGGATGCTGGAGCCGATCGTGTCGGCCGATTGCGACGGAGCTGGCGCATCAGGTTCTCCGGTCGCTGGGTCGCCCCTGGCATCGGGCAGCCACGGCCTGGCATCAGACACGGCTGGCCATGCTGACACGCCGGGCGAGGCCCTGCGGGTCGAGACTGTCGCGACCTTTCCTTTGCCCGTGCTGGGCGCGGTGCTGGGCTGCTCCGTCAGGCTGCGGTGAGACACTGCCATCATGGCCGCGTTCGGCGAGCGCTCCGGCGTGGCAAGTCCGGTCACGTGGCAGCGCGAGTGGCGCGCGGCCGTCGCCCAGCTGCATCCGGCCGTGTGACTCGCTCCCGCCGCCCTTTGGTTTCGCAGTGTGTTTTCGCTGCTTCACCTGGATGCCTCCGGGCGCATCACGAGGCACGAGGACCACTGGTCGATCGCCGACCCGCTGGAGGCCTCGTGCCTCGGCAGCGCCTACTGGGCGTGGCGACGGTTCGCGGGATGGCTGTCGTCAGCTGCGGTGAGGCTGGCCGCCGGCTGGCTCGCGGCACCCGTGAGGCGGAGCCGGGACCCCCACTCAGACGTGCACGAGATCGAGCTCCAGCTCGGGATGACGTCGGCACAGGCGCGCAAGGCCAAGAGAAGGGCGGCGGCGGCGCAGCAGCAGGCATATGCGCGGAGCTGATGCTGTCGTCGGCCGGGGAGCGAGCATTGCGCGTTCGTGCTTACTCGGCCCGCGGGCGCGTGTGTTGTGCCATTTGCTCGGGCCGCGCTGCGATGGGCACCGAGGAAGCACACTCTCGCACACGGGCCCCACGAGCCGGCTGGGCGCCCCTCACTGTCCGAACGTGTCGGCGGACTTGAGGTACTCTTCCTCCTCGGGGGTGTTCTCCCGCCCCAGCACCGCGTTGCGGTGCGGGTAGCGGCCGAACCGCTTGAGGATGTTGGCGTGATCGACGGCGTAGTCAAGGGCCATCTTGTTCCCGAGCTCAGCCATCTTCTTGAGGCTCAGGCGCATCATGGACGGGTCCTCCGAGTGCTCCAGGGGTAGATACACGAACATGCGCTCCGTTTCGGTCATGTGCTTGTCCCAGCCGTTGGAGATGACGACGAGTGAGGCCTTGAGGCCGATGTCGTCGCCCGCAAACGCCTCACCTGACCCGCGGTGGATGGACCGCCCGAACTGGTCGAGCAGGAGGATGAGCGCGAGCGCCGAGCGCGGGTGCTCCTCCCAGGAAGCCAGCTTCCCCTGCTTGGCGGCCTCCACGACGGCGCCGAACACTCGCTTGATCTCCTCGTCCGTCTCCGGGCCGCCCATGAACCACTTGCGACTGTGAAACACGCGAATCACGATCGGCAAGGAGGTGCTGGCTTGGAGGGCGCCGGCTGCCGGGCGCTGGCAGCGGGTCCCGGCCAGCCTCCCCGTGGCACCACGGCCCTCACCGGAACTGAGTGGCGTCGCCTTCGAACCAAAAGCTCAGGACATCCGAAGGCGTGACGCGCGTCGCGGACGAGGCCGCCGCGGCCGCAGACGATGCCGCACGAGGCGAGCAGCCGGTCAGCGGCGAGAGCGCGGCGGCAGGCAGGCCGATGGTGGCCATGAGTACGGCGGCAGGGCCGGCACCGCGGCGTGCGGACGACCGGGCAAATCGACGTGCTGCAGTCCTGGCCACGGTGAGGGCTGCCATGGCAATCGGCGCAAGAGTGACGGCGGAAGGCGTTGTTTTTGCGCGCAGCTGCAGAGGAGTGAGTCCAATGCCCGGTTTCAAACGCGAGGTGATCCAGTCTTCAGGCACGCATGCGAGATCCGTGCGCCCAGCCGGCCACCAGGGCCGCTATGGCTGCCGGATCCCGGGCGGTGAGCCCGACGCCGACTGGTGCTGAGCGTCGCCGCTCGGCGACTCCACGCGAGCGGCTGCAGCCCCGTCAGGTGCAGGGGTGAGGGTTTGGGGTGTGCCGGCGCGCGGATGGCTGGGCGACACCCGGCGGAGCACCTCGTTGGCTCGCTCCTGCTCGTCCTTGCGCTGCTGCTTGCGCCGTTGCTTGTACGCGAGCTTGACCAGCGACTTGATCTCCTCCTTGAGCTCGAGCGCAGACTGCTCGAAGAGCTCCTCTACGTCCTTGCGCAGCTCCATGGTGTTCCGCTGCACCAGCTCCTCGACCTCATCGACCATGGCGTCCAGTCCCGAGCGGCGGCTCTTGAACTGGCTCTTCAGCAGCAGCATCCTCGCCCTGACCTTTTGCCTCGAGCGCTTCAGCTTATCATACTGCTCGTTGAAGTTGGTGGAGATGATCGTAATAGGCACCGCCAGCACAAGGATGCCACAGAACGATGTGATGATCGCAACCACTTTTCCCAGCGGCGTCCTGGGGACGTGGTCGCCGTATCCAACTGCGGATGACGGGAAAGTGGGGGCGGCGCAAGTCGGTGAGGGCCCTCCGTGGACTGATCTGGTGCGCGAGCTCCACAGGGGCGGCGGGGCTCACCAGTGGTCATAGTAATGATGCACCACCAGAATGAGGCTGGGATTGATTCGTACGGCGTGCACAGCCCGTCGTCACGGACCGAGCACCTCTTTTCGGGGCTCCAGACTCCGCGCTCGGCGTAGTAGATCCCGGTGGAGAAAACGATCATTCCGATCATGATGACCACCAGCAGCATCACTAGCGGCTGAAACGACGTGGACATCGCCTTTGTAAAGACCTTGACCCACGACAGGTAGCGTGAGAGCTTGAAGACACGAAATACCCTGACCAGCCGAACGACTCGAAACACAGCGCTGGAGCCACCACCCTCGCCCGAGCCCATGAGAAGCTCGATGAAAAACGGGACGATGGCGAGGAAGTCAATGATGTTCAGCGGAGACTGGATGAACTGCCATATCTCAGGCGTGCTGAAGATGCGCAGCAAGAACTCGGCCGTGAAGAAGGCGATGCAGACCGCCTCGATGACTACCCACGGGTTCAGGCCGTCAAACGGCGCCGCTTCTGGTCCGGAGAATGTAGGGAGGGTCTCGATGACGAATGCTGTGCTGGAGAGCCCGATGAGGAGCATGATGAAGACGGCAAAGGCATAAGCACCTGACGACGAGTTCGGGTCGTCCGCGAACGCCCACGCGCTTGCCCTTGCTTTGCGCACACGGGATGAGCAGGAGCCGTCGCCTTCATCGTCGCTGGGACCTCTCGCAGCGATCTGGGCCAACCCTGACACGTCCGACAGCGCGTCGTCGCCGAGCGACGGTCGTGGCTGGGCGGGACCCGAGACCGCCTGCTTTGGCTGCGAGACTTCTTCACCGCGGGCAGCGTCTCGCGTGTGGCTTGGGCTGCTGTCGTCTGCAGAACTTGTCCGCGCCCTCCCGTCACCGCTTGGGGTTCCGCTTGGCGTCGCGGTTTCCCTCCCGCGCTCGACGCTCGCACTGCGCGTTCCATGGCCCAAGCGCCCAAGACCGTTGTGAGATTTGGCACCGCGGGCTGCGCGGCAGCGCGCTGCGATGGCTGGCGCAGCATGCAGCAGTATTCTCACGAGCTCATCAGCTGTGATCCTCCGACGCGCGCCGCCACCTCGGACAGACGCTCCTCCGTGCGGAGGTCAGTGGAGAACCTCCGGGCCCGGCGCCGATCGGGACTGCGACAGCACGCGCGGGGATTTCAATGACACTGCCGGTCCGGGTTGGCAACTCACCAGCTCTTGCCTTCAAGCACGCACATACGGCGCGCTCGGCGGGTCTCACGCTGCCCTGGCCTCGCCGCCAAGCATTCCTGAGTCTGCCTTGGTATCGGGAGCGACTTGCAGCGCCCCCGCCATGGCTCCGGGCCCGCGAAACGGTCGGCCCGGAGGGGTGTGGAACGGGAATATCGTCCTCATGCTCTGCTGCCATACAACCCACAACTATGCGGCAGGCTAGGGGGTGGGGCTCTCGTTGCCCTCGGCCGCCACTGGGCGAGGAGACACGCCCAGCCACCGGGATGCTTTTTTGTCCGACTTGCGGCAACATGCTGCTTGTGGAGGGCGTGGTAAGCGGCAGCAGCGCAGCCGATGGTTGGTGTGCATTGTGCGAAATGTCCTGCCCACGCCGGACTCCGCCATGCACCACCCGCAGGACGGCGGCCGGTTCTTTTGCACAACTTGCCCGTATGTGCAGCACATCACCGTGAAGGTGAGCGCGCTGCGGCGCGCGTACGCAGCGCCTGCCTCCTGAGCGCTTCGGCCACAGCTTGCGCTCGCCTGCCCGAGGACGCAGGTGACAAAGAGCATCACGCTGGAGCGCAAGACAGTGGACGATGTTCTCGGCGGTGCTGCGGCCTGGGACAATGTGGATCAGACTGACGGTGAGCGTCCCTGGGGGAGGTCGAGGCATGCCGGCCGCTTCACTGGGTCCAGCTGTCCGGCTGTGATGCTGAGACGAGCTTTGTCGCACCGGATCTTCACTGCGCGTGCGATGGCTGGCGGGCCTCGGTGCCGAGCAGGGCGCCTGCGAGCCACGGCCCGAAGCGTCCTCGCGCATTCGTTCTTGCCCTTCCGCTCGCAGCGCTGTGCCCGGCGTGCGGCCACAAGCGGGCCTACTTCATGCAGATCCAGATCCGGTCCGCGGACGAGCCGATGACGACGTTTTACAAGGTGAGGGGAACGGTCCCCGCGCGGCGTGCCCGCCTCCTTGCGAGGGCGCCGCCGGCCCCGCGGAGGCGGGCTCGTTGCTGCCCCTTGCCGGTCTGACAGCCCCCCGAGGCGGTAGGCTACCCCCCTCCCCAGGCGCCCCGGCCCGCCCCGAGCCACTGCCGCATCAGCCGTGGCAGGGCTGAGCACCCCTCCCCCCCTGTGCCCCCCTTCCCTATGTGCAGTGCGTGGCATGCGCGGGGAGGTGGAACGACTGACAGGACCCCCGCCGCCCTAGTTTCGTGTGCGTGCCTGCCTGCGTCTGACGAAATCTCTGCCCCGTCTTTGCGCCGAGCCAGCGCACTCCGCGGCCATGCGTGCGGTGACATTGGTGATGCTAGCATCGTGCGCCGCGCTCGGGCACCGTCTGGAGCCTGCAGACGGCACGGCATTCCACATTGGCGGGCAGTCGAACTCGGCGTTCACCAACTATTCCGCGTTCCTCGGCCCCCAGGCCCCTGCTGGATATATGTGGTACACCGGCGTCTCAAATCTTAACGAAACACTCCCGGGGCAGGTGCCTGAGGCATTCATGAGCCTGCTGGCAGACCTTCAAGCACGACAACCGTCGCGTTTCCTTGTCCCACAGATCGGCTTGTCATTCACGAGCAACGGCTCGGGGTATGGAGACCTTGTTGCGAGCGGTGCGTATGATAACGCGATCGCGGCGCTGGGGGCGGGGCTCGCGGCACTCGGCCGGCCGGTTTTCCTGAGGGTCGGGTACGAGTTCAATGGCCGCAGCTGGAACGGGTACAAGCCCAGCACGTACGTGTCGGCGTTGCAGCGTATCGTGTCCCGGGTCCGCGCGGCCCAGCCGGCACTGAATCGCTCGCTCGCGGTGGTCTGGGACTATGCCTGCGACGACGCCGGCAACCCGTGGGCGCCCTTCTGGCCGGGCGACGGTTACGTGGACTGGTGGGGGGTCAACATCTTCAGCGGGTCGTCGGCTCCCGGCTCGCACTGCGCCCGGGCGTTTGTGGACGCGGCCGAGGCGGCCGGGTACCCAGTGCTCCTCGGCGAGTCAACGCCTCGCTACATCGGGGCCGGGGCCTCCTGGGGCAAGTGGTTCGGACCGTACTTCGACGGCCTGGTCGCCCGTCGCGCCGTCAAGGCGTTCTCGTACATCGACTGGAACTGGGCGGCGACACGCCGCTGGCCGACATGGGGCGACTGCCGGGTGGAGGCATTCCCGGACGGCAACGGCGCCTCGTTCAGGGACGTCCTTGCCAACGCCTCGCGGGGGATCTTCAGCGGGGCTGGGCGGGACGACGTGCTTCGCTTCCTCGGCGCCGCATGACGGGACGACGTGCTTCGCTTCCTCGGCGCCGCATGACGGGACGACGTGCTTCGCTTCCTCGGCGCCGCATGACGGGACGACGTGTTTCGCTTCCTCGGCGCCGCATGACGGGACGACGTGCTTCGCTTCCTCGGCGCCGCATGACGGGAGCGACGTCGCCGCCGCCCCCCCGCCTCCGAGGCTTGCGGTGTCACGGGCCCAGTGTGTGGACAGCGAGGCTGTGGGGCATCTCAGAAGCCTTTCAGGGTTTGGGAGCGAGCTTGCCGCTACGGCGAGCGAAGTGCAATCGAACACACAGACACAGTCACGAGCACAGCGGGGGCGATCATCCCCCGCGCATCTGGAACGGCACGATAGCGCACGCGCCTGTCCGTTTATCGTTTGGCGGAGAGGATGGGCGACGCCGTGGCGACGGCGGCGTCAACGCGAGCGGCAAAGGCGGCGCCGAGGGCGGTGGCGGCGTCGTCCGGGTCCGCGAAGGGGGAGCACACGGCGTCGGAGTAGAGCACGTGGAGGGTGTGGAGGAGCTCCTTGAGACGCGTCTCGAGCAGGGGGCGGTCGTGGGTCAGCAGCAGGATCTTGGCGCCGGTGCTCGTGACCCAGCCGAAACTGCGACCAGCACGGCAGGAGCACGGCGCAACCGGTGTTGCATATAGCTGCCGCTCGCCGAGCGCGGGCCGTGCGCGGCCGTCTCACGTCTTCTCGTCGTCAACGAGCTGAAGCAACCCGGTAAAAGGCGCCCGCTTGATCCCCTTGTTCGAGACGCCGGACATGTCCCCGACTGCGGTGCCCGGGCGATGTATGGGTCGTCTTGGCCGGCCAGGCAGCCGCATGCCTGCGGACGGCCCGCGCGGGCTGCCTCACACAGGGTGTCGATGCCGTCGATCGCCGTGTACGCCGCCAGCTGGTGCATAGGTTCCCTGTCCCTGACGTAGCTTCTCAGAAAGATCGGCTTCTTCTGCGTGGTTCAGGGAGCCGCGGACGATGGCCCGTTGAGCGCTTGCATGGATGGGCGGAGCGTCCGGCCAATAGGAGTGCGTCCTCACGTGACGCGAGAGCACGACCACCGCCCGGACGAGGGGGAGATCCCGCACCTCGGGAGCTGCCGCGGCAGCGGCCATGGCGGCTAGGCTCGTGTGGCGGCGGCAGGGACGGCGGCCGCCAGAGCGAGCAGTGCCCGGGCCGTGCTCAGGCACTCCAACCGTTGTGCGGGGGCACCGGGCCGCAGGGCCGTCGCCTGCTGCATCATGTTCATCTGGGACCGGCCGGTCACGCGACCATGGAGCGTCCGCGTGGTCCTGTGCGTGCTTCTGCTTCGCATCGTCAATGCCGTCCTCATCACCACGGCCTCGGCTCCGGACGAGCACTGGCAGGGTCCCGAGGTTGCGCACCGCATCGTGTTTGGGTACGGCGAGCTCACGTGGGAGTGGCGCGAGGCGTCGAGGCTGCGGAGCGTCCTGCACCCGCTGCTGCTCGCGCTCCCGCTCTGGGCGCTCAAGTTTCTTGTGAGGCGGCGTGCTTGTGGAGTGTCGTGTTTGTGGCCGCCGGCGCGCCGCGCTGACCGTCCCGGGCACCATGCCGCCTCGCCGCCGCGTCACCGCAGGGCATCGACACGCCGTGGCTGGTGTGGATGGCGCCCCGCCTCGTCCACGGTGTCATCGCGGCCCTCACGGACCTTTGCACGGCATCGGCGGCGTGGTCCCTGCTCGGCCGGCGCGCGTGGGCGCCCACCCTGATGCTCTCACTGACCGCTTGGTTCCACTGGCACTCGCTCCCCCGCCCGCTCATCAACAGCCTCGAGACCGCACTGGTCGCGGCGGCGCTCGCCCTGTGGCCGTGGCACGGCGCCGAGCCGTCCGCGCGGGGCAAGCCCGGGCGCCCGGCCTCACGAGCGCAAGGAGGCAGCGGCCTCGGCCTTTCCGGTCTTTCCGGCTCGTCGGCTGGTGCGGCGTCGGCCATGACCGTCGCCGGCCTCGGGTCTGCGGGCACGGCGTCCCTCGCCGCGTCGCTCTTCCTTGGCGGCCTTGCCTGCGCCGCCCGCCCCACAGCCGTCCTCGTCTTTCTGCCCCTCGGCATGCTGCTCTTGGCATCGCAGCCCACGCTGCCCCGCGCCGCGGCTGTCGCAGCCCTCGCCGCCGCCTGTGTCGGCCTCGCATGCGCCCTGGGCGCCGCCCTGGACACCGCGGCATACGGCGAGCCGTCGTGGAGCGTTGCATCGTTCCTCCGGTTTAACCTAACCGCCGGCCTCTCACGGCTGTACGGTGCCAGCGGCTGGTGGAGGGGCCTCCTCCTCGACGCCCCGCTCCTCCTCGGTCCGGCCCTGCCCCTGACCGTGGCAGGCGCGGCCGGCGTCCTCAACCGGGCCGCCGCAAGGGCACGCTCCCTCGCCCGAGCCCACCGGGCCGAGGCCGCCGCCCAGCCCCGCCCCGGCCGCACCGCCCCGCGCTTCCCGCCCCCCCCAGCCCTGCCCGAGGAGGCCTGGCCCCTTGTTTGCGCCGCCTGCGCCGCCCTCGGCCTCAGCCTCAGCCCCCACCTCGAGACCCGATTCCTCCACCCCCTCCTCCCCCTCCTCCTCCCCTACGCCGGGGCGTGGATCTGCGGCCTTGCACCCGAGCGTGGCGTCCTCCTAGGCGACGCCGCCCCGTCAGCCGCCTCCCAGGGAGGCGGAGGAGGCGACGACACCCGGGCCGATGACACCGCTAACTACGGCGGTGCCGTCGGCGGCCCGGGCTCCGACCTACGGCGGCGAGGCGCGGCTGACCGCGCCCCCGAGGCCGTCGACGCGGCAGAGCTCGCGGCGGAGCTTGCGGCGTCGCCGGCGGAGCGTGACGCCGGCGCAGAGCCGGACGACGTCGACGCCGGCGGCTGGCGACCCCTGGCCGGTCGCGTTGCGGGGGAGGTCGACAGCGCAGTTGAGTCGAGCGGCACGGGGCCGGGCCCCGCCGGCGACCGTGCGTCCCGCCGCGCCGCGACGCCGCTGCTGGTCCGTGCCGGGCTCTGGCGGCCCGGCGGTTTCGCGGTCCCGTCCGCGGTTTCGCTCGTCCTGATGGCCAGCGCGGTCCTGGCCGTCGTGGCGGCGCACGCCATGAAGACGGGACCCGTCCTGGCGGTTTCACGGCTCCGCGCGGAGTCGGGGCCGCCGGGGGGAGGGGCGATGGACGTCCACGTGTGGGGGTCGTGCCACTCAACGCCGGGCCTGGCGGCTCTGCACCGGCCGGGGGCGCGGATGCTGTACCTGTCGTGCTCGCCAGGGGCCAGGCTGGCGGACGAGGAGGCGGCGGCGGGGGCCGCGGGGGGCGGCCTGAGCGAGGGCGGGAGCCTCGCCGCGGCATGGTACCGAGCCCCCGCCGCGGTGCTGCGACGGGTGTACGGCCAGTCGTGGTCGGGTCCCAGGCTCCCAGGGCCGGCGGGGGCGGCCTCGGGGCCGGGCGGGGGGCGCGAAACCGCGGGGTGGATCCGTGACGACGGCGTGTCGTCGAGCGCCGTCACGCTGGACGGGGAGCTGTCGGGAGGGGTCGGCGGGGCGCCGCGGCTGCCGGGCGTGCCGGCGGGGTCGGTGCCCCTGCCTTCCCACGTTGTGGTGTGGTCGGGGTCGCTGGAGCGGGTGCGCGGAGTCGCTCGCTCCATGGGCTTCGAGATCGCTCACGCCGTCGCTCACAATCCGGTGGCCCGTCTGCTCGGCCTGGACCGCAGCGCGGAGGGGGAGGACGTCGACGACACGTCATCCAGGGTGGTGGTGCTCAGGCACAGGGCGTGGGGCGCGTGGGCCGCCGCGGCGGGGCTGCCGCCAGGGGTGCCGCTGTGAGGGTGAGAGGACGGGTGGCGTGGGGCGAGACGGTGGGTGGTGTGTGGCGGCTCGTCCGGGGAGGGCGCGTGGACGCGGATCCCATGGCGACGTGCGCACAACCGTCGGCTGTGTCACTGAGGCCTCACCGCGACACCGTCGGACACACGCACACAACCGCATCACGCAGACGCTGCACGACGCAGCGAAGGCCGCAGGACTCGACGTCGAGGCGGAGCCCAAGCACTGGCTAGACGGTAAGCTCATCTTCGGTGCCGACCAGGACGGCGC
>Ga0136560_1000545_pt1 | contig 19119 bp, 4 predicted proteins | sample AntRauMeHopE1497_FD_104925 | JGI IMG/M metagenome (GOLD analysis project Ga0136560, IMG submission 104925) | Saline lake microbial communities from Rauer Islands, Antarctica - Metagenome Hop E1 #497 | ecosystem: Environmental > Aquatic > Non-marine Saline and Alkaline > Saline | place... | reverse complement strand
GGACTAGCGAGAGGAGGGCGCGGCGGCGGTGGAGGCCGGGGCCGCCGGCGAGAGCGGCGGCGGCGGCGGCGGTGACGGCGGCGGGCGGCGCGTCCGTCGTGACGGCGGCGGCGAGGGCGGCGGGGTCTGTGCTCCCCGCCGCGAGAAGCGCCCAGCCCGGGTGTGACGTGGCGACACCGACGGAGGCGTCGTCGCCGAGGGCCAGGCGGAGGATCGCGGAGGCGACGGTGTGCAGGCAGGGGTGAGGGGGCCCGGCGAGGAGGGCGGCTGAGGTGTCGGCGGCTGCCGTGACGAGGTCGGGTGACGACGAGGCGGAGGCAAGTGTCGCCAGCGCGACGGCGGCGGCGGTGGGCGCGGCCGGGCGCTCGAAGCATGCGGTCAGGGGGGCACCTCCCGCCCGCGATGCCAGGCGGACGAGCAGCGCGGCGGCGGCGGCACCAGCGGCGGTGGTGCCGGGCGGGGACGACGGCGACGCCCACGCCGACACGGAGGCGTCGAGGCAGAGCTGCAGGGCCGCGGGGCTGGCGCCGCCGATGCGGACCAGGTGGCCGGCTGACGTCGCATCGGCGGCGACGACGGCGACGGCGGCGCGGAGGGGCTTGAGGGACGCGGCGCCAGTGGAGGCCCGCGCGGTTTCGGCCTCGGAGAGGGCCCGGAAGCAAGCCTCCCGCGCAGAGGCGTGGGGCGAGGTCCGCGCTCCCTCGGCCAGCGAGGCGCAGACGGCGGCGAGCCATGCGGCGGCCGCGTCGGGCGGCGTGCCGTCGACGAGGCATGCGCGAACGCACTCGGCGAGGGCGGCCGCGGCCGCTGCCGTGGCCTCGGCCTCGCAGATCATGTGCTGGGCGGGGAGCGACGCGGAGGAGGAGGAGGGCGGGAGCCCGGGGGCGTCGGCGAAGGACGAGGCGCCGTTGGCCGCTGCCGCCAGAAGGAGGCGGCACGCGTCCGCAGCGGCGCCGCCCGCGGGCATGGCGCGACGCAGCGACGACGGGACCGAGCCCGCCCCGGCCTCCGCCCCGCCGCCGCGCTCCGCCGCCCCCGCCAGGGCCGCGCCCGTCACCAGGCCCGCGAGGGCGGACACCAGCGCCGCAGCCTCCTGCGCCCGCGTCACCGCAGACAGGGCGCCGAGCAGAGCCGGGACGGCGGGGCCCGTCAGCGCGAGAGCGGCGAGCCGGCTTGACGACGCGGCTGCGGCCAGCGCCGCGCCACCCGCCCTCCCCCGCAGCGAGTCGGGACCCTCCAGCAGGGCCGGCAGAGCCGTCGAGAGCAGAGCCTGGATGGCGACGTCCCACGCGCTCCGGTCTCCCGTCGCCTCGGCGTGGCGTGAGAGCACCCGGCACAGCGCCCGCAGCGCACCCAGCACCGCTGCCGTCCACTCGGCGGGGGACACCGCGGCGGGGGCCCCGCCATCAGCGGCGGCGGCGGCGGGCGGCGGCGCGGCGGCCGCGCCCTCCGTCGCGCCGCTCGCCCGGAGCGCTGCCACGAGAGCCGGCGGGAGCCGGCTGGAGCCGGTCCCGGTGCCGGACGCCACGGAGCGCGACGCCTCTTCCCGCTCCTTCGCGGCCGCCGACGCGGCGTCCGACGGCCCCGCCCCCGCCGTCGCCGCGGCTCCCTTCGCCGCCGTCCCCGCCTCGTCCGGCGCGACCGCCGACACCCCCCCCCACGCCGCGCCCGGCCCCGTGCGCGTCAGGGCCATCGGCGACGCCTCCCTGGCCGCCCTTAGCACCGACCCCAGGGCGGGGAAGGCCGCGGCCGACTCGAGCAGGCGGGTGAGGAGAGCCTTCGTGAGCACCTCCACCGCGGAGCGCAGCGCCGCCCCGCCCAAGACGGGGACCATGGCCTCGATGGCGCGGCCGGCGTCGCGCTTGGCCGCGTCGACCACGTTGGCGGGCCCCTCCGCCGCCGCGGCCAGTCGCTCCACGACCACGGGCAGCGCCTGCTCCGCGACGCTGCGGGACGCGCACAGCACGGCCTGCAGGCCCTCGGTGAGGTCCTGCCTCGTGATGCCGTGCGGGTCGCCCGGGGGCGGCGTGAAGCTGACGGGGAAGTATACGGCGACGATCTCCACCGCCTCGCGGGCAAGCCCGTCAGACGCGGCGAGGGACGCCGGCCGGGCCTCCACCTCCGCAAGGACGCGAGCAAGGCTCCGGAAGCCGACGAGCAGGCAGCGGGGGTCCCGCTCGCCGTCCACGGCTGCGAGGAGGAGGCCGAGCAGCTCCGACCACGAGCCCTCGACCCCCGGCCCGTCGCCCGCCTCCTCCATCGCCCGCCTGCATTCGGCAGAGTCGAGGCACGCCCTGACGCACTCCAGGACGCGCTGGCGGCGCGCGCGGTCCAGGGACGGAACGTGCAGCTCGAGGAGCGGCCCGCGCCACGGCAGCGAGGCCACGGGAAGCGGCAGGCGACCGCTGCGCGCCAGGCAAAGCAGGCCGTCGAGGCTCGGAAGCACGGACACGAAATCGGCCAAGCGGTCGGCGAAGAAGCGGGTCACGGCCGAGACGTGCTCGGCCGTCATCGTCGCCACCCCCCGCTCCACGACGGCGGCCATCACCGCGGTCGCGCGCGTCCTGCTCGCGGGACCGTCCGCGTCAGTCAGGTACGGCCCGAGCATCGCGATGGCAGCCGGCAGCGCCAGCCCGGCGGCCATCACGCCGTCCGCCACCTCTCTCGTCAGCTCCGCGGCGCGCGCCTCGTTGTCATCGTGCGCCTCGATCCCGCACAGCTCGTCGACCTTTGTGACGAGGGCGGCGTCCGCCATGGCGGCCGGGCGTGTGGGCGTCGCGTGCCGCTTCGTGCGCATTGCGCTCTGTCCCCGCTGGGGCTCGCACCGCACGCACGCCACGCCATGGGCTTCCTTTTTGTAGCAGCGAACGAATCTGTCAGGCCTGTCACTCGGCCAGTCCGGGGCTGCGGCGGCGCCGCTTCCCCATCCAAGCGCAAGCACGCCGCCGGGAGACGGGGCCGCGCGACGCCTGGCAGCCAGGGCGCGCCGCGGCGTCATTCTTCCCTGGCCGCCGATGCCGCCTCGCGCACGGCCCGCACGGCTTCGTTGAGGGCTTCGCTCCCGGCCACGAGCGGGAGCATCCTGGGCACCCGCGCCGCGTACCTGACGTACTCCATGCCGTACCAGCGCAGGAGGGCGTGCTCCTCGCCGGGCACGCGAGCGGAGAAGAAGGCGACGGACGCGGCGGCGTACAGAGGCGCGCAGACGGCGTTGCCGAGCATCAGCTGTGTGCCCACCGCCCACACCGCCCACCCCACGTAGCTGGGGTGCCGTGACCACGCGTACGGCCCCGTGGTGACCAGCCGGTGGGCGTCGGGGCGGTCGTGCTGCACGATGTGGTGGAAGCTGCGCGCCGCCTCGGCCATGGCCCAGTAGCGCACGGCCAGGCCGAGCAGCGCCACCGCGAGGCCCGCGGCCGCGACGGGGCCGGAACGCACGGCCGCGCCCCACGCCGTGTCGGGGCCGAGCAGCCACCGCGTGAGCCAAAACTCGGCCGAAGCGGCCGACATCGCAGCCCAGTACGGCACGCTGTGAAAGATGCAGAACGCTGCGGCGCGGGCAGCGGGGCGCCGCACCATCGGCCGGTGAGCCGCTCGGCGGGGGGCAGCTGGGCGCGCGCGGCCCGGAGGATGGTCGAGCAGCTGTCTCACAGTCAAAGTTGGCCTCGTCCGGCCGGAACGCCGCGGTCACGAGGAACTCCATGGCATGAAACACCGAGCACACGGTCACAAACAGCCCAAAGCCGGCGATGTCGCCCTGCCCCACCAGCATCGCGAGGACTCCCGCCCCGAGCCAGGAGCCGACCGTCAGCCCCCCGGCCCCGACGAGGAGCGGAGACCGCTTGTCCCACGAGTCGGGGATGATGCCCATCCCCAGCCCCGGCGGTGTGCGCGCGCTGCGGCCGCACTGGCGCCGCGCGAGGCGGGGGCGGCGTGCAGAGCGCCGGAGCGTTGGCCGCCCCGCTCCGCCGCCACTCGCGCGGGGGCGCGGTCAATCCGGGAGCGAGCGTTCTCGGCCAGTCGGGTGGTGCGCGCCAGGGTCCGGGCGCTGCCCTCTCCCGGGGCGATGGCCTCCGGGACGTCTGCTGTCCGCTTGGCCGCCGTCGCGGCGGCGCTCTCGGCGGCCGCCGGCTGCGCCATCCAGGGTTATGACTCTGGGGAGTGCCAGGCGCGGGACGAGTACGAGTTCCAGATGCCCTTCTGCCAGGACGTGGTACGTTACTCGGCCTGCGTTCCCAGGTACCAGCCGCTGTACCCCAACCACACGCTCGCGGCCAAGGACGCGTGGGTGTCCTCGACGCACGCGGGCATCATTGACGCGAGGCAGCGCGCGGAGAAGAACCAGACCCTGCGCCAGCTGGGCACGAACGAGAACGGCATTCCGGGCGAGGTGGTGGAGCGGTTTTTCGAGAACGAGGACTGCATCGGGGCGTACAAGAACTTCATCTGCTGGCTGAACTTCCCGCGGTGCGACGAGGAGGGGCGGTCGCTGGTGCTGTGCATGTCGGTGTGCGAGAACTACTTCCGGTCGTGCCGCTACCCGGAGGAGATGTGGCGTTGCTACGAGCCGTCCTTCTACGGCGGGAAGAGCCCCGAGGAGGACGTGGACGTGGACGAGGACGGCCTCCCCATCTACTGGCGCGCCCCGTTCCCGGGCCAGCCGTACCGTGAGAACGAGTTCGACGAGTCGGGCGGCGCTGTCGCAGTGTGCACACCCTCGCTCCTCAACGGCGGGGAGGGCGCGGCGGCGCACGCGGCCGTGCTGGCGGTGGCGCTCTTGGGTCTTGCCTGGGCAGCGGCGCGCGGCTGAGCGCTGCGTGGTGGCTGTGTGCGTCTGTGTGCCGGCCTTGCCGCCTTTCTCGTGCGTGCCTGGGCCGGCGCCGGCACGTCCCGAATGCATTGTCCCTCGTTCTACGCGATGCCATCCGTCCCACGCAACATGAAGCGCCCCCCGGGGGCCGGCCCCGTCAGGGGCGCGCTCCCGGCAAGCGCGGGGACTTGTCACGCCGGCACGGCCTCGGCGCGCCTGGCTGGCTCCGCCGACGGAACCGCGGGGAGGTCCGAAGGGACCTCCGGCAACGCCGCCGGCACGTCGGGGAGCCCGGGGAGGGGCGGGGCGGCGGCGGCCTCGGCGGCCGGCTCGTCGTCGAGCATGCCGTGCTCCCGCAGGATGGCCTCCAGGGAGGCGTCCACCTCCTCCTCCCCGTCGGGGTCGAGCCGCGCCCTGATCACGGCGTCGATCTCCTCCTGCTGCTCCATCGCCTCGTCCGTTCGGTCCATCAGCGCCTCGATGTCGTCGATTCTCAGGTCCGCCTGTGCCTGCTCTAGCCCATCGGTGCCCGCCCTGAGCCCGGCCAGGAACGCCTTCTGCTCCTCGGCGGTCGCAATGGCGTCCAGCGACTGCTCGAGCCGCATCACGCCGGCCCAGGCCACCTTGACCGATTTCTGCTTCAGGTGCCTCAGCGCGAGCAGGCGCTTCGCTTCCGTCGTCTTCTTGGCCCTGGCCAGGACCTTGGCGCGCCGCGTCAGGTCGTCCGCCTCGGCCTCGCTGCGCTTCGCCAGCTCCGTCAGCCGCATGCGGGTTCTGCGGATTGTCATCTCGTTCTCCTGCTGTGGCGTCGGCTTCCGCGCCGCCGGCTTGGCCGGCTTGGCAAAGAAGGCGCCCATGCCCCGGGTCTCCCGGGCGCTGGTGACGGGTGTGCTGCCAGAGTGGCGGGAGCCGCGCCGCTCTGCGAGGCTTGTTGAGGGAGCTTCCGGAGCGGCGCCTGCCGTCGGCCCCGTCTCCCTGCACACACGCCGGCCCCGCAAGGCCGCGCGATACATCACCGCCCGGACCTGTGCCGCGTCGGCGCTGCGATCTGCTGGCTGACCGGGCGGCGCTGCCCGTGCCGAGCACCCAGGTTGGCCGCTCGCCAGTCGACCGGCCATGCAGGCGCTGTTTGAGGGGGCCATGGGCGGCTCTCGCGGGAGGCACGCACCGTCGGGCGGCCCGCGCGTGGGAACGGCCGCGGGAACGCGCGATCCGGGAGCCGGCGACGACGACGGCGGCCGGCCCAGGGTTGTCCCCGTGCCGACGGACGCCATGTGGGGCGCCGACGCGTCCGGGCGGCGGGACGTCATCTTCTCGCTGTCCATGATGCCCGAGTACTTTGCGCAGGCGCGGTACGGCCTGGTGGCCGGCGCCGCCCGCGGCCTGGGCGCGATGGACGCCGCTTCGTCGGACCGCGCCCGCCGCCGCGCGGTTGCGGTGCTTGCCCCGCCGCGGGCGGTCGCGCCTCCCGTGTGGCGTGCCAAGGGCAAGGCAGTGGTCAAGGCGGTGGGGCTCGCGGTCTGCCTGAACGTGTCGTCGGACCCCCCCGACGCGCCCGTGGAGCCCTTCTCCCGCCTGGAGTGCTGGCTGGACCCCACCGCCATCGCCGACCCGACGGAGGCGATCAACACGGTTGGGAAGGCCCTCAAGGCGCAGTGGCTGGAGTGGTTCAGCTCGAACCAGTACTCGGCCACGCTGGACCCGACGGCGGATCACCTCTACGCGGTCTGCCGCGCGCTCCGCAACGCCGCGGGGCCCGACCGCGTGGTGTTCCACCTCAACGGGCACGGCGTCCCGGCGCCGTCCCCGCGGGGCGAGATCTGGGCCTTCAACTCGGAGTACACGCACTTCCTTCCGCTGCCCTTCGCGGACCTCCTCGGGTGGCTGCAGCCCCCGGCGCTGGTCATCCTGGACTGCGCGCGGGCGGGGACCCTGGTGGAGCGCTTCTTCGAGCAGGCGGGCGCGGGCGGGCAGGCGGGCCGGCCCGGGGCCGGGAGCGGGGAGGGGGCGGCCAGCGTCGCGAGCTCGGGCGCGGCCACCGGGTCCGGGGTGGCGCCGGCCGAGGGGGCGCAGTCGGGGGCGTGGCAGGTCCTGGCGGCGTGCGCCGCGGACGAGAAACTCCCAACGGACCCCGACGTGCCGGCGGATCTTTTCACCGCGGCCCTGCTGACGCCGGTCCGAACGGCGCTGCACTGCCGGCTGCTGCAGCGGCCCGGGCCGCAGGCGTCGGCGCTGATCCGCCTGCTCGGTCGGCTGCCGTCGTCGCGCCGCGACCGCGCCTCCATCGCCGGCGAGCTCGACCTCGTGCTGACCACGGTCGCCGACGGCGTGGCCTGGACCTCCCTGCCGCGGCCGCTGTTCCAGTCGCTGTTCCGTCAGGACCCCGTGGTGGCCTCCCTGTTCCGGAACTTCATCCAGGCGCAGCGGATCATGCGACGCTTCGGATGCACCCCGCAGTCGGTGCCCGCCCTCCCGCTCATGGCAGAGCACCCGCTGTGGGACTCGTGGGACGAGGCCATGGACTCCGTCCTCGAGCGACTCTCGCTCCTCGTCAAGGCAGAGCCGGACCCAGCCGGCAAGACGGCGGCCGCGTCCGCGGCCGGCGGGCCCGCGCCCCAGCCCCCGGCCCCTCCGTCGCAGGCCGCCGCCGCCGCCGCCTCGTCGGGCTCGTCCGGCCGCTCTCGCTCCACCCCGAGCCCCGCCTCCGCCGCCGCCGCCGGGGCCGCCGCCGCCGACACCGCCCGCGGCAGCCCCCAGACGGCGCAGCGCGCCTCGTCCGGCCCCCCGTCCCAGCCCTCGGACGCCGGCCATGCCGCTGCGCCCGCCGCCCCCGTCCGCCGCTCCCCCACCTCTGCCCGCGATGACATCCGTGCGGCGCTGCGCCGCGCGCGGGACGGCACGGGCGCGGGCGGCACGCCGACGTCGGTGTCACCCCCCTCGGCGTCGGACTGGCAGGGGGCTGACGCCACGGCAGCCGTGCGGTCGGCGCTGCCCGACCCGGTGTCGGCGGCCAAGCAGCCGCAGTGGCCGGCGGCGCAGGCTGACGCGGCCAAGCGCGGGGCCAAGGCGGCACGGCCGGGCGGCAGGGGTCCGGCCGACCGCGGGGCCGCCGCTGCGGTGGCGGCCGGGTCGTCGGACGCCTCGGGGTGGCCCTCCGCGGATTCGCGCCCCGCCGACACGTTCTTTGCGTCGCAGCTCGAGGCCGCCGAAGAGTGGTCGGCCGCGGCCGCCGAGGCGCAGGCGGCCTTCCTGGTGTGGTCGCGGGCCGGGGCCCGGGGGACCGCCCCGCCAGGATGGGCCCACCGCGGCCCCTCCGGCACACACGGCCCCCGCGGCGCGGGAGTGTCGGTCCTCCCGTCGCTTCTGCAGGCCCTGCTCGCAACCAAGCACCGCGACCGCGCGCTGGACGTGCTCGCGCGCTTCCTCGACCTCGGGTCCTGGGCCGCCCGCGCCCTCACCGAGGTGGGGGCCTTCCCGTACCTGTACCGCCTCCTCGCCACCGAGGGGGCCGGGCCGGGCGCCTCGCTGCTCTTCGTGTGGGCGAAGATCGCGGCGGCGGACGGCCGGTGCCACGTGGAGCTGGCCAAGGCCGCCAAGCCGGTCCTGCGCACGCTGGTGCAGGCGGTCGCGGCGGACCCGGCGGCGGACGCGGCGGCGAGGCGCAAGCTCGGGCCCGCCGCGCCGCAGCGCGCCTTTGCTCGCTGGCTCGTGGCGTTCCTGCTGTCGCGCGTCGCGCAGGGGGCGCCCGACAGCGCCGTCGCCGTCTCCGCCGCGGGTGCCGAGGCCGCGCTGCGACCCGCCCTGTCGGGGCCCGACGCCCGCCTCCGCCTCTGGGCCGCCCTGGCGCTGGCCTCGGCCAGCCGGGGGACGGGGGACGCCGTCAGCGAGCACGGCACCCCGCCCGCCACCCTCAAGGCGTGGGGCACCCGCGCGGCGGCCAACGCGAAGGAGGTCGACGCGAGGGTCGGCGCGGCCAAGGCGACCGCCATGGCGGCCGCGGGCCGGCGCGCCCCCGCCGTCGACGCGCCCGGTCTCGCGGGGATGGCCCCGCCGCCTGGCGTCGCCTCTGGCGCTGCCGCGTCGGCCACGAGCGGCGCCGCCCCGCCGGGCACCGGCACCCCGACGCTGTCGGTGCCCGGCCGCGGGGGCAGCGGGAATCCGCCCGGGAGCCCCGCGAGCCAGCGGTCCGGAACCGGCGGCGGCGGCACGCCCACGGGCGGCGCGCACGCTCCGGGCGGGGCCGCACCCGTGACGGTGGCGGGCGCGGCGCTGTCGGGGGTGAAGCGCGCCCCGCGCGGGTCCAGCCGGCCCAAGAGCAGGAGCCGGAGCAGGGGTGGCAGCCGCGGCCGCAAGCCCGGGTCCGGCGCGGGCGCCGCGGCATCGCGCCGTGCCAAGGACGAGGCGAGGCGCGCGGCCGCGGCCTCGAGCCTCGCCGCGTCGCTCACCGTGCCCCGCCTCCTCCCGGCGACGCTCGACCCGTCGCCCGAGGTCCGCGCCGCCGCGCTCACCGCCCTGGGCGAGGTGGTGGCGGCGGGGCTCCGGTGCGGGCCCCTTCTGGAGGCTGCGGCAGCGCAGCTGGACGAGGCCTGGCGGCTCGTGGCAGACGTCGACGCCGCCCCGGAGACACACCCGGACGACACGGCGGCCGGGGCGCACGGCCGGGCCGCGCAGGCCGACGCCACGGCCTTGCCCCAGCCCGAGCCCGGCGCGGCGGCCGGCGAGCCGGCAAGGCCGTCGCTCGCTCGGCGCGCCTCTCGCCGCCTGGCCACGGACCCCGTCGCCGCCGTGGCGGCCGTGCTGGACCGGCGGTGGCGCGAGACGGAGCGCCTTCGGGCCAAGTACGGCCCGAGGAGGAGCCGCCTCGTCCTCGCGGCGCTCACCGTCTCAGCGCAGGCCGCCTCCTCCTCCACGGGGGTCGCCCTCCCCGTCGTCGGCGTGCCCCCCCACGTGGTCATGGCCCAGCGGACCGCCGCCGCCACGGCCCTCGCTGCCGGAGCCGCCCCAGAGGGCACGGTCGCGGCCGCCGCTCGGCGCGCCGCCGCCACCGCCGCGGCCCTCGCCGTGATCGGGTGCCCGCAGCTGCCGGCTCCGTGGGACAACGGGGCGTCGGCCGCGGCCCGTGACGCCGAGGCTGCCGTCCTCTCGTGGGCGCTGGCGGCCTCCCTCCCCGCCGACAGGGCCGCGGGGGTGGCGGAGGAGGCGGCGAGGGCGGCGTTTGCCGCCGCCTCCGCCGCCGCCGCGCTCGCCGCGTCGGGCCAGATCCGCGCCACGGGAGGCGCGGCCGCCGGGTCCCTCCTCGCCGCCGTGGCCGCAGCCGCGGCACTCTCCGCGCGGCCCGACCCGTCCGCCGACGCGGCGCTGTTCCGCAGCCCGCGCCTCGGCCCCTCGGGTGCCACGTCGAGCCCGCAGCTCCGGCCGGCCGGCGCCGCGCAGGGCATCCGCGGAATCGCTTCGTCGCCGTACCTGGGAGCCATGGCCTCGCCCTGGTCGGACGGCACCTCGTCACAGTCGCCGTACCTGGGCGGGTCCCGGCCGGCTGCTGTCACCGCCGGCACGCTGGACCGGGGACAGGTCCGCCTGCGTCAGCTGTGGGCGGCGCTGACCAGCACGCGCGACGGCAGGGCATCCCGATGGGCGCGGTCCTTCGGCGACGGTTTCACGGCGGCGAGGGCGGCACTGGTGGCCGCGGTGGTCGACCGAGAGGAGGCGGCGGGGAGCCGCGGCGGGTCCGGGGACGGGGACGACGACGACGACAACGACCAGGGTCCCGGGCCCGCGCGGCTCGTGGCCCCGCCTTCGCTGCCGCTCAGGGGGCAGCCGGGGGCGGGCGCCTCCTCGGCCGACGACCGCGCGACGCTACCGCCGACGCCGCGGCGCGCCGGGGCGGGCGGGGCGTCGTCGGGCCGGCTCGGGCCGTCATCGCTGTCCATCTCGGTGCCCGACTCGGAGGGGCGGTCCTGGGGCGCCGACCACCCTTGGCTCCGGTCCGTGCTCGCCGACAGCGATCCCACCTTCCAGCCCGACCCTGGGCTCGTCACACCCATGGCCGCCTCTGCCCTCGACTCCCCCGCCGCCGCCCTCTTCACGGACCGGGAAGCCTCGCGGCCCGACCCCACCGCCCCGGCCTCACGGCACCGCATCCCGCCCAGGGGCCACGCGGGGGCCGTACCCTCCCCGCTCCTCCTCGCCGAGCCGGCCGGGGCGCCGCCCGCCCGCCACCCGCCGTCGGGCGACGCGCCGCCACGGCCGCGCCGGGGAGGCGACGACCCCGGCAGCGGAGGCGGGGCCACGGCGCCAGGTCACCGGCGCCAGCGATCCTCCCAGCGAGGCGCAGGCACCGCCGCCGCCGCCTCCTCCTCCTCCTCCTCGCAGCCCGTCCACCCGTTCCTGATCGGCGCGTCGGAGGACGAGGCCGCGCGGGCGAGGCACCTGCGTCAGCGGCGGGGCGCCCCCAACGCCTCGAGCCGGGAGCCGTTCGTGGGCAGCGAGGCGGCAGGCGACATGACTGGCGTCCTCACGTCGCTCATGGCCGCGCTGGCAGGACCCGTCACCGCCGCAACGGACATGGACCCCCTGGTCCGGCTCCACGCCGCCCGCTGCCTCACCGTCGCCGCCACCGCCGACGCCCCCTTCCGCTTCCCCGCCGCCGTCGCCCTCCTCTTCCAGAGCACACTGCAGGAGCGCCGCGGCGCGCGGACCGTCGCCGCCGCCAGGTCCATCTCCGCGGCCCGGACACGCGCCGCCGACCCCCCCGCCGCCGCCGCGGACCGCCAGGCAGGCGCCGCGCCACACGCCGCCTCTGGCCCGGGCGCCGCACCATGGGCCGCGTCCGGGTCGGCGCCCCCGCCGCCCCGCGTCGCCCCCATCGCCATCGGCCTGGCCGCCGCCCTCCTCCTCGACGTGCCCAACTCCCGCGGTGTCGCGGCGTCGAGCCTCAGCGTCGACGACGCGGCCGGCCCCGCCGCCGCCGCAGCCGCCGCCGCCGCCCCCGCGGACCGCCCCCGGCAGGACCACGCCTCCTCCCCGTCGTCCGGCTCTGCCGGCGCCCCGCCGGCCCTGCCGGGGGTCGCGGCCCGCGCCGGTGGCGGCGTGGCGGTGACGGGCTGCGCGATGCTGCTGCCTCCGATGCCCCTCTTCAAGGTCAGGACGGCCAACGGACGCAAGGGCGGCGGCCGGCGGGTCCTCGCGGCGCCACCCGCGAGCTCTGCCGGCGTGCTCCTGGGATCGCTCTTCTCGGTGCTGGTCGGGGCGCAGCCGCCCGTGACCGAGGCCGACGCCCCGGGGGGCAAGCGCGGCGCCGCGGCGGCCGCGGCCTCCAAGGCCGCCACCCGCGGCGACGGCAGCGGCGTCGACGCCGGCGTGGTCCGCCTCGCCTCCTGCCTCGGCGGCCGCCTGGAGGCTGCCCTGCCCCTCGTCGCGGCGGCCCGCGCCCTCCTCCGCCTCGCCTCCGACGCCCACCCCGCCGTCAGGGCCTCGGCGTCTGGCCTCCTCGCGACGGTCCGCGACGTCGCCTCCGCCGCCGCCGCCGTGTGCGCCCGCGCCGACGAGGCGACTGCGATGCTCGCGTCCGTCGCCGCCTCCCCGGACATGCCGCAGGGCAGGCCGGGCGGCCCGGGCTACGCGGGCGCCTCGGCCCTCGATCTCTGCACCCCCGGCCACGGCGCCCGGTCCGGAGCCGCTGCCGGCGATGGCGCTGCGGATGACGTCACAGATGTCACCGTCGCGGCCGCCGGGGCGAGGGGCCCCTCCAGCCGCCGCTTCCAGCAGCGCGTCGCCCTCCTCGCGGCCGCCGCCCACGCGTCCGCCGCCGCCCTGCTGCGCCGCCCCGCCGGGGTCACCCCCGCCCCGTGGTCGACGGAGCTGTACGCCTGGAGCTGCGCCCGCATGCGCTCCCGCCTCCTCCACGGCCCCACCACCGCCGCCTCGGACTCGGCGGCTATCTTCACCACCGCCCCGGGCCTGGCCGGCCGCGGCTCGGGCGAGGGCGGCGGCCGCCCGCAGGCCGCCCCCTCGACGCTCCAGACCATCCCCCAGCGCGCCGGCGTCGCGCTCGGCCTCGCCCGGCGCCTTGCGGAGAGCTTCGCGCGCGCGGGGCCGTCGGCCGGCCCCGCCGTCTCCCTCCCGGCCTCGACCGGCGCGCAGGCGGCCCTCGTCCTCCGGCTCACGCAGCGGCGCGCCTCGGCCGTCGACGACGCGGCGCTCGCCGCTGAGGCGCAGCTCCTCGGCTCGGAGCACCGGCACGCGGCGGTGCTCCTCGCCCTCGTCGCCGCTGGCATGGCACCGCCCGTGGCGCGGTGTGCCGTTCTGGAGGCCGCCGAGGCCGCCAGGCGGGGCGGGGCCGCGCCGGTGCCCGACCGGGCCGCGGAGGAGCGACGGGCCATCGTGTCCCGCGCCGGCGCCCTCCTGCTGGGCGAGCAGGTGGCGCGGTCCCCCGCCCCGGCCCCCTCCTCGCCCGAGCGCCGGCCCAGGCCGCACGACGCCGGCCAGTCGCCCGCCGCGGCGGCCCTGCTCGCGGAGGAGGAGCTCCTCGCAGCCGGCGCCGACGGCCTCCAGGGGGCGCGGAACCGCTCGGGGAGCAGGAGCATGCTGCGGCACCGGGTCACCGGCCGGGGCGGGGCGGCCAAGGCCGCGGCAGCTGCTGCGGCGGCGGCGGCGCGGCGCGGGGACGTGTCGCCGCCTCCCCGCCGCTCGCCCCCCGGCGCGGGTGCGGCCCACCGGGGGCGGCACGCGGACGCCGAGGCCGCGCCGTCGTCGCCGACGTCCCTCCGCGCGTCGCTCCGCTTCGCGGACCCCACGGTGCAGCGCCTGACCGCATCCATCACGCTCCTCCGCGCGGGAGGCATGCACGGGCTGTGCCCGGGCGGCCTGCTCGCCGCCCCCGGCGCCGCCGAGCCGTCGCTCCGCCGCGCCTCGCCCTTCCGCGGCCGCATCCACCCCCTTGGCCTCTCCGAGACGGGCGCGGCGCTGCCCCCGGCCTGGCTCGCCGACGGCGCGCTGGCCCGACCCGCCCCCGTCCCGCACCGACCCCCCAGCCACGCCTCGTCGGCCGCTTCCGTCGCTCCCTTTACGGGGGCTGGCCGCCGGCCGCGGCGCCTGAGCGCCGACGAGACCAAGACCCGCCCGTCTCGCGCCGCCGCCGGCCTCCGGGGGCACAGCGAGGTCGGCGCGCCGGCCGCCTCCCCCGCCGCCTCCGCGGCCGGCGGCCTCCTCGGGCCCTCGGGCGCCGCCTGGGTCGCGCGGCTGGGCCTGGCCGCCGACTCGTCGGACCGCGGCCTCTGGTCCAGACGAAGGCTCGCGGGAGGCGCGGCAGCGGCTGCGGCCGCCGCGGCCGCGGGTGCCGGCGGCGACAGGTCTCGCGCCGCCTCGGCCGCCAGCGTGACGAGCTGGGACGGCATGGCCGCTGCCGATGCGGCGGCCGCGGCCGACGGCGGGGCAGGGACCGGCGGCGGGGACGGGTCCGCGGGCGCCGGCGCGACCGGGTCCGGCGCGGGCGGAGGGCCGGGCGGCCCGGCGCGGCGCGGGTCCAACGCCGGTGCTGGGGCCACTGGCGCGGCGGCGGCGGCGTCCTCCTCGTCGCCGTCGCGGGCGGAGCGCGCAGGGGAGGCCGTGGTGCTCGCCCCGTGGCTGCTGGGAACGTCCAACGCGCGGCTGCGCTCGGCGTCGCTCCGCAGCGTCGTGGTGGCCATCGTGCAGGCAGTGCTCGGCGCCTCGGAGATGCTCCAGGTTTCGGCCCCCGTGTGGCGGGCCGGCGGCGGGGGCGACTCGGCGGCGGCCGCCGCGGCGGCCAGCGCGGCCGCGGCGGGGGAGGACGAGTCGCTCTCCCCGGAGGAGGCATGGCGCCTCGCGGCGGGGGAGTTTGAGGTCGCGGGGGACGATGACGACGACGCGGCGCGGGCGGCCGCCGGAGCGTGGCACGCCGACGCCGCCGCCGCCGCGCCCGCCGCCCCGTCCTCCGTGGCGTCGGCCGGCGCCTCGCACCTCGCCTCCCCCTGGTCCGTGGTGCCCTCCCCCGGCATGCGCCCGGCCTCGTCGTCCTCCCCCGGCACCGCCGCCGGCGCCGAGCCAGCCCTCGTGGAGCTCGCCGCCCGCGCCCGGCAAGCCCGCGCCCGCCTCCTCGCCCTCCTCGTCGCTGCCGACGGTAGCCCCCTGCTCTTCGCGCCCGCGGCGGGGACGCCGCTCGTCGACGCGCCGGCCGTCGCGGCCGCGTGGGCTCTGCTCGGGTGGTCCGACGCCGCCCGCCTCCTCGACGGCTCCGCCGTCCTCCGCGCGGCGGCGGGCAGCCCCGTGGGGCCCGCGCTCCTCCCCGCGACCGGCGGCACGCCCCTCGACCGGGGCTCCCCGGCGCTGACGGGGGGGGCTGACGCCGCCGGGCCCGCGGCCGCCGCGCTGGGGGCGTGGGGCGTGGTGACGTCAGCGGTGGAGGACGCGAGGCGGCGGGGCGGGGTTTCGCCCCTCGTGGGCCTAGTCCTGCTCGCAGCGGCGACGGCCGCCGGCGGCGACGGGGCGGCGGCCGCCCCGGGCGGACCGCGGCCCGAGGCTGCCTCGGCGCCCCTGGCCATCCCTCCCCGGCACTCGAGGCCGCCGCAGCGCTCGGCGCCGCCGCCTGCCCCGGCCGCGTCCGCGCCCGGCCCCCGCGCGGGGTCGCTGCGGCCCCGCACCGAGCTGTCCACGGGCCGCGCCGACCCGGCGAGGGCGGGCCTCGTGGCGTCGGCCGCGGCGCTCGCGTCGTCCGCCGTCGAGGGCCTGGGCCGCCTCCCCCGGGATGCCGTCGGGAGCATGGACGAGTCCGACGTCCGCCGCGCCTCCCGCGGCCTCCGCTCCCTCAAGCAGCGCGCCGTCGTCGACACCGGCGTGCCCGGCGCCCTCTCCGTCCGCTTCCACCCGTGGGCCCCGGCCAACCTGGCCGTGCTCGACCGGCAGGGGGGCCTCTCCCTCTGGGACGCGGAGCGGGGCGAGCGGACGCTGCGGATCACGCCCGCGAGCAGGAGCGGCTGGGGCGCCGCGGCGGCCGCGTGGGACCCGCGGGCGCAGTCGTGGGCGACGCCCGGGTCGGGGCAGGGGGCCGGGGGCGCCAGGTCGTCGTCGGCCGGGAGGGGGGAGCGAGGCGCCGACGAGGCCGAGACCCCGAAGCGGGCGGCGTGGGGCCGGCTGACGTCGATGGAGTTTGTGAACGACGGCACGGCGGCGGCCGACGGCGCCTCCCGCTGCCTCCTCGCCCTCGCCTCGTCCGACGGCTGGGTCCGGCTGCTCGGCGGCGCCACGCCGGCGGACGCCTCGGGAGAGTGGTCGGCGGTGCGCGGCTCGCTGGCCGCGGGGCAGCAGTCGTGGGCGCAGGGGGGCGACGGGGCGTCGAGCGCGAGCGACGACGAGGACGACGAGGACGACGACGACGACGACGCCGGCGGGGCGGGGGTCGCGTCGCGCGGCCGGGGGGGGCGGCGCGGGCACGGGGCGGGGGACGGCGTCGAGGAGGCGACGAGCGCGGCGCGCGGCGCCCTCCGGCCGGTGCGTTGGAGCCGGCGGGTGATGCTGGGAGGCGACAGCCCGCTGTGGGTGTCGGCGGCGGCCGCGGCGGCGGCAACGAGCGGGATCAGCCCCGCCGCGCCGCCGCCCCGGGCCGGGGAGGGCCGTGTGGTGTCGCTCGCGGATCTGGACGACGAGGCGGCCGACGACCGGGGGAACGGGGCGCCGGGCATCCGGTGGCGCGGGCCGTCGCTGGTGTCCGCCTTCCAGGCTCTGCCCGAGGCCGCGGCGTCGACCACGGGGCCGGGCGTGGTCATGGGCTGGCAGGCGTGGGCGGGGCAGCTGCTGGCGGCGGGGTCATCGTCCACGGCCCGGGTGTGGGACGTGTCCCGCTCGCAGTGCGTCGCGACGGTGCGCACGCACGAGGTTACGTCGGTGGCCTCCTCCTGGCCGGGGAACGGGGTCTCCCTCCTCGGCCACAGCGACGGCGCCGTCTCGCTGGTCGACCAGCGGGTCCCGGCCACGCTGGGGTCCTCGGCCGTCGGGCACGGGTGGGACGCCACGACGGCGGGGCTCCGGCCGGGCCGGGGGGCCTCCCTCGCCGAGGCGTCGGCCGCCGCGGGCTCCCCGTGGGAGCGGCTCGCCATGGCGGGGTCCGGCTCGGCGGGGATCGGGCCGTGGGGCGCCGTTCGGTCCGCGGGGGCGGCCACCTGGACCGGGGTGCGCCGGCAGTCGCTGTCGCAGAGCCGGTGGTCCGCGGCGGGCCAGCCGGCCCCGGCGCCCGACGGCGGCGCCGCGGCCGGCGAGGGTCACGGCGTCGCGACGGTGATGCGCCTCGGCGTGGCCAGCGGCCTGCCCGGCCTCCTGGGCCGCGGCGCCGCCTCGGCCTGGACCTCGGGCATCCGCACAGCGCACTCCTCGTGGGTGGTGAGGGCGGTGCAGCCCAAGGGCGGGGCCTGGTTCGAGGCCGTCACCGCCGGCCTCGACGGCACCGTGGCCTGGTGGGACCTGCGACGCACCGGCCCCGTCCGGTCCGTGCGCGCCTTCGAGGACCCGCTGACGGCCATGGCCGTGCACGACTGGTCGCGGCTCGTCGCCGTGGGCACGCAGGCTCGCCGCGTGAGCATCTACGGCCCCGGAGGGGTCGACGCGGCGCCCAAACGCTCCGACGGCCCCCCCCCGCCCTCCTCCCGCGACGGCGTTGCCCCGGCGTGGTGGCCGCGGCAGACGATCAAGTACCTCGAGGGCTTCCTCGGCCAGCGCATCGCTCCGGTGACCGCCCTCGAGTTCCACCCGCACGACCCCGTGCTGGCCATGGGCGGGTCGGACTCCCTCGTCAGCCTCTTCACGGCGGGATGGGTGCCCCCGGGCGGGCTCGGGCACGCGACCACGTCGGCAGCCGCGGGCGACGCGGCCGCCTCCGCGGCAACGCACCACGCCGCCGCAGAGGCGGCGGCCCGCGCAGCCGCTTCTGCCGCCGCCACCGCCCGCGGGGACCCCCGCACGCGGCCGTCGCCGCCCTCCCGCGTCCTCGCCGCCCTGGCGTCGCCGTCGAGGCGCCGGGGCGGGCCTCCGCCGACTCGGGCTGACGCGGTGCTCAGCGCGGCGCTGCGGGCAGAGACGGCGGCCGCCGCGGCGGCCGAGGCGGCCGCCCGCCACGCCGAGGTGATGCGATCCCTCCCGGCGCAGAGCGGGGCCCAGTGGGGGGGCGTCATGGCCGTGCCGGACGGTGACTGGGCGCGGAACGGGGAGGCGGGCATGGCCTCGGTGCGATCGGACATGGCCAGGGAGGCGGCCGCCACGTCAGCCGCCGAGGCCAGGAGCGCCGGAAGGGGGGCGCCGGCGGCCGGGGCGCCGGTGGCCGGCGGTCGCGCGTCCCTCGGCCTCCGCTCCGAGTCCATGGCCAGCCTGCGGTTCTAGCCCGCCGCGCCCAACCGCGTCGCCGGCGGCCGGCGGCCCCCTCCGACTCCGCCGGCCTGCCGGGCATCGCGCCGCCGCACGTCCCCGCCGCCGTGCGGGCAGCCCGTCGCGCTGCTGTCCCCTGGGCAACCTGCCGGCGCGTGTGCTCTGGCGCCCGCGCGAGCGTCGCCCCACGAACGGGAATGCTCTGCGCTCCGTCGCCCGACCGCACGAGCACCGGCCCCCCTCACGCCGGCACACGCCCGAAGCCCGCGACCATGTGGCGCCGCGCCGTTCTTGCTGCCCGTGACTCGGGGGTCCGCGCCGGCGCCGCTGGCGGTGCCATCATCGCCGCGGGATCCGTGGCCCACGCCGCCGCCGAGCCCGCAGAGACGCTCACATGGTGAGCGCGGGGCACCGGCGCGCTTGCCTCTTCGACGATCGGCCCGCCCGGGCGGTACCGGCCGCGCCGGGAGGCGAGAGCGCGCCGCGCAAGTTCCGCCGAACAGCCACGTGGGGGCGGTGCCCGGCGCGGCCTCGGCCGGCCTCGCGCCCGGGATGGCGACGCACAGGGTCCAGACATGTGATGCCCGTGTCGTGCGCCCGCGTCCGCAGGGGCTACGGCCAGCTCGGCCAGCTCGGGCACGGCGGGGAGGCGGACCAGCCGCTTCCGCGGCCCGTGGCGCAGCTTGCCGGCGCCGACATTTCGTTCATCGCGTCGGGGAGCGCGGCGCAGTCGTCCGCGGCGGTCTCGTCGGCCGGTGAGGTCTTCACGTTCGGCTGCGGGCGGGACGGCAGGCTCGGCCACGGCGGCGGCTCGGACTCCGTCAATCAGGACGTGCCCAAGGCCGTCGCCGGCATCACGGTGAGGCTGCGCGGGCCAGGCACCGGATCCGCCGTCGGGCGCGTCGCCCAGCCCCAGCGCGCGCTCGCCGGTCGAGGCCATT
>Ga0136560_1000544_pt1 | contig 19125 bp, 10 predicted proteins | sample AntRauMeHopE1497_FD_104925 | JGI IMG/M metagenome (GOLD analysis project Ga0136560, IMG submission 104925) | Saline lake microbial communities from Rauer Islands, Antarctica - Metagenome Hop E1 #497 | ecosystem: Environmental > Aquatic > Non-marine Saline and Alkaline > Saline | place... | reverse complement strand
GGGGGGGGGGGGGGGGGCGGGGGGGGGGGGGGGGGGGGGCGCCGCGGCCGTGGCAGCCGCGGCGGCGGGGGAGGCTGCGGCGGCCCTGGAGGGCGCCGAGGGCGGCGCGGTGGCGGCGAAGGCGCCCGGTCGTGACGGCGAGGCCGCCGACGGGAGCGACGCCGCGTCGGAGGCCTCGTCCGCCGACGCATCGGCCCAGGCAGTGGCGGTCCCTGCCGCGGCGTCGGCCAGGGAGGCGGACGCGGCGCCGGCCGCCCGGCGCGAGGGCTGGCTGCAGCGGCTCCGGCGCACGGGCCGCGGCCGCGCGGCGTCGTCCGGCCACTCGGACGGCGACGAGGCCGAGGAGGACGAGACCGCGGGCCTGGAAGGCCTGCGAGAGGCGGACGACGAGGGCATGGGCGTCGTCCCCGTGTCCGTCTCGCGGGAGCGCGCGGCGACGTTTGCCAGCGACTCCATGCGGGCGGAGGCGGAGCTGTCGCCCGTGGCCAGGGCCTGGGTCGTGTCGCTCTTCCGCCACGCGACGCACGGCTCCGCGGAGGGCTCGAGGGACGCCCCCGGCGCTGCGGCCTCGGACGCCGCCTCGCGCGCCGACGCCGCCCTCCTCGAGGCCGTGCCCGAGGGCCCGGACCGCGCGGCCATCGAGGAGGGCGACGACGCCGCCCTGGCCTCGCGGGTCTTCGGCCCGCCGTCCGGCCGCGCCCTCTTCCTCTCCGAGCTCAACTACTGGCGCGCCCACGGCCGCCGCCTGCGCTCCGGCCTGGCCCGGCTCGGCGCGGTGCTGCGTCTCGCCCTCGACGCATGCGCGGCCCACAACGACGTGGCAGCGGCCAAGCTCCTGATGATCATGTCGCAGACCTTCTACGCCGTCAGGGGGGAGGATGCCGACGCCGACGCCGAGGAGGAGGAGGCAGGGGTTGACGGGGACGCCGCCGCCGGGGACGGGCTGTCCGAGGCGGACGCCGCGGCGCGGGCGGCCGGACGGGCCGCGGCCGCCGGCCTCGCGGAGGGGGAGGAGGCAGCGACGAAGCGCTTCGCCTCGGACTGGCTCCACGGCCACCCGCTGTGGCGCCGGCCCGAGTTCTGGGAGGAAGCGCTGTACCGCTCGGTGCGGGAGGAGGCGGAGAGGCCCTTCGCGCCCTTCCTCCGGGGCGGGGAGGCCGGCGTCTTCACCGACCGTCTCGTCCACTCTTCCTCCCGGGCCGCGACCGGAAGGCAGCGGCTCGCCACGGCGGAGGCTCCGGCCGAGCTCGCGGCGGGGGCGCCGACCGCTCCGGCCGCCCCGGACGCCCCCCTGTCGCCCCCGTTCCGCCCCGGGTCCCGCGAGTGGTCTTACGCGTACCGCCAGGCCCTGTTCGGGCAGCTGGGCTCGTACGCGATGAACATGACAGCGTTCGGGATGCCTGAGGAGCGGGCGGCGCAGGTGGTGGCCCGCCTCGCGAGGGGCAACGGCCTCCCCGCCGAGATGCTCCAGGCCCTCCTGGTCTCCATGGACCCGCGGGCGGCGGACGAGAGGCGCCGCGCGAGGGAGAGGAGGGCGGCGGAGGGGCGTGCCGCACGGGGCCAGCGCCCGGCGGGAAGCGGCGCCGGGGCGGCCGGTGGCGGCGAGCAGGCACCCGTGGATGTGGTGGCCGAGGCGGGCGGGGGTGAGCGGGCCGCTGTGGGCGCGGCGGCCGCTGAGGGCGACGAGGCCGCTGTGGACGCGGCGGCCGAGGCGGCCGCGCAGGCCGCGCACGGCGACACGGACCTTTTGGAGGCTTCGGCAGAGGGCGGCGCTCACGCAGCGGGTACGGCAGGCGACGATGCGGGCGGCGCGGCGGAGCCGGAGCCGGCCGCGGGGGCAGGCGGGACGGACGAGGCTGTCGCGACGGCAGAGGGCGCGAGCCACGCCGGGGAGGACGAGGAGTCTGATGACGACGGACCCATGTTCGACGACGACTGAGCAACGCCCGTGGCTCAACCCCGCGTCAGGAGCGCGGGGGCGCCAGCCTCGGCTCAGCACTGCAGCGCCAACGCGCTCCGCCACAGGACCAGCCGCCGCCGGCAAACCCAGCGCGAGAGTGGGAAGGACACCTGGCCCACCTGCATTGCGCCCTGCTGCCCGGGGAGCCGGTGGAACTCGACGCGCACGTCCGTGACAGTGGCGGCCTTGCCAAAACCGGTCCTGAGCCACTGCCACCGCTCCGCAAACACCGCCCCGCGCACCTCGGCAAGCAGCACCCAGCTTTCCGCGTGCTCCAGGCGCCCTAGCACATCGAAATCGCATGGATCGCGCCGTGGGCAGTCGTTGGCACTCCTCAAGGCGAACCCAACCAGCGACACAGGGGAGCGGAAGCTCGCGTGCATCCAGGAGCCACGAGCCCCCCAGGGGTCGAGCCACTTGCTCCCAGGACTCGTTGAAGGGCGCATGAGCTGGTGTGCCCCCTCGACGCCGGTCCCGCCGGGAACTTGTGCCGACACGCTGATGGACCTGACCATTGAGGCCGGCACCTCCTCGCAGGATTCCAGAGCGCTCACAAAGGAGACTGGGTCGGCCATCCTGCGCGGTTGCAGAAGTCGTGCAGATCGCCGGAGTGGCAAGGTCGCCCACACGGGCAGACGACGGCCGGCACGGCACTCGGCCGAATGGCAGCCGCGCTGTGGGCATCGACTGACATTATGGCCTGGGAAGCAGCCCTCTCGAGCTACGGCGGGGCGCTGGATGCGGTGCGAGGGGCGGTGAGCCGGACCGCTGGCCGTCACATTCAAACCGGCTGAGCTCGTTGCCGATCGACTCGGGCTCCGCCGCAAGCATGAGCGTCGACCCGCAGTCCAAGACGAAGAAGAAGGAGGCCCTGCCCGCGCTTGACCGCACGATGCGCTCGGAGCTTCCGGCGTCCATCGCTCTGAGGTCGCCGCCCCACATCTCCCAGCCCGAGCTGGCGGCAGCAGTGCGGTGGAAGATGATGCGGGGCAAGTTCCGGCCGAGGCTTCAGCAGTATGCGGACGCGGCGGACGGCGATGAGGTTGTGGACGCGAGCTCGGCAGCGTTCGCGGCCGCGCAGCTCGTCACACAGAGGCTCCTGACCGACGGCAAGCAGGCTCAACGGGCTCGCGGGGCCGTGCTCGGCGCGCTGTCGCCGCTGACGGCCATCAAGGGCGTGGGTCCGGCGACGGCGAGCGGGCTGCTGGTGGCGGCAAATCCCTGGCTGCCTTACATGGTCGACGAGGCGGTGGAGCTGGTCGGGGAGCGGAAGTACACCGCGGAGGTGTACGCAGACTTTTGCCTGGCCATGGCCCGGCGTGCGGCGGCGCTGGGGGCGCGGGGCGGCGAGGAGGCCGGCACCTGGACGCCGAGGGATGTCGCCGACGCGATCTGGGCGGCGGCGCACTGCCCCGGGGGCGCCGGGGGGGGCGCGGCCGCCAAGGCCGGCAGGGCCGCCAAGCGGCCGGCTGGCAGAGCGGCGGCCGCCGAGGCGTCGGACGGGAAGGCGTCAGCATCGAAACGCGGACGCCGGGCCGGGGGCTTCGCCTGAGCGCCTTGCTCCGGGGGCGGCAGGAAGGCCCGTGCCCAGGAAGGGGGGGAAGGTGCGCCCGCCGTGGCGCCCGCGTGAGTCACACGACGCGCTGCGACCGAGCCCAGCCGGCGCAAAGCACACCGCTCCCGCCCCGTAGGCCCACGCCGCCTACAACGCCCGCGCGAAAGCCGCCCTCCACGCGATGTCGCGCGAGCGGGGCGTGAAGTGCGACGCCGTGAGCCCGCTCCGGCGGCGTCCCGTCGCCCCACCCGCGCTCGGCACGGCCGCCCCGGGCGCTCCGCCTACCCGTCCGCGGCCACCCGCGGCGCCGAGGACCAGGCGGGGCCGGCGCCACGGGGCGCGGAGGGCGCCCCTCCGAAGACTGCGGCCATCGCGAAGCCGCCGGCGTCGTCGGGGGCCGCCCCCCGCGACAGGCCGCGCCTGCTCAGCGTGCGGCCCGGCCCCTCGGCGGTGCCGTCGCTCGCAGGGGACGCCGACCCCTCGGCGTCGGCCGCCCGGCGCTTCTGGTCGTTGAGGATGGAGAAGAATCGGGAAAGGGCGATGCTGAGGTCCTGGTACACCTCAGACGTCCACACGGACTCGGAGAAGCACGCGGCCTCGGCGAGGAGCACCACGCCGCCGACGCTCCGCGCGTCGGTGGACAGCGCCGACGCGTCCACGGGCCGCACCGAGCGGGGGCCGGCGCCCCAGGAGCGGCCCGACTCGCCCGCCGCGCCCCCGAGCGAGCCCCGGCTGACGGAGGGAAGGCCGAGGCCGCTCCGCGCCCGAGCGAGGACCGACGGGGCGGGCGGGAGCCGCGGGACCCCGCGGCCTCGGTCGGCCCCGGACTCCTGCACCGGCGCCAGGATGCTGCTGGCCCGCCCCGCCGACGTCGGCACGGACCGTGACGGCCGGCGAGCGGTCGGGGTGTCGAGCGACGGGAGGCCGGCGTCGGCGACGGAGTCGCCAAAGTCGGCGTCCAGGCGGGTCAGGTAGGCCCGTATCGACTCGGCGGGGCGCTTCCGCGCGGGCCCGGGCGTCACGGCACCTTCCTCGAGGAGGAGGAGGACGAGCCTGGCCGCGGCATCGCGCCAGCGCATCGGGCCCCACTGCCCCGACACGTGCACGCCGGGCGACGAGTCCGGCGACGGGTACGTGTCGGGGTTGGCGACCGTCGCGTACAGCGTACGCAGCGACCACTGGAGGCTCTGCGGGGACGGGAGCGCGCGCCGCGGCGGTCGATGCGATCCGACAACGCGCCGCACGAGGCATGGCAGGCCTCGGCACGATGGTCGGGGCTCACTGAGTCCAGGAAGTCCGGCACCCGGCTGACCCCGTGCGCCAGGAATCCGGGAACCCTCGGCAGCAGGTTCTCCTGCAGCCGGAGCATGACCCGACGGAAGCAGCACCCCCCCCTGCCTCCCAAGCAGCAAGCAGCCCACCCCAGACAGTCGATGACGCCCTGCGTGGCCGAAACGTGGCGCCGAGGCGCAGGCTGGGAGGCGGGGCGGGCAACCGTTCGCGCCCCAGCAGCGCCGACACGCCTGCCTCACGACCATGATGCAGCCCATCAGCAGGAACAGCAGGTGCGTGACGGTGATGACACCTCTGAGGGAGTTGGTCTCGGCGCTGCACTGGTAGACAAAAATGCTGTCCTCGGCGTTGCTTTCGGTGAGCAGCGTGCAGTTGATGACCGACTCCTTGAAGAACTGGTCGGCCATGGTGGCCTACGGTGGTGACAACCGGCGGCCGCCAAGGTGTGCAAGGCGGCGCAAGTGCGTCTGCCGCGCGGGCCCGGGAACGGAGGCGCAGCGCAGAGGCCATTCCCGTTCAACAAAGCCCCGTGCCCCGCACTCCCCCGCCCGGTGGCCCGCCGTCATGGCAGCCGCCGACGTGCACTACTCGGCCGCCTCTGAGCTGCTGACCGACGGGCCGCGTCTGTCGTTCAGCCCCATCCACACGGTGCCGGCCACCGTCGTCCAGGTCCTTGCAGTCGTGAGGCCGGCAACGTTTGTCCGCGCGCGCGAATGGCAGCGTCCTGCGCAACACGTCCGTCCCCCGATTCGCACGCAGTGTATCTATTGCGTGCTGGTGTTCGTGCTCCCGGGGGTCGACCCGTTCTTCGGAACGGTGAGCGGGGCCGAGACGAGCGCCGCCGTTGCCGCTGCTGCCCGCCGCGCGGCCACCGACCCCGAGCCCACCCCCGAGCCCTGTCCGTCGCAGAGCAACCATCTGACGGTCCTCCACGCGGGCTGCTGGCTCGTGGTAAGCGCCGTGGGATTCTGGGTGCAGCGGGAGTCGACCCGCATCCTGAAGACGGGGTATCTCAAGATGTACAGGAGGACGCACCAGCTCAGCATCGCTCCTGTTGTGGTCTGCACCGTGGGTGAGTCGGCGCGCAGCAGGGGTCGCGGCCCGGCGGCACGGGACGTGCGCGCCCCTCACGGCGCCCTGGTTTCAATGCCGGACCTCCCCGCAGTCAACTTCCTGCTCCTCACTCTTCTCGGGCTGGATACGTGGGTCGAGCAAGAGACGGGCGACGACCCCATCAGCAAGCGCGTCCTGCAGGTGGCGAGCGCCGTCGAGGCGGCGGTCACGCTCGGCCTCGGCTCCCGGTACATCTGTGAGCGCCGCGGCGGCCCTCGTGCCGGCACCCCCGCCGGACCGCTCGGCCCGCTCGGAGCCGCATGCCCTCCCTCGCCCCGACCCCCGCCGGCTGCGCGCGCGACTCCCCGAGCTGCCCAAACGCGGCCACGACGCCCGATGCCATCCCGCTGCTGTGTCCTCGCGCCCGCAGTCCTCGTCGTCCGCTTCAACCGGGAGAGGCCGCCCTCGGAGACGCAGCTGCTCACGCGACAGCACGCCCGCCGCATGTCCCTGGACGAGCACGGGGCCGCTGCTGCGGGCTACGGGGCCGCGCGGAGCATCCCCTCGCTCGGCGACGGGTCGGTGGACCTCGGCATGGACGGCAGCTCTCGGTCCGACGGCGCCCGCGCGCAGCAGCTCGTGGCCATCCTGATGCAGCAGATCGAGGTCCTCACGGCGGACACGGACCGGCTGAACAACGAGGTGACGGCGGCCCACACGGGGAAGGGGTCCACCCACAAGCGCCTGACCGACCTTGACGCGGAGTGCAGCCGCCTCCGGGAGCAGGCCCGGCAGGAGCTGCTGCGCTACACGCGCGCGCAGGACGAGATCGGGGCGCTGCGGGAGGAGCTGCGGAGGACGGGGACCGAGCTGCGCTCGGCCAGGGAGGCGCTGCAGCAGGAGAAGCGGCGCAGCGAGAAGCTGAGCCTGACTCTCAACATCGAGAGGGTGGCCACGCGCAAGGCGCAGGCGGCGATCGACGGCATGATGTACGCCTCGGCCACCGAGGCCGAGACCACCCTGGGCAACACCATGGCCGCCATCCTGGGAACGGGGGCGGGGAGCAGGCCGGGGCCTTCGCCACTGCGCGAGACGGGGAGGCGGCCCACGCACCCCAGCCTCAACGGGGACGGGGACGACGACGACGACGACTCTGACTACGGCATACTCGGGGACGACCCGGCGGGCTCTGCCCCTGACGGCAGCGCCGCGACGGAGGGACTCGTCCGCCAGATGATGGAGCGCGCGGCAAGGAGCGGCGACCGGCCGGCCACGGGCGGCGGCGCGGGCGCGGGCGGCACGGACGATGCCTGACGCGCCGTCCCTCGGCCACTCGCGCAGCATTCACGTCGCGGGTGTCGCGCGCGCGCCGGGTGAGTGTGTCGGCGGCGCAGCCAGGGGCACGTTGCGAGCGCCTCGGCTGCAGCGCTGACTCGGGCGGGCACACGCTCGGAATCGCTGCCGCCTTCCTCCGGTGACCGCCCCCCGCCCCCACAGCCGGCACCCCGGCTCACGGCTCGCCTCCCGCTGCCACGTCAAAGTCGTCGGCGCCCTCGAAGATGCCGCCCTCGGCAAACGCGCCGCCGTCACCCGTCGGGTCCAGCCCCGGCCCCTGTGTCCCCTTGCGGAAGCGGCGGAGCTTCTCCTCCTCATCCTCCCTCAGCTTGTTGTTCACCCACCCCGTGAGGCTGCCGGCGAGGATGCCGACGGGGTAGCAGAAGTACAGCTCGTCCGCGAGGAGCACGTGCCGCAGCTCCGCACCGCGCTTGTCCTCGATGTCCAGCAGGCCGAAAACGAAGCCAAAGACGCAGCCGAGGAAGGCGGACACGAAGAGGAGCAGGTTGATCTGCCCGGCGGTCTCCACAAGGCCCACCTGGCCGCGCGACGAGCGGCTGCACGAGCCACCGAACGCCACGGCGAAGACGTTCATGAGATCAACAATGCTGAACGCGAACGCAAACGTCACTGAGGTGCCCAGCATCACGTACAGCGGGATCTTGATGATCGGGCTGAAGCGGAACATGTGCTCGTCGAGCAGGAAGCACGCCAGGCCCGAAGCCACGACCAGACCGCCGAACACGTACAGCTGGGTTGCCGACGACGATGACGTGGCGCGCAAGACGCTGCTTACCCGCCAGAGTAGCGCACCACCGATGAAAAGGAAGAGGAAGCCAAAGTCTGAGACGGAGGCGCCACACAAACGGCCGCAAACATGTCGCTGCGCCCGCCTGTCCAACCTGCAGACAAATATACGCGGCATGGACGCATGACCGCGCCACATGGGGCTCACAAAAGGCAAAGAAGCTGTTGATGCTGATCTCCATGAGCACCGAGTTGGTAATCCAGGAGATGAGGGCCCCCATGATGGCACCGCACCCCGTGCTTGCCCACTTGCCGCGGACACACATGCTTTGGGCTGACTCCGGCGCGCGATGAGTGCCCACCATGGTGCGCGCGACGGTGCGGCGGTCTGGCAGAGCGGCACACGTCCCGCGCCTCCCCTGGGGTCTACGTGGCACAGATTCGGTCGTGGGGCGCTGCTACCGTTCTTTTGCATGTGCCTGGTCGCGGGATCACGGCGGGGCCGGCTTGCCTGGCACGGAGCGCACGATTGGCGCAGCTTCGGTCAAAGCGAGGCCGAGGCACCCCCAGAAAGCATGGCCCAAGCCGTAGCAGCACCACCAACTCCGTCGCTTTCGTCCACTTAAGCGGTCACGGCCGGTCGCGAGGGGCACTTGCGGTGACCGTAGCAATGAGAACGCAACCTTTTGAGTCACGCAAGCGTTGCGCGAGAAGGTGCGCGATAGCAAGCCGTGTGCTTGCCGAGAGGGGTGACGAAGGGTTGAGGTGACCGGAGGACGGGCTACCAGGCGGTAGCGTCCAAACGTGCTCCCGAATGCTGTCCGTGCCCGTGACACTACCGACAGCCTCGAGTCGCAAAACGGAATCAGCTCCAGCCTCCTTAAGCCCGCACGCCCGCTCGCAAGATTCAGGGGAGGCCCGTCGCACAATGCTGCCACTACGACGCTCGTCTCCGAACACGCGACCATTCACCGTGCGGTAAGCGTGCATCGCACAGGTTATTCACTCTGCACGTGTATAGCCCACGGGACTTCACAGTCCCCGCACAGCGGGGCCCACAGCGCGCCTCAGTCTCGCAGCTCCCGTTCGATATGCAATGGTCATTGACGCCCCCGCTGATGCTTCGACCATGGTTCTTGCTCCCGCTCGAAAAATGAATGCGTAGAGCCCCGTGCGCATCTTGCAGCAGCTGTCCCTGTGTGCGACTGTCGACATCGTTCGCGTCACTTGGCACCACGCCCGTCAATTCCGGCGCGGTCGTATGGACAATACCACCGGGAGCATACACACATCATGCGGCCACCTTGGTGCAGCTTCATGAGCGCGGTAGCGCTACTTCCGGACGAGAAGCTGGGCCACAGGGCCTGGGCCCGACACCATTGCTGCAAGCTCTGGCCGAAAGGCGCTGCCCGTGCATGCGGCCACCACGCCAAATCGCTCGGTCTGGGCTGCTGCTGCTGCCCTGGATTACCTGTAGCCGATCTGCCTGGGGTCAGGTAGCCGCTCCGCGGCCGGGGCGTCATGGCGTCCGAGACGGGCTCACATGACACCCCAAAGCCACCGGAACCCTGCCGCCACGGCCGCATAGCTAGCCCACTGGCAAGCGAATGGCCGCTTCATCGCCAAACGCACGGCGCGGCTCAGTCCGCCGATAGAAGTCAGTGGGGCAAGCACATCGCTTGCCCAGGCGGCGCGATTGTCTACGACGCGCCTGCCTCTCCCCTCCCCGCCCAGTTCACGTAGGTTAAATGTACTTCTGTGAGCCCGCAAACAACCAGAACGGCATCTAGGGGACCTGACAATATGCTGCCGCCGTTGCTCTGCGTTATGGCAGCTTGCCCCGAATTTCGAACACCTGTCTACCAAATGGCCGAGCACCACGTCAGGTGGTTAGACGAGGCACATGGGGTGCCGCTGGCGGCGCCGCGCCCCGGGTCGTCCGCTGCAGAAGCCGGGGGAGCCGAAGCTGCTGTGCTTCGCGCGACTCGGCTCCATCTGTTGCGCAAGGTTGCTGCGGTGGTTGTACGCTCGGATGCTGGCGATCACATTTCGGAGGCGGAAGCTGCCGGTGCCGTGACGGCTGCCATGGACGTGGCGACGCTGATTGCGAGCATCGATGGTGCCCCAACGGCGAACGCAAACGGCACGCCAGACACAGTCATCAGCCCAGCTGCGGCCACAGAGCAGGACATTTCCAGTGCTCGACCTGACATTGGCTCGCTGGATGGGCCAGGAGTCTACGGCAGGCCTCAGCGCATCTCGATTGGGGCGGTGCCGGCAGACGCTGACCTGGCCGTGATGCAGTCCGTGGCGCGGCGGATCAACTTTGAGAGCGGCTCCACGGGCACATTGGGTCCCTCTGCAGCGGTGGGACGCGCGGCTCCGCGGGAGCCAGGGGCCCGCGCCGCCGCCGCGGAGGCCACGCCGCCCCGCAGCAGCCCCTTCGCGGGCCAGGGTGCCGTAACTCCGCCCTCGCGCCATCGCACACCGTCAAGGGACGCGATGCTCGCGGTGGAGGCGGCCCTCACACCCCCCCGTGAGCGGCCAGCGCCTGCCCTCTGGGCTAGCCTGCTCCGACCGCCCCTGCCGTCTGCGCGCGGAGGCGCCGGCAGCCCGTCGCCGTCCCAGAATCCCCGTGTCGGCTCTGCCGGGAGGCTTGCAGACGTCTCCAACGCGGAGGACCTGGGTAGGCGGCCGGCGCTCTCCGCAGAGGAGGCCGCAGCGCCGCACGGCGCGAGCCCGATGCCGGCGGCGCTGCCCGCGAGAGCAGTAGCCCGCCGGGGGAGGCTACGCCGCGGTACGGCTCTGCCGGCCCCGCCCGCCGCGTCGCTCGCGCCGCTGGCCGTCCCTGCCCCGGTGTCGTCGTCGTCACCCACGCTCACGCCGACGCGTCCTCTCGGACGCGACTCCCCGACGACACCCCCCATGAGCGCCCCCGCCGGCGCGTGGAGTCCCGGCAGCGACGCTGGGAGCCCCCCGCCGGCAGCCGGCCGCTCGACCGACGCCTCCCCCTCGCCGCAGCGCGGCAGCGGGGAGCTCGTGCCGCCCCCTTCTCCGCACCTGACGCCGGTGGCACCCGCAAGGGCCCGCCGGCCCGCGGCGGCGCCCGTGCCATCCTCCCCCTCGGTGACGAGGAGCGGCCCGCTGCTGCCACCGACAGACGCGGCCGCGGGGCACGTCGACCCGGCGCTCCTCCCCGGCCTCTCCCGCCGCCGGGTCACTACCCCGGGCGGTAACACGATCCTGTGGGCACAGCAGCGGGGGCCAGCGTACCGGGGTGGGGCCGCCGCTGCCGCTGACGGCGCCTCGCCGCCACGCCTGCGTCTGACCTCGGCGCTCAGCCCCGCGCCGTCGCGACCCCCGCTGAGCCCGGCGGTGCCCGTGGCGGTCGCCAGGCCGGAGGTCGTGCGGCGCCGAAGGGGAGCCAGGAGGCGCCGCATCTCCACGGACCCAACGCCGCTGGCTCCCTCCGGCGCGGGCCAGCGCGCCCCCCTCGCCCCCTCACCCGACGACGCGACTCCTGTGGCGCCGTCCACCCCATCGTCGCGGCCCGGCGCCGCCGTGGCGGCGGAGGCTCCGTCCCCCGGCATCGCCGCGAACCGCCCACGGCGTGCGGCGTCGCCCCTCCGCCCGGGGCGTCAGTCGCCCAGCCTCGCGGCGCGCCTGCAGCAGGAGGCCGCCGCGGCCGCGGAGGCCAGGCGCTCGGGCTTGCCCGTGGGCCTGGGCGGCATGCGGGCCTCCCTCGAGATGGCACGGGGCCTGGGTTCGCACCGGCGACCCGGCCCGAGGGTGTGACTCGAAACGTGCGTGTGCCTGGCCGGGAAGCGTCAGATCCGCGAGGGCGCGGACCCCATACACACACGAGCCGACGGATGCCGCACGGTCGGAGCGCGCCCTGGGCCTGCGCTCTCACGCTCGCCACATCGCGCGGTCGGGGGCCGCGCATGCGTTCGCAGCAGCCTCACACGCGGCGCCCCGCCCCCCCACGCCGGGGAACGACGCTCACTCGTCCCACGTCGAGCGCATGCCTCCCGCCCGTGCCTTGGCCGCCGATACGGCCGACATGATGGGGTCCGCGTCGTCGCCGCCGCGCGGAGAGGTCGCTGACGCCTCCTCGGACTCTGCCTCGGTCGCGGCCGCAGCACCCTCCTCGGCGCCGCCCCGGGCCAGCCTCGCGGCACGCTCCGCCTCCCCCGGCACCGGCTGTGACATGCTCCACGGCATCCTCCACACCCGGACGCACCCGCTGCCGTCCGCCGCTGCAAGGACGCGCCGCTGCGTCCTGCTAAACGCCAGAGACGTGACCGCCGCGCCCGCCCCGTCCGGCAGGAGGAGCCCGTGGCGCCTCGCCTCGGCGGAAAAATCGGCCTCGGCGCTCGCTGCGGCGGCCTGGGAGTCGGCGTCCGGGGCCACGCCAAGGCCGGCAGGGGCCGCGGAGCACTCGAGCTCCGCCGCGGCCGACGCCAGGGACCGCTCGCCGTCGATGATGACCACGCCGCCGCCCTGGCCCCCGCACGCCAGCACCAGGGGCCGGGACCGGCTGAACGCCACGGCCGTCGCAGACTCGACGCGCATGGGGGCCACGAAGGCCTCGCCGAGGGGGTCCCGCTGCAGGGTGGAGCGGACGCGGACGGTGCCGTCGACGCCCGCCGTCGCGGTGAGGGCACGGACCGCGGGGGACGCGGCAGCGGCGGTGGCGGGGCCGGGGTGCGGGGTCAGCTCAAGGGCCGCCCCGGCGGCGCTTCCCACCGACCCGAGGGCGGGGAGGAGGTCTGCCTCCTCCGGGCGGCCGGCGAGCACGTGACTGCCCGCCACCGCGGCAGCCCCGGCCTCCTTGGCCGCGTGCTCCGAGGAGCGCACGACCGCGGTCCGCGCGGCGGCGCCCACGCCAGCCACGAGCGACGCGGCCGCCGACGTCCACGCGAGCGACGCCCCCGGTGGCACCGACCTTGCCCGCGCCTCGCCCCAGTGCCCGCGCGCGTCCTCTGCCCACCCGTGCTCCCCGCTGGCCGAGTGGCCCCGCCGTGCCGTGACGGCGCTCACGCCGTCGTAGGCCCGGAGCATGCCCCCCAAGGACACCGTGGCCACCCCGCCGCTCTGCATGGCAGCAAGGACGGCAGAGCCGTCGCTGAGCGGCGCGAGCGCGGCGATGCCGTCCGGGACCGCCGCGGCACGCCGCCTCCTCGGCCTGCCCCTCCTGGAGCCCCCTGCCGCGCGAGCGCCCCCCCCGCCGCCGCTGTCATTGTCGTCGTCGTCGTCGGCCAGGTCGCTCATGTCCGGCCAGTCGCTCTCGCGCATGCGGGGACGGACCTTGGTGGGCCGCATCGTCGCGCCCGCGACCGGGGCGCCCATCCCTGCCCCCAGCGGATCCCACACCAGCAGGTGGCCCGCCTCGCACCCCGACACCAGGACGTGCCTGGGCGAGCCCGACGGCCTGACCCAGGCCAGCGCCCTGACCGGGTGCTGGTGCGCCAGCAGATCGATGGGCGACGTCGCCCTCGGGGCCGACGCCGACGCCGCCGTGTCCCATACCACGACCTCGCCCGTCTGGCACCCCGCCGCGACGACCCCGGGGACGTCCGGGTGGCAGGCGAGGCTGAGCACCGAGGTCTGGGTCTCCAGCAACACGGAGGGCCGGAGCGACTCGGCGGCCGCGTCGAAGGACGAGGCAAAGACGCCCCACAGCGCGACGCCGCACGACGTCGTGTCCCAGCCGCGCAGGGACGGCCACCCGAAGCCGGCGGCGAGCACCGTGCCCGTGGACGACCAGTCGACGCACGTGCAAGGCACGGGCACCGGCCTCGGCGGCCCGGAGTCCTCCCCGTCGTCGTCCTCGAGTGGCTGGGCGAACCTCGGCCGCATCACGCACAGGAGCTCCGCCTCGTCGGCGCCGTCGTCCTCACGCGGGGGCTCCAGTCCTGCAGCACTGGGTGCCGGGAGGGAACGCCTGGCTCGAGCGCGCGCGCTCGCTTGCAGCGCACCGCCAGGCAGCGGCCGGCACCTGAGCCGGCAGCATGGCCTTGCCCTCCACCATCAAACGCTCGGCTTCTGGACGCGGCCTCAAGCGCCCGTGCCATCACAATCTCGGCCGACCGAGAGCCGAAAGCGCCCCTCCCTCGGCCCTCCACGACCCAGACTCGGTGGAGGCCATCACGCCGGAGCTGTCGCTGACCCATGCTGCCGGTGATTTTGCGCCCATTCTCCGATCTTGTTAGTCTGCCTTGCCGTTCCGGAATCGCCTCGTCCACCAGCCTCGCGGCGGCCCTTCGGCTCATGCTCCCGCCACAAGGCCTCTCGCTGGTGTGCTTCGGATTGACGGGACTGCGTAGGCTCAGGCAAGCGTGAACAACGGCGCAGTATGCTCTCTTTTGGCTGTTTGCCGGGCGGCTTGCCCGGCACGTGCGCGACGAAATTGCCTGCCCTGTCAACAGTCTATAGGGGCTACTGGGGACTGCGACGAGTTACAACAGAAGGTTGGCCGGACCCCTGGCGTCCCGCGGACGGCGCAGATCTGACATCGGTGACAGGGCATTTTCGGTGCGCTCGTCGCAACCGACGCCCGCACTTGCCTGAGGCCCCCAGCCGAGCCCCGCGCTGTGCTAACCGCAGGGCTTCAGGTGGATTGGTATCTTAATGCAGTGCACCTTGCAGCCGGCGTGGCTCCGGCCACGCGCGTGCCCGCCAAAGGCGCAGGTGAGGAAAAGCGGCAAGCGCGCGTCCCCGGCGTTGGTGCCACGGCCCTGCCTGACGATTCATTGCACCTTTGGCAGGAAACGGACCGAACAGCCAAGCCGTATTCGCTTGGCCCCCACTGCGCATCAGGATGGCTCGGGATGGGTCGTCAGATCCTTCCTCGCAACTTCCCGAAGATCTGCGCCCACCGCAGATGGTCACGGCAGCACGCGCAGGCCTCGCCATCATCAGGCGCTCCATATGGACGTCGCTCATTGCAATCGCTCTCCCGGTCATCGCCGTCCTCGTGGTGGCGATGGTCTCGAACGGTGTCGGCCCTCCCCCGAATCCCCCCAAGCCCATTCACGCCTCGGCGATGGGCGCACCACCGCTTGCAGGCGTCGAGCCGGATGGGCTGACTGCTGCTCGCATCCCCATCGAAGGGATCTGGGCGACCGCCTGTTTCGTGGGGGCGCTCATGGTCGTGGCAACGCTGCCACTTTTGAGCGTGGCGACAGCACGCGTGGCTACTGGCGATGCCTCCAAGCTGACCGATGCCCTCCGCGGCGCCGGAATGCACCCGGCTGCACTTGCTGTCGGTTTTTCCCTCCAGGATGCTATGAATACGGTTCTCCTTGTTCTCATCACCAGCATCGGCCTCTCCCAGACAATGGTGACACCAAAGTCATCAGTGGCCGGGGTGATGGCCGCGTTTGCCCTGGCTATGATATCCTTCGCCGGGCTCGTGGCCTCGGTATTGCGCCGTCCCGCCCTCGCGGTCACCACGTCTGTGGTCTTGGCCATGGCAATGCTCGTGCCCGTGATCAGTAGTCCGGGTACGACATATCGGATCCCGACGTCCGGCCTAGCGCTGTCGCTGCCTTCAACAGCAATGGCAGTTGGCGTGGCTGCCGTGGCGATTGACTCCATGGCAGCAACAGCGGCGGAAGACTGCCGAATCAAGCACTTTCACTGCGAGCTTGTGGGGGTCGACAGCGCAGCCCTGCTTGGCATCACCCCCAGCGAGCTCACTGCGGCGTTGCTCGGGCAAGCTTTGGCAATTGGCTTGCTGGCGTGGGCCATCACTCGAGCGGCTCCGCAACAAGGCTCCCGCATTCGCGCGCTGCTCCGGCCGTGCGAGGTGTGGCAGAGGCTGACACGGCGCCATGATGAGCGAGCCACACCGCTCGCTGCTGACGGTGGGGCGACGGCCGCCGCGCTGCCCAGCGGAGATGAAGTCATTATCCGCGAACTTTCTGTGACCTTCCCCGGCGACCGGGCGGGAGCTTGCTGCGGCGGCTGTCGACGCGGCGCACCGATTCGTGCGCTGCGTGGAGTGGACACATCGTTCGCGGCAGGCAGCGTGACGGCACTGGTCGGGGCCAACGGCTCTGGCAAGAGCACGCTGCTCGGCGCGATCTCGGGAATCGTACGCCCGTCCTCAGGGCTCGTCACGATCGGCGGCGCCCCTGCAGGCTCTCCCGACGGCCTTCGTTCCGTGGGCTTCTGTCCCCAGGACGCGTCGCTCATGCCTGGTCTGACCGGAGGTCTCCTCTTGCACCTATTTGCCTCGGCCCGAAACGTCCTCCTGCCTGACCTCGCCGAGTCAGCGATGGCTGCAGCCTCGCTAGTTGAGCTCACCGCCGAGGACCTCTGGAAATCTGCCCACCAGCTCAGCGGCGGCCAGCAGCGGCGGCTGTGCGTTGCCCTGGCGGCAGTAGGTGATCCAGCGGCTCTTGTTCTTGATGAGCCCACGACGGGCGTCGATGCGACATCACGCCGGCACGTGTGGGATGCGCTTCGCCGCGCGAGGGCGGCCGTACTGTAATCCTCTCGTCTCACGACATGGCAGAGTGCGAGCTTCTGGCTGATAAGGTTCTGCTTCTTGACGCCGGGACTGCCATCGCGGACTGCGAGCCCGCCGAGCTTCGCCGCAGGACAAGCTTTGGCGTGCGCCTCCTCATCCAACTCTCGCCAGGGTCAGACCCGGCTCTGGTCGTTGACCTTGTCACGAGTGTCGTCCCCGGCGCTGCCATCGCAGCCGAGGATCTGCGGCGGAGGATCGAGTCGCACGTCCAGACTCCTGAGGGCGGCGCAGACTCAGGCCCCGCCCCTGCAACAGGCCGTGGGCTTGCCATCATGCTGCCAGAGCCTTCGCCAGGGACGCTTCCTGATCTCTGCAGGTGCCTCACTTCTGAGGGGCCGGCGGCAGGGATCTCTTCGTTTCGTATGGAGAGCCTTGGGATGCGCGACGCCATCCGGGGAGCTATTGCGCGCTCTCGGGGAGAGGCCGCAGGCACGGAGGAGCCCCACACTCGCGGGGCGAGTACCCCGGGGCCACAAAGCCCGCCGGTGTGGTGCTCGCTGGTATGGCTCGTGGCCAAGCGGCGCGGTGTCCAGCTCTCCCGTAGCTGGGGCTCGATCGTCATGCGGGCACTGCTGATCCTATCCCCGTTCATCTTGGCGGTGTCTGTACACCAGGGCGGGTCAGACGTGCCGCAGGTGACGCCTCTGATGCTGGTGCTCTTCATTTCACTTCAGCTTCTCCCTCTGACACAGGCTGCAGATGCAGCCCTTGAGGTGGGGCTTGCTCCGTTGCACTCCGCCGCAGCCGTCGCCCCAGCATCGCTGGTGATGGGGCTGTGGCTCGTGGATGGCCTGGCCCACGGGCTTGTGGCAGCTTTGGCCGTGATCAGTGCTCTGGTCGCGGTTGGGGTTGAGCCAAGCGCCCCAGGAGTGGCATTGACGTGCATCACGACCTTTGCCGCGGTCGCAGCAGGCTCTCAGCTGGCACTGGCCGTCGCGTGTGTAGCAGGATCCAGGGGCTCTGGGCTTGTCTGGACGCTTGGAGCCAAGTTCATCCTTCTCGGTATTTCGACCGGCCTTATCCAGGCGACGGTCACAAGCTTGCCCTATAACAGCCAGCTTCCCACCGCATCGGCCGTATCATTCGTCATCTGCCCTTCCATGTTCCTTGTGGCTGCAACACTGGGCAGAGGAGCCCCTGGCATGGCACTCGCGCACCACTTCAGCTGGCCGGAGGTCGTGCCCCTGGTCCTCACGAGTGCGGCAGTGTACTTCATCGTGGCCCTTCTCCTTCGCCAGTGGGCTCATGGCGCTGTTTCGTGTCATCGGCAGGCACCTCGCGTCCCGGCTTCCTCCGAGTTCTTCCTGGAGGGCCCGGCCCGCGGAATCGTTGCTTCGAGAGTTCGCGTATCGTTCGGAGTCACCGATGCAGTTGCTGGTGTTGACGTCACGGTGCAACCAGGCGAGATGGTCGGCCTGCTCGGACCCAACGGCGCCGGAAAGACCACGCTTCAGGGCGTGCTTGCAGGGACCCTGAGCCCAAGCGCAGGAGTCGCATCAATCAACGGCCGCCCCGTGCGGGGCATTCTGGGGCAGCGCAGACCGGTCGTAGGACTGTGCCCGCAGTCAAGCCTGCTGCCATCCGGCCTGACGCCCCTCGAGACGCTGACGTACTTTGCCGCCATTGCTGGCCATTCCCTGCCGGGCCGGGTGGCAGACACCCTCGTGAAGGCGGTAGGCCTGCAGGAGGTTGCTGAACGGCGCACTGCGCACCTCAGCGGTGGTACCAAGCGGCGGCTCTCGGCGGCCCTCGCATTCTCAACGGGAGCCGACTGCATCCTCCTGGACGAGCCCACCGCCGGCGTGGACGTCCTGGCCAGCACGGATGTCTGGCATTTCCTGAAGCGAGAATCGGAAGGCAAGGCCATCCTCCTCACCACCCACATGCTTGATGAGGCGGAAGCCCTCTGCTCGCGTGTCGCGATCATGGCACACGGCCGGCTAGTCAAGGAGGCATCGCTGGCCGAGATGCTCCAGGATCAGGCCTCGTCTCTCGTCTTAGACGTCACTCTGAACCGCCCCGACGAGATGCAGGAGGCCCTTCGACTAGACCCTGATTGGGACGTCCAAGTCGAGCCTGTTGGACACTGCCGGTGCCGCCTTGTCTTCAAGAGCTGTGCGGATCGCCCGGGAGTCACAAGCCGCGACGCACCCATCCTTGGCGACATTCTGGAAGCTCTTGAAGCCCTCGGAACGGTCCGGCACATCACCTTTGTCCGCCCTTCACTTGAGCAGGCGTTCAATACCCTCCTGACGCCGACCGACGGCAGCCACCGCTGATGCCATGCCTTTGCCTCTCAAAGGACCGGCGACCCGGCCCGAGGGTGTGACTCGAAACGTGCGTGTGCCAGGCCGGGAAGCGTCAGATCCGCGAGGGCGCGGACCCCATACACACACACACATGCTCGTCGAGGGATCTTGAGGGAAGGCTACGCCAGCCCTCTGAAACGATGCTTGAGTGACACGTTTAACCCGGTAATGGAGCACTCACACACGAGCCGACGGATGCCGCACGGTCGGAGCGCGCCCTGGGCCTGTGCGCTCACGCTCGCCACATCGCGCGGTCGGGGGCCGCGCATGCGTTCGCAGCAGCCTCACACGCGGCGCCCCGCCCCCCCACGCCGGGGAACGACGCTCACTCGTC
>Ga0136560_1000543_pt1 | contig 19127 bp, 31 predicted proteins | sample AntRauMeHopE1497_FD_104925 | JGI IMG/M metagenome (GOLD analysis project Ga0136560, IMG submission 104925) | Saline lake microbial communities from Rauer Islands, Antarctica - Metagenome Hop E1 #497 | ecosystem: Environmental > Aquatic > Non-marine Saline and Alkaline > Saline | place... | reverse complement strand
TGGCAGCCTGCCTGCTCTGAAAGGGCAGCGACCAGCTCGGATGCACTATACGCAGACGACTGGCTGCTAAGTGGCAGCTCAACAGGCGCAGTTGCTCCATCCCAATGCGCCGCAAGGAAAGGCACTTCTGATTGATCCTGTACTGGTACGGCAGCATCGAGCCACGACGAGAACGCCGTGACTGCAACGTCATCGATCAGCTACCGCACCTGCATCTCGGCTGATGCGAGATCGTTCACAAGATCTACCCTTGAACTGATACATGACTGGCCGCACTTGACAATGCACTGCGAGGTTGATGTCGTATTCATCGGACCGTACATTTGCTACATGAACTAGTGCGTCTCCCCCGCATCGTCTTCGATCGCCCACCCATACGGCTGCAAGCCTCCTTGGCCCTGGGCACATCCATCGCTTTCTCCCTAGCAAGCCTAAGGCATACGATTAGCTTCAATCTTCGCAAGCTAGAGCTAAGGCACTACTGCAACAGTCCGGAGCTGCTGCATCTCTCGGGATGATTGGCGTGGCATGATCGGATATTTGCCCGGAGTGCGCACTAGAGACAGGCTAAGGCTCAGCTCCTCGTATCGAATCAGACTCTGCTGCATTCGTACACCCGTAACAAACGTTGCAGAGGACTGCGAATTTACAGATGACACCCTCGATTTCTCCTACATCGATACAGCTGCATCGCACACACCTGAAGCGTCCTACAGCGCGTATCTCGATGTGTCCGCATTTGTCGGCCACTTGGTAAACACACTAACGCCAGATTGTCGCTAAACTTCAAACTTAATCTCCTCCGCGTCAGGTCCAACCCTTGCTGTATCAAATTTGCTCGAGCTGCCTACGATATCGACCACAGGTATAGGACCACTTGGGTGAAGCTGAAGCAGACCAGTCAAATTTGATTGCTGCCGCAAGCGAGTGTCGCGAAAATCGGCTACTGGAGACAGATCGACAACAGGCAAGACTTTTGTGTCAGCGAAGGTGTCTTGTCGCCATCTTGGCATCCTGATTTTGGGGGCAGACCAGCAGATGGATGTCATGGGTGTACCTTTCACCGGCTTAGACCCGTTTCGCATCTCAGGGGACACCACCCTAGGAAACAGACACACGCTACCCTAGCCACTGGCTTTCATAATCCACGCGTTATCAGCTGGGTCTGTGGATAGAAATCGTGTCGACCGATATCCTATCCCAGTCCCTGCAGCAAGTACACTTCCCCGGCGAGATAGGTACTCCTCAAGCCGACGGTGCCTCTGTATCGTGGTAGCCCCGTCGAATTCGGGCCAGATGTACTTAGACTTGGGTTTTCTGAATCCGTATATTGCGTTAGCGGCACACTCAGACTCAGACATGTCTGCAGACCGGCACCAATAGAGCAATGCGCGAGCTACACCTGGTATGTAGTCTTCTCTACATCGGTTCTTGACTATGGCAAGGTTAACTTCCTATGGTGGGTTCTTACCTTTCACGCGAGTGCGAACTCGTTCGTTAATACAGGTGAGCATCTGCGTAGCTGAGCACTATGGCGGGAGTTCTTGTCCTTCGATGGTAGATAGAACCAACGCTCGCTCCAGATCCGCTAAAGCTTGGAGCGGCGGGTTGTTGCGTAGCTCGAGGTCGCATTTGCACGCGGGTTTAGCAAGGCACATCGAGACTGATTGCAATGATGTAGTTCTCGCTGGCATTGCATCGGCAACCTGCGTCGTGATATTGCGCCAAAACTCCGCATCTGATTGAGAATTGGCCATCTGAAGGGACCTGCATCGCTGCTTGGCACCCGTATCAACTCTTACTGCATTCCATACAGCAGATGCATAAGGATCTGTAGAATCATGATCGACTGTTGCATTTCTGTTCGCGTTGCAAGTACCATTGAATCCGTCGCGAGTCCCATTTTGACATGGTGGTGCAAAAGAAGAGCAGTTCCTACTGCTGTTGTGATTGCTGCAGTTGTAGGCCTGACTGTCAAGGCTGCCAACTCCAAGCTCCCGATTTGTGCTGTTGATCTAATCGAGTACGAATAAGCAAGACGTGAGGTTGAGCTCTACCGTGGCTTGAATTATCATGTTGTTCCGACGTACTACCCCGGCTGCTGAGGTCGAATTCCCAGCAGTTGTATTGTAAGTGCTACCGTGCGAGCTACTTGCGTTGAAGTTCCTTGCCTCCACTCCATCATCTTCCTCATCGTAGTACTTAACTAAGTACTCTATGCTGGCTGGAGGAAGATATGCCCAGTGTTCCAGGCTTGCAGTACTCAAGCTTGGAAACGCAGACGGAAGAGTCTCGCTGCTATACTCTGTATTCGCAGCAGCAAGTACAAAAGTGTCCTTTAGCTCATTCGCTTGAGTGCAGTTGTTACCATCTACCTCTCCGTATGTATCGTACGACGCATTCTGCCATGGACTATGCCTGATGTCTTCGCAAGTTCGTTTTGCTGGGCTGTATGACAATCGTAGCAAGCTTTGCTGGCAATCTAACGGCGGCTCGAACGCAAGATCAACAACAGCCTTTCCGTGCTACTACAACTCCTGAGCACACAACCAGGCATGCTTTGCATATAATTGTGTAGTGAAGGAAGAGCTTTTGAAGTTCTGGCTGGGAGTGTATTCGGTCTGCTCCTCGAAAGTGCCGAACTCTACCATTCCCTCACCTATGATCACAGGGTCAGGACCCCAATGCCCTCCCCAACATACGGGCGGGTGGAACACATCTCCCGATACAAATCCCAGAAAACTCGACACTCGGGGCATGGCACAAACGAACGTAGAACCACATGAAATATCCCTAAATCTTGGTGCGATGCGCTCAAGCTGCCTCAGAGATAGAGCCTCCCGAAGCTAATGCAAACCTTTGATGGTTTCTTCCCTAGCGGAGCCTCCATAGCTCGAACGTTTATTCGCTGCTGTACGATATGCATTGCCAAGGAACAGAGCATCCTCCTACAGTGTACCGGTCACTGCTGGGTGCAGAACAGATGCCCCGCTGCTAGCAGAGGTACTATTGTCACCCCAGCATGATACCAACCCGAAGTTATCCAAGGCACACGAGAAGCCTACGCCGGAGCAAACGCGTCTTGGTATAACTCGCCCCCCAACCCGTGAGCCAGAGGCAGCCCAGCCTTTCGCAGTCGCCTCCGCAATAACGTTTGAGAACGGTGGATCTGGCCTTGCCGAGCCAAAGAGGGTCTAATTCCACCGATTGATGCCAGATGGGTGAAATCCAAGTTCTCCCACCGGAATTTCGAGCTTCGGATCGGTCAAGGTGATTTCGGCGCCTATAATAGACGTTGCGTTTCCCGTGCCATGTGTGCGCACGCATCGACTCCTCGTGTACTCGGGTGAAAGTGACCACGCTGCTTTACTTGCAATAGACACGTTCGAGCACAAATCTAAGAGGTCATCGAAACTACCGCACTGTGCTACATTGGTGCCGTTGGCATCGGGCCGGAACGGAATCCATGTCTCTGCTGAGCTGTTTGCACCTCTTCCCGTTCTATTTGGTGACGCGAACTATCTTGTCCAGTCCGCTGACGAATGCATCCTAGAAAGATTGAAATAGAACTGAGCTATGCACTGGGTGGTCCAGTTGGAAGTGAGCGGTGTCAGCAGCGTCAGGTTGGAGATCCAAAGCTTGACCAGATCAATGCTCGCAACACCGTTTTCGTACTCAATGACTTCACCGGGGACTGGAGGCAGCAGGTATTGATCTGGTGGTGCCTCTTCATTGCACAGCCTCCAGCAGGTATCGTTGCTTGACGAATTCCCAGACACCGCCCGCAGCGTCGCAAGACTACACGGAGCATCAAAGACTGGATCTACGTATCCCGAGCATCTCTCGACTTCGTTAAACAATAGCGTGCAATTACAGTTGCTGGCGTTCAATCGGGAGGCTAGCTCAAGCTCACCATCAACAAGAACGAAGGTATTGTCAGGAGCGTAGTCCTCCACGGTCCGCGGTTGCCACATAACATCGACGAGCTGGCCCGGCCTCAGTGTTCGAGGCACCCGAAGTGAAGGATGCTCGAATACCTTGGATGCACAGCGCACATAGGAATCAATGCCACCAGCTCGCGTCGTCTGATTAATCCTGTTGGATTGTAGCCGCTATTCGTAAACTGCGGTGACGTCCAACTCCGAAACCTCCACCATGCAAAGGTGGTCGAATCCTGTTGCAACCTCCACTACGAAGTGGGATGCTTTCACACCCTGGGATATGTACCTTTCTCTAGCATGGGTTCGCCATTCGTACAGGGTTGGATTTCTCACAAGCTCCAGATAGTAGTTTTGCAAGGTATTGCGCACCACCTGTGCCTGAGGAACAGTAATCTACTCACTTCGACACTGCAAATCGGCGCCGTTGTCATCTTGCCTTGTAGTGTCGTCAATAGCGCGAGTAGCGTTCAAACTGGGCAGCAAAGCCCCTGTGGCGTTCGATGTGACGAAGGTTGGCGAGAGATCCTCATGTACGTTCTCGCTCAGAAGCTACCAACTAGGGCGCTGCGAGTCCGATGTTGACAGTGCAGCGCTACGAAGGAGTTCGCATCTTCTGGATGAAATGAAATCGTCGTATGCCCCCCAACAAGATACCCCCATATCGATACCAATGATTTTTTTCTGCATAGTGAGAAACTCATCTGGCATTCGATCCAGGACCTGCACTGCGCAGACGCATCCTCCGAATGCAGAGATGACTTGTGAGTCCTAGTGCCCAATAATGAACTAGTCAGCAGCTAGATCGGCTGCAGAAGGTGGGCTCCAAATGCTTTCTGCGAACTGTGTGTATATCAGTGCTTCGACCGAAGTTTGTGAAGTGATCGTGCCCCTGCCATGTATCGCAAAGTATGGTACGATGTAGTCTGGCTTGCAGGTGACAGCTGGCACGCCACTGCTCGGAACATCGCGCATTGAGATCCAGCCCGCGCTCTCTGCAGGGTTGTTAGTGGTAGTTGCCAAGGCGCTGTGCACCGACGCATTGACATTCAAGCTCCAGTATCGCGCCTCTGCAGCTGCAGCTGCAGCGAGCTTGCTCCGATGGCGAACACTTGTTTGAATGCCATCCTGCTCCGCACTCTGTTTTACGGATGTGCTACCACGATTCGCCTGAGATGTAATGCTATGCTATTTGTGCGAGGCAGATGGCAATACTTTGACACACCTATACTCTGAGAACTTCATCAAGTTGAAGTATACCTGCCTTGCTGGTGAGTCCGGAGACGTTCTTAGATCTATCAGTGAAGGAACGATCCCACACGTCACTGAATCCCCCAACGTTAAGCTTGTCATCATTCTGTCCTGTATATGTGCCTGCTGAGCTACAGTTTGCATTGTATTGCAATATGTGGACGAATAATCTACCGCGGCCAAGAACGACTGATTGTGCTCAGCATGCAAAGACGGCGGGTGGGGCCTGAACTGTGTGTCTACACACGCCCCGTCTTCCTACGCACAGCGATGCATCCTGACGTCACCCCAAACGGCTATTCCGGGCGACACCAACGTGCGCGCCATCTGTTTACTATCGTATGCTGCAAACAAAGAGTCAACGAACTGGGTGGTATGGGTCCTGCGACCAATCATTGGTACAGTGGGCACCCATCGATGTGACCCCGCAGTCTAGTAGTGTGACTGACCTAAAATACCTATGAGTCCAGGCACGTGTTGTTCTGGTTTCACGGTTGCGTTGCTGCTCAGTGTCGTCGCACCACTGCAATCTGCTTCCACCTCCCCCACGATTCTATACTGCTCCAAAAGCGCCATGGGCATCGCACTCGCCCATCCAGCACGCTATGGGACGGCAGCACCTACCAGAGACGAGTATTCCCTCCATTCTGCCAGCGCATCTCCTGTCGTGCGGTTCTAGCTACCTACATTCGAAGATAGCATGCTCAGTTTGTCAACATACACCGCAGCTGCTGAGTACATAAAACCGTTTGATGTTTCTCTTGTCATACCAGTCTGAAGCTTTTCAGAGCCAGGAAACAGGGTCGCAAATGCTCTAACAGATTCTCGATCGGCAAGTAAAAGCGAAGATTCCGACGAGTATTCAGTAAGTGAATTCAGGCGGGCTTGGCCGTCGGTGCTTGCTGTAACGTATCTCGACTGTATCGTTTCGTATTCCCCGCCGACAACGACAGCACCTTGGTCAATGTTCTTGACCAATCTTGGTGATTCACTGCATGTGAACGCTTCCTCGGCATCGCGCCCCATGATTTCTCCACCCACGTTCGCTGAATAATGACTAACGGTCGCCCCTAGTCCCTCAGCGAATGCGACACCGGCCGTTACTATCTACGAGGGCGACGATGAATTCATTCCCAAGTTTAACAGGCGCTACGTCGAATAAACACTCGATGATACCCGTGAAAGTTCCCAGCTCCTATCCGTAAGGGAATAAGGCGTTGACTTGCCAGCTAGCATTCCCCGCATTGACTCCCGCCAATCTCGATTCTGCCCTGTAAAGGCATCGCCTGCTGCCACATACACCTCCTCGAACAGGCTTGTTGTACCGCCATCTTCAACAACAGATGCCTCACGATATAAACTGCTATGGTTTGAGCTATCTGTAGTAGATAAATTGACGGTCCGAGAGGGGGGGCGAAGACCGGCTGCTGCTTCGATCGCTACAATCGACGCGATCACAGCTTCACCAGACATACCCACTTCCGCAATGTCCCTGTCGAAGTCCACGCACACTAGGTCCCCGCCGTTGTCTGGCGATCCGCATACATGCGTCTAGCTGGCCTGAAACTGCCAAGCACCATGTCTACCCCAGGGCTTAGATGTATCGGTTGAGTTCGCCAAGTCGTAGTGTGATAACCACTGCGAAGTCGCTTCTCTAGGTGTCCCCGGTGACCTTTTGCCGTGAAAGGAACGGCGAGCAATGCCGATCTTTTGCGACCACGCAGTGGCGATTCTATCTCCAAGGCTAATACTAGCATCGTGCGCTGCCGCATCCTAGCCGAAGTTAAGCCTTGTCGACGATGCCAACGGGGCGGCTTTTCCTGTCCCCGGCACTGCAACCATGGTGCCATCTGGGCTAAGCAGGAGCACTGCAGTAGCTCCTCCCCGCTCTACGACCTGTATAGAGGCGGGGTACTCCTCCAAAGATTGGTCCTTCTGGCAGGGGGTGGGCACAGCCAGCACCTCAACTTCCACACAGCCAGTGCCGGCGATCGATCCGTTCTAGAAAGTGCGCCGGGGCTAGGGCACAATGGTGTCCTAGTACTAAGAGATGGAAGCTGCTAGTGGTCCGCAGCATCGAACCACAGCACGAGCGCCGCAAGGGAATGCCCCATCCTCCTGGCTGCCCTGCAAATGCAGCAGGGAGCAGGTGCCTGATGAAGAGCAGGCGAGCGACGGGTGTGCCATAGGCTCATCTGAGGCCTGGATTCCGACCATGTTCAAGACTTCGTCTTCATCACTAGTTTGACCAGTCTTGCATGATACGATTCCGCTCATGTCCAGAGCACACACGTACTCTTCCCCAGTACAAAGGTATACGATCGTGTCTGATGCCACGATAGTTCGCACCCCAACAATGCGCGGTACTTCCCCTAGAGAGCGCTAAGCTTCGCTCGAGGGAGTCTGCATACAGTCAACCTGCAATGATGTACTAGAACCTACCACACAAAGCACTCCACCATCGGGCAATATAGCCACATCAACTACTAGCAGATCCTGGAACTGGCCACTGGACCCATGGAACATCACTGAAGCAACGTCTTGCCTTCCGAGAGTTCCAACTACTGTCGCATCCAGCCTGCTTTCCGAGTTGGATCCAATCGCAAGTTCATAGATCTCGCATCTGCGGTTATCGATTCCTACCCTATCGAATCGAACCGCTGAGACGTGCCCCTATTCGCTCCTAGGTATCCGCAGCTTTGTCACCCCTTGAACTCCTGAAGCGACTTGCCTCCATGCGCTCTCAGCACTGGTGGTTTCAAGATAAAACACGTTAAACGATCGAAAGGGTCCATCACATTTCGCAAAAATGTTAAGCTCAATATGAATTAAGAGCGGAGGATCAAACTCGAAGGTATCTCGAGCGTCTTCTTCAACAAATACACACACGGTTGAAGTATCACCATCTGTCAAACAGTCCGGCTTGTCAAGAGGCGGGCGACTTAATCTCCTCAGTGTTTGAGTATTGGTATGCATGCTGTACTCAGATCCTTCAGAGCGAGTTCTGAACGCACAGTGCACGCGGCCCACCCATGAGACCAGACAAACGCCCCCCCCGCGATCTGCAGCGATCGCGCGTGTCCACACAGGTGTACTCATTTCATTGGTTTTGATGGATGAAATGCTTTCAGCCAATGGCACTGCTAGATGAGATTCTATGCCATCACATGCAAACGCATCATGCAAGATTCTGTTCGCGCGGAGGAGCTATGGCATCCGGGCCGAGCATACGAACCTATTCCCAACCGAGAACTGCGAGGACAACAGACCTTGAAATGAATACACAAATCTAGGTTTTTGACATTGTAATAACTTTCCTACCACTACTATAACTTACTGTCGCATGGGTGTCAAAACGACTCAACAGGGAGATTCGGGTGGACGAGGCATCGCCCGCGTTCCCTAAGTCCTCCAAATATTCAGTAGCAAAACTAGAAGCCGGATGTTGACACAGAACATGTCTTATGTCGATGAAGCAATAAAGGGCCAAGCAGTAAACTGCGGTTGGAATTTCGATGAAGTGTTGCCTTGCATAGCCCTCTCGTTGTATAGCTCGACGTCTCTTGATAGGCGATACGCGATAGTATAACGACATAATGTTTCGGTCAAAATCCAACGATTCGTCGCAAACTTTCTTCGCCAGTGACAGCGCCCAATATACTCATTCTACTACGTCACAAGGTTACGCGCGGCTTTATGTTTCACCCACTAGATCTATCCGGGTCTACTAGCGGAACCTCTATTAGTTGCGGAACCACGTGCGTGCTCATCCCATTGTTTTACCAACCAGCTGATAGTGCTCACCAATTAGCAAAGATTCCTTCTAGGTTGTTTTACCAACTTCTTAATTCTGACGTGTTAAAAGTTAACGCGAGTGATACAACTAGGGTGGAAATCGGTTGCAGATTCAGCATGATCTCTTTGACTGCATGCATCAACAGAAGAAGCTTTCTTTTATACCCAGACAGTGCTTGTAACCGAGGCCATGAGAATCGTGCGTCTAAAATTAAGATTGTGCTATCCTTGCTACTGGCACTGTTCATGCCTCTGTCCCTGGCATCAAACTTTAGCTGCCCTGGGGTTTCGATTCACGAGTAGGTATTCGCGAACACTACAATACGGATCTTGGAATCTTTCAACCTCACTGGAGATTCTATTGATCGAATAATACTTCAGTCATGCGCTTGTTCAAGCGGAAGTGTGTGGAACAGGACAGCTAATTCGTCACTTACTTGTTCAGAATGCGAACCGGGGTTTTATAACGATGACCTCACAAGTATCACCTGCACACCATGCGATGCAGGGACATACTCAGAAACTCCGAGATCCAAACATTGCAGTGTGTGTCCGGCGGGTCGATTCTCCGGAGAGGAAGCCACGACGTGCAATCCGTGTTCAGCTGGGACATTCGCGGTCAGCAATGGTACTGACACCTGCAGTGTGTGTCCGGCGGGTCGATTCTCCGGAGAGGAAGCCACGACATGCAATCCGTGTTCAGCTGGGACATTCGCGGCCAGCAATGGTACTGACACCTGCAGTGTGTGTCCGGCGGGTCGATTCTCCGGAGAGGAGGCCACGACGTGCAATCCGTGCGAGGCAGGACAGTACTCTGTGGAAGGCGCTGGCACATGTGTGGACTGCCAACCGGGCAGTTACTCAATTGGAGACGCAGCTAAGTGCACGTTATGTCCTGCTGGTCAGAGGCAGCCGCAGGGGGGGTAGTCGAAATGCATTGGCTGCACGGCGGGATACTTTTCCGGGGTCGGCAGCACCACATGCCTCACGTGCCAGGCAGGCAGGTACTCGCAAGTTCGGGCCCCGGCATGCACTGAATGTCTCCCTGGGCGATTTTCCACCACGAATGCGGCTACGTAGTGTGACGAGTGCGCAGTCGGGCAGTATTAGCGCAGCGTCGGCCAGACAGGATGTCTGGATGCCCCACCAGGCTTCTACGTACGCGGTACGGGGGCCCCGGTCCCAACATCCTGCAGCTCAGGCTCGCACCAAGACGTGCCCGGCTAGACATCGTGCAAGCAGTGTCGGCCAGGTAGATACGCTGACTCTCGCTCCTCTGTTGTTTGTACTTCGTGTGCCCTAGGACAGTACTCGGCGAACGATGGCGCAAGCACCTGCACTGAGGCGCCGAAGGGTGCGTTCGTGAATGAGACAGAATCAGACCGTTTTTACCTGTGTTCCGCTGGTCGTTTTTCACCGAGCCCAGGAGGTTCATCATGCCCCGCATGCGCACTAGGTACTAGCAGCCGGCGGGGGAGTGGCGATTGCCCGCATTGCAACACTCAGAGCGTCGGTGTGCGTGGGGGCCAACCCGACCCTCCTTCATGTCCTCGATGTGCTTCGATTGACGGCACACCGGTGCCGGGCATCGAGTACGTGTATGCAGATCGTAGGTCCCGTGCGACTAGAAACTCGAACGGGAATGGTGTGGTTGTAGGTACTGGTGATAGCTGCCGTTTCTGCAACCCAGGGGCGGGGCACATGCCCCGGAGACCGGGAGCTGTTGGTCCTTTGCACGAGAACATGTGCATCGCTTTATCTGACGCTGTCGTTGCGGTCCCGTCTCAAATTCTGCACGAAGCAGTGAGGGCTGTGGGATCTGGATAGAGCGTGACGTAGATTTCTCAGCGTGCTCGACTAGCTATCGATACGAACATGCCTGTGGGCAGCATGAGGATCTAGCCATTCTGGCCCACCCTGACTACTACGTTTAAAAACCGAGTCTTAAGTGCGCCTTCGATTGCGTTTGCATCCAATGGCTGGATCGAAGGCATTTCTCCTTCCCTGGCTGGTTGGGAGGTAGCGAGGAGCCCGGCCGCCGTGCTATCGTACGCTAGCGAGGGGTCGTACCCACCCGTCCCCATGGGGTGGGTTGCTCACAGTGGCGGCACACCCAACGCTAGGTACACAGGGCTGGGCTCTTCCTGGACCATTCCAAACAGACAGACTAAGCTCTCACCTCTTGCAATCAGGTTCGATTCAAGTCAATGCACGAGTGGCTATTCACTGGCCTGGCGCGCACCTGTGTGCCTTCGAGATACTATGCACGAGCAATCGCAGGGAGCAGGGAGCGTATTCTCGATCAGACCGCACGTTTCTACGGACGTCGGGTACAGCAAATCGATTGATGCTTGGCCACCTTGGCCAGGTCCAACTGATGGAAAGCAGCCCCAGTCGATCACATAGCTCTCTCGAGCTCCCAACGCACCGCATGAAGTCGCAGGGGAAATCCAAGTGCTCGGGAGTCTCAAGTCGGCCAAGCCTGGCAATGAAGTGAAATCGAACTTGGATCGCTCAGATGCAGCTAGTTCTATGTCCGGCACTGTCATGGCTACCCGCATGTGGCCCAGGGGCAATGTCGTTGGATTGAGGGCTCAAGTGTCCACCGTTGTGGCCGGAAGAGCGCATGTTTGCTACGTAGATGGTAACTCGGGTGACATTCGTTGTACAGGTTGTTATATGTGCGCCACTGCGACCGGAGCCACGTCCGATCGCCTGGTCATATCAGCCGGGGGCCAAGGTATCCATACATCGGCTCGAAATGCGAGTTTAATTGGCTGCAGCAACGAGGTGGTGAGAAAGAATTTTGACGGGGTGAGGTCGATGTGCGACGCAGCCATGAAGATGCAGCGATTGCACTCCGGCGGTTTCATCCACGTATCTACATCGAACGAGGGCGACCTTGTCTGTGGCATATACGCATGGGGGGCTGCAATTTGCTAGGAGAAGACAATGTTCGGCTCGATGTTCGGATACGCTCAGGTGAGTTTTTCCCAAATATTAGCGCCAACTGCGAGTGGTGCTGGTGTGGCCAAGGTGGAAGTGATTCGAAACGGAATTGGAGTTGCCGTCCTTTGGCTCGATGGCTAGCTCAGGATCCTTCTGAGAAAACAAGAGCAGTGGGATACTGACCAATAGATTAATATCCCAGGAGATCAACGGATAGCTGCGCGTGGACGTATTGTTGACGGCATTTCCTTTGACGTACCAGCAGCTGTATAGTCTGGTGAAACAGTGGACATTTGTACAGGGAGTGCTGTCGTGTGCGCCCTTGTAACAACTCCGGATTCGAGCGTGATTTGCTGGGGGAGCATACATACTGCCAATTTCGGGAAGAATATCGTGTCAAAGTTTGTCTTGTCTCGGGGGGAGGGAAGCACTTCGATTGAGAGGCCGCGTGGAATTACCTGCGGGAATGCACACGTATGTGTTATTGCATCCTCGGGCCAGGCGGAGTGCTGGAATTTACCTCGCCGGCTGCAGCCGTCCGTGATCAGTGAGGGAAAGTCTAGCTTGGGACATAACGAAGATGATGACAATGAGGAGCCGCGCGACGTGACTGCCTCACTGGTGGCAACAAGAGTGGTGTCACCCAGGTACTGCAGTAAAGCAATGCAGCTCTATAGAGATACTGGTAGTGTTGATGCTGTGAGCCTGAGCATTTCTGCTTGCAAGCGACAGTCTGCCTTCATGTCAAGCCGACCCCGGACGCAAGGCACAGTCGAAAGCAGGACATTCGCTCGTCCAGTCAATGAAGGTGCTTCATTCCTCGTAAGGTCGGCGCCTCTTGATATCCTACAGCCAGCGTCGCTGCTTGGCACTTTGCTGGCGGACCACTCGTCGGGGAATATAGGAGCGAGCTCCATTCCAGACGGAGTCTAGATGCAGGCAAGCTATCACTTGCCCACTGGTAACTCCTCGGCCCTACGTGATAATGCTATGGCTGCGTTTCAGACGGCTGGAATCCAACTAATGGATGATTTCTTGTCACCACCGGCCTTGGCAGTAGCTGACGTATAGAATGGTCTTACCGCAACATGCATCTCTACACAGCGGGGTCTCATTGCATGCTTTGGAGATGACGATGAAGTCGTTGCCGCCGCCCCTCGTTTGAACGCTCGCATGGCAGCAATGCTTCCACAGACGGCTGCTTCCAGAAGCGAATAGTGTGCCGGGCGGAGAGTCGAGCTCTCTGTAGGTGCAGGGTTCGTATGCGCGAGGCTGGCAGATAGCAAGCCGAGTGGCGTTGGAGCGGTGGGTTTGATGTGCGAGGGTAGAGGGTTACCGGCATCTTCAGCTTCACTCGTGCCCGCGGATCATGACACGGTTTCAGCTGACGGCGGATATGGTGACCCGACTCGTGTGCGGAGGCTTGACCGACCAGGTACGCTCCTAGAGACAGGGACCGTGACTGCACAGCTGCTCCCAAGGAACTCATCCAAACGCGTGTTTATGGCCAGGAGGATTCAACCGCTTGCCGTGCTTGATGACATGCCTGCTGCCGTGTACGTGACGCCGTCCTCCATCACAAATGGCAGTGAAGGTGGTATACTTCTGTGCAGTACGGTGCAAAATCAAATGGATGGCACTGCAACAACGACACTATCACCTAAAGGACGAGCATCTCGATACGTAGACCAGATACTTTCTAGAGCTCTTCTCCAGCTCGAAGCTACGATTCGTCGCCACTAGCTAAATAGCACCATGCACGCTCGTGTTGTGGGGGAAACAATGGTATCTCCGATTGCGCGCGATCCAAGCATTGCTGCCCGTCTTGCTGCCGATGGAATCGCTCGAATAATTGGATCGCAAAAAGATTCAACTATGCGATTACTGGACCAGGATGGCATGAACGAACTAGTTGCAGCTGCTTTGGCCCTTCACAGCACAGAGCTTGACGCAGGACTTGATGCCTGTGCCTTCACTCACAGTCTTCCGGCTATTGAGCGAAGAGCAAGGACCGTGTTCTCTAGAGGAACCACCGTCTGCTATGCGAGAGCTACGAGCCTAGAAACGCATGGCACGCATAGCGTACCAATCTACGACGTTGCTGACGGTGTGCATCCTCAGTCACTTGCATGCTATGAGACATCGACACCAGCGATGCATTTCCAGCTTTCGCAGAAGCGTGAAAGCTTGCAGGCCAGAATCAATGAATTCATAGGCTAGGGGCTCAACGCTGCAGCGATGCCGTCGTGGTGGCAGATAGCTGGGATTTCGTATTCTACCAACAATACAGTGCTCAATTCGGGGGGCAGGTTCGTGTCAAAATTTCCTGACAGAATACATGACGCATCAACCGTTGATACGTCGGGGAGTCCTGTTAGCATGTCCATCTGCTCCACGGAGGCGGTGCCGCGGCTAGCTAGACGGTCACCTGTCCATGATGCTGCGATCACATAGAGATTCGTGTGTCAGGTGACGGGTGGAGACGCAGTGTCAGGATCTGAGGCGGTCGCGGGTGTACATTGCCACGGAGGTATCGAGAACTTGACTCTTGTGCCGCCCTCGAATGCGTCTTCCGGCGAAGCTCCAACTGTAGAAATCGAACTGCATCCAGTGCTTGCTGGTCTCCGTGTCTTGCCGAGGCTTGTGTCTTCGTATCTGGAAGCCCCTTCCCTGGTTCTAAGGTCGTACGATACTTTTGTCACACGACCCGGAAGCTCAGATTCAGCGACTGTCAGTACATTTGCTGCGACGCTTCAGCCGCCCATCCGGCTAGAGGCCTACACAAGATCAGCAGCTGAGTTCGATGCACCGTTCAGAGAAGATGTGCCCAATTCCGTTCCTCGGATCCGTGCCATAGGAGACGAGATGTGCGACGCCGTGTCAACCGCGTCATTCGCAGGCTCCATCGGTGGATTCTAGCCTGTCCGAGTATCAGCAAATGATGAAGTTGCATGTGCTATAGGCAGCATTGCAAAGGGAACTTCCAGCCGCTAGGTGTCACTCATGGCTGCCTCATCCAGCTTGAGCGTCTCGTACAACCTGGCATCGATGGGCGGGGCCTCCCCTGCGGAGGTATATGCTTCGACTTTTGCCCAGCTAGTGGATCGTCTCGACTATAGCAGAGCCGTAGCTTGTTTCGGTCGTCACGACGCTGTTGAATCAGTGACATCTAGACTGTTCCCTGCGCCTGACTTGCCGGCATCATCAACACGACGTGGTTCCGTGTTGATCGCCGAATCCTCCGGCCGCTGGCAAGGGTCATCGCAGCTCGTTGATTTAGTGGGCACAGTTGACGGCGATGTCCTTAGCCCATTAACTTTGTCACCTCCAGCCCAGGGAACAGCGGTGATATTAGGACAAACCGTCTCGGCCCAGAATTTTACCGATCGAGCGGAAGCGATAAGGTAGGTGGGAGTGAGCAACCTGGCATCCTTGAACGCTCCGCTTCAAGACGTCTCCCTCCACGAGGCAATCCAGATTGATGACGCGGCAAACAAGTCGATTATGGCGGGCAATGCCACTGCTTCGCTCCTTGTGTATCCATCAGCGAATCTAATAGCGAATCGCGATGGATTAGGATCAGGAAGTATCAGGATCCCGGGCCCAATCGACATGTGCATGGGGGATTAGTTCGCCTGTTCCCTGTCGGAGCTTGGAGCGGTGGAATGTATGCAAACCTCGATATCATCAGAAAGCGAGCATGATGCCTTCGCCGAGAAAGGTAGAGGTCTTATCACGCTAGTGCCACGCGAAATACGTTCAAACGGAACGGCAGCAAGAGCCGAGGTAGAGAATCCTGGATCAGTTCCAATCAGTGCGTTTATTCCAAGGCTTCCAATCGGTGAGCTTCGATGTTCACGAACGTTCGCTTGCGCTTGGCCTGCGATGGCGGTCAGTAACGCCTCAGCAAGCGCTTGGGCAAGGGAGAGCGACGAGCGACATGCCGTGGACGAAGCATGGCAGGCAGCGCTGAGCCTCGGAGCGGCAGAAGCCGGGCTGCTGAGACCCTCGGGGACATGTCCCGTATGTTGGGGTCGCGATCTAAGCGGAGCTATGGAGGAGCTGCTTGCTCCATGTCGCCCCCCTTCAAGACCATCGGTGGAGTACATGGAGGCAAGGGTGTTCGCCGATGTTGCTGCGGCAAGTATAGCCATCCGAGGCCTAGATCGGGTCGACCCGCAGTAGAGAGCTGATCCGGAGTCCCCTGCCCGGTCCCTCGCCAGCAGTCTGATCAAGAGGCCCACAACAGCATCATTAGATCAGTAGTGGGATGGCACGTTAGGCGATGCATTGGGGCGCGATCACAGTGCTGGGCTCGCAGACCTGTTTGACCGCATGCGCCTTGCATTAAATAGTACGTACGCCACTGCCGTCGGGCTGGCGTCAGCAGATCAAGGCGCTGCACTTCCTCCCATGAAAGTCGACATCGCTTCCGTTCAGGCAGCCGTGAAAACGTCTGCAATGGCGGTGGGGCGCTTTGGATAGTGGTACTCGCTGGGATAGGCGTTGAGTTGCAGTGCACCTAGGAGCCCCCAGCAATCCGTGGGCACGTATTCCATCCAATGTGTGGGGATTGCATCCAGTGGGATGTAGCTCTCAAACCGTGCAATCAATCTGGCCCTAAATGGTAGGCTTCGAATGATAGCTGCTGTTCTTGATGCAAAGCTGGTTGATCACGGAGTATAGATGGCCAAGTCGCCTGGTGGCTTCGATCCCAACCTAATTGAGGCCAACGAGGCAAGGACATCAATCGGATGGTTTAACGCGTGGGAAGGGGCTGAACAATCGGGCTGTCAAACCGACTTGTAGCACTGGACAATAGGAAGTGGTGATCTTCGTCTTGGAAGCATTCTAGATGCAAGTCCCTGTGCTGATGGTCTCACATCGGGGCGGTCGCAGGTCGTCGTAGCACCTGCTTCGAGGCTGCAGCCGTCCGAAGTAGCGAGCAGAACTGCTGCAGCTGCGGGAGGCATCTCTGATATTGTGCAAGGAATATTGTCTCAAGCAGCCGAACTTGCAGAGCTGCTCGAAGCTAATGGCACGTGCGTTCGAAATGGTGGTTCCTACTGGAAAGGTCAATCGCGCACTAACAGAGCAAAATTCGAGAGCGGGCTTGCACAGTGGCTCCAAGCAATAGCTTTGCCGGTGGGCACGGAAGACAGGGCATCTGCATGCGGACGAGCGCTTCTCCCGCAGCTGCTTGGCGGGATCATTTGCTGCAATGGAACTTGTCATAGAGACATCGCTGAAACATCCGGAGTACCCCTTGAGCTGCTTGCAAGTAGCTGCACATCATCCTCACGAGCATCCTCCGCCGGTATCGTCTCTTTGCCTTCACAATGCACCTCATCTGCTGGCTTTCATGGGGCGGAGGCCTCTGCAAGTTTCGTGCTGTCCGTAATAGATCGCCATGTACTCCGCAGAATCGCATCGCCTGATTTGGACGACCGGCGAGCGCTGGATCCCGTTGCTATGCCAGCACCATACGTACGACAGTGTGTGCCTCTACCTGCAGGCTACGATGTGCTCGGTGCAGATGGAGCTGTGATGGCTGCAACCGGGCCAATTTCAGGACACTGGACATCACCAGGAGACATATCGGTGCATGGACAGGCACTGCTTGTGGACGCAGTTAGCAGGCAGCCCTCTGTGTTTGTCGGGCGATTGGCCCCGGGAGACAGTGCCGGGAGTACGGTTAGCCAGCGCCTCCTGCAGCTAGATTTGGGGCTATCTAGCGCAGCAGCAACACAATCAGGAACCTACGCGATAAATGCAACTCTCTTGCAGGCTAGTACGACCAGTTCCTACAGCTTGCTTGCACCCGTATCAGAAGGAACTGGCAGCGTATTCGGATAGACGGGGGCCGCCGTAGTTTGCGGTTCCGTTGGCGCGGCGTCAAGGTGGGTTGTCGGCATCAGAGATGCCCGTGTCATCGTGGCAGACGGAGCTCAAGCTGGGCTATAGATTAGGGTTGATGAATCCACTCCAGGCCTGCAGGTGATTGGCGCGCACTTGGCGCCGCCACAGCTCTCGCCCAGAGCATATATCACGCTTGACGGTGGCTTCAGCAGCAATAGCAGCGCAGTGAAGACGCCAGCTTCTGTCGGTGCCAATAATGATCTGGCCTAGATGCTGCGAAAAGCAAGGGCGGCACTCCCGGCGGAACTCCGCTTACATGACTTGACTCCGCTAGAGATGCGTCGGCATTTATGCAGAGCCGAAACTCCTGCTGTGCAACTAGAATGGCCATGGTCAGCAGGGGCCAGCTTGAGTGATGCCATTCGATCGCCGGCGATTCAATCTTTAGATATCACAGACTGGTGCATGGACGGCCATGGTCGTAGCGTTAGGGGTCGCACGATTCCCCTCGGATTCACGCTCAGACATAATATGGTATCAAGTTCTCTAGCGACTCAACCGCTAGCTTACGCTTTCGCTACGAACTTAACAACCCAGACATTGCCTAACTTTGCTGGCGAGATACTGGCCGGAAATTGGACGTCTGTTGAGGGAGTGGCAGCGGTGGCGATTGATCGATCGCCCGAATTGCTAGCGCGGAATCAAGATCGATAGCAGCTGCATTCAGGGGTAGAATTCTGGCGATTCAATGCGGTGGACCCCAGTTCGCTGGTGCTAGGAGCTGACTCGATCACAGAAGCGCGCCGCCCTTCCATTGATGACCCTGCATTCACTCCCTATCGTGCTAGCCCCGCCGGTGGGAACCAGCTTCTTGAAATTGAGGAGGATGGCGGTGAGCTGCATTTAGTGGTCCGCGCCTAGATTGGAATTAGCCTCGCAGGAACCCTGCCTAGGAAACTGCCATGGGACGCCATGGGTGCGCGTGTCATGGTCTCCACCAAGGACGTTAGTTATATCGCACATACGGCGTACGACAACCGAATCGGCGCTGAAGGCTTCACGTGGTATTTGTGGGAAACAGCGAGGCTTCGTCGGGTTGCTGGGGATGGCGATTTATCACCTTTTGCTGGCAGCTCTGACGATAAACTCTGTGTTCCTCCCCAAACTGGATTCGAGCAAGCTGCTTTCGTCGCAATGGCGCCCACTTCCTTTATTAATGGCCTGCAAATCGTTGGAGAGGCATATCAAGGGGCCATCGCGGAGTCGACATTTCTCCGCAGTGGGGGGTTGATCGATACCCCTGTCACCCGGAGCTTGTCCGGAGCTGTAAATGAC
>Ga0136560_1000541_pt1 | contig 19137 bp, 5 predicted proteins | sample AntRauMeHopE1497_FD_104925 | JGI IMG/M metagenome (GOLD analysis project Ga0136560, IMG submission 104925) | Saline lake microbial communities from Rauer Islands, Antarctica - Metagenome Hop E1 #497 | ecosystem: Environmental > Aquatic > Non-marine Saline and Alkaline > Saline | place... | reverse complement strand
TGGGGACAATCTCCCGGTCGGGCCCCGGGGCCCCCGCCCCAGCAGGCCGGGGGAGCCCCAGGGAATCAACCCCCCCCCCCCCTAACCCCTCCCGGCCGCAGCACCCTCACTGGCCCCTCCATGCTGTCCAACCTGCTGACCGCTGCCCTCGTCGAGACGAGCGTCGCCAAGGTGAGGCCCGCGCGAAGCAAGGCCCGCGCGCGAGGGTGCTCCGACCCGGCCATCCCTTCGCGCCGCCCTTTTCGTGGCGCCCTCCCCGCAGCTCCTGGCGTGTGCGGCATGCTTTGCTGTGTGTGGGCCTGTGGGGGAGCGCGCCCAGGGCACGGCCCGGTTCGCGCTGTTCATCGGCCTGTCAGTCGTGGCCGCCTCGGTCACCGCGGCGCTCGTGGAGGTGCTGAGCTTCCTCTTCTCCCGGGACGACGCGGCGCTCTTCAGCGGCATGCACGGCACCGCCGGTCTCGTGGCGGCGGCCGCCGTCGCCGCCCACCAGGCGGCCCCCGACCTCGTCCTGGCCACGGCCCCCGCCTTCATGCCCTCTGCCGCGTTCCGTGCCAGGCGCGCCCCCTTTGCCGTCGCGGTCGTTTTCGGCGCCGTCGCGGGCCTCGGGGGCGGCAGCGACGGCCTCATGCTCGCCGGCTCTCTCTTCGCCTCCTGGGCGTACCTCCGGTACTTCCAGCCCGGGACCGGCACCCCGCCCGCCGCGCCCGCGGCCGGCGTGTCCACGGTGGCGGCTCAGCCCGTGGCCGGCCACTCGGGTGACGGGAGGGACCACATGGCGTTCGTCGCCCTCCTCCCGCAGCCGGTCCGGGGCGCCGTGTCGCCGGCAGCCACCGTCCTCGGCGTGATCTGCCGCCCCTGCGTCCCGGTCGCGCTCGGTGGCGGCAACACGCTCGCGGACGAGGACGGCGGGGCATCGGGGGGCTACGCGGCGATGCCAGCGGCCGCCGCGGCCACCGCGGCCGGCGGCCCGGTGCTCGGCGAGGACGACGGCCTCGGCTCCGGCGGCGGCCTCGACCCCGTCGCGGAGCGGAGGCGTGCCAAGGCGCGCAAGGCCCTCGACGCGCGGCTGGCCGAGCTCGAGCGGAGGAGGCTGCAGCGCGGCCCAAGCGTGTCGGCGGCCCGCCAGCTGGCCACCTCGGCGCCGGCCCCCGCAGGATCCAAGCCGCCCCCCGCGCCGGAGCCTTAGGCCGGGGGCCGCCGCCGGCCCCCTCGCGGCTCGGCCCGCCGCTGCCAGCGGAAGCTTCGTGGCGGCATGGCCGGCGCGGTCGGTCGAGGGTTGGGCCGGCGGTTGGCCGGGGTGAGCGAGTGGGTCTGTAGGCGCGGGCGTGTGCACGCGTTCGGCGCGGTGACTCCGCGCGCGGCTCCGGTGCACCGCCACGTGCCAAGATCTCGTGAATTGCAGGCCGCCGTCCGCGCGAGAGCACACACTGACACGCCGACAGGCGCGGGCGGGAGGGAAGGGGGCTTCGCGCGGGCGCTCAGTCGTCGCTCTGCATGATGATGGCCACGCCGGCCCTGACCCAGCGGGTCTTGTCGTCGCGCGTCTTCATGGTGGCGAGGAAGACGTAGGTCGGGCCGCGGAACGTGGTGGTGTACACGGGGCACTCGTACGTGTCCGAGCGGCCGCGGATGTACCCCACGCTCTGCGGGTCCCACGAGGTCTCCACCTCCACGGCCTTGAGGTACATCACCGGGAGCTGGGGGAGGAGCTCCTTGATGAAGGAGTCAGCCAGGGACCCCTGGGTCACGGTGGTGCCAACGGTCTCCGGATCGCCGCCCTCGTCGCCCGTCGCCCAGCGCGCGCCCTCGATGAAGAGGCCGTGGCAGAACATGCCGTTCTCGGGGTACTCCTCGGCGTCGTTGGGGTCGAACATGGCGGTCATGTGCGTCTCGATGCTCATCTTGTCGAGCGCCAGGCCGGTCTGGCGGGCCGTGACCTGCATGATGGCCGTGAGGAAGGCCATGGGGTTGAACAGCCCGGGGAGCCACATGCTCCGGGGCGTCACGAGGTCCGTCGTCCAGGCCACGAGCTGCTCGACGCGGCGCTGGAGGTCCACGTTCCACGAAGTCAGGTTCTTGGCCGACGGCCAGGCGAGGGCCTCCCAGCTGGTCTTGTGGAACGGGTTGCGGCCGGGGACCTGGTTGATGGACAGGGCGTCGGTCAGGTGCTCCATGGCCTCGGTCATGTTCAGCTCCCCGTTGATGCCCTTCTGCAGCTCCACCAGGGACGAGCGCATCTTGGTCAGGAGCTTGTTCATCCGCTCGCACTCCTGGATGGCGACGAGGACGTACGGGGCGCTCTGCTCCTTGAGCAGTGGCTCTGCCGTCGCCTCGATGTCGATGAGCACGAAGTTCCCCGGCATGCTCTCGAGGAGCGACGCGATGATTGCCCCGACCCCGCCGCCGCCGCCGCCGCCCCCGGCGTCGTCGCCGTCGTCGCCGCCGCCCGAGCCGGACAGCGCCAGGATCGTGCCGAACAGGGACTCGGCGCTGGAGGTGAGGTACCCGATCTCGGCGTTGGGGTGCAGGCCGAACATGGGCGGGCTCTCCTCGGGGAGCTGCTCCTCGAAATACCGGGTCACGTCGTCGTAGCCGGTCGTGGACATGTCGGGGACCTTGAACCCGGGGCCGAGCTCCATGCTCTCGAGGATCTCGGGGCGCAGGTAGACCTCAAGGTACGTGTTGTTGGTCCGGCGGTCCCACCAGTCGGTGATGTGCCCGCCGTACATGATCTCGCCGAAGATGTACCGCAGGTCCTGCCACGGCGTCGTCTCGTTGTCGTTGAGGTACTGCATCAGGACGTTGGCGCACACGGTCAGGTCGCCGGTGTTGAAGCTGTACTTCTTGGACCAGCCCTGCTGCCCGAACCTCCGCCGCCCGAGGACGATGGCGTGGTAGAAGCAAAGGGTGAAGAGGCACGCCTTGAAGACCTCCGGCTTGTTGCTCTTGGCGATGGCCTCCTCCGAGAAGTTGTCCCACGCGCGCAGCAGGTTGCTCTTGAGGTCCGCCGGGGCCTCGTTGGCGACCTTGATGCAGGACTGCATGAGGCTCTCGGGCATGTTGCGCATGTACGACAGGGGGGGCGGCTCGGCCGAGATGAAGCAGCGGAAGTCCGGGTGCGCCGAGCCGGAGATGAGCTCCAGCTGGCGCTCCAGCACGGGCAGCCAGTCCTGCATCAGGTGCACGTTCTGCAGGAACATCCAGCCGCCCTCGGCGCCCAGCCTGCCCAGGCCGTCGACCGCGTTCTTCTCCTGCCCCTGGCCCATGGAGATGTTGATGAACTTGCCCGCGTCGGCGGTCATGCCGAGCTTCACGCCGAGCTCTTCCACCCACGCCGTCGGGTCCACGCCGGGGAAGAGCACGAAGAAGGTCGGGGTGGAAGGGGAGGTCTGGTCGTAGCACGAGGCCATGTCGAAGGGCTTCTGGAGCACGTACTTCTGCCCAAGGTTGTCGCCGACGAAGCGCGTCAGGGCCGACGTCAGCCTGTCGGGCCGCAGGGCCCGGAGGAGCAGGAGGAGGTACACCCCGACGACGGTCTCCTTGTAGTCCCCCGGCGGCGGCCTGGCCTCGCACGCCTCGTCGTCGAACCACGCCTTCCACTCGTCCGAGTCCGTCTGCATGTCGTCGCCGATCTTCTCGAACGCCGGCTTGACTCGCTCGAGCGCCTTGATCCGGGGCCACAGGTGGGAGGGGAGCCACTCGGACAGGGCCCCCATGTGCCCGGCGTCGGTGCTGACCTCGCCCACGCTCAGCATCCGCACAAGCTCCGGGTCGATCGTGCCGGCGTCGGTCATAAGCTTGAAGCACAGCTGCGTCGCGATGGTGAGCTTGTCGCGCACAAAGAGCCCGCGGTTGATGTACTCAAACGTGACCCACGTGACGCTGTCCTTGAGGACGTCGCAGCGAACCACGAGCTGCTCGTCCGACAGCCCCGCCTTGATGCTGAACCCGGCGGCCGCCCCGGCGTCGCCGTCCGCGGGCTCGCCGTCGCCCGTGCCGGGCTCCGCAGCAGATGCGGCGGCCTCCTCCGGCGCGTCGCCGGGGCCCGCCTCTTGCGCGTCGCCGGGGCCCGCCTCCGGCGCGTCGCCGGGGCCCGCCTCCGGCGCGTCGCCGGGGCCCGCCTCCGGCGTGGGGGCAGCGGCGGGGGCGCCGTCGGGCGAGGCCGCGGCGGGATCGGCGGCCGCCGCGCCGGTGGCTGCCGGCTCGCCTTCGCCAGCCGCGGGCGCACCGTCGCCAGGGGCGCCTGCCGAGGCGGCGCCCGCTCCGGCGTCCTCCTCGGCGCCGTACCACTCCTCGCGGTAGGGGTCGTTGGCCCCGGACACGAGTGCGATGGCGCGGAGGAAGGTGGTGATGAAGGCCTCGAGGGAGTAGATGTAGTAGGTGTGCACCTTGAAGAGGTCGTTCATCATGAAGAAGAGCAGCGCGGCGCGGCGGGCCACGGGGCGGTACTTCTCCGCCGTGGTGTTGATGACCACCTCGGTCTTGGACGCGATGGCCTGCTTGACGACAATCTCGTTGGCGACCTGCTTGGTCCGCTCCAGCGACGTGATGAGCTCGACGTCCTCGGTGATGTCGCCCTCGGCGCCGGCCAGCTTGGCGAGGATGCCGTCCTCGAGTTCCTTCATGGTGATCTTGAACCCGTTCTGCTGCTGGATGAGCTCCGTGCGCAGGTCTGCGAGGTCCGGGCGCTCCTGCTGCACCGTGATGGCCAGGAGCTGGTCCTCGAGCCCGGCCTCGGTGACGGTGAAGTTGATGAGCGCGGCCTCGGCCTGGACCTCGGGCGGGTAGTGCGGGTTGGAGAGCTTGGTGTGCAGGTACAGGCGGAACTGCGGGTTGTAGTCCACGTCCTTGTCCCCGAGCTGGAGCGTGAAGCGCGATGCGCCGCGCTTCGTGGTCGCGCGCGAGATCACGGGGTTCAGCACCGCCTCGATGCGCTCGCCCATGTTCTCGATGAGCACCGGCGTCCCCGAGCTGATGGCGGCCTCAAGGGTCGGGAGCATCTGCTTCTGCCCCTGCCGCACGACCTTGAGGTCGTTCTCCTCCTCGTGCTTGAGCACCCACTTGATGCCCTGCAGCTGCGGGTCGATCATGAGCGGCCAGCGCGCGGTGCTCTTGACGATGGACCCGTTCTCCTTGGACACCGAGTCGTCGGGCAGCCCCTCGCTGAGCCACGAGGCGATCTGAGCCTCGTTGGTCAGGATCTTGAGCGGGTCCGCCTGCGCGCTCATCGGGATGCCTTCCTCGAGGCCCTCGACCGAGGCGCGCATGAAGGGCACCAGCTCTCCGGCCACGATGTGCTCGCGGAACCTCTTGGTGAACGGCCCGATGTACGAGATGAAGGCGGCGGCGAGCAGCACGTCCCCGGTCAGGAGGTTCCGCTCGGCCTTGAGCACCTCCACGCCCTCTGCCCACCGCACGTTCTCCGTGGCCAGCGCGGTCGTGAGTCGGTTGGCGAGGTCGAGCTTGAGCTGCCCGCGGCGCACGGTCTCCTCGGCCGCGGCCTTCTCCGTGTTGGCGGCGTCAAACGCGGCCTGGAGCTCGGCGAGCTGGGCCTGGAGCTCGGCGACGCGCTCCTGCACGGCCTTGAGCTGGATGTTGGCCTCCTCGAGCTTGACGTTGGCCTCCCGGAGCTGCTGGCGCATCGGCTCGACGTCGATGATGATATCGTGGAAGGTGACGATGTTCACCGTCCAGTCGCACAGCCCTCCCGCGGCGGAGTTCTTGCTCTTGATGATGTCCTTGTCGAAGTGCTCCAGCGCGAGGAAGGGCCTGACCTCCTTGAAGTTGATCTCGGGCACCTCGTTGTTCTCGACCCGCTCCTTGAAGGAGAGCAGGACGGCCAGGAAGCCCTTGATGTCCTGGAGCAGCTGCTTCTTGACCCCGTCCCACCCGCGGTCCTTCTCCTTGACCTTGCCCGCCTTGGAGACCGGGACGCGGTCGTGGACGCGCGCGAGGAGCACCTGCACGGCGACGAAGACGTCGTCGACGCCCTTGGGGGGCACCTGCATGGTCTTGCACGCGCCGAGGTCCTTCTCGTTCAGGGAGTCGAGGGCCTTGGCCGCGTTGGCGACGGCGGGCTCGGCCTTGGCGAGGTTCGTCTCCGCGGTGAACTGCTTCTCCGCCACCTCGGCCTTGATGATCGCGCACCGGTCGGCCTCCATGTTGGCCTTGGCGGTCTCCTCCTCCACGACGGCCTTGTTCGCCGCCACGCGCTCCGCGATCCCCTCGGACGTCGTCTTCTTCACCTCGGCGTCGGCGAGGGAGATCTTCAGGTCGGCCTCGATCTGCTCCACGGCGTCGGCGGTCTCGCGGAGCCGGTCCAGGCCGTCGCTGAGGCGCTGGATGCCGCGCTCCGAGGACGAGCGCTTCTCGGCGAGGAGCTTCTTGTAGAGCTTGAGGAGCTCGAGGTACGACTTGGGCGTGGTGTACACGTGGCGGCGCTCGGCGGCCTTGAAGCGCTTCGCCGCCGTGTTGACCACGTCGAACGAGTAGGGCATGAACTTCTCGATCCTCGCGCGGACGGCGTCGCCGCCGAGGTCGGGGATCTGCCCGAGGAACTCGCGGCCGACGCTGGCGAGCGCCTCCTCGGGCCAGGGCTGGAACCAGTCGATGACGGTGCAGTTCACGAGGGCCGGGAAGCGCTTGGCGCGGGTGCGGAAGGCCTCGCCGACGGGGCTGAAGCACAGCACGACGTGGAGGTTCTTGCGCACCTCGGCGAGGAAGAACTCCCAGCACGTGGGGGCGTCGGGCGTCAGGCCCTCGGCCTTGACCTTGGGGACCATGGCGTTGGTGAGCTCGTCGACCTCGTCCTGGGCGAAGAGGTCGGGGACGTTGCCGGACGCCAGGAGGTCGTTCATCGCGACGAGGAAGCGCTCGTTGGTGATCTGCGAGTCGGTGAACAGGAACACGACGCCCTCGCCCTTGACGCCGGCGGTGCGGTACATCTTCTTCAGGTCCTCCTTGAGGTCGTTGAGGCTGTACGTCGAAGAGATGACGATCTGGGAGACGCCGAACTGGCAGATGTAGGCGGAGAGCCTGGAGAGGGACTGCTTCCCCGACCCGCCGACGCCGACGAGGAGGGCGTGGCCTGCGGGGTTGTTGATGATGCGCGTGATGCGGCAGACGTGGCGCATGGCGTCCTCGAAGAGCACGAGGTTCATGGTGGCGTTGCTCTCGTTGTACTCCTTCAGCGCGTCGATTAGGGTCGAGTGAAGCTTCTCCATCGAGGTCACGCGGTCGTACACCTTGTCGAGGATGTTGTCGGCGAAGTGGCAGAACACCAGGGGGTCGGCCTTCTCCGCGAAGAAGTTCTGGAGCTCGCTGTTGAACTGGGTGAACTTCTTCGTCGCCTGGGCCTTGGCGAGGGTCTTGTACTTGGAGAGGTCCTCGTACGACACGAGCCTGTCGCCGTACACTCGCTCGCTCTCGTGGAGCCAGAGCATGACGACCTTGGCCGGGTCCGAGAACTCTGACGGCTTGCCCATGAGCACGCCCTGGAAGACGTTGGACAGGTGGCGGATGTTGAACTCGTAGTGGAAGTTCTGGGCGCTCTTCCGGAAGGACTGCATCACCGACTGCTGGAGCTGCATTGCGGCGGCGAGGATGCTGCCCTGCAGGTCCTGGACCTCCTCGGGGAAGTGGCGGAGGTGGCCGCCCAGGAACGTCTCGTAGATGACGTTGAGCGACGTCGGGCCGGGGAAGCCGACGGCAAAGGTCACGAAGTGGCGCTGCAGCCTGGGGTTGATCAGGAAGGACCCGGCCGTGGGGTTCATGCAGGCGACGTACTGGCAGTCGATGACGCGCCTGGCCTCCAGCTTCCCGAGGTCGTACCAGTGCTCGTAGTCGACGTGCTGCCGGAGCAGGGCGATGGCCGACTGCGTGTTGTACGGGTCCACCTCGGGGAGGTTCAGGTCGTCGACGAAGTACACCATGCGAACGGTGCCGGGCGGGCCGAACGTGGTCGACGTCTTCTTCTCCAGGGGCGCCTCGAGGTTCGTCTGGAGCGTCCTGGAGTCGGTGAAGAAGTTGAAGTTGATCGTCGTGGAGACGAGCTTGCCGGAGTCCTGCTCCCGCAGGAGGCCGTTGACCAGGGCCGTCTTGCCGCAGCCGGTGTCGCCCACGAGCATCACGGGGATGCGACGGTCCACGAGGCGGGACATCCAGAAGGAGACGCTGACCGTCTCGGGGGTGGGAACGGTGAGCGACGCCATGGACATCGTCTCCGAGTCGAACTCGACGGGCTCCTTGAGGAAGGTCTTGCGCCAGAGGTCGAAGACCAGCGTCTCGGGGTCGAGGTAGTAGTCGAAGACGGTGTCCCGGGACGGCAGGCGGACGTTCTTGAAGGTGCCGCGCCAGAACTTGGAGAAGACGTCGCGGTAGTCCACGCCGTCCTTGTCCGACAGCGCCGAGCCGAACGCCCACACGGCCGCGAAGACAAAGTACGTCTCCACCTCCTTGGCAACGTCGGCCGGCGCCACCTTGGCGGGGTCGGCCAGCCGGGCGAAGAGCTGCTCGGTGAAGACGCAGTCCAGGAGCCGGAGGAGGTTGGCGACCAGAGTGACGTCCTCGACGGGCACGAGCGGGGTGCACTCCTTCTTGAGGTGCAGCAGGGCGGCCTCGCAGTAGCCGTCGTCGCGGTCGAGGAACAGGCGCTCGAGGGTGGACTTGACCTCGTCCGAGGCGTCCTCGAGGCGTGCGAGCCACGACCGGATGAGGGATCGCCACTGGGAGCCGGCGCTGGTGGAGATGTAGATGATGCCGGCCCGCGACACGGTGGCAGGCGTGGCGTAGTTGAGGTCCCGGATCTCGAAGATCATCCGCATGTGGGTCTTGAGCGGGATGCGCTCGTTCGAGGCCAGCGTCAGCATGCGGTTGTCGTCCATGACCGAGTTCATGGACTCGATCCAGTTGGCGTCGAGGTCCCCGTCGAGAATGATCCACTTGGGGTCCGTGCCCGACTCCTTCCCGAGGTTGCGCATCACCACGGAGAGGACGCCGTCCTTCCACTCGCGGGTGGCGGGGTGGATGAAGCCGTAGAGCTCCTCGGGGATGACGGCCTTGGGGTTGATGTCGACGAACTTGGTCTGGCGGGACCCAGAGGTGCGCAGCTTGCGGGCGACGGCGAGGGACTTCCAGCACTGGGACTTGCCGGCGCCCGAGGGGCCCATGACGAAGACGCAGTGGCGGATCTCGAGCAGCTCCTCGAGCTGGACGACCTTGAGGCGGAAGAGCTCGTCGGCGAAGAGGCCGCGGGTCTCGGCCGCCGCGACGACGGCCTTCTCCAGCACGTCGTCGACCTTCCGGGGCGGGTCCATCTTGGGGAACAGGTCGCCCAGCAGGCCGTGGAAGATGGGCTCGTCCTGTTTGACGATCTTGGGCGTGTTGAAGTCGCGGAGGGCGCGCATGAGGAGCTCCTGCTCGATCAGGTCCGGCTCGGCGCGCTTGAAGGCGCCCGCGACCACGAGCACGCTCTTGACCGCGCGGAGGCCCCAGTCGTAGTGCATCTGCTTGGACAGGAGCTCGCTGAGTAGCGAGTAGAGGCCGTAGAACTTGGACGCGAGCGTCTTGGCGTCCTCGAAGCCCTCCGCCATGAGCATGTTCTCGCAGATGAGCACGAGGTCCGGCACCATGACGGTGATGGGGCGGAACAGCGCCTTGAGCCCCTCGGGGAGCTCCGACCGGCCGAGGTACCCGGGGTTCATGGTGATGAACGCGCCCGCGCTCCACTCCAGGTGCACGGTCTCGCCGTTGATCGTCACGTCCTTGCGCTTGAGGCGGATGCCGTCGCAGACGGCCTTGAACTGGACGGAGCACACGGACAGGACGGCCGGCACGAGGCGGTTGAACTCGTCGAAGCAGCCCCAGGAGCCGGACGCGGCGAGGCCCTTGAAGATGTTGCCGAGCGAGGTGTAGTCGTGCTCCGGCGAGCAGTTGAAGACGTAGCAGATGATGCCCATGGCGGAGGCGAGGTCCTTGGTGGTCTCGGTCTTGCCCGTCCCGGCGGGGCCGGCCGGCGCGCAGCCCATGTTCAGCTTGAGGGCCTGCGTGGCCGTGACGTAAATCCGGTCGGTGAGCGGCGTCACGACGAGGCGGGAGCCGTTGCCCATGTACTCGTACCGGTAGGGGAACCGCGCGTCGGAGACGGCGATGACGGCCTTGTCGTCCTCGTACCGCTGCTTGAGCATCGACTGCCACTGGAAGTCGTCCACGTCGGTGACTCCCTCCCGCACGAGCTTCTCGAGCACGTCGCGCCCGTGGGCGTCGATGGTGATGAGGCACATGATGCGCTTCCGGTCGGCCTTGTCCAGCTTCGTGCGAGTCAGCCGGATCAGGTCCCCCAGGTCGGCCTTGACCTTGGACCTCGCGGTCTTGAGGGCGTCCGAGTCGCCGGCCGCGAAGCTGGCGAAGCCTCCCTCCACGTCGTGGGTGTAGTCGATGCCCGCAACGACGAGGCTCACCTGCGCCGGGTCGGTGGCCATGCCGTCCTCCCGTCGGTCCATGATCCACTCCACGCGGCTCTGGCCGCCGCGGCGGCGCACCGAGGCCGCCAGGCGGCGCTCGAGGGTGTCCCGCATGTTGTCCAGCGAGAACTGCAGGTACTCCTCGACCTTGCCGGACAGCTGGAACGGCGGGTCGAACATGACGTCCTCGACGCCGACACACGACACCCAGCCCTTCGCTCCGGGGCGGATCGAGTCGCCCGCGGCCGCCTTGCCCTTGCCCGTGGCCGCCGAGTCCTCGAGGACGAAGGCTTCGACGGCCAGGAAGATCTTCGTCACGTGCTTGAGCACCTTCTCCGGGAAGTTACCATTGGAAAGGATGTCCAGGAGGTCGGGGTCGGACACGAAGTAGAAGCGGGGGAACTGGGCGCGCTTGCCCGCCAGGAAGTCGTCCAGCGCCTTCTTGCACCGCTCCAGCAGCGACAGTAGGTCCTCCAGCCGCTTGGTCAGGCCCTCGACGTTGCACGCCTCCTTGACGTTGCCCGTCTCCGCCGCGGCCCCGAGGACCTCGCGGACCGAGGCGTCGCCGCCGTCGAAGAGCCCGCTCGCCTCGGGCAGCTCCCGCTTGACCTCGTCGGACCGCATGAACAGCGGCTCCAGGTACTTCCACAGCTGCTGGATGTCCCCGAGGAGCGAGCGGACGTCGCCGACGTTGTTGAGGGCGGCCTTCCAGCCGAGGATGCGGTCCTTGAACGTTGCCATGTACCTGTTCGCGACCATGGACTGGACCAGGAGCTGGTGGCCCTCGAGCGTCTCGAAGTCCTCCTCGCTGATCTTCAGCAGCTGCACCCCCATGTGCTCTTCCTGCTGGAAGACGAGGTCCCGCCACGTGTCCTCGAGCGTCTGCAGCCCCTCCTCCATCTTGGACTCCTTGAGCGCCTGGTCCGTGATCTCGTCCACATCGTTGGCGTGGTCGTGGAGGTGAAGCTCGAGGAGGTTGCTCAGGCGCATGTCGGGGTCCTCGTGGGGCGGGGTGAAGTGCTTGCCCGTGAGCTCCATCAGCTTGGCCCAGTGGCGAGGGCGCATGGATGGGTGGCGGAGGTCGATCACCAGGGGCATGGCGTCCAGGAAGTCCTTGATCTGCTGCGCGAGGCCCTTGTAGACGCCCTTAATGCGGAGGCGCTTGGTCGCCTTCTTCCGCAGGTCCTTCTGGAGCCCCTTGCACTCCTCGTCGAGCTCCTCGGGCTTGACCTCTGACCAGAGCTGCGCCTTGGCCCTGGCCTCGAACTCGTCGGTGCGGCCGGCGATGGCCCAGAGCTCCTCGGCGACGGTGGTCTCCTCGTCGATGGTCGCCATGAGCTCCTTGGAAGGGTCCATGAGCTGGGGGAACTCGAAGGTCTTGGCGAGGTGCAGCATGCGGTCGAGCCTGCGGCGCTCGGCGGCCTGCGCCTCCCGGCGCTCCGCGATGGCCGCCCTGGCCCCGTCGGGCCCGGCGGCAAAGTCCCAGTACGAGGACTCGCGGTCCACCTGCTTGAAGTACTCTCCCAGCTTCCCCTCGTAATCCTCGATGGCGCTCCGGGTTTCCGCGCCCTGATGCTTGACCAGCGGCGCGATGGCGATCCTGGTCATTGGTGTCTGCTTCTTGCAGCTGTCCCACGTGGACCTCGCGTCCTCCAGGTCCTTCCCGAGGCGCTCGGCGTCCTTGGCCTGCTGCCGCGAGCCCTCCGCGCCCAGGAACGACAGGGACGAGTTGACCTGGTCGAGGCGGAGCTTCACCTCGGCGTCGCGTTCGCCGACGGCGGTGATGTGGTTCTTCACCGAGAGCAAGACATCCAGGCTATCCTCCGGGACATCGGTCTGCAGGCCCGTGAGCGCCGTCTTGGCGAGGTCTCCGACGTCCTTCAGCTCCGAGCGGATGTGCTCCTTGAACCGCTTCGACGTGAGCATGTCGTTCTCCGCGGCGTCCACGTCGCCCTCGGGGAATCCCACGGTGAAGGGGGAGCCCCGGATCGGCCCCACCTCCGCCCCGAACGACCCGCGGAAGACGACGCGCACCGTCGCGACTCCCGGGCGTGGCACCGTGTACTTGACCGAGTGGAGGCCGCCGCCCAGGTCCTTGACCGCCACGGCCTCCACCTCGATGGCGTCCGACGGGGAGGACGCACCCACGGGCATGAGGCTCACGCTGACGTTGAACTCGTCGCCGCCGGTCCCGCGCGGCTCCCCTGCCGTGTCCTTGGCGCGGATCATAAAGGCGGCCGGCTTGCCGGCCGCGAGGCCGGTGAGCACGCCGGGCCCGAAGGCCAGCGACTCGGCCGCAGACGTCACGCGGAACACCTCGAATGGCTCCGAGGTGATGGTGAAGGGGCTGCCGCGGACCGCGACGCGGACGCTCGTGGTGCCCGGGCCGACCCCCGAGAGGTCCGGGCACGCGCACTCGATCGTCTCCGCGTCCAGCACCGTGGCCGCCACCTCGGCGTGCCTGCGGCCGGCGATGAAGCGCACGGCCATGGGCATGTCGGTGGGGAACCCCATGCCGCGGATCGTCACCTTGGTGCCGCCGGTGATGGGCCCCAGGGCCGGCTCCACGCCCATGACCGCGTAGGGCGGGCCCACGATGAGGGACGCGTCCATGGCCTGGCAGTCGCCCAGCCACCGGTTCGCCCAGCCGCCGAAGACGAGCAGGCGCTTGCTGTTGGGCTCGTACATGAGGGCGGCGTCGGCCCGAGCGCGGGGCAGCTTCCCCCCGACCTCGATGGCCGTCCACTCGTCCTTCCCCGTGGCCAGCATCGCGAGGTCGCCGAGGAAGGCGCCGCTGCCCTTCTTGGCATCCTTGTCGTCGGCCTCGCCGCCAGTGCCGCCGAAGACGAAGAGCAGCCAGTTGGGCACCGCCGGCACGGCGAGTCCCGCGTGGTTCCAGCGGGGGGTGCCGAACTCCCCCCCCTCGACGCGCGTCCACGTGAGGGCGTGGGTGTCTAGGCTCCAGAGGTCGTTGAACTTGGACGTCGCGTTCCACCCGCCAAAGACCATCATGCGGTGCTTGGCCGCCAGAGCCACGTGGCCGGACCGTCCCTCCGGCGCGTCCCCCGCGATGGCTCCCACGCGCTCCCAGGCCATGGACTCGATGGAGAAGCGGAAGGCGTCGGCAAAGTCGCGGCGGCTGAAGCCCTGGCCGCCATAGCCGCCGAACACCCAGACGCTTGACCCGACAAGGCACGCCGTGTGCGCGCCGCGCGGCGTCGGCGCGACGGAGCTGCCGTCGACCGGCGCGATCCCCGCGGCCGCCGCGTCGCCGCCGGATCCGAGCTCGTCGAGGTAGTCGCGCTTGCTGACGTTGAGGTACCGCGCCTCGTCGTCCTCGTCGTCCTTGGTCTCGGCCATGTCCACAGGGCCCTTTTGCGTGCGAACGACGCTCTCCGGCTGGTACCACTCGAGCGTCTCGGTGTTGAGCACCCACGTGTCGTTGAGCCGCGTAGTGCTGGAGAAGAACCCGCCGAACACGAGCATGAGGCTCTCCCCGACCCTCGTCGCGGTGTGCTTCCACCGGGGCACGGGGCACTCGCCGGCGACCGCTGGCTTGCGCCACACCACGCGGTCATCCTCGAACGAGGCGACGAACAGGTCATTGTTGGGGCCCGGTGGCTTAGCCAGATCGATCCCTGCGGGCAGCAAGGGCGGCAGCGACGGACATGGCGCGGGGGCACCGCGCGGCAAAGCGGCAGCGTTGCGCCGCTACGTGCACCGGACGCGCGCGCGGCATGGCCTCACCTCCGAACAAGAAGCCAGAGCCGTTCACTTCAGTGAGGGAGTGCCCGGACCGCTTCGACGGCGGCTCGCCCGCCTGGCTGAGCTTGGTCCACACGGGCGTGAAGGCATCGTCGGCCTGCGGGCGCGGAGGTGCCCGGAGCAGTGTCATGCGCAGCATCGGGCGGCAAGGCACGCCGCGGGCCGGGCGGCCGGTCCAGGCCAGCGGTGCCGGGAAGCCCTCGGGCGCGAGCTGCACTCGGGGCGCGATGCGAGGCCCGCGGCCCCGAAGCTTGGCCGTGCCCTCGCCCGGAAGCTGCGCACGGTCGAGGCTCCGGCATCGCGGCATGCCGCGGGTACCAGCACCGCGGGCGGGGCGCGCTCGCCGCGGCACGGCGTCGGGAGGAGATGAGGCCTGCCCTGTCATGCGCGCCCTCCAGGCCGCGCCGGCGGCGTGACCGCCGGCGGCAGCAGAAGGGAAGGGCGGGCCCCCGAAGGGGCACTACCACTACCGCGCTGCATGAGGCCAGGCGGGCGTGGGATGCACGAGGCAAGGCGGGGATGGGGACGGCGTGCCGTTGCAGGTGCTCACCGAACCGCTCGCTGCCATGGCGCGCGGGCGCCGGTCGCGGCTCCCGACCGGGGTCTCGCCCCTGAGCAGCCTGCGTGGAGGCTTTTCCGCAGCGCGCACCCAGAAAGGGTGGTCTGCCGGCCCGACGAGGGCAACGGTGCGGGCCAACAACACCCCTCCAAAACAGCACCCTAGAGCTCTGTTAGATATTGGTCATGACACAAACACTCGGGCTCCCGGCCGGGCAGAGCCAGGACTTGCAGAGGCTTGGCCGGCAGTCCTGTGGTTTGGCGCGCCCGCCCCCCGTCACAGCCAGCCAGCCAGTCGTCAGATCAGCATGGCCGCCGCAGCCCACGATGACCACCCGTTCGTGTACTCGGACAAGTACGCGGACGGAAAGTTCGAGTACAGGTGAGGCCGAGGTTCAAAGGCTTGCGCCCAGTTCTCGCCGTTGGGTTCGCCGGCTTGCGCCGCCTCCCCCCCGACACGCACGACTCCCGCACGCCACCCTTCCAGGCATGTCACGGTCCCCAGGGACATGGTCGGGGATGTGCCCAAGGGCCGCATCATGAAGGAGACCGAGTGGCGCAAGCTCGGCATCATCCAGTCGTGCGGCTGGGAGCACTACGCGATCCACAAGTGAGGCACGCGTGATCATAATCCGTCAAGTGCAAGCCCCCCCGCGCCTGCCGGGCCCCGGGAGCTGGCCGCGCGGCATCCTGGGTCACGGGCCGAACGACGCAACGGGCGCCAGCAGGTCGATGCCTCACCTCCGTCGCGATCCCCCCCGCAGGCCCGAGCCGCACATCCTGCTGTTCCGTCGCGCGCTCGGGACCGACCCGACAACGGGCCGCGTGGACGCAAGGCTGGCCCGGGCCGCCGTGGAGAAGTACCGCCGGGAGTACGAGGTCTGACGACTTGCCCGCAGGCCATCGCGCAAGCGAGGCTCGACGATTTTCGGGCGGTGATGCCGGCAATACGCTGAAGCACGTCGCCTGAAGCTGGAGAGCAGGCTCGGGCGCCGGAGTGGCTGCGCCTCCGGTAGGCACGAGTCAGCACCAGCCCCGCCTTCGCCCGCCGACACCGTAAGATGACTGCATGAAAATGAGTGAGGTTGGCCCCGAAAGGACGACGCTATCGCAGGGCAAACACGAGCAGCAGCGATTGGTGCGACGCGAGCGACATGCGGCAAACGGTTCGCACCAGCCCCGGACGCACACACCAGACTCGTGCGCGCGCAGCTGACTATGGCGCGACGGCCTTCACCGGGACCTGGAGAGCCCGCTCGCCCCAGAAGCTGATAGTCCAGCGCTCGAACCCAGAACCTCGCGCCTTCCACGAGCCGCAACGGCCATGTCCGGGTCACCGGGGCCAGTGTGCGCCTGACCGGCACGGAGTTCGACGCCCGGGAGCGTGGCACCCGCCTCCTGGTCCAGCTGCGCGCGGATGACGTTCTCCGCCGCCGCTAGCTGCCACATGGCCTCCGCCGCCCATTCGGGGCGCGAGTACCTGCCACTGAGCCTTGCACGAGGCACGCCTTCAGGGTGACAGTACGGCGCGTCGGCCCGGCATTCGGTGTCGAGGGCGTCCGCGAGGTCCATTGCAAGAGGGCGCGCCGCGCGGAGCCGCGCAGTGCCAGGGTCGCGGCGCAGTGCGAGGGGCGTGCAAGTGAGGCGGTCAGCCGGGCGGTGGCGGGCGGGTGTGCTTACTCTGCATGCCAAAGGCGGCGCAGAACGGTTTTGGATGCGAGCCGCGCCCGGGAAACTGCACACCGCCGCATTCCAAGAGGCAAACCCGCAAGCGTGACCCTACCACCGGAGAGGAAACCAACACCGCGAAGATGGCGGCCATGGAATCAACGGGCGCCCATGGAGCCACGACGAGGGAAGCGGTGCCGGCGACGGGGGCGGCCGCCGCATCCGCCTCAGCCGCGGCCGCCCCTGTGGGCGGCACGAGCGAGTGGCGCGACGGCCTGCGCGCGCCACCAAAGGACACACGGGTCAAGACAGAGGTGAGCCGGCGGCTTGCGCGCCTAGACCCAGCCTCGGCGGGAGCGGGCAGCAGCCACCGGAAGGCCGACATTGTGGCACCGCCGGTCCTGCCACCAGCACCACCCCCCCCGCCTGCATCGCGCGCGCGCGGGGCTGCGCGGCGTGCCGGCGGCTCGCGTGCTCTGTGGGACTGTCCCGTCTCGGCTAGAGGCCTGCGAGCGGCGGCGTCGAAGCGGCAGGCCGAGGCGGAAGCGTGCCCAAAAGTCATGCGGCTGATCCCGCTGCCCCACGGCCCCTCGCCCCTGGCGACCGCCGCGCTGTCACACCGCGAGCTGGTGCGCCGTCTGCGCCCGCTGCTGCCATCTTGCTGCCCTCGGTAATCCTGCCGCGCAGGACGTCACGGACACGCGCGGAAACGATTTTGAGGACTACATGCTGAAGCGCGAGCTCCTCATGGGCATCTTCGAGAAGGGGTTCGAGAAGCCGAGCCCCGTGCAGGAGGAAGTCATTCCGTCCGCCCTGATGGGCCGCGACGTGCTTGCGAGAGCCAAGAACGGCACCGGGAAGACCGCGGCCTTTTGCATTCCCGTGCTCCAGCGCGCCGACCCGACGCTGTCGCACATCCAGGCGGTGGTGCTTGTGCCCACCCGGGAGCTCGCCCTGCAGACGTCGTCTGTGCTTAAGGAGCTTGGCAAGCACCTGGGCGTGGAGATCATGGTCTCAACCGGCGGCACGAGGCTGCAGGATGACCTCGCGCGGCTGTACAAGCCGGTCCACATCATGGTGGGGACGCCCGGGCGCGTGCTCGACCTCGCTGACCGTGGCAGCGCGGACCTCAGGAACGCGAGCATGCTCGTGTTCGACGAGGCCGACAAGCTGCTCTCGGAGGACTTCATGCCGACCATCTCCAGGATCATCGCACACCTCCCCGAGGAGAGGCAGGTCATGCTGCTCAGTGCGACGTTCCCCGTCTCCGTGCGGTTGTTCCGGGACAGCATGATGCGCGACGCCTACGAGGTCAACCTGATGGAAGAGCTGACCCTCAAGGGCATCACCCAGTTCTACGCCTACGTGGAGGAGCGGCTCAAGGTCCAGTGCCTGCACGCCCTCTTCGCCAAGCTGGAGATCGGGCAGTCCATCATTTTCTGCAACAGCGTCACGCGGGTCGAGCTCCTCGCGAAGAAGATTACGGAGCTCGGGTACTCGTGCTTCTACATCCACTCGCGCATGGAGCAGAAGGACCGGAACCGCGTCTTCCACGAGTTCCGCCACGGCGCGACCCGCCACCTCGTCTGCTCGGACCTGTTCACCCGAGGCATCGACATCGACACCGTCAACGTGGTGATCAACTTTGACTTCCCCCGCACGGCAGAGACCTACCTCCACCGGATCGGCCGCTCCGGCCGGTTCGGGCACCTCGGCCTCGCCATCAACATGATCACGCCCGGCGACAAGAAGGCCCTGTTCGCCATCGAGCAGGAGCTCGGAACCGAGATCAAGGCCATCCCGTCCGAGATCAGCCGGAGCCTGTACTGCGTGTGACCCATGCCCGGCCCGAGCCCCGAAAACCGCTGGCCTGAGCTCGCGCAGCCGCCACTCGGTGCGCACCGTCGTTCGTGGAATGCCCCGAACTCGCACCGAGAGACCGGGGGGCTGATGCAACACGTCCGGAGCAAGCCGATTTCCAGCTCGTCGGCATCGCTGGCGGGGCGGGCGGGGCTCCACCAACAAGACATACCCGGCAACCCAACCAGCACGAACCGCACCCCGGGCAAGCAAACAGTGTGGTCGCAACCAGACACACGGAAAGGAAAGCTTAGGGTTCAATTCGGGTTGGATCAGTGGCTGCCCTACCAGGTGAGTGGTGGTCGCGTCGCTCAACCAAGGTCAAAGCAGTGCCCTGGCGCGATTCCGGGAACTTCCCTCTCCCCTCCGCTTCTGGGCAGTCTCACGCCCCGCATAGTGTGGCAGAGCACTTCGGGGATGCGGAGACGTCAGCAGGCAGGGCGTCCACCGAGCAGAGCCTCTCGTTGTGGACTTACGCCGAGGCCTCGTCGCGCTCCCGGCCGCCCTCAGCTCCTTGGGGTCGGCCTTTGAAGGGTCCTCCGCTGTCGCGGCAGGCGTTGTAGCAGTATGGTCACCCATGGCCATCAGCAGGTATTACCAGGGATGCGTTGTGGTCGCTGTCCGGGAGCGGGACGGGGGCCAGGGGTCGGTCGGGGTCCTCGATCCGAGGCAGGGCCTTGACTGCGCCTCTTTGCCGACTTCCTGCCCGGATTAAGTGTCGTGCCGGCTGAGCGCACCGCCATCACGGAGGCCGCGATTTCCAGGTCCTCGAGGCTCGCCGGGACCAGGTCGACCTCTGGGGAGGCCAGGGCAGCCTGCAGGAATC
>Ga0136560_1000539_pt1 | contig 19178 bp, 26 predicted proteins | sample AntRauMeHopE1497_FD_104925 | JGI IMG/M metagenome (GOLD analysis project Ga0136560, IMG submission 104925) | Saline lake microbial communities from Rauer Islands, Antarctica - Metagenome Hop E1 #497 | ecosystem: Environmental > Aquatic > Non-marine Saline and Alkaline > Saline | place... | reverse complement strand
CAGGGTCGTCGCCTCCGAATAAGTGCCGTTTTGATCCAGACAGACCAACTGCACCGCGGATAGTTCCAAAGTCAGTGCGGACATTTAGAGCAGCTTGTGTGGGCTGTACCTCCACCGGGGCCATCGTCGCAGTTGTCAGACCTGAGCTACTTCGGGCCTTCGTGACGACTTGAGGTCGGCCAGATGCTACCGGTGTATCAGGCATGTCGTCATCGTCGCCGGCCACCTGTCCAGCCCGAATCTTCAAGCGAAACCGTGAAGGGCTGAAACCAGCAGCTCCAGAGCCCGTTCGCTTCCCCAGGCCTGGGCTATTGGGATCACGGTGAAGCAGCGTCGATGCGTCGGATCGACTTACAGTTTCAGCACCCAGCTAGTTTAATTCTTCATCGAAACTCTCCTCATCTTCCAAGACAGGTGGCTGCACTTCTCTCACGCGGGGTTCGTCTACTTGAGCGGCATGTGCTTCGCGTAGAGATAGGCTGCCGGCTACTACTGGAGCTTGATCCGACGACGCTTGATCTACATAATTAGGCGACTCAGTATTAGGAGAATCAGGTGCACCAACATCTTCCTCAAGTACATGATCCGTAGCAAGAGCGCTGCTGTCACTTGGCGTGGAACCGCTTGACTGCTGAGCACGGAATCGTTGAAGTTTTAAGCGCAGTTTGCCCACACCTTGGGCCACGACCGACGCGAACCCCAACATGTGCGCAGCCCGCTCTGCCTCAAGGCTACGATGCGAATCAACTAGACTATCCAAAAATTCGCGGCGCTGGCCACCCTTTAATTTTGCCACACTTCGCAGTGGGCTGAACATCCCGGATCGACTGCTTTTTCTCGCGGGAGAGCCATCCGTCTTGCGTCGCTACAACGCCTTATACCTGCGAGTCGGGTTGATGAGCATCCGGTGGTCGTCTTCATCATCACTACTATCAATGTGAATAACTTCCTCTAACGAAGAAGTGCTTCTCTGCAATGATAACGTCTGTGAAGGGTTCTGGATAAGTTTCCTATCGCCTTCATCCTGCAGCACCCTCTGATGCAACCCACCGAAGAGGGACACTGATCCGTGGCTTTCTACCAAGAGCTTGCTTTCATCACTATGGTCATTACTGGCGATACGCGTTTCAGCTGTAGCGAAACGTTGATGCGCCGCCTGTGAACTCATCTCATCGGGAGCTTCCAACTCGCTCGTAGGCGAATCGAATGAAATCATCTTGGAGGCATCCAAAGCTTGTGCAATCAGAGATGGACCCGGAGCAGATGCGGCACTTGCATTGGGTCGATCAATCATCTGGCTAGTTCTGCCTTCATCACCTGCGTGACTATGACAGGGGATACCTCCACCTGCTGACCCGCCAGGTGCGCTGATCAACAGTCGTAACTGAGCAGGTGTTCTCCAATTCTTGCGGGGAGCAGCGGGCCCATGGCCAATTGCGGATGCCCGAGGAAGAAATTCGTGACTGCGCCGCCCACCGGCTCGCCCGGCCCACCGCGGACCTTTGAGAAGCATAGATGCCTTCCCCTGAAGCTGAGCTAGCTCATCCTCGACAGATACAAAGCCAGCCTACGTAGCCCTGGCCTTGTCCTACTCGGCAGCTCGTTCTAACCGCATCGTGTCACTCTCGCGCTTCAATCTCTCGGTTTCAATCCGCTAACGGAGAGCTTCGCGTGCTGCAGTCGCAGATCGGCGCTTCTTGCGCCCAACAGTAGCAGCTCCACTTGCGTCTTCGTCCTCACCTGACATATCAGAATCTCGCATGTGGCGCTCGCGATCTTCATCAGAGAGGTCATCAACAATGAATCCATCAATATCGTTGCCAGATGCCTCGGCTGGTATCTATGCTTTCGCATCGCTTTCCATTTGTAATTCTTGAACTTCAGCACGGGCTTCTCCAATTTCCTTGCCGATACTGTCCGCGTCTCCTTTGTGCTATCTCAGTCTCTTGGGTTTCCGGCTTTTAGAACCTTTATTTTTGAGTCTTTTCTTTATTCGTTTCTGTTCCACGCTGGGGCCGTCGGAATCACTAGCGCTCATTGCTAGTTGATTAGAATCGGAGGCATGTCCGCCTCCTAGCATATCCTCCAAATCCTGCAACTAGCTCTCGTATTCAGCTGCAGATAGTTTGCCAGTCTAGAAAGAGTCCTACTGCGACAACAAATTAGGGAGCAATCTTCGAATTGCATTTGGTTTAGCATACGTTTCTGCGTAAACTTAGTTCAAAAGGCCTGGCTTACCTTGGTCATCGGCATTGGTGAGCCTCCAGCTGGCGTAGCTCCGGTCGCAGCCATATCAAGGGGTTAACAACACCAATGGCTTAATCCAAACGAAATATCGTCGCGTGATCAAGCTTTTAAACGTGCGTATAAATATACTTAAACGTGATATTCAAACGTCCCGAGTGCTGTTCCGCATGGTCGGCGCCGCCGCGCACGTAGACCCTAGAAACAATATCTTGCCCGGTTCCATGTTCATGTGCTCATGCATTGCGTGTTGTTCGCGATTGCACGTTAGAGCGTACATAAGCATACGTTGTAGGGTGTAGAGCTAGGCGGCTCGCGTTTTTCCGGATAAGTTATGCCAGCACCGATCTGAGTTCGACGCCGGGGGGAGGGCCACAGGCGCGGCGCAGGGTGCTGTACGGGGGGGAGGCGCATTGGTGCTGCTGGATATGGAGGCTAGTATCTGTGGTGTGTTGTTAACAGGCAGCAACTATATGCACGTGTCGACTAGGTCACACATAAACGCGCGCATGCCGTGCTAATGTGTGGGGTCACACAACTGGAACCTACTTGCAAGGGCTCGGTCAAGGGGGCAAACTAGATCGGGGTTGATCGTCCAGTGCTGTCAATAGCTCAAGATGCTAAGGAAGAAGAAGCCTTGCAGCAATGGCGTGGTGGCCCATTCAGCCCACTCTTGCCGTGTTCTACTCTTCTCCTCATCAGCTACAGCAATACCTCTGGATCTCCTCCGTGCCAGTACTCCGTTTGCATGGCGTTCTATTATCTGCCAGCTTTGGCACCATACTCCACCGCCACTCCATCGATGTACCAGCGCGGTGGATATTCACCCAGAGGTACTGGCATGGCGCGTTTCCTTCCCCAGCTCACTGGAGGCGTCCACTTGACAGCAAGTGCTTCATGGACACCATCATTTATAGCTAGTCGACAACCCCGTCCCATCATCGCAGTTGCAATCCTGCCTATGTTCCTAGAGTCATCAATCCCACTGTGTTCCCTGCCTTCAAACCGTAGCCCAAACGAATGGAGCTACCCTGACACGCCACTTCGCTTGCCATTGTTGAACACAGCCGCATGCTGCCATCGCAGATTGACCCATTTGTCCAAATATGGAGGGAACATTGGTTTCGGAATTCCCTTGCGTTCACACTCCTCATGCATGTAATATAGGAGGTCCCAGGGCCCGTCTGTGGCAAATGCGATTTTCTAGCCGTGAAGTAGACACGGTGTGGTGGACATGGCCTATGCCTCTAGGTCTGGCGCACACAAGCTCTCTAGCTGCGCTATAGCAGGATTTTCCGTGCTAAACACACCCTTGATGCAGCCTGTTGTTCCAGCATCGCTTGTGGGTTCAGCTCCAGCACCACTTGTGGGTTCAGCTCCAGCATCACTTGGGGGTTCAGCTCCAGCATTGCTTGGGGTACCAGCTCCAGCATCGCTTGGGGTACCAGCTCCAGCATCGCTTGGGGTACCAGCTCCAGCACCGGACGCTGCACCCGGATCAGCTGCTGCTGCCGAACAGGTGTCAGTGATCGAATCTCCTACAGGTCTCTAGCTATGCGTTCGTATGGTAGCATCAACCCACTCATGCAGCATTTGTAGCGCCGTACGTAATGTCGGGGCCGATTTCACATCTTCGTTTCGAATCCCAGTAAGCTTAGTACAATATTTACTGAGCTCTGAGGATTCTTCAGGTTGAATGAAGGACCTAAATTCGGCAACTGGCGTGCCAAAGCGGCGGTCGCGCCGCTTGAACTCTGGTGCTCGCCGCCTGCTATATTTACCTCTGACGTCGATGCAAACAACAGGAAGCTCAATTATCTCTTGCTTGAAATTTGGATCATTATCCTTGACACATGTCGCCTCTACGTCCAAAACAAAAAGGAAATCAATTTCTTGTTCATCAAGTGGCACTGGACCCGCTTTTACTCTTGTGGCGCGCATTTGCCGAGAATGTGTGGGCTATCCCATACTCGCTGCATCTCGCACAAGTCTTTGACCATGGCGCTTCCTGCGCGATTTTGGCATGGGGATTATTTAATGTACCCAGACCATGATACTAGTGGGCCTTCGAATAATTGGCAAGGCTGGAATTGAGAATCGTCGAAGCCCGAGGCCGGCCGCCGCCGTGAGCGGCGGTGGGGTTCCGTTCCGGTTCGTTCCGCAAGAACATCCGATTTGGCCACGACGCCGGCCTACATAGATTGACATACTCTAAAATTAAACAAGGTTTAAAAATACGATGTTCAAACGGTGCCGTCTGGGGGTCTCGGTCTCTTCGCCCCGATACTCGATGGCGCAGCTCCAGGCTCACGTGTGGCTAGATCGCTACCTTTCAAGTGACTCGCTACCGCTGGCATGCTAGGCATGGATTTTGGCTCGCTGCGTGAATGCGATTCCTCTGTGGTTTGTATCGCAGACGCTGTGGCATACCTTGACGGCCCATCACTCTCGACAGCAGACACCCCAGAACTTCTTGACGGTCCTGCACTTCCAACACCAGATCCAGACCCACCCTCAACGGCATCGCTATGCATGGTGCTTGCAGCGCCATCGCTACTTCCAGCTCCTAGTGCTGGTAACAACACGGGTACACCTGCCAGTCTCGCCCGTTCTGCCCTATCGATGGCGTATATGGCAGCTTTCGGGGGTGCAGGTGGCAGCTGATCAATGACGTCTTGGGCCGACCCTCTGCCTTTGTCTTCAAGAAGTTGTTCAAGAGCAATCAGCAACCGACTCATTGGAGTGCGCATGACAATATACCAAGCATACACACACTTTAATGGTGGCTCTTGCCTGACCGATTCTGAAGGTAGCGAAGATTTCTGCAAGTACCCCGCAAGCATAATTGCCGCATCAGCAAGTTCATGAGGCTATAGTTGAACACAAAGAGATGTCTGCAGAGCTGCCTCTTGCAAAATTCGATCTACTGCAGGGCGCATTACGTCGCATCCCATGCCATTGAGTTTCTTGCCAATATACGCGCGGGCGTGATCGATATCAACTTCGAACTCGCACACATGAAGGAGTTTCCGTTCTGTTCTAAGCAGAGCCGCGACAAATTCGTCATTAATCTGTGACTCGGATTTTCCTCTCACCCTTGTCGTTGATGCAAGGTCAAATACTCGCCGGGAGTGCCTTCCAAGGGTGTCTCTGGAGATTTTAGCAACATCGATCGCTAGTCGGGGGTCTTCAGCCTGCTTCCCAGCGATGAAGCAACATGCCATTCCAACATCGTAACGATTCAAATGCGAATCACTTCCTGATTTCCGTTCGCTAAATGCTTTCCTTGAGAAATACCGATGAAACATGGCCAGAGCAGTGTCGGCTATGTCTAGCAAGTGCCTGTCAGCTTGCGGTGCAATCGATTTTCTCATCCAAAGCTTGTTAGCAACAGAAAAAATGAATGTACAGCATTCTCTACGTATCCCGGCAACTTGTGCAGGGCTCATACCACGCCCACATATTGCATCAATATCAGAGCGATTGGCAAGCCACTTCGTGGGGATAGTTTTTGGGAATGCAAAATTATGTCGCCGACGTTTTGCAGGGGGCTGCTTATCGGAAGAAGTTACAGCTAACATGCCTTTTCGAAGGAGCTTTACGTGCTGTTCTGGAGCCAAAATGAACGTAGTCGCTCTGGAAAGTTGAGATCCAGGATTCACGAGGGGAACCTCTTGTTAATCTCAATCATTAAAAATGCACATGATTTACACTGGGCGAATGTTGCGTTAACGTTGTGTATACCAGTGCGATCGACCCGTTGCATACATTTTTTCATATTTCAGTTTCATTTCTCATTCAGTTGTTGCTACGTACATGTCGCGCACCATCCTCGCAACTGCTACGGCGTTCGATGCTGCTATGATATTGAGAGAGCAAGGTGCCACCGCATTGGCAGTCACATCCCACGATGGTAGCTTGGCTGGGTTGGTTAGTGAATAGGACTTGATGAAGCGGTTGCTGCTAAAGAACTTAAACCGCAAAACTACTCTAGTGTCAGCAATTATGACTAAAGATGTTCAATTTGCGACAATTCGTGAAGTTAACACCGATATTTTGTCCGTTTAGGCACGTATGATGAAATTGGGGGTCAAGCACATTCCTGTGGTTCGAAAACTTGGCGTCGACGGAAAGCATGCGGTAGTAGATTGTTTAGATATTCGGAACGTTGTTCGTTTGGTTAGACGATAGTAGGCTGAAGCCAGTGGTGATTCCAATGGTCCATCGTAGTGGGGCACGATTGGCACCTCATTCATGTCTTCAATATCAAACATAGGAGCTTTGTTCGGGCTATAGGCGGCTAAGTCTGCTGCAGCTGAGTCAGGCGTAAGCCAATCCGATAGCAAAGCAGCAGACGACTATCATACTTCATCTGGGGCGTTGGTGCTCCCATCTAATTCAAGCATCCGTTCCTGTGCTGCAGCAATGGCGAAACGACGATGTACTGCCGTCGTCCTACACGAGCCCACCGATAGCTGCCTCATATGCGGCATTATCACTGCGCATGACATGTAAGTGCCTATTACAACCCTGCGATGCCTGTCAATTGTCGATCGTTGCGTGCAAATGAGTATCGACTTCAAAACCTGATTGTACTGTATCGATTCGCAGAGTGAAAAAGGTGATCGCGGCAGATCGAGAAGTTGATTTGAACGAGCCTGCACATGCATCGGTCATGACGTGGGACCCGCTCTTATTGCGAGAGGAGGATGCAGCTGTAGATTGTGCTCTAGATGCGATGAACAAGAATGGTTTCAGGCACCTTCCTGTTGTCAAGGTGTTACCCACTTCAGCTGTGCACATGCCAACGAACGCAGCCTCGCTGGCCCCAAGTACTCCCATGCGACACAATCGAGCGGCATCAACACCGGGAGATGCTCTTTTCTCACCTCTCAAACACAACCCGTTGGCTCAGTCGGATGTAACCCCTCGATCAGCCGCTGCCCCTGAGTCCAAGTCTCGCTCCATAGATTTTGCTGCATCACAGAGAGTTCGGGTTATGTTCGTGTATGACTATGTGACTGCGCTACAAGTTATGCTGGGGCTACCAGCTGTCACCCACATATCTGAAGTTGATGAGGCGGTCGAAGAGGCGGAAGATCAGGCAGCACGAGACCTGGAACAAGGTGGAGCTGCATTGCTATTGTCCCCTCAGAAGGGAGTGCGAAGTGCATCAGCAGGAACGAGTGAGATGGATATGCAAGCAGAAGGCAGCAAGACCGACGGCTATGTAGGCGGACCTAACTTTCACACTGCTGCCGTGGCTGTCGTATCAAGCAGCGTCGTATTGCGGCTGAAGCGAGTTTGCTAGAGTATGCACGAGGCGAAGTAGCTGGTCTCGTCAGATCGGTTTGGTGAGTCCGTGGAGAAGCTCCGCCGCCCGTTACTGCGGCTTGACATGCTTTGCAAGGCCAGTGAGCGCGAGCACGGAGAACACAACTCGATAGAATCTGCCATTTTGTTTGCGGCGTGTCTGTCCCTTCGTGTACAGGCTCACACATTGCAAGGGGCGCTATCCGCAGTGACGGGAGGGGGCGGCAGTGGCGGATCACAAGTTGTTGCCGAGCTCAGCCACACGGCACAGGATTTAAGTCTGCTAGACTCACTCTGCGGAGGAACATACGGTTTATCAAACGACGATGCACTCAAAATAGGAGCGGGTTCCATCGAAAGAGTTAGCAGTCTTCGCCCCGGGATGCTGCTGCAAATCACTCCTGATATTTCTGAGGGAACAGTTGACGACACAGCGTCTGAGGATCCACTGCAACTATGCTTGCCGCCGTTTAATGTTATTCCGAGCTGCTTTGAATCTCTGGCACAGCAGCAAACTGCTGCTGGGCTGTACTCTGACTCAGTGACAACTGTGCTTCGAGTAGTAGACTGGCATGCCTCCATGCTAGAGCATTCTACAAGTGCTGAAGTTGACGGCAATGGCCAAGGCGATCGAGCACTTGCTATCGCAAAAGCTAAGGGGGTAATAGGTGCAGAGTTAAATCGCATTGTGTGCGCTGGTCTCGAAAGAGTCGATTTTTGCAGGGATGTACTGCTTCCTAGCGTCGAGTCGGCGAACTTGAACATGAACATCTGTGCGGCCGCAGATCCTTTGATGCTGTCGGAGGCCAAGTGCTAGCAGGTGGATGAAATGCTGATGGGGGTTAATGCTGTGTGCATTGCAATGCAGCAGCTCTCGCACCACCGTCTTGGTAGATCTGACGTGGTACTACAGTCCCTCGCTGCTGCCATTGGAGAGGGAACAAAAGAAGCAGACTACAGGCACGCCAGTTTGGGACCTGCCATGCTGCTCAATGTTGCGTTGCACCCGAGCGAGGTGGCTGGCTTGCAGGCAATAGTAGTCGGAGCAGGTGCTCGAAGGGCCTCCATCGCTGCACAACAAAACAGCAGCAAGTTGCTCAAATAGAAAGCAGCCTCACTCGCTCGTATGCATGCAAGTGCTTTAGATCGTTGCTCACGCGCTGCCCGTGAGTTGGTCGGGTTTTCCGGTTAGGGACTTGCGTAGGAGCATGCCACACATGCCGGGGCTCTTGCAGGCTTGTTGGCACTCGCATGGGATCACGCAAGCAAGGGAAGGTTCGTACGTGCTGCAACAGTGGCAGGGTTGGGGTGCGGTTTGTTGACAGGGCAGTGCATTTCGGATAGCGACCCATCGGCAGTTTCTGCTCGCATTAGTAGCCTGGAGACATGCTTGTCCGATAGATAGGATGATGGCGAGGCAGTCACTGCCACAGCAGCTTCCGGAAGAGGCGAGGAGGTCAAGGAGAGGAAAATAGATGCGACTAGAACACGGCCTAGTGCTGCAAATGGCCTTTCTCGGACCGCCCAGCTGCGTCAACGCTGGGGACTGGCGGTTGAGCGGGGAATGCTCAGAGTACTGGAAGATAGAGGTAGTTTGCGCGCGGAACTGCAGCCCGGAAGCATCGCAGCGAGTCATCTGTCGGCAGCAGATAGGCAGGCCGGACATGGACATGCAACGGAGCAGTAGGTGGGAACCAACGCCAGCGACGGGCTACGTAAAGGCCACGCACTATCAATGGCAACAACAGGGCGTACATCGGCCGTGCCTAGCAGTTTGGATCCACATGACGAGCCCAGTGGTGCTCAGATGTAGGAGCTCGACGACATCATGGCACTAATGAGCGGAGCGGGTTCCAAGCAGGACAAGGTCTAGCCAACAAAAATCGAAGCGAGCACCTACGCTGGTACTAGCACCGTGGGTCTGTGAAAAGACATAGCACATACACGGCTTGGTGCATATACAATGTAGCACATACCAGTAGATCGATCTGATCCTCCACGACAACTCGTCCAGCCAGCCAGCGTTTGGAGCGCCGAAACGCACATGAAACGCAAGTTTCCAGAAGTTGAGATTATAAATCTTAGTCTTGCACCAATCGAACCATCTGAACAGCTGATTGAGCCCATTCCACCCCGTGATTTTTACCCTATCCCTCTATCAGGCCAGCTCTAGCTCGAGCTTGGTCCTCTGTCAAGCAGGCAAGCACACCGAAAATGACTGGCACTCCAGTGTCCAACTAAACGCGCATGATTCCCTGGGTCACGGCTTCGCAAATGTATTCAAAATGCATGGTTTCACCTTTAATGAGACATCCTAAGCACACTACAGCGTCCGGTTTGTGCTTCTTAATGACACTCTGAGCTGCGAGGGGCAGCTCGTAACTTCCAGGCACAGTTATGCTAATCACGTCATCGGCTCCCATGCGGCGAAGCTCTCCGTCGCAACCCGTACTCAGGGCACTTATAACTTTATCATTCCATTCAGTCCTTATAACTGCAATTCTTAGTCCCGATGCGTCTATCTCTCTGAGCGGTACTCCCTGCGGGAATCAGGACTTTTGGTTCTGGCATGGTGACAGAGTAGACCAAGTTCATTGGAACAAAGCATGGCCATAACAGACAAATATCATACTTTGATAGCATCATCGGCTGCAGCCATATGACCAAGTTTGGTTTAGATTGTTGTACACGTCCTGAAGTAGCAGAATGATCATTGATCACCCACCTTGTAAGTGCACATCATTCGCGGAATTAAACCATTTTCTGATTCGAAGAAAAGTAAGGACTAGACAGATCTATCTCTTCATTGAGCCGCAGTAAATTTCCTGGCAAGCTGGGCATATTTTGATTTGAGCTTATCTGCAAGGCTGTAGTCGGAGCGAGTATACGTTCTTGACGACTGTCGCTTTGTGGCCGAACTGGAGCGGGTTCACTGCTGTTCTTGTGAGTTATCTTGGCATTGTTGGATCATCGTTTACAATGAAGGCAGACGAATTCGTTAATATCACAATGGATGCATGCCGATTTATTCTTTGAAGCTGCGTTTAAATATTACTGCGGTTACCTACTTGTTTGAGATTTGGATCCACATTGTCCATGGTAATTCGTCTGTTCTGGGCCACTATGTCGACGTTGTTCGCAGCTGCTATGGGACAAAGTCAGACAAGGACTTTGTTCAAAACGAATAGGGCCCGCGTTCAGGATATTCTGCAAGATCCAATATTCACTGCTACTTTGGCGAAGAGGCTTTTTGATGACGAAGCCCTCTCGGAAATGCTCGTTCTTCGTGACGATGAGAGTGGAGCCGTACGGGCTGGGGACGAGCACCTTGGAGCATTCAGCATATCTCCTGAAAAAAGAATAGAGGTGGAATCCGAATGTGAACGTGGACGCGATGCGGTGGATGCTAGGATTCCTGGTGTGGACGATCCATTAGAACGGCTCAAGCAACAGCTGCGAGCAGCAGTACCAACTCCACCGGGCCACGAAGCAGCATATGAAAGGAGATTTGCAGTGCTCGAAGATCTGATGGTATGCTATGCTAGCTCTGCAGATGTAGATAGCCCTTCGGGTGTAGCACCTGAAGCAGAAGGCCTTGGTGGTGGTTTTGTTGGGCTACCGTATGGTCCCCACTCCTAGTAGACTCTAGATCGCCTGGTTGGATCCACGTTGACTAAATTGAGTTCATTTTCCCCCAGAATCAGTGCAGGGGGTACAGACTCAATTTCCGCCGTCGGGGAACTCAACAGGATCCTTGAGACAGAGCTCGCATCACTGGCTCTGTTCGAGACTTGGGCTGCCCTCCCTTTGCCCATGGAGCGTCTAGTAGCAATCAAGCCGGAAGGTGCAGTTGCATCTTCATTCCTGGATGAACGGCACACTGCAGGGGGGGTCCTTTAGAATAGTTAGTGGCTTTCAGCTCGGGAGCAACCTCGATCGAGCTGGTCTGTCAAATTAGGGGATGCGATCCAAGGGGCCGTGCTTACAAGTGTATCGCTTGGCATTCCGGTCTATGCTTTGCCGCAAAGCATCGACGTATCTATTAATGGCACTGATGGTGTGACTAGGCACGTTGGACACTTGACTGGGTTGCAGCTTGCCTGTGCAGCCGGGTAGGGCAAGCTCAAGATTCCTCTGTAGATAGGCAGACACGGCGCCATGGGGATCTAGGTTACGTTTGAAGGGAAACACGAGTAGTGTACGATGCATGGATTGTCGCATTTTTCTGCGGCGGTGGTACCGTCCGTCCATGACGACTTGACTGCAGATGCAGCAGCCAGTCAAGCAAAGTTCGACCTTCAAAAGTCGATGTCCCAGAGAACCTTGATGCAATTGAGGGCAGTGCTGTCAAACTTTGTCGATCAGCACAGGTCTCAATACCCCGTCCTTGGGCACGAGAAGAGTGCTGGTAAGGCACATTTTCCACTCTCAAACCCCGGAAGTTGCCTCGTTGCAACCTCAACAGGGGAGGGCGGTGCCGAAGGTATTGCCGCATTTGAAGCAGCAAACCCGCACAATTCAGCATGTAAAGCGGTATTTAGCGCATGTGAAGCAATTCTCCGCATCGCTCTTGTTACAGGCAGTGCATCATGCATGCTTCAATCGTTGCGAGCGCTGCTTCCCGACCTAGGCGCCGGCGATATTGAACTGCAGTCACCATCAATCCGCCGCTTGCTTGCAAGCTCATGCGCTGAGATTGACAGCTGGATCGCAGGGCGAGCAACTCAGGGTAGATACCGCGCATTATTTTAGCGGAATGCAGTGTATCGCAGTATGGTTCGAACAGAGTGGTTATCAGGCGATTCCACCGGGGCTTCAGATGTCTTGCAAGAGGACGTGGTACCATTCGACGGTAATGGAGACCATTCGTATGAAGCCTTGTTGAGGCGAACTGGAGCCCGTTATGTTGCACCACGATGCGAAATGTATGGAGCAACCCATGTATCGCAAAAGTTCAACGAAGGGTCAAGTGTTAATGCAGCCCTGAGCCTAAGTGGGTTGCAGGTGACGAGCTAGAAAAGCGATGCCATGGGTATCGTTCCTATCGTTCTTAGAAGTGCAGTGACTACATTTTCATTCAAGGTGGGCAGCACTCCGGCGTCAAAACATGTGAGTATTGGGGTAGTCGCGCTCCCTTTCCGCGGTCCGATTGCTTACAACGAATGCAAAGCGTCTTGGGTACTGCGCTCTGCTGACGGAATAGTGTACGCCTCAACCAAAGACTTAAGGTCGCTGGGGAGCCACAAGTATGGCCGTGGACAAACTGTCACCGTCATCGTGGTTGGAGGGGGGTTACTACCGACAAGTGGGAAGGTCTCTACGGTTTCTGTTTTTTTTGCTGTGGATGATGGAGAGCTGGTGGGACCAGTGCACGCATCATGCGACTCTAGTTAGCAGCTATATCCCGCTGTAACATTCGATGGGATTGGAGCTGATGTTAACTTCTCTGACGACTTATTGCAGTTTCCTAGTATAGACGGATATAACGCGTACGTCAAGGCAGGTCACTCGTATATTCAAGCGAGCGGCGATACTAATAGCTTGGCCAGTGTGTGTAGTGCGGTTCGGCCTCGCACCTTGTAGTTTGGACAGGAGCAAATCCGTGGAGGAATGAATACTGCTGCAGTTCAGGTTTCTGCGGGCGCAGCGGAATGGCCAGAGCCGCCGCGAGATTTTTTTGGTCGCCTAGACTTTTCTTCGGTACTAGCACAGTCGTGTTATGGCTCATGTGAATAGCCAAGTCTGGGTGGCGACCTTCGCAATTTTAAAGCAGAGGAATTGAGGCATGCATAGGAAATAGAGGCGTTAGAGAACCTTCGAGTAGAGAGAGCTGCAGCAGAATATGACGCGCGCTCACAACATGCGCATAGTGCTAGCACAAGTGCTGGGGCTTCAGCTGGCGGCATCAGTGAAGGCTTCGACGCATGGCTTGCAGATAGACTCGCGTCCGCAGGCAGTGTTTCAGATGACCCTTGGCAATGCCCCTAGTGTACCTTGCAGAACGATGGGGAGGCGTCGGTTTGTTAGGTGTGTCAGCACTCAAAACCGTCCGGATTGAGAACGCTACAGGAGCAATCTGCATGGATCTGTCAGGCATGCACCTTCCATAACCGAGCTGGGTAGGCAACGTGCGAAATGTGTCAGTGCAGGCGAGAATTAGTGTCCGAAGAAGCGTTCAGGGACTAGCTTGGGCAAGAGTTTGCAGCAGAGTAGGCGGCGCATGATCTGCAGGCTACGAATGCAGCTCCGTCTGCTTCTGCAACCCCCCCAAGAGCCCCCAGTGCTGCCGAAATGGCTGCCGCTCGTTCGCGTGAACTGCATGCCGCTTTGGCCAGGCAAGCGGACGCATTAGCTGCGAGCCTTCCTGCTAAACGAGGAGAAGTAATAAACTTTGTGCTGGCGAAGCTGGTGGCCTTGTTGGATTTTGCACATGAAGAAAATCTACCAAAGGCACCCTAGCACAGGTCGTGTCCAGTCGCAGCTCCGCTGTGCGCCGAGCCATCATCTGCACTGATGCTCGAAGGCATGGCACTGATAGGCTGCGCCTCGCCACTTCAAACCCCGGCTCCTAACTAGGTAGGCCTATCAATCGCAGCTCTTGCTTTTAAATTGGTAGCGAAGAACGTGCAGTGGCTTCGCCGATGCCGGGTTCATCCGTATGCTGTCGGACTCGGACAATGGCCCTCAAGGGATATTTCAGGCGCTGTATCCTTGACTCCGGCTCCCATACTGGCCGGAGTTGGCATTTTCGCATCATCCCTTGGTGGAGTTGATCCTACTACTGGTGGATTTACTAGTGAACTTCCTTAGCATTTGCTAACGGACCCGTGCGCTAAGCTAGCACAAGGGTTAATATCAACACCAGATCCTATACTTCAAGTGTAGACGAATCAATTATCGCTCTTGGGCTGCGAGTTAGTTGCTGATTTGAGCGAACTCGTATTCAATTCTCTTGAGGTCCGTGCTTCAGTATTTCGCAGCCTTTTGGTTAAACTTGCTGCGGGTGAGATTCAGGTAGCTTCGAAAGAAGGGTCGCTCTTGGGCGGATTCTTACGGTCTATGGCCAGTCCCAGCACTGTCGGAAGCCTTATAAGTGACGAAAAATCTCTTTATGGCCTAATCGATTGGATCAGCGATTCGGTTTCAATGAGCCTGGAAGAAGTACCTGACATTCCCGGGGTGGAGAAGTAGGTAGCCGCGACTCTCTGCGCTGTGGCATTCAAGCTTGCGCACAATGCTGGCTCAGCACTGGAGTAGGCAAAACGTGCAGAAAGTTCCCACAAGCTGTGCTTACTAGCTCGGGAATGTCGTACAGCTGCGGCAATTGCGGGAGGTGAAGAGGCCTCTTTCACTTCCGCAGCGGATGTGGGCGGAGGTGGAGCCTCAGAGAGCAAAGCAAGCGAGCCAATTGAACACGACCACCCGAATGAACCCTCCGCATGCGTGGTAGTCCCGGAGCACGCGATGCTAGCTGGACCAGTTGGTGCATGGATTCGATTTTGTCGGAAGTTTAGCCGCAGTTGCGGGCTCGTGCTCGACGCGGCTGCCAAAAGGCTGCAAGAAGCCAGCCCCCGAAGTTCAGGCGTCATATTTGCATTGGAACAATCGCATGTATCATCGGTGCTTCCAGTTTTGATGATGGCAAATGTTAGCTTGTTTGCCGAGTAGCCGACGCTTGCAAGTATGGTTTTGGTAGGCATGGTCACCGTATCGTCGAAGCTTGATGCACTGTGCGCCTTGGACGTCAAATTGAAAGAATCTGCTCAGAATGCGATGCGGCGTTCTGATGAAGCTATTGCTGCCCTCTCAGCGGCGACTTCTGGTCAGTTTGAATTACCCAATGGATCATGCACCGCTGAAGTTGGGCTTGCAGAGGTTGGCGCGATGGCTGGTGAGGCAACGCTAGAGGCATCTGTGCAACAAGTTATAGCCTCCATGCAGCTGCATGGTGGTGCGGTTGATAATGCCACTAACGGTTCCGCTACAGAGTTGTTAGCACGGAGGATCGCTGCTGAAACGGATGACGTAGGCGGGCTCCCACCGCTGTCAATGACTGATGCAGGCAGAATTCGACCTGGAATGCTTCAAGATATCTTGCGCGGGTCCCCACTGCTGCTGAAAATTCTGTCAACAGCAGTGACTTCGACTTGCGACTTAGCGACATGCATGAGCAAGGGTTTGGGCGAAGAGGAGGAGGAGGAAGCTTTCCAGTCGATTGTAGAATTGGACGTGTTCAAGAATGGAATAGACGCTATAGCAGGCGATTCTATATACTCATTCGGAGCCTCAGCCGCAAAAGCGGAAGTATCTGATGATTGTTGTGCAGCAATGCAAGCAAATAGGCTTGTGTATGGGACTAGTACAACTGCAGTACAATCATGGGATGGAGCGATTTCCGAGTTTAATGGTGATGATATCGGAGGTGACGAATGGAAGACAGCAGTAGGAGATAGTAGCTTAGCTATATCAGGATCAGTATCGGTTGCAAGCAAGGACGGACTTGATGCAGACCCTAAGCCTGGGGCAGATATGCTGGTATGGTGGCAAGAGTAGGTGTGCAAGATCCTTGTCGTAAAATCTCCGCTGTCGTCTACGACTATTGGTAAGCTTGCTCCAATAGATGGAGGTAACGGGCCAAGCGAAAAAACGCTCAGCCAAAGACTAACCGTTCTGTTGTTTGATCACTACGAATCCATATTGGGCGATTCGGCAGCCTCTGTCAGGGACAAAGGCAAGCGATCTATCCAAGAGGAGAGTCTGCTTTTCGCAGCTATGCTGCGAATGACAGGGCTATGGCGTGAGGTACTCGCCTGTTCATGCAACTTGTTGGCAGTCTCACCTCCACCCGAGTGCTCGCTAGAAGAGCATGACGCTACAGCTCCAAGTGAGCACTTCAAAGTTATCTGGAATCATTTATGCCTCGGCCGCGCTCGAATTCGGCAGGCACTCCGAGATGTGAAATCGCAAGGCACTGGGTTTGCACCTGGCACGACCCTTGGAGGACTGATGATCCCATTGCCTGGAACAGAGGATTAGCTCATGTTTTCGCGAGCAATGGATGGTGAATCTGGATACTATGCTCAGGTTTAGCGATTCAATGCTGGCGAATGCAACCCGGCCGTTTCAGGATCTCGCGTCGCAGTTCCTGCGTCTGGAGCTGGGGGGGATGGTCTATCGCCTCCAGAGATGCACCGAGAAGAGTCTTCGCTGTTGGATAGTCGAGAACGTCGCATACCTAAGGCGAAAACACCATCATCTGTCCCGTTAGTTCGTGCTTCATTTCGCGCTCGAGGTCGTCTCTTGCTCTCCCTTGTTCCGTTCGAGGCAGTAGGTGCGCACAGATTCGTCAATTTGGCTGTCGGAAAGCCATCCTCGATTCCTGCTGCTACCAGCAGCAGCGCGTTTTCCGGAGTATCCATCGGCATATCAGCAGAAGCAGCAAGGGAAGCCTGTATTGACCATGTTCGGCTGAGTGTAGCCGACGTCGACAAACTCTGCAAGCAGCTTGGCTAGTATTTCGAGAATGGATTCGGCATATCTCCGCTTGTGTTCAGATCAATCATGCGCAGAAAGACAGCTCGAGCCTCGCAAAGAGCCTTCGGGCTAACCGCACTTGCTGCTTTGGTTTCAGGTGGAGCATCGCCACTGGTTCATCTTGCAGTGGCTCGACACATGCCTGATGTATTCGCTACATCCAAGTTGTATTTCCAACATGTTGCAGGGGAACTCAGAGCGATGCAAGCCATGGGCCACGCACAGTCAGCCCTGCGTAACATATCGATCGATGCATCCAGCAGCGTGCGTCATTTTTTCGGTTGTATCCGAGGTGCTTCTCTCCCATTGCAACTCCGCGTCAAGTTTGCTGCATATGCCGTCCTGGGATCACTCATAGAGGCAGTTCCTGCCATGGTTGCTTCACAAGACGTGTTGCTCATGCATGCTACAGCAAATGCACTAACGATTGATTACATTAAAGATGATGCATCGTTTATATTGAGATCAAATGTGCTGCGGGTATTGCAGCGGGCATCAATGCTTCTTGTTGGCGAGCCCTCATTGGACGAGACTGATCCCAGGTCTCGGGTGCATGGTCCAGCAAGTGCGGCAGGGGGAGCTGGCGTAGAAGGAGAAGAAGAGAAGAACGCTGAGCATGGGTTGGCTGCAGGTACCATTTCCAAACAGCAATTTTTGCGCGAGTGCTCGGGCGCACTTGGAGAAGCTTTCGATGTTTCGGACGTATCAATTCGGCACACTGCTGATTCGTTGATCTAGTCAGTAGTTGAGGCGCAGGCACTGCTCGACCCCGAAGCCAAAATGCGACGGTTACTTTCTGAGTCGTCGTAGCTGCTCTCTGGAATACTGGTGCCGGCCAACATCGCAGGCCAGAGTTTACCCACAATATCGACCGAGAAGCGAGTGGAGTCCTTTGAGCGGTGGGCTCGAGGTCTAGGAAATCTTTCATCGAGTCCCAAGGCAGGTAGCCAATCGAAGTGGATGAAATCAATTTGCATGGATCTTAAGTAGTTCAGTGCTGTTCGCTGCCTCCGTTAGACTATAGGCTTCGTTTAGGAGGCGGAACGGTCTGACCAAGTCATGTATAGAATCGCGGGAGCCCATGGCTAGATGCTATTGTGCGAATTAGAGGCTAGCATATCGCCTTTGTGCGACTAGGTTCGTAGGATGCGCCTTTCTGATGGCCTTGTATCTCAAAAGGGATCAATAGCTCCAGTGGGGCGCTAGGATTCCCTCCGCACCACTTCACTGGTGTTTGATCGCCTTGAGGAGCACGTGTACAGGTGCATGCATGACCTGAGCGTTCTGCGTCACGAAGGGTTGGACCAAGGTTGGTTTGCCCGCAAGGCTTTTGGAACTATCGTATCATACATCTTCGTGGGTTCACTTCGATCAAGACGGTTGGCCATGCAGATGCTCGAGATGCTGCTTCCAGTCGTTGGTCTGGAGCAATCCGATGCTGCAATTCACGACCGTAGCCGTGCATTAGGCCTGTTTAAGGTGAGTGCATCACCTCAAACGGCATTCGGAGGCCCATCTACGACTTCACCAGACCCTCATTTCGCATGGGCCGATGCATCGAATGCAGGCGCTCCACCTGTTAGTTTGTTCGGAATCTTACTCCGATTCGCATCGCTGCAATACTGCTAGAGCCCGGATAAGTTTTCGTAGGAATTCGCGGGGAAAATTGGCTGCCACTCTCATTCAGAAGTATTTGGGGTCGGGGCTGGTTACTGTCGGGCAGTTGTAGCATCTGATGCCACTGCCGTTCTCCGCCGGATGTGTTGCAGTGAAGATACTCCCATGCGGGAGTCATGCAAAGCAGCCTTGATGGGCGCCGTGTAGCGCGCAACTGAATTGGTGGATCGATAGGGAGTGCCTATTGATGACAGTAAAGGTGAGGCAAAGCTTTACTAGCCGTCAATTTTCGATGCTCCTGTAGGTAGTCGTACTTCGGGCGGTACTGTCCTTGCAATTGAGGCGTACAGGAGCATTGTTGCGGTTGCTTGTGCTGCGTTTGGGGTTATGGGAGGCGACTCGGAGGTTCTACGCGTTGGTGCTAGAGTTGGGCTGCGGGGAAGCGGTGCACTCGAGCATGCAGTCGGGCT
>Ga0136560_1000538_pt1 | contig 19194 bp, 8 predicted proteins | sample AntRauMeHopE1497_FD_104925 | JGI IMG/M metagenome (GOLD analysis project Ga0136560, IMG submission 104925) | Saline lake microbial communities from Rauer Islands, Antarctica - Metagenome Hop E1 #497 | ecosystem: Environmental > Aquatic > Non-marine Saline and Alkaline > Saline | place... | reverse complement strand
GCCTCAGCCTTCTTGGAAGTCGCAGCCTCGGCCTCGGCCTTCTGCTTCGCCACCGCCGCAGCCGCGGCCTCAGCCTCAGCCTTCTGCTTCTTCGCAGCCGCGGCAGCCTCAGCCTTCTGCTTCTTCGCAGCCGCCGCGGCCTCAGCCTTCTGCTTCTTCGCAGCCGCGGCAGCCTCAGCCTTCTGCTTCGCCACCGCCGCAGCCGCGGCCTCAGCCTCAGCCTTCTGCTTCTTCGCAGCCGCGGCAGCCTCAGCCTTCTGCTGCTTTGCAGCCGCCGCGGCCTCAGCCTTCTTGGAAGTCGCAGCCTCGGCCTCGGCCTTCTGCTTCGCCACCGCCGCAGCCGCGGCCTCAGCCTCAGCCTTCTGCTTCTTCGCAGCCGCGGCAGCCTCAGCCTTCTGCTGCTTTGCAGCCGCCGCGGCCTCAGCCTTCTTCGCCATCGCAGCCTCTGCGTCGGCCTTCTGCTTCGCCGTCGCTGCCGTTGCCTCGGCATCAGCCTTCTGCTTCGCCGCCGCTGCCGTTGCCTCTGCGTCGGCCTTCTGCTTCGCAGCCGCCGCCGCAGCCTCTGTGTCAGCCTTCTGCTTCGCCGCCGCTGCCATTGCCTCGGCATCGGCCTTCTGGTTCCTAGCCATGGCCCTCTCGGAACCGGGTGCAACTGGGTTGGCTGCAGCGGAGGTGCTGCCTCGCACTTCGCCAGAGGACGGGACCTCGGTCGTTGCGGCTGCGAACTCCGGGGATGCACTCTCGGACATCGGCGCAGCGTGTCCCTCTGCCCCGCCAGCCACTCCGCTTGAATGAAGCGTTGCATCCGGGTGGCCCACCAGCGGGGCAGGCCCATCCTCAGGGTGCGACGGCACAGCTGATGGCACTGGCACGGAGGATGACGCGCGCACGGAGGTCACGGCTGCTCCTGGCTCAACCGAACGCCCTGCACTGTTCGAAACGATTTCGGAACAAAGCTCGCGCTCAAGCTCAGCCAGACTTGCCACGGTTGTTGCAATGATGCCGCGGAAAGCAGCCTCTGGCTCCAGAGCCAGTGATGCGGCTGCCTGGGCTTCCAGAAGCTGGTGCCTCATCTGCTCGATTCGGGCAGCTGCTTCACCGAGCCGAGGGGAAGGCAATCGTGAAGCTGGGTCCCCTGAAGGACGAACTGTCACCGGCTGGCGTGCCGGCCGCCCCTCAGGAGGTGGCCCGGCAGCAAGTGCCGCTGCTGTCAGCGCAGGGCCCGCTTCGCTGTCATCAAGGACGTCGGGGCCTCGGTGAGCACCCGGCAGAAATCGTGAGAACCGGCTCCGCTTCCGCGCATCTCGGTCTGCGGCCACGCGAGCAGCTTCGGCCGCGAATCGCTCACGAGCAGGGGTGTCCCCTTCAGAGGACGCTTGTACCTGGCGAGCTGCTGCCGTCGTCGCCTGAAGAGTAGGCCTGGCGGCCCCGTGCTCGATGGTCGGCAGGGTTGGGTCGACGGCCACGATGGCGCCGGACGGATCCAGGAAGAAATTGGTCACTTGGCCGTCGTCGGTATACAGGAAGCCATCGGAGGCCACAAACAGCGCTTCACCTTCAGTCGTGTATGCAGCCAGGGACCCTGGCTGAATCCAGCTCAAGTCCTCTGTTTGCAACGGCTCGGACGGCCAAGCAGCAGCAGCGGGATCAGAATCATGGGCAGTCGCACATGCCTCTGATGGCTTCACTGGGAGCTGAGCATATGCTTCGCTTGTGCTGCCTTCGACCTCGCCACGGTGCGGCGACGCAGGCCCGGGGCTGATCTGAAGTCGACCGGCTGCAACGTCGGTCGTCGGCGCTGTCCCAGCGAGGCGCAGGGCGTCCACAAGCGATTTTGATGCGCTCAGAACCGCTGATCGGCCGGCGTCCTCGTCCGCGCGTAGCTTGTCTGAAGCTGCGCGGGCCCGCCTTCGCTCCTGGTGCGCCGCATGCCGGGCTAGCACTGCAGAAGCAGCCACGGGAGCCTGCTTGGTAGCTCGTCGTGGGAGCGGCCGGCGCTCTCGGTTGGCCTTGGCCTTGCTGAGCCGTGGTTCTACCGCCCCACTGACGCCCTTACCTGCGGGTGCAGTGCCCAGAGATCCAGGACTCGACACGCCTGCTGCCACTGCCACCCCTCGAACCGAGGAAGCCGCGGCCTTCCTTCGCCGCAGTGTCTCGGCTGAGTCTGAAGCCAAGCGTGAAGGCGACTGAGACTGGTGCATCGGTGGCAGTGCCGCCTCGACGGCGCACGACAGGGAGTGCCGCTCCTTGTCAGAAAGCGGCTCGCTGCGCATCGCTCGAGATGCGACCTGCCGCACCAGCGCGGCCAGCGATCTCACTCGCTCCTGGTACTGGCGAACCTCCGTCGACTTGGCCAGGAGCTTCGAGCGGCTGCTGCTGGCGCGGTCCTGGGCCTCGCGGAGGTGAGCCTGCTGGGAACGAATCACCGAGCCCTGCTTGGTCAGCCTTGCCGCTGCGAGGCGCTTCTCCCTGGCGAGCGCCCGGACCCTGGCTTCGGCTCGCTTCTGGGCGCTTGTGTCCGGCTTCCCGGGCGCCAAATCACCCGACGGGGCCGCACCCGGTCGCCGGGCGGACGTGGACTCGGGATGCCTGCCCGCGACCAGGGGGCTACGGCTCTTGGTCCTCAGCGGAGCCGGGGCCGGGGAGGCGGGCTGCGACGGAGAGGCGCTGCTGCTGACCAGAACCGGGCTTGAGAATGGCCCAAACGTTGCAGAAGCCGGTGACGCTGACCCGCCCAGGGTATAGGCTGTGCCAGCGGACCCATGCGATCGTGCGACAGCCCGGCGTAGTGTTGGCGAGACTGATGGGGAGCTACGGACGGCCTCATCTCCAGGCGAATGAAGCGCACCATTTCGGAAGCGCCCCCTGCTGTTGTCACCCTGCCTCGTGGACAGGGGGGCGGCCAGCTGCTGCTGCGCTGCCACGATGCCCTGGAGTTCACGCTGGCGCGGCCCCGGGGGCACCGTCAGCCTGGAAGACAGGAACTCCTTGTAGCTCATTTGGTCCCAGTGCACGGAGGCCCCGCTGCTGCCGATTCCTAGGGGGGATACGGGGCAAGCGCAGTGGGCGACCCACAGTCGGTTGGCTCGAACTCTGCCAGCCATGGGATCGCGTTGCTCATGACGTCGCAGTCCCACGGCCCATTTCGTCTTGGTTCGCACCCGCTCGAGCCCCGTCCCCGGGTGCAGCAGGCCTCTCGTGCAGGTCCTGGCGAAGCCTGGCATGCTCGCTTCCAAGACTGCGCGTGCAGCTCGCTCTGGCACCACGGCCTTCCGTGAGCAGCAGCATGCGCGCGCGCTTCTACATCCCCGCAGCAATCGTGGCGGGTGCGTGCGCCCCAAGCCAGGGGCTTTCAGGTGGCTCGCCAAGCCCAGCAAAGAGCGGCCGGCGAAGGCGCGGCCGCCACCTGATGCCGGCCGAGCCCCGCCGACGTTGCTTCCTGTCGCCTGGTCTCCGGGCTGGAACCCCCGGTCACGCCGCATGCCTGCTGCATGGCTCGCTTGATTAGCCCGTGCTCCAACCCGAGCGCTCACCGAGCAGTGGCAACCTCTCATGGTGTTCTGCCGCCTTGTGTTGTTGCCGCCCGCAGGCCGCGGCTACCACTACCAGCATTCCAGGCACGCCTGGCAGCCATCCCTCGACGCGCGCGCATCCCGCGGCCGGCCACGCCATGAAGGTGAGAACAGGGCGCGCGGCATCGCAGTGTTCGCAGAGATCGTGCGCGCGTTTGTACCGGCCAGCAGTTCAGTTCGTGGAGCCCCCCGCTCTCCCCGCAGCCCTGTGGGACCGGTGGGTGCCTGACATGCAGCCTGAAACTCGCACCCTTCAGCACGTCATGGACGAGCGCATGGCCAGCAGGCCGTTCAAGGAGGCGTACCACTTCATGCGGGCTGCCTCCCCGCTCCGCTGGAGCAACGAGGACCTGAAGCGCCACTCGGAAGCGCTTGCAACGGGCCTTTTGGACATGGGCTACAAGCGCGGCTCGAAGCTCGCAGTGTGGGCTGGCAACGACAAGGAGGTGCCGGCGGTCATGCTGGGCCTGGGCTTCACCGGCAACCACATGGTCGGGGTGGACCCCGACCTCGGTGTCTCCGAGGTGCGCGGAGTGCTCAGCTCCCTCGGGTGCCGCGGCCTCCTCTTCACACCCCGCTGGGGCATGCAGCAGCGGAACAAGGAGATGTCGGCCATCGTGGAAGGCCTCGGCGACGTGCAGGCGCACCCCGGGCGCATCATCCACAGCAAGGAGATGCGGAACCTGCGCCATCTCATCGACCTCAAGCTGCAGAGCACGACCGGCGTCCACACCATTGCTCAGGTCCCCGTCTATGACCCCTCTCCCTCCCCGCTGCCGGAGGTTCGCCGCCTCATCCACGCCGATTGGCCGCTGTTCACGTCAGTCCGGCCTGCAGCTTCTGGCGAGGGCTGGGAGGCCGGGAAGACGCTCTCGACTGCGCAGGCGCTTGCCTTCGGCTCCACTTTCGCCGAGGCGGCTGGCATGACTGCCGACAGCACCGTGCTTGTGACAGCCCCTCTCCACACTGCTCTGGCGTCGTGTGGCGGTATCCTTGGCGCCATGTCGACCGGGGCCAAGTTCGTGATGGTCCGCAGCGCGTTCGACGCCAAGGGCACCCTGGACACGCTCACCCGGCAGCGGGTGACGACCCTGCTGGCCACTTCTGAGCAGCTTGCCGAGCTTAGCGAGCTCCTGGCTGCTGATACCGCCTCCTCGGATCCCAAGTACGGGGCTCCCTTCCTCAACGCAGTTGTGGCCGACGAGGCTTTCGCCGCGGGTGGCTCCGCGCCTTCCCATTTTGCGGGGACCAGTGTCCTTGTGGCGGACTCCCGCAAGGACGACAGCGCTCTCTCGCGCTGAGTCGTGACGCGGTGCCCGCTGCCAGACCCAAAGACCGCATTCGCTTAAAGCCTTCTTTTGCACACAAAAGGTCACTCGATAAGGGCCGCAGGTGCACTAGCACACAACAGTTCGGGGTTCGAGTGTATGCACCAGGCCGCTCGTCATTGGAGCCAAGCAGCCGAGGGTCAGCGACGTCTGTTTCGCTTTGTCCACAGCGGTATGCACTCTCCTGCACCGTCTGGGTGGACACCATGGACACAGGAGTTCGCATTGGGCTCCCGGAGGGCGTCTTGTCAGGGCTGGCGGCGCTTCATGCCGTCGAAGCTACGGTGGACAGCGCCTCCGCCCAGCTGTACGAAAACTACCTGAAGCGCAAGGCGCTGCCGTTTGCTGCTGGTCTAGCCGTCGAGCAGCTCATTGATGCCGTTGCCAGGGCATCGGTACTTGCAGACGAGGTCGACACGAGCGAACCGGCGGCAAGCCTGCCGGCCAACGGATCAGACTCCCTTGACGGCCAGGCACCGCATGAAGCGCCATCAGCGCCGGCTCTTGGTTTGTGGGCATGCGAGCCAGAGCCAGCCCCGCTGCTCATTGACGCGGCAGCGAGGGGCGCGCTGTCGACGCGCGCCGCCCGTGCTTCGAGCTCGACATCGGACAGCGCTACCACAGGCCCCGGGCCGGCTCGCATGGCCTCTGTGTTCACGGCTGGCCCTCACTCCGACGACCCAGCCGGGGCTCTTGCCTCAGCGGAAGCGGAGCAGGGGTCGGACTCCGTCACGCAAAGCCCGGCCCGGCCGATGAGCCCCACCGAGGCCGATACCTTGTTCCTTCAGAGGGAACTGGCGATTCCTGAGCGCCCGTCTAGCGTTGCTGACGGGAGCCAGCGGCCAGCCGCCAGGGACGGCCCGGAGCACAGGCTGCGGCGCTCGGTGTTGGCTCGAGAGCGCGCATCGAAGGAGCGCGCAGAAACGCGGCGGAAGTCACAGCTGGCTGAACAGGCCCATGAGGCGCAGATGATCAAGCTTGCCACAGGGGCAGTGAAAGGTCAGAAATTCACGCTTCACGACGACGGCACCATCCTGCCGCTCGCAGGGGCCACCAAGCGCAGCCGATCAGCGCGGCCCGGAACCGGCGGCGGCGAAGTGCACCCTGCAGTTCGGCTGCGCGATGAGGGCTCGCTGGAGGTGGACGATGCGACGCAGGAGCTTCTCTCCCAGACCCAGCGCGGCGGGCGCCTCACCTTTCAGGCCGGTACCGGGGCGCAGCCCGCTTTCGGTGGAAGAGCTGCGCGTGAGCGCAAGCTCGCTGACACTTTATCGAGGTCACGAGCGCGTGCAGCGGCCAAGGCCGATGATCCGCTCGCCCACCCTTCGGCTCCGTCGCTGACGCACGACGGCCTCGAGGACGACGACTATTTCCATCGGGGCGTGTCTGAACAGCCGTCCATCGTGGACGCCCTGGGCCCGGACGGTGTTGCACGAGGAGCGGTGCTCCGAGAGCAAGGCCGCGGGGAGCTGGCCGGCGGACCCCACCCAAAGGAGGCAGCGTCCGGCCGCGGAGCATCAGGGCGCAGCGGCAGGCTCGCGCCACCTTCCTCCCCGCGTCCGATTGCGGCCGCTGGTGCCTTGCCGCCCTCACCTTCGGCAGTGGACGCACCGCAGCCAGTGAAGCGCACTCTCACGGTGCCTACCGGCCGGCCCACGACCAAGTCTGGGCCTCTCACGCCTGTCTCAGTGCACGCTGCGCCGCAAGACTCGGGCTTCCGGTCGTCACCTCCCTCCAGGAGCGCTCATGGAGCTGAGCACCGCGGGCAGGCGGCTCCTGCCGGTGCTGACGCCGGAGCTCTTCCTGCCGTGAGAGAACAGCGGGGCACTGGCGGCTTCACATCGGCTCCCCCGAGCGGAGCGAGCGCACTCAGGGCGGGCTCGGCAACGAGGCGACACGACGAAGCGCCAGGAGGCCACCCTGCAAGGCATCGCAAAGAGCTTGGCTCGGCGTCTGGTAGGTCGCCTGCTGCGAGGAACCCTCGGGAGAGGCTCCCCAAGCAGGCGCGGCCGAATCCTGAAAGCCACGCAGCCCCGCCGCTTTGGCCGGGGACGTCCCGCTTTGACCCAAGAGGCGAGGCGGGCCCGCTCGGCCCGGCGGGCGTCGTCGAAGTGCACGACATGCCTTCGACTTCCCCGTCAGGGGCCGGCCGGTCGCTCACAACCGCTGGTAGGACCGCTGGGGCGAGGGAGTGGGGCGAAGCAGCCGCCCGGAAGACGGGCGGGTCCCTCATCGTCGGCGGCGATAGCACGTCGGTGTGATAGGCTGGTTCCACATGGATGGATGCCCGCTGAGCGGAGGCCAGGCAAGCGTGCGCGGCCTTGTTTGGCAGAGCTCGGGTCAAGAGCTCAACGTCCTCTCGCAGCAGAGTGAGGGCGCTGCAAGCTCTGTGCGTGACGATAATGCGTTGAGCGCAGGAATTGGCGGTACCAGACGAGAGAGCAGGCGCTCGCCATGGCCCAGCAGCTGCATGAGCGACTGGTACCAGGAACGCCTCACTCGCGAGGCTCTCGCAATCTCAAAGGCTCTCGTACTTGGCGTCGATTTCGTCCGCGAAGTGTTTGGAGATGACGTTGCGGCGAAGCTTGAGGGCGGCAGTCAGCAGTCCCGAGTCGGGGGTCCACTCCTCGGCCAGCACGATGACCCCAAGCGGCTTTTCGTGCCGCGCAAGCTTGCGCTCCGCGCAGCGGGTCTTGACTGCAGTCCAGATCGCGTCCTTGACGTCCTTGCGCGACACCACCTCCTCGTTGGTCAGGCCATCGATGTCAGGGATGCGGGTCTTGAGCGTGACGAAGTCCGGCACACACAGCAGAAGGCACCCGCGGCGGGATGAGTCACCCACGAGGCACTGCTGGGCGGTCAGGTCGATGGTCTTGAGCGTCTGCTCAACCTTGCCGAAGCTGACGTACTCGCCGCCGGTGAACTTGACGAGGTCCTTCTTGCGGTCAATGATGGCAAGGGTGCCGTCGTCCTCCCACCGGCCGATGTCCCCGGTGCGGAACCAGACCTTCCCGTCCGCCTCGGTGACGAAAGCCTCGGCGGTCTTAGCCTCGTCCTTGTAGTAGCCGGCGGTGACGTTCGGCCCCGACACGCAGATCTCGCCGCGCGGAAGGGGCTTGTCGTCGGGGGAGTATCCGCCCTCCTCCCACGGGATCAGCTTGAGCTCGGAGCAGCCAACGACGACGCCAGAGTTGCCGGTGCGGCTGGAGTCGGCCGCCGCAACGGTGGAGCCTCCACACGTCTCGGTTAGGCCGTAGCCTTGCTGGATGGGGCACCCGAACACGGCGGTGACGAAGCGCTGCGTCTCTGCCGGCAGGGGTCCGCCGCCCGAGATGAACATGCGCATGTTCCGGCCGATCGCCTTGCTCCGCACCGCGCCGAGCAGGAGGCCGTCCCAGAAGGTGTGGGTGGCGCCGCCCATGCCGCGCGCCTCGATGCAAGCTTCCTTGGCCTTGACGGCCATGCCAAAGAGGGCGGAGGCCACGGCCCCCTTGGCGGCGACGGCGCGGCGCACGCCGGCAAGGATGCGGTTGTAGATCTCAGGCACGCCAGCCATGATGGAGGGCTCAAGGCAGGCGATGTCCCCGTCGCAGAGACCCGCAACCCCAGGCAGCGCGCCGGAGAGCGACTTGGTGTTTCCATAGCCGATGCGGCCGCCCTTGGCGAAGATGACAAGCTCGGCGGCCAGGGCGAGGATGTGAGCGAGAGGCAGAAAGCCGATGAGCGTATCCGTCTCGTTGAGGTTGGGGCAGCCGGCGTCCAGGCCGGCCATCGCAGAGGTCAGGTTGGAGTGCTTCACCACCACGCCCTTGGGCATCCCGGTCGAGCCGGAGGTGAACATCACCACGGCAGTGTCGTCGGGCTTGGACGTGCGCGGCTTGGTCTCGAGGATGCTGTCGCGGACTCGCACCTCACGGGCGCCGCTGGCCATCACGTCGTCGAGGGTCACAACCTCGATGGGCCCGCCTGCTGCGGCAGAGCGGCTGCGCAGATCTGCGATGGCGGCATCCGCGTCAGTGCGGATGCGGTCGACTGAGGCAAGAAGGTCATCAACGACGATGATTCGCTGCAGGCACGCCAGGGAGTACGAGGTCCCCTCGAGCTCAGCGCCGTCACGGATGGAGGACAGCTTGCTGAGCAGCGAGCGATCCGCCACGAGAGTCTTGGCATCAGTGAGCTGGATGGAGTACGCAAGAGCCTCGAGACCGAGCGTCGCGTACGCAGTCGCCACCACGGCGTTGGCCCGCAGGGCGCCGTGCAGGCAGAGCTGCCACTTCTTGGATGACTCCGCAAAGATCATGACGTGTTCGCGGGGGGCCACGCCGAGGCTCACGAGGCCCAAGGCCACCTGGTCCATCTGCGCGTCCACCTGCGCGTAAGTCTCCCACGTCCACGTGTTGTCCAGATGGAACCTGGCCACCTTGCGAGTCTTCATCTCGCCGTCATCGGCCTTGTACTTCTGATTCTCCTCGAAAGAGCTGATGAGCTTGCGGTGTCCGGCGCAGTCGTTGCTGGGGTGCTTCTCGGCGGAGTGGCGGAAGGCGGCGTCCACGGTCCGGATCCCGGTATCGCCGACGGACTCGAGGAGCGCCGAGGCGAAGCGGGCGTTGCGGCGGGGAAGTGCACCATCCGCATCGGGGCCGGGGACAGTGAGCGCGACGTCCACGTCTTGCGAGCGCTCCCCGCCCAGGAACCCAAGCGAACTGGCGAAGACCATTGCGGAGCCAAGGCCGGCAAGCGAGTACACGAACGCCTGCTGGGGTGCGCTTGAAAGGTCCATGGCTGCGTCAAATCGAATCGCAGGCAACCGACGGGGGTGAACTAGCGCGCTAGCGCGCCTGCGCGCTATCTCGTCGGGCACGCGCTCGTCTCAAGGATCGCGTGGCTCACTCTTGCAGCTGGCCCAGGCGGAGCCAAATGCCAGCGCTGCGGCGGGAGACAAGGTACAGATGGTTGGTTAGCGAATGACGGCACGGCAGGCACGCCCAGCCACTGGGCAGGCCGGTGCTACGCAAGAACACCTGGCTCCGGATGCGCCTGGCTCACCGGCCAGGACGGAGGACATCACGACTGAGCCGGCCAGCGACGGCGATCCCGGCGCCCGGGCGCGGTCCAGGCTTGCCTGCCACAGCTCCAGTACGCGGGGCGGGACGGAGGATGCCATGCTCGCGCGTCAAGGTGACGACGCAGATGGGCGCGCTCATGGAAGGCTTTCAGCTGCTAGCTCTGCAGTATTTGTGAGTGACATTTCAAGCAAATGTGAACACCGACGGGGAGGAGTTTCCGGCACAGTTGCGCGCCAAGCGCGAAGCACACGCCACCCCAACACCGACAAGCGGAGCCAGCAGATCATTCCGATTGCGGGTAGCCATGGCTGTGCGGGAGCCGGCGCCTGATGGCCTGGCAATTGCGCCCGGACCGGACGAGCAGCAGCCGCGCAACGCAGGCACAATGCTGCACAAAGGGCACGCACCGTCCGCGGCGGTGCTAGCCGCGGCTGCCGCTCTGAGGGGTGAGGAAGTCGCGCCGCTCGCGCCTCCGCAGTCTCCGCGCGCGAGGGGCGGGGCGTCGGCGCCATCACCCTCGGCGCGAGCCTCGGGTTCTCGGATGCCCACCTACGACATCGTGCCGGACCTCTCGCTTCAGGTCCCGGCCGGAAAGGCCCAGGCGCTCCGGCGCACCGTCATCGAGCGACGGGTGATGTCGAACGAGTGGCACGGCGCCGGGCTTCAGACTCACGACCTCGCCGAGAAGGCCCACATCGAGGCACAGAAGGAGCGCTCACAAGCCCTTACGGAGGACCAGCGCCGCCGGGAGCAGCAGCGCTCGCAGGTTCTCAAGCGGATCACCAACCATCAAGCCCCGCTGTTGCCGACGAGTGTCGGCGTCGGCAGCGGCCGCCGCGCATCCCAGGCCGCAGGCGAATCAGCAGCCACATCAAAGACGGAGCGACAGCTCGCCTCGGAAGTGGCACGGTTGCTGGGTCGGACGAAGCGGTACGTTTCGCCGGGAGGCGTGGTCAACATGGCTCAGCGGACGACGAGCGCTCGCCTGCTTCACCTTCTTCGCTTCCACGGCATCCGGAAAGATGGCACACGCTTCACTGAGGAGGAGCTGGACATGCGCCGCGAGGCAATGAAGGACGGCGAGCTTCCAACCGAGCAACTGCCTTACCGAACCGCGGACGAGCTTCGCATCGCACCGTCGGTGCTGCAGCACCTCCCCCGCACGTCGGCCGCAGCATTGATCTCGGCACGGTCGCGATCGTACGAGCAGGCGGGGCCTGACGGTCCAGTCTCCGCACGAGCCCTGGCGTCCCACCGGCGCTTGAGGCTTGCTCACGCTGCCAGCAGGGCGGAGGCGGTCTCTCCGGCGAAGATGGACCAGCGGCGGGCTCGGCTGGCCAGACGGCAGCGGCGGCGTCGGGTGGCAGCTCGAGCAAGGCAAGCCGCGCTCGCATGCACGGCTCCGTCTTCGGGGATGCCACCACCGCCGTCGATGCTCGTGCGTGCTCTCAGGCAGGAGGAGGAAGACGATGGGATGCACGAGGTCCTCTCCGAAGGCGGGATTTCCAGCGGGGACAGCGATGACAGCGAGGTCGTTCGAGTGCTCGCGGCGCCATCGACCTCGAGGCATCGCTCGGCCTTTGGAGTACTGCCCGGGTCCTCACACCTCCGAGGGGCAATTGCAGAGTCCCAAGCTCGCCTGTTCAGGACTCGAGCCTCTGCCGTGGCCGGGAGGCAGCCGCAGCAGCTGGTGCTACCATCCCACGGCGAGGACCAGGCGAGGTGTGATGCTGGGTACGGATCCGCGGACCGGGACGATGAGGATGGCACGCGCGCACTGAGAGCCTGGATGAGCCTTGAGGGTCAGCTTGCGCATGACGCCGTTGGGCCGGAAAGTTCCCCCCAATCCGACGGTGCCGCAGCACGCCCGGGCCCCGCCCTGCGGCAGCCCCCCGGCGGGCAGTCCGTGCCCCGGCTGTGGCTCAAGGGTGAAAGCAGGGCCCGAGCCGGCCGGGACGGGGCCACCGCCGGCGCCATCCACGGGTCCGACGCCTTAGGCCTCGACGCTGAGCAGTTCTCCTTTGCACGCGGGACGCCTGGGAGCGGGCGGGGTCGGTTTGCCACGGCCAGGCCCGTTGCACCGAGCCACTTGACGTTCACTGGGGCTGTGCCGATCCTTGGAGCCCGTGGCATGGTCACTGGGCCCTCCGGGGTCGTTCCAACGCAGCTGGACGTAGAGGAAGGCCTCAGCTCCTCTCTTACGGCACCGCGGCCCGGGCAAGCACGGCGCGCAGCGTCTGAGAGGTTGAGCGGTAGGCGCCCCAGCGCCAGCTGGTACGACGCCGACGGCTCCAGCAGTGCCGGAATGCTCGGGGGCCAGACAGAGAGGGCAATATCGAGCATCCGGGCGAGCACCAGCCGTCTGTCGTTCGTCCCAGACTGGCTGATTCGGTCCCTGGAGGATGCCCGTGGCTTCTCGAACCTCGAAGCTGCTGAGCTGCTCGCGTTCGGGACGACGCAGGCAGCGGAAGATGAGCGCCTTCGCCCGAGAAGCAGCGGCACGGACGGCTCCAATCAAGACTCCAAGTCAGGGTTCGACGATGCCGCCCAAGCCCCACCCGCAAGCGTTGTGCGCTTTGCCATGGCAGCGTTTGAGGGGATCTCGGGCGGAGGCATTGGAGCAGCTGCGGCAGCCGGAGGGAGGCGCTTGCGACTGGCTCCGCACCAGAGCAGCACTGCACCAGGCACTGGCATCGCCACCCGAAAGAAAGAGGCGCCACGTGAGCTCTCCAGCAGATCGGTCAGCCCGCGGGCGCCAGGTGTCGTGCGCGGGGCTGAGCCCATGGACAGCGATTCGGACGTCGACGCAGAGCTTGCTGCGGTCGACGGATCGGGGCGCGCTGCGGCAGCTGCCATGCTCACGCGCGGCATCCCGACCAGGGAGCCATCGCCGGAGCCATACCTTCCTCTCACCGATCGCCGCCCGGCCAGGGCCCCTGCTGCCGTGCCATCACTGCAGCTCGAGGTTAGGAGGGCAGATGCGCGTGAGGAAGTCGAAGCGAGGGCATCAGCAGCTCTTGCTGCCGCCGAGCAGAGCACGCACGTCGCTTCCGGCGGTCCCAGCGACGTTGACACGGCCGGGGTTGACCCGATCCCTCGGCACAACCGTCAGGGAAAGTTGGTCCGTTCTCCTCTTCAAGCTGCTGCGGCTTCTGACCAGGCTCGCAGGCGCCGCCAAGCCGCGCGTACTGCGATCCATGGCCAGAATACAGGGAAGCCAGAGGATCCGGAGTCAGGGAAGGTCCCACACTCCGATGATGACGACGGTGACACTCACGGTGCGTTTCTGGAGGTCCAGGGGAAGTACTTTTGCATTCCCCAGGCTGTGATGGATGCCGCGGCCAAAGTTGCGGTTGCTGACGCTGAAGCGTCGGCGAAGCAGCATGCTGCAGTCGCCGGCTCACAGACAAGGCCAACCGATGGCTTACGATGGGCCCAACCAGCTGGGGACGGGGAGGCCGCAGCCGGAGGCGATGCACCGCCGGCTGGCACGGGGCGATGGACCCGAGGAGGTGAAAGCGACGTCCCTCAAGCCGCGGCCCAGCATGACAGACAGCAACTCTCAAGATCTGGAAGGCCATCGCTGCGCGGAGTGCCGGAGGCGCTTGGCGGAGGCAGGGGCACCCAGCGTGGCTCCTGGAGCCGCGGCCGGCGACTCATCGCTGCAGATGGCAACTCTGAGTCGGCCGGCATTGGCATGCGTGGCGCACGGCCGTCGCAGCCGTCCCGGGCTTCGACTCACGGGCCGTCGTCGGCACGAGGCGCGCTGGGGTCGCTGGCCGCTCAGACACGAGCGACGTGGAATGGCTGGCAGAGGGCACCGAAGCGACCTGTGCTCACGCAGGGTGGCCATGGGTCGTCCCTCAGGAGCGCACGACTCGTGGCAAGGGCTGATCTGGACCGGCTGGCGCCCCAGCTCGCCGGAAAGCAACTCGACGAGCTCGGAGCGGGGGACCTGTTCGAGCTGGCCAGGCTTCAGGGAGATAAGGGCCTGGAGCGGCTGCTTCACGCGGTCGAAGCAGGGCGAGAGATGTCCCAGGCCTACCGTGCGTCGGCTGTCCATCGACAGCTTGCCACGACGTCAATGACGGACCTTGCGGAGGAGGAGATTGCCCTGATTCGCATCGATGCTGAAGTTTCCCGGACCGTCCATGCAGAGCTGCAATCTGTTGGGTGCAGGTGGTTCAGCGATGCTGTGGGCCGGCTGGCTGCGCTTCAGAGAGCCGAGGATGTGACGCCTGCGCAGCTTCTCGTCATCGAGCAGGTGAAGGCAGCACTTCGGCGTGGCCGCCAACCGGGCAGGTCAGAGCTGAGGGACATCTCGGGGCGGCTGAACCCCGACGAATTTGCGTCGGCAGCCGTCCAGCTGTTGCTGGCAGTCATCCGCCGGCTGGCCTGTGTGCCGCTGGCTGAGTGGGCTGATATCGCCGTGACTGCCGGGCAACCGCCACCAGCAGAGGCAGTGATCACCGCCAGGTACAAGGATTTGTCCGGGTGAGGCCTGTCATCCGGGCAGCATGCCAGCGGGGTTTGGGTGTGAGCCATGCACGCTCTGCCTCGCCGCCCGGCATGCGGACTTGCAGAATTCATCAGTCGGGAGGCGCCACTCGTTTGCTCATCACGCGTCCACCACACGAAGCAGGTACTTGGACTCCAGCGGTCCGTCCGCCGGCACATCAGTGCACATGACGGCGTTGCACACCCGGTCCTTCCCAAACACGGCCCGCAGGCTGGAGGGGCGCAGGTGACGAGCGATCTCGGGGCAGTAGGGCCCGCAGATCTCGCGGACACGTCGCACGGCGTCATCGCCGCGGATCTCAAGTACGATGCTCGTCCCGCTGGACAGCTCCGTCATCCATCGACCGTGCTCGGGGATCACACCTGCGCGATCGGGCGTAGCCAACGGGACAGGCGCGGTGGATGCCGCGGGGGGTCGCTCGCCCGAGCAGCTCGGCAGGTGCTCGGCCTCACCTCGGTACGCCTCGAGGTATGACTCGATGTCCCTGCCCTCCATGGCCACGGAGCGCACTGCAGAGACCTCGAGCCCGTCGTCGAGAAACCGCTGGACCACCTTGCCCGCAGCGCGCTCCCGGACCGCGTGCGGTCGAATCACAACCGCTGAGCAATGCCTGTGCTCGGCGGGGACGGTTCGCTCCACCGACGTGAGGAAGTCAGCCTCGCGTGCTGCTGAAGCTGACGTGGCCGACACGTGGACGGCGTTGCGAATCTCATCCGTCCCGAAGCGGGCGCTGCGCGACCACCAGGCAGACGCACAGCGGGAAGGAACGGGGGTCAGCAGGCGGGGTGGCGCACGGGCGCTGCTTGCCGCGACTCGCACTCAAGGGGTCAGCCGTTACGCTGTGGTGCTCACCGGATCGAGTCGGGCAGTGCCTCGCGCGCTGCAGCCGGGTCGGCGGGCCCCGCCCAACCCTGCAGCCTTGACACGGCATCCTCGGCCGAGACCGAGATGGCAAGCACGGCGTCCGCACAGAGCAGCGCCGCGCGAGCATCAAACGTATCGCGCTTGCCCTCGGGCGAGTAGAACTCCTCGGCCTCTTCACGACTGAGGCGGACCATCCGAGCGGCTCCGATGTCAAACCCAGCCGACAGCAGCTCGTCCATCAGCGTGCCCATGTGAGCGAGCGCATCGGGCTTGATGACGCACATGCTGGTTGCCCGCTTGGAGGCAAAGCGCGCGCGCGTCACCTCTCCCAGGTACTCCCGGACGACGAAAGGCCTGGCCATGATCGTGACCGTGTTGCCGAGGAAGAAGTCGTCGACCGTCACCGCCTCCCGCGGCCTGCATCGCTTGAGCACCGTGCGCCGCACTGTTGGGTCGTAGACTTCGACTGACGCGTCAAGCGGCCACATGGCGAGGTTGTAGCGCTTGAGTGCATTCGTTACTGGGTCCAGGAGATCACAGCCGAACGAGAACGGCCCGGCCGATTCCTTGCTACCACCTGCACGCCCAGACATGCGCAGTAGGGCGGCTCGCCCGCTGTGGCTGGGATTTGCAGCGCAACGGCTGGGTTGGCGCATCCCGTGGCAGAGCAACGGTCGGCCCATGGTCCATCCGTCCCTGCGTGCCGAGTTTTTTCGTGTCGGTGCCGCGACGCACCCGCGAAACAAGGCTTCACAGCCGCGACCGGTATCGCCAGTCAGGCAGGGTCCGAGGCGGCGCACTAGCGCGGCTGCTGCGATGCGGGTTGGAGCTCAAGCCCCAGCATCGCACCGATTGACCCGAGCCGGGACCCGCTCAACAGGGCGCCTGCCGCGGGCCTTGCACGGGTACGGCGGGGCGGGTGGTATCACGCCCGTGGCCGCAGCACCAGGGGCTGCCGAGCATCAACCGAAGCCGGCCGCTCCAGCTCGGCGAGTCATTGCGTCCCAGGGCGCGGCCCCTGGCGGCCTGCACCAGCTGGCCCAACGCGGCGGTGACCGGCATGCGGTTCTGCCTGAGCTGGGCGCTTCCCCGGGTGCTCACCGTCCTTCAGCCCAAGACGCGCCAGGTGCTGCTAGCAAGGGACTGCCTGCACAAGGCGCCGCCCGACCCCGCACTCTGTCAATGTCCGCTGCGACCAGCGGGAATTCAGCCCCCGGGCAGTCTGGTGCGGGGGCGGCTGACCCTCCGAACGCCCATCCCGTGCCCGACGAGTCTGGCCCAGAGGAAGGAGGTTCTGGCGCCGATACCGAAGACGGAACTCCCCGATTTCGGCTCCATTCCGAGCGGGCAGGTGCGGTCATGTTTGAGGCTGGCACGGGGGACGCTTCGGTACCGTCGCCGAGAACGGCGCAGCAGAACGCGAGACGAGTCAAGCAGCTGGAGAACCGCGTCCGCCACCTGGAAGCCAGGCTTGCGAGTGACACTTCGGATGAGGGCGAGGACCCGCCGTCGCCGTCGCCGTACCCTCATGCGCGCGGCACCGTGGTAACGGGCTCGCATGGCATGGCGGAGGTGGTCGGCCCCGACGACGCAATCCTGGCCGCTCTACGAGCGCATGAGCATCGCTCGTCTCGAGCTGACACCTCCGCCGTGGAGGCCCATCACCCCAGCACCACAGACGCGTGTCGCTCGGGCCCTGCGACGCTTGGTGTGTCTCCCTTGGGCGTTGCTGCCGGCAGGTCGCGACGGTCTTCCGAGGCTTCGTCGCGCGGGGAGAGCACCGGCAGGCGTGCAGCGCGACAGCGTCACGATGTCCCGGGCGTACATGTCGGTGCGCGCGGGAGCACAGGTGCTCCCGCTGCTGGCCAGGACAGCGCTGCGGCGTTGCTGCAAGACCGTGACCGAGACTCCGTGCGCAGCGCGCTGCGGAGCGGCCGGGACATGACGGCACCTTCGCCGCCGCGCAGCAGTAGCCCCGGAGGACCTGCGGGAGGGACTTCGCCGTTGACTGGGCGGGCCGGCCCAGATTCTTCCGGCTGGGGCGATGACGCCTTCGACCTGGACTCGGGCTGGCTCGCGAGGGGGCTCGGTGAGGAATCGTCCGCGTCGGCATTCGTGCCCAGGCCCTCGACTGCCGAGGCTGCACTCCTGACGTCGGATGAGCTCTTCCTTCGCAAGGTGGCGAACAACATGCGGAAGCTGGTAGCGGGGAGGCAGCCCGTCGTGCTCGTGAGCACGGGTGCCTTCAACCCCATCCACCTTCAGCACACTCGCATGTTCTACCTCGCCAGGGCTCACCTCAACGAGCGCACGGAGTACCAGGTGGTCGGCGGTCTGGTCAGTCCGTCGCACGACAACGAGGTCAAGAACGCGCTGCGGGTCTTCCCGGACCAGGCCATTCCCGTCCGCCACCGCGCCGCAATGTGCGAGATCGCGGTCTCGGGGTCGTCCTGGCTGGCCGTGGGCCGCTGGGAGGCCACGCGCCGGCGGGTGATGCCGTACCACAGCGTGCTACAGCACGTGCAAGAGCTGCTCAACAAGGCGTTCGGGGGCAGCGCCAAGCCTGCGTCCGCCCTGGCAGCGGAAGAGATCGCCGCGGACCTGAGGGGAGGCGCCGGCGACTCGTCCGCCCGCGGGCACGCTCAGGGTGCCGCAGGGCCGCCCTCGCACGCCGGCTCGCCGGCTCGCCCGGGTCGTGTGGTGCCTAGAGTCATGTACCTCTGCGGGGCTGACAAGCTCCTGCAAGCTGGCCCGCAGACCCTGCGCACGTTCGGCTGCATCTGCTGCGCCAGGCCAGGCTTCACCGAGGAGCTCCGCTCCATCGTGGGCCGCCGCTACAAGCGCCTAGTGCACGTCGTGGACGACGACGCGCTGCTCCCCACCTCGCTCGACGGGGTCTCGTCCACCAAAGTGAGGCGCCGCCTCCTGGCGGGGAAGGATGTTGCATCGCTGGTGGGGGATGCTGTCGGGCGCTACATCCGGGCCACCGACATCGCGAGCAAGCTCGGAGGCACTTCGCCGTGGACTGATGCTGACAAGGCGCCCATCACATACAATGCCGCAGTCGCCGTGCGGGCGGCGCAGGTCCAGGACGCCGCCAGCGCAGTGCTCGCTGCGCATCTGCGAGAGGACAGAGGGCCGCAGCGCAAGCGCTCTGCTGCCGGAGCACCGCCGAGCGGTATGAGCACCGGTCGGCCCCGCAACCGCGGGGCGGGGCAACGGGGCCCTTCGGCCGGCGCAGGCCCAAAGGTGTCGCCGCTTCTGCTCCCCCGGGAGCCGGCCGGGATGTCAAGACTACACGGCCGTGTGCCCGGCGCAACGAGGTCGCCCCCAGCTCCTGGTCCGGGTTCGAGGGCGCCGGGAGCGGCCGGCCGGCGGCCCGGGCTCGTTCGCGCGGGTGTCGCCATCTTGTCGACGGGGTCGCTTCCGGAGTTTGCGCTCGGCCCGTCAAAGGCCGGCCCGGCGCTTGGAGGCGGCCGAGGTCGCAGGCACTGGCCAGGAGGCGAGCTGCGGCCGGCCGGCGCAACCCCGGCCAAGACTGTTGTGTCACCAAGCGGAGGCTTGGCATCTGGGCGCGCAAGGCCGAGCGTCAGGCTTGCCGCTCCCGCGACGCGAAGGGCGTGGTCCGGCGGGACGCACCGGCCAGGGCTGAGCGGCGCGCGCTGAGAGCGCCACTGTCGCACCTCGTGGTGTGCGTGTTCCATTTCCGGGTCAAACGAGTAACTCAGGCATCGTTTCAGAGGGCACTCAAGGCCCTCATGCAGCATCAGCACCGTTCGCCCTCGCGGCACGCGCCCGCTGCTTCAGCACCCGACCCTTGAGCCGGTCGCACTCCCCTCGGAGCT
>Ga0136560_1000537_pt1 | contig 19204 bp, 3 predicted proteins | sample AntRauMeHopE1497_FD_104925 | JGI IMG/M metagenome (GOLD analysis project Ga0136560, IMG submission 104925) | Saline lake microbial communities from Rauer Islands, Antarctica - Metagenome Hop E1 #497 | ecosystem: Environmental > Aquatic > Non-marine Saline and Alkaline > Saline | place... | reverse complement strand
GCGTTTTACGAGTCGAGCCAGTTTGCGCTGCCGCTCACCGAGGGCCAGGCCGCCTTCCTCGGCACCTCCTCGCTGGATATCGCCTACGCCATGTTCGTGGTGCCCGCGGGCAACCCGCGCTCCGTGACCTTCACCCTGTCCGTCTTCATCGGCAGCGGGGCCGAGCTCTACATCTCGCAGGTGGCGCCGGGGCAGCCCGCGCAGTTCCCCGTGTACGAGTGCTACGCGTGGAGCGGCTCCACCGGCCTGTGCAAGGAGGCGGAGGTCAAGGTCGGCACCTTTGCCAGGGCCACAACGGACCCGGGGCAGTCCCCGGGCAGCGTCAAGTTCCCCACCTCTGCCGCCGGCCAGACGTACATCGCCGCCCTCATCTCCTCCGACAGCGCCACCACCCTCGCCAACGTCGCTGTGGCGCTGGGGAGCGACGCGGTGCCGCTCGAGCTCGGCCTCCCCACCTACGTCACCCTCTCCCAGTACGAGTACCAGCAGTTCGCCATCACGCTGCAGGCCCCGCCCGACCAGGCCGCGCCCGAGTTCGTCATCAACGCGGACAGCCTTTGGGGCGCCGGGGCGATCTTCGCGTCGGAGAGCCCGGCGCCCAACAACGCCACCCACACCTGGGGCGCCAACCCCAGCACCACCGTTGCCCAGGTGGCCGTCCGCTTCAACCAGATCTCCGCCGAGTGCCAGGCCAAGCTCAGCAACAACGGCACCTGCACGCTGTACGTCGCCATCCAGGGCCTCGCCGCCCCCAGCTCCTACGTCGAGGTCTACGCCACCGTCAGCGGCTCCAGCGACGAGCCCCTCGTCCTCGAGCAGGGCTCCACCGTCACGCTGGACCTCCCCGCCCGCACCTACGGCTACGTATTCTCCAAGCTCGACGTCCCCCGGGGCCAGCCCGCATGGACCGTGTCGTTCGAGACCATCAGCGGCTTCGGCGACGCGTGGATCGTCGTCGGCGACGGCCGCCGGTTCTACCCCCACACCAGCCCCGACGCCACGCCCTTCTTCTCGGGCGGCCAGGCCGTGGCCCGCTTCGAGCCGCCCCAGTCCGCTCTCGCCGGGCACCGCTGCGCGCTGGCGATGCGCGACAGGCACACCGGCCCGATGCACTGGGAGGGGACCCCCCAGGAGCTCGCCGCCGCCAGGGAGTGGGCGGACGCCGTGGCCCGCATCCCCGCGGATGACGCCGCCACCCCCTGCCCCGAGGGCGACATCGGTGCCGTGGTGCCCGGCATCTACTGCGCCAACTGCGAGGTCCGCATCTCCCTCTTCAGCGGCGTCGTGGGCATGACCGTGGCCGTCAGCCTCGAGGTGGACGGCACCAACGTGGCCAGCCCCCTCGCCGAGGGCATCCCCATGCCCGGCGTCGTCGGCGCCAGCGCCTACGTCTACTACTCCTTCGAGGTCGACCTCGCCACCCCCGTCCCCATCAGCTTCACCGTGGACAAGGTCTCCGGCGACCCCGACATCTTCGTCTCCGTGCGCGACCAGGCCTTCCCCAACCGCCTCCCCTCCAACACCAACTACACCTGGAAGTCCGTCGCCTCGGGCGCGGACCGTCTGGTCATCGACCCCACCCACCCCGCCTACACCACCAAGGGCACCTACCTCATCGCCATCTACGGCGGCTCCTTCTTCTACACCGACTCACGGTACACCATCACCGCCCGCGCCGAGTCCGGAAGCCTCGTCAACCCGCTCCCCGAGGACCAGGACGTCTCCGTCACCGTCTCCTCCCGCGCATACACCTTCTTCCTCTTCAGCCCCTGCGCCGCCGAGTCCGAGGACGACCACACGGTGCCCTCCTCCGGCTGCGGCACCGACGACACCCCCACCGTGGCCTTCAACTGGGCCGCCACCCGCGGCAACATCAACGTGTACATCACCAACGGCTACGCCCCCGGCTCGCCCCCGACCGCCCTCCCCCGGGCCGGCAACAAGCTCGTATATCTCTGGTCCTACACAAACGGCGAGACCGGCGCCACCATCTCCTCCACCACCCCCGGCTACCTGCCCAAAAGCCGCTACTACACCATCGGCATCCAGTCCACCTCCATGTTCGACGTCACCGCCGTCCTCCGCGGCGTGGTCCAGGCGCCCGACTCCATCAACATCGTCCGACTCGACATCGGCCAGACCAGCGGCCCCTACACCCCCACCGCCCACACCAACCTCTTCTTCGCCTTTGACTACGGCGACGAGCACCTCGGCCGCGACATCTTCATCGGCGTCGCCACCGAGGACGGCCGCGTCGACACCGTCGCCGCGCCCCCCAACGGCGCCACGGGCGAGCAGCAGACCTGGGCCCCGCGCTGCGGCCCCAACCCCCACGGCGGCACCACGCCGCTCTGCCTCGGCTACGTCTACAAGTCCACGTGGCAGTTCGGCTCTAACATCGGCATCAGCCACATCGCGCCCTGCTACCCCGTCGACGGCCCCAGGCCCGCCACCAACTGCTCCGTCGGCGACTTCCGCACCGGCACGTGGCTCGTCACCGTGTACGCCGAGCTCGACTCCGCCTTCACCGTCACCGCCACCGTCGGCGACTCCCACATCCAGCTGGCCGAGAACGAGCCGCAGGAGGCGTCGACCCAGTACACCCACGTCTGCGAGAACCGCGACTCCAACTCCCTCGTCTGCCCCCCCGGCTCCGGCCCCGACCTCCCCGCCTTCGCCACCTGGTTCACCACCCGCCTCCCCATCGCCGGCCCCGACAGCGGCGCCATCGAGGACGTCCAGATCGAGGTCGAGCGCGACTGCGCCCTCCTCGGCTGCGGCCCGGAGCTCCAGCTCTACGCCGTCTCCTGCTTCGAGGCCGGCACCCCCCACCCTGGCAGCAAGACCTGCGGCCCCCTCTCCCAGTTCCCGACGGCGGAGTACCACCAGCTGCACACCATCATCAAGGGCCGCGCCGGCGCCCTCGCCATCCCCGGGAACACCCCCTGCGGCCCCTCCCTCACCTGGACCCCCAACGCCTTCTCCAACGACGACGACTGGTGGGCCGCCCCCGCCGCCCGGTCCCCCATCGGCGGCCCCCGCGAGTGCGTGTGGTACATCGGCGTCTTCAGCGGCCGCAACGCCAACTCGCCCGGCATGCGCGAGACCTTCCAGGCCACGCTGTCCGCCTCCAACGACGGCAGCATCACCACCATCGGGGTGCAGGAGACCACGCCGGGAAGCACCTTCACCGGCCCCGCCGAGGCCCTCCAGTCGGACTTCCCCCAGAAGTACTACGAGGCATTCTTCAACGAGACGCAGCAGACCGCCGTCCGCGCCATCGCCTACGCCTGCGCCGGTATCCCCACCATCTACGCGTGCGAGCCAGGCAGCGGCTGCACCGACGGCAGGCACCCCGGGCCGGGCCCGTCGGGCGCATCGCAGACCGGCTCCTACAGCCCCGCGGACGCCACGGCGTCGCTCACCCTCCGGCAGCTGACCGCCGGGCAGCTCAACCTCGGCGTCGCGGTCGACGCCTCCTCCTCCTCCCCCTCCTTCCAGCTCCAGCTCGTCTCCGGCTCCGGCCCCGTCCTCCTCGCCCCCCGCGACCTCGCCGCCGCCCGCACCGCCGCCTCGAGCATCGAGATCGGCTGGGGCCAGGCCTTCGTCTACCGGGCCGGCGCCGCCCTCAGCCCCGTCACGCGCTGGACGCCCACCGTCTACATCTTCGACACCGCGACCCTCCCCGCCGGCTCCGTCCTCGGCTCCCAGTGCGGCGTCGCCGCCGCCTGGGCCGCCGCCACCCAGTCCGCCGACACCCGCCCCCGCACCCTCCGCGGCGACGACGCGTTCCTCGCCCTCCCCTACCGCAAGCGCCTCACCGCCGGCGACACCTTCATCCGCGTCTCGGGCGTCCCCACCCCGGCCAACGTCCAGGTCGCCCTCGTCATCGAGTGCGGATACGAGTGCATGCCCTCCGGCTCCCCGCCCCAGACGGCCGCCGCGCCCCCCACCGCCCCCGCCCCGCCCGGCCCATCCCCGAGCCCCGTGCCCAACCCCAGCCCGAGCACCGCCCCCGCACCGCCGAGCAAGCCCGACGAGCCCGCCGAGCCCGACGGTGGCGCCATTGCCGGAATCGTGGTCGGCGTCCTCGGTGGCCTCGGCGTCGCCGGCGGCCTCTTCTTCTATTGCCGCAACCGCAACACCGTCGCAGGCGACGACATGGACGGCTACTACACCTCAGCGGACTGATGTGCCGAAGGTGCGCCACCGCGGCAGCAGCCGAGGGGCTCGCAATCGAGAACCAGCGCGTTGCCGTGTGGAATCCGTGTGCGGTGCGCTCATGGCGCACCGAACCCTGTCACGTCTATCGCACACCTGCACGAGCGTGCCGGACCGCCCGTGCCGCTCCGGCAGGACGCGCGTCAAACGGAGGAACCACTCGCGGCGGCCTCTGCTGCCGGCACGCCAGCTGCCGGCGTGGTACAGGCACTTGCTCCGTCGCAGGGGCGAGGCCGTCTCGCAGCCGGCCGAAGCCATGGCCGAAGCGGCCCCCGCGGTGTGGTGAGTGAAAGGCGCGGTCGGGCGGACGGGTGCAACTTGGCCGCGGACGAGACACCGGTTCGCGGGCGGCCTGGATCGCCCGCGAGGCCCACGCGCCCAGCGTTGGGCGACTTGACTTGGCGAGGATGCCCGGCTCCCGGTCTCCCAGCGCCAGCCCGTTCCGTGGTCCCGCGTGATTTCGTACCGCAGGGCTGCGCGGCGCCGGGACTACAAGCGGGATGCCGAGATGTTTACGGCGGCCGTGGCGGTGCCGCGCTCACACCCGCTGGATGATGCGGGGCTGGCGTACGCCCGGTCAAAGCTCGCGCAGGCAAAGGACGCCGCGAGCGCCTCGCAGGGCGGGGGCGATGGGGCGGAGGACCCGCTGCTCGCGTCGTCCGACCCTCTTGGCGCGGCTGCGGGCTCCGCTTCCGCAGCTTCGGCGGCAGCGCATGCCTCGATGAGCAGCGGCCCCGGCGGGGCGCACGCGGCGGGAGTAGACGACGGGCGGGCGAGCAACCCGGCCCTGAGCTGGCAGGCGGCCCGCCAGCGGATCCTCCGACGCTACACCGTCGAGGGCCACATCACGCTGTCGAGGAAGCTGTTCGACGACGCGGCCAAGATGGAGGACCCGCAGGACAAAGCAATGAGCGTGGAGGAGGCCAAGAAGCGCATCGCGGCATCGGACGCCTCACGGGACCGCGAGGCCACCACGGACATGACCCAGAGCGGCTACCAGCAGCACATTGAGCGGCTGCACGAGGGTCTGGAGCAGGCCTGGTCCAAGAACAAGCGCGTCCTGGCGCTGAAAATCGCGATCAAAACGTCCAAGCTCGTCGCCCGCGTCGGCAGCGTGCCCCAGTTCTACCCCTCGGCCTTTGCCATGTGCTCCGGCATCCTTGACTCCTTCGGCCGCAAGGTTTTCGACCGCCTGCGCGCCAAGGCTGACTCGGACAGCCGCCGCATGGGCGCCGGGGCGCTGCCTCGGGACTTCACCGCCGGGGACGTCGGCGCCGCGACGCGCGAGACGACGCGGAACTGGCTCTACAAGACGGCGTGCATCCGGGAGCTGGTGCCCCGGCTCTTCATGGAGCTGGCTCTGCTCGAGTGCTACCGTTTCCTGGGCGAGGAGGACTATGCGAGCCTGCTGGAGCGGCTGGCGCACACGTGCCGCGGCATCGGAGACCCGCTGGTGGCGGCCTACGCGCGCTTCTACCTCGCCAAGCAGGCCGCGCGGCTCGTGTCGGGCGCCGCGGAGCGGGCCTGCGTCGTGCTCTGCCTCGGCGACCAGCTCCGCACCTGGCCGCAGGTCTCGCAGGACCACCGGCTGGCCAACCTCGAGCGGCTCGGCGTCTCTCCCGCCACCTATGAGGACCTCTTCGCCCCGCCCCTGCGCTGGCTATGCAGCCAGGTCGCCTGGCGCGCCCCCACCGGCGTCTTCAAGCAGGTCATGCGGCTCTACCGGGAGCACTGCACGAGCCCCGTGGTGCTGACGGCGGTCCTGGGGGCCTTTGACGGCCGCCACTACGCCGGATTCCTCCGCGCCGTCGTCCCCATGGTCAAGGCCACGGCGGATCTGCCCAGCGAGCGGCCCCACGCCGACGTCTACCGCGCCCTCGTCGACGGCCTGGTGTCCCACCCACCCCCCGAGGAGGACCGCATGCCCCTGGTGAGCGACGCGTGGCCCGCGATGAGCGCCGTGGAGGACATCGAGGCGTTCGTGGAGTGCGCCGCGCCCCTCGTCGAGCTCCTCCGGCGCCACTACAGCCAGCGGGACCTCCTCCTCGTCCTCCGCGTCGTCGCCAAGCGCGCGAGGCAGGCCGCCGTCGATGCCGCCGCCGCAGCGGACCCCGACGCCGCCGCCTCGGCCTCGGCCTCCTCCGCCTCGCCCGCGCCGGCGGAGCCCGCCGCCGGCGCCACGGGCGGCCGCCGCCTGCCCCCCGGCTGCCTCCCCCACCTCGAGCGCATCCTCGTCTCCCTCGTGTCCGGCTCGGGCCCCGACTCGGCCGGCCCCGACCCCGCCGTGGTGACGAGCGACGCCTTCGTGTCCCTCCTCGACCTCTTCTCCGGCTCCAAGAAGGTCGACGTCTGCCGCCGCATGCTCGCCGGCTTCGTCGAGGCCGGCAAGCCCACCGACGACCCCGTCCTCGTCCACACCCTGATGGATATGGCCCGAACACTCCACGACAGCCTCGACCGATCCTCCCCCGCGCCCGAGCTCGCCGCCGCCGGGCACCTCTGCGGCCGCCTGGTGGAGCTGGTCGACTTCGGCCGCGACCTGCAGAGGCAGCTGGAGCTCCTGGCCGAGGCCCGCCAGTCCTTCCGCATCCTCCAGGGGACCCGCCGCCGCGTCTGCCTCGCCGGGGTCCGCCTCACCCGCCGCGCCCTCGCCCTGGCCAAGGGCCGCCACAACCGCCGCTCCGCCGCCTTCATGCGAGCGGCCTTTGCCTTTGTCCACGTCACCGCCCCCGGCCTCGCCTCCCCCAGGCACCGCCTCGTCGTCTACTGCGCCGCCGCCGAGTCCGCCCTCTGCAACGACTGCGCGCCCCAGGCCGACGCCCTCCTCGCCGCCGCCGTGGCCGAGATCCCCCTCGTCGCCGCCGCGACGGGCGACGGCCCGCCCGACGCCGGCGCCGTCGAGATGACCCCGGCACGGGAGGCCGCCGCCGAGGCGTCGGTGCGCCGCATCGCGGGCTCCCTGGTCATGGCGCCGGGCCACCCGACCAAGGGGCCGTTCCACCTCGTCCGCGCCCTCGCCGAGCGCGTCCGCCTCCTCCCCTGGGACCCTTTGTCCGCCGGCCGAGTCCGCTGCGTCGTCGCCCTCGCCGACACGCTCACCACCATGGGGCAGGACGCCCTGCCCTACCGCCCAGCGCCGGGCGGCGCCGCGGCCAACGACGTCCTCTACGCGGAGAACGCCGACTACGCCGAGGAGCTGAAGGAGCTCTACGCAGAGCTCGTCGAGGAGGCCCTGTCCTTCGTCACTTCGCTGTCGGAGCTGTCCAAGGAGGCTGGGGACGAGGGGCCGGTCGGGGAGGCCTTCCGCTCTGCCCTCATGACCGTTGTGGAGAGCGCCGTGGCGCACACGGACGTGACGAGGCCCGAGGCCGCGGCCATGGTGGCACGCCTTGTGAAGCTCGCGGCCAGGAGGGGCGTGCCGCAGCCCCGCCTCGCCTCCACCGCGAAGTACGTGGCAGAGCGGGCGGAGCGCCTGGCAGAGGCGGCGGCCGCGGGCGCCGCACCGGAGCCGGACGCCGAGCGCGTCGGGAGGCTGGCAGCGATCCTCGCCGCCGCCGCCGGGGCCAGCGAGGCATGGGCTGCGTCCCCCTCGGCGGGCTCGCCGGCCGGCGCGGTGACCCCCTTGCCCGCCGCCGTGACCGCGTGAGGCTCGCTGCCGGCGGGTGTTTCGCGCCCTGAGCAGTCGCGGTCGAATGACTGTGGAGGCTCGCTCTCCCGCTGCAAAGGCACTCGCTCAAGCGGCAGCGCCGTGCGGTCGCCACGACACTCAGGGGCGCGCGCCGCATTCGCGTCACATGACCGCGCAGCAAAACAGGCTCGCGAGCGTGTCCGGAGCCGGATCCAGCTCCCCCTCACGGTTCGCCCGGTGCCTCGCCGCGTCAACGCTCGCCTCGCCAGCGGGGAGCGCGAGCCTGCGCCGGGGAGGCGGCATCGCGCGCAGCACCGCACGGATCCGAGCGTCGCTCAGGGTCTCGGGAAGCGTCCACCGCCTCCGCCCGGGGGCCGGCGCCGGCCCAAAGGCAGCCGTGGACTCCCCCAGACGGGAAACGTGCGGCGAAACGCCACCCGCACTGACGACCGTCGGGGCCGCGCCGGCAGCAGCGGGCTTTGCCGGCCCCGTGTCCGCCGCCCCGGCGGCTCCCGCAGCCTCGTCGTCCGGCTGGACCGGGCCCGCCTCGGCGCGCAGCGCGAGCGACAGCAGGATCACGCACGCCTCGGCGCAGCTCCCGGGCACTCCCTCGTGGATTGATCCGTCCCTAAGCTCCCACACCACGCGAGAGGCCGGGGACGCCAGCTGAAGCTCCAGCGCCGCGCGGAGGCCCTCCCAGAACGGCGCCGCGCCGAGCTCGGCCCCGTGCGCCGCGAAGCACCCGCGCACCCAGTCGGCCGTCGTCGCGACGGGGCCTCCCGTGGCCCCGGCGGCCGCGTGCATCCGAGTGGCGAGGCCGGTCGACTCCGCCAGCGCCCACTGCGCCTTGCACGCATCCAGGGCTGCCACCGTCCCCCCCGACGCGGCACACTCGTCGTGAATCAGCCCTGTCCCGCAGCGTGACGCGAATGCCCCGCAAGCGGCGACGAGCGCGTCGTGCCGGCACCGCCGCGCCGTGTCGTCGGTGTCATGCCAGCGGGACCGCGCCCGGCTCCATGCGTCATTCAGCACCTGATAACGCGCCTTATCGACCTGGCACCGGCCCTCCGGGAGGAGGGTGAACCCCCAGCGGCGAAGCAATCGGAACGGGTGCCCATCAGCGTGCTTGCCCTCGCCTGCAGCCGCGCCGCCTCGGTTGATGATTTCGGGCACTACGCTCACAAACTGCTCGAGCGTGCGGCGATGCTCAGGTAAGGCCTGCGTGCGCCCAAACGGAACGCGTGCAGCAGCTGTCACGGACAGCCTCCCACAGCCGCACCCGGCCCGCAACCGGCGTCATACTCACCTCCTTCCCACTCAGCACTGTGCTGCACATCGCCTCGAACGCTTCCGCGTCGTCTTCCATCGTGAGGCACACCCAAGGTTGCCGGATGCCGTGTTCGGCGGTCGGCGAGCTGCCGGCCGGGCGGCCAAGTGCGACTGAGAACGCGGCCCAGTGTCGCGGGTGGCAAGTGTGTGACCATGCGCCCGTCTTCAGTGGGGCGTCGTGCAGAGGCTCTGAGGCGAGCACCGCCCGCAACTCTGCTTTTCTGGCACACCACGACAATGGCTGCGGCGCCGCCGATCCTCGAGCGGCAGCAATCGTATGACACGTCCCTAGGGGCCACCTTGTCCTCGCAAGGCGTGGCAACGGTCGAGCCTCCGGACGGTGGTTGCCGACTTCCTCGCATCGCCGCACGCATGGCCTTTCCGAGCGAGCCCCCGATGCTGGAGCACCCTCAAGACGCAGAGGTCGCGGAACTTATTTGTTCTGGCGGAATTGAGGTGCTGAGGCGCCCAGCCTCATCCGCCCGGCTGGGTTGGGAGCCGCTCAAGGTTCGCAGGCGCCCGCCCGCGTTCCAGGGGGCTGCGGCGCGAGAGTTCGATGCCGAGCTGCCAGACGGCGCAAAAATATGCCATAGCCCTATCGTCGCGCTTCGTGTGGCTCACATGGCTCAGCCGAGGTGGCGGCATGGTTGGATCCTTGAGGCCACGGTCGCTAGTGGCGGCGGTGACGCCGCGAGCAGCTCGAGAATGCACCCTCACCTTCCAACGTTATCGATGGGCTCGCTTCCTCACGTCGATGACTCCGCAGCCGACGCCGCCCATCGGGCCGCTGCTGCCGCTGCCGGGGCTCCCATCTCAGCACCTGGCGCGCCCGGCTTTTGCTGGGAAACCCTGCTCCGGGCGGGGTCCACGTCACTCACCCTGAGCGTGTCGGTGCAGGATGCGGAGCGATCCGTTCCGATCGTTCGTGCGAATTTTGTGCCGGACAGCGAGTCGCCGATGCAGTCGAGCGGGACCGACGGCCTCGGCATCGACGACGACCCGGACGGAGCCGCGGCCAGTGGCGGCGGCGATGACGGGACAGCGGAGAAGCCGGGGAGCTGGTGGCTCGCGCCCCCCGTGGTCCCGCTCCCCGGCAACATCAGCGGGCACACGCTGATCGAGCACCATCCGTGGTACGACTTTGTGCCGCTGCCCCGCGCCGGCGGTGACGAGGCCATCCCGTGCTTTGTCCACAGGGTAAGGCTGTCACTGGACAGGAGCCAGCCGGGCGGGGCGCCGCCAATCGAGGGGCCGATCCGCCTCGCTGTGATCGGCTTCGCGGAGTCAGCGTTTCACGACTGGCGCACCCGGGCCCACCTCCGGTCGGGCCAGTACTGGTCCGAGGAGATCGTCATCCCGCCCGGCGAGCATGGCGGCATGTGCATGCCGCGAAGGGCCGCTCCAGTCGTGCGAATCGTGCTCCTCAGCCCGTCGCCCGCCTCGCTATGCCTGTCCGACCTTGACGTCCGCGTCGCCACCCCGTGGGGCTCGACCGCCCACGACGACCTGGCGGCTTCGCTGGACCTGTATGGGCCGCGCCCGATGCTCGGCTCGCGGCTCGCGGATGCGCCGGAAGACGCCGGCGACGCCGGGCCGGCGCCGCTGGGCCCGTTCCGTTGGCTCACGTACAGCGGCTTTGCGGCGCTTGCCTGCCGCACTAGCGCCGGCCTTGAGACAGTGATGGGCGCGGTGATGCGCGATGCAGGCAGCGGGGCGCCCGAGCCTGCTGCTGCTACAGCCACAGCGGCAGCAGAAGCTAGCTTGCCGATCGAGGCGGAGCGCCGCATTTTCATGGGCATCATGGCACCAAACAGCAGCGCGTGGCTGGCCGCGCACGCTGCAAGCCTCCACGGCGGGTTCGTGCACGTCCCCATGATGGTGAACTCGACACAGGAGGTTGTGGATCACGTCGTGGGGGAGACGGGCATGGCCGTCGCGGTGGTGGCGCGCGGAGGGCCGTTGCGGCGAGCCGTGGCCGCCCAGCGCAGGCTCGGCCGCCCAGAGGTGGTCGTCGCGATCGACGTGACGCACTGGGGCGAGGCGGACGAGCGGCCATTCGACGCCACGGTGGACGGCGCGGTTCCCGACGACATCGCCACGGTGTCGTCGGGGGAGGCGGCGGGGCGGTGTGTCGTGGTGCGGATGAGCGAGGTGGTGCGGCTGGGGAGGACGCTGCTCGTGGGGAGAGGCTCAGAGTCCACCTGCGGCGGGCGGAGCTTCCGATTCCCCCTCCCCTCGGTGCGGATGCGGGAGGACCACGCCGCGCACGTCAGGACGCTGGACAAGGCGGCGGCGGCGAGGGTGTCGATGCTCCGCCGGCCAGGGGACATCGCCTGCCCAGGCTGGCCCAACAGTCGCTATGGCCTCTACGAAATCCGGCCGCGGGGCCGGGCGGCGGGCGGCGGCGCCCGCACGCTCTGCCGCGGGCGCGGCCCCGGAATGGCCGACCTCTCATCGGTGACGTACACCAGCGGCTCCACGGGACTGCCCAAGGGGGTGCAGCGCAGCTACGGCAGCGACCTCGACGGCATCCGAGAGTTCGCCGCCCAGCCCCCGGCCGTGCACTTCAGCGTGCAGCCGCTGGCGCACCTCTCCGAGGCGCATGTCATGCCGTCGGTCGTGTGCCGCGGCGGCATGGTCGGGTTCTCGTCAGGGCCAGGGTGCGATGTGTACTCGGACGTCAGGGAGCTGCGGCCGACGTTCCTCAACACGGTGCCCGCCTTTTTCAACCGGCTCTACGCGCTCTACACGGCCGCCGTGGCGGTGAAGACGGCCGGCTCGCCTGAGGCAGAGCACGCCGGGCTGGAGGCGGCCGTTCTGGCCGAATTCTCGGGGGTGCTCGGGGACCGCCTCCGCAGCATCGGGGTGGGCTCCGCGCCCGTGACGCCAAAGGTCCTGGCGTGGGTCCGGCGCTGCTTCAGCCGGTGCACCGTGGGGGAGGGGTACGGTTCCACGGAGTGCGGCACCATCAGCATCGACGACATGATGGTCCCGAACATCGAATGGCGGCTTGAGGACGTACCCGAGCTGGGCTACTCCGCCGACGGAGACCCGTCGCGCGGGGAGATCGTGGTCAAGACCAAGTTCAGCGGGGAGGGCTACTTCCGCGACGCAGAGGCGACGGAGCGTGCCGCGACGGCCGACGGGTTCTTCCGGACGGGGGACATCGGGGAGTGGCGGCCGGACGGCCGTGTCGTCATCATCGGCCGCCGCAAGTTCGTCACCAAGCTCGCCAACGGGGAGTTTGTGTCACCCGAGTGCATCGAGACGCGCCTCACCTCGAGCGGGCTCGTGGATCAGGCGTACGTGAGGGCCGACGGCACGCAGTACGGCGTCGTCGCCGTGGTCGTGCCGGCTGTGAGGGCGCTCGCCGAGGCGGCGCGGGGCGATGCCAGCGATGGTGCGAGGGCCTGGGGCGAGGTGGGCCACGACGAGAGCGACGACTTGCTCCTCTGCCGGTCTGCGGCGGCGGCTCGGGCGCTGCTGGCCGCCTTGCGCCAGACCACGGACGCCGCGGGTGCGCCCGCGTACGAGGCTCCGTCAGCGGTCTTCGTGGAGACGAGTCGCCGCTTCACGGCCGAGAACGGGCTCATGACCGGCTCCAACAAGCCCTCGAGGGCGGGCCTCGCGGCGGCATACGCGGCGGTGACGAGGGTGCTGTACGAGGGCGGGGAAGCGGTGACCGGCGGCGGGGCGGACGCGGTGGAGGCCGCTGCTCGGGGGCTGGAACTGGCGAGCGCGGGCGGAGGGGGAGGCGGTGCGGGCTTGCCGGGGCCCGATGGGGAGGAGGTGGCGCCGACGGCATCACCGGCGGAGCAGGTGCGAAGGACGGTGCGTCGCATGGTGTCAGAGACGCTCGGCGTGTCGTCGGGGAACCTTGTCGTCGCGCTGGGCTCCGACTCGCTGCGCATGGCGGGCCTGGCCTCGACGGTGGGGCGGGCCCTGGGCGTGGGACTGCAGGCCGCGGTCAACTCGACGAGCACTGTGGAGGAGCTGGTGCTGGTCGTGGCGCGGGAGGTGATGGCTGCGCGGGGAATCCGGGACGACGAGGGGGCGGCAGCGGGGGCCGGGGAGTCGCCGCTGCGGCGCCTCGACGCCGAGGACGACGCGGCGGCGCTGGGGGGCTGGGTGTCCGCCGCGCTCCGGGGCGTGCCTGCGTGGGAGGAGGAAGGCGGGGAGCTGACGGCGCTGGCGGCGGACGTGCCGTCCGTCGCAGGGCAGAGCGAGACGACGTCGTTCGACGCCGACACGGTGCTGCTGACCGGGGCTACCGGCTTCCTGGGCACGCACCTGCTCGTCCAGCTGCTCTGCCAGACGGACAAGAGTGTGGTGGCGCTGGCGCGGCCGCGGGCCGGCACGAGCGGGCAAGCGGGGCTCGGGAGGGCGGCAAGCGGCCGGCGGGGATCGGCGCGGGTACCATCGTGGAGCAGGGCGGACGGCCTTGTCGCGGCGATGTCCGGCGCTCCGTCCCGCACCGCCGGGCCTGGTGCCGGGGGCACCGCACCGGGGCGGTCGGCCGCGAGCGCCGAGGCGAGGGTGCTCGCCGCCCTCGCCGCAACCGGCTGCGAGCTCCCCGGAGGGTGGCAGCGGCGGCTTACCGTGCTGGCGGGCCACCTGGAGCGGCCGAGGCTCGGCCTTACGGCGCGGGAGTGGTCGTCCTTGCGCGACCACCCTTCGCTGTGCGTGCTGCACTGCGGGGCACGGGTCAACTGGGTGATGCGCTACTCCCAGCTGCGGGGGAGCAACGTGGCCGGGACCCTTGAGATGGTGCGGCTCTGCGCGGGGGGCAGAGCGCGGCACCCACTTCACTTCGTTTCGACCATCTCGACGGCGTCGGGCGACGCCGGCGCCGGGGAGGACTCGTTCCTCGGCCTCGATGACGTCATGGGCGGCCTCCGGCGCGGGTCCGGCGGGTATCTGGCCTCCAAGTGGCTCGCGGAGGCTGCCGTGGCGAGCGCTGGCGGCCGGGCGTCCGACGGCGGCGCTGGTGCCCGCGACGACCCGGCTTCGCACCGGCTCTTCGTCAGCGTGCACCGCCCGGGAATGATCACCGCGCACTCGGGGACGGGGCACTCGAACGAGCAGGACTTTGTCAACCGCCTCATCGCCGCGTGCGCGCAGCTCGGGGTGTGCCTGGGGCCCGGCCTGCCCCCGGGGGCGCGCGTGGATATGACACCTGTCGACTACGTGGCGTCCGCCATCGTCACCCTGGCCGCGGCGCACGGCGACCCGACGCTGGGCGCGTCCAGGGCGGGGGCGGCGAGCGGCAGCCGCTTTCACTACGTCAACGCCACCGGGTCGCCGCTCTACGCAGAGCTGGGCGGCTGGATCCGCGGCGCCGGGTACCAGTGCGAGCCGCAAGGGTACGGCGGTTTTCGTGACGTGCTGGTGGCGAGGAGAGGCGAGGGGCACCCCCTCGCGGCTCTGCTAGACCACTTCCCGCCGGGGGCCTTCCCTGCAGGCCTGAACATGCACGTGTGGGGCGACAGCCTCACGCGCAGGGCTCTGGACGAGGCCGGAGCCGCAGATGTGCGCCCGCCTGCCGTGGACGCCGCCGTCGTGGGCCGCACCCTGTCATCGCTCGCGGTTCGCGGCTTCGTTGCGGTGCCCGACGCGCCGGCAGCTGGGGCTGAGGCGAGCCGGTCGGCCTCTGCGCCCTCGGCAGCCCCGACGAGAGGCGGCGGGGACGGTGGGGGGGTACCCCTGCGGCGGTCGGCATCGGCCGTGGTCGCAGACGACGCGAATCGGATGGCCGCGTCGGCGCGGCCAGGTCCGGGACCGCTGGGCCGGCTGGGGAGCGGCCGCCAAGGCTTGCCGGGGCAGTAGCGTTTTCGATGCGCGCTGCTACACCCGCGAGCCCGGGCTGCGAGCGAATGGGCCCTGGGACGGCATGAACCGGCCATGGAGACGCTCGCCCAGCGATGAGCTGGCCTGGCGCTGTCCGAGGCGGCAGGCTGTGGCCCCTGCGGAGGTTGTGATCTGCGTGCGAGAACGGCCACCACTCGCCAGTTTCCGGCCGGATGCCAGCTTGATTGAGTGGGGCTACTACAGTGCATCACGCGGCCACCGAGCCCGGCGCGCGCACCGGTCGAAAATGAAGCGACGGGATCGCTGTCGGCGTCGACAAACATCCGAGACTCTCAATCATATTGCACCACCTTCGCCCCGCACTCTTCCAGCGCTCAGCAGCTGAACCGGGTGCCTGTCTGCCTCTTCGGCGAGCCGAACAATGGCAGGCGTCGATTGGACCGGGGTGCGGGACGAAACGCTGCCGACGGACCGGCCCGTCGTTGGCCGCCAGCGGCAGCGACAGCCCGCGCCGCCGGCCGTTGGCATGGGCGAGATGTCGCAGCCAGCATCACAGCCGACCTCACTCAGGGTATCGGCGGGGCTCTCGCCCGCGATCCGTCCCCTCAAGCTGAGCATGCGGCGCCAGAGCGACGACGCGAGGTCCGATCTCGGGTCGCCGTCCGGGGTCCGGGCGCGCCTCGCTCCGCGAACGTCGCCCTCGCCACAAGTCCCGCATGTAGGCAATGGGCCGGGTGCGGGGGCCGCAGCCGGGGGCGCAGGAAGGTGGGCCCGCGCCGCCGACGATCCCCCGCCATCGGCGGGCCGCGGCGAGCCCGGCAAGGGGCGAGTTCTCCTTGCGCCGAATGTGTATGGTGTGCCGGTGGACAGCCCGCCTGCCCGCACGTCAGCCGCCATCCCCGCAGCAGGACGAGCCGCCGAGCCGGCGCCCACGGCCGAGCCCTCAGGCCGCCGCTGGGCGCCGCTGTCCACCGCCACAAGCCGGCCGCGGCGGAAGGCACAGGGCATGGCGGACGCACCAGTGTCGGTGACGTACTCGGTGGGGCCCGACGAGCCGGGCAGCGAGGGGGGACTTGTCAACTCCCGCTCCCTCGGCCGCGAGTCGAGATCGAGCCCGGCCGCAGCCATTGGCCACGGAAGGCAAGGACGGCTATCGGTGCGCGGGGTCGACGCGGAGCTGCGGCAGCGTGAGCGGGAGGAGCGCGAGCGCCAGGCCCGGCGGCTGGAGGAGCAAACCCGCGCGGCCGACCGACGGGAGCTCACGCTCGACTCGCGGCAGCGCCTGGTGATGCGCGCGGAGGTCGACGCTGAGGCGCGGCTGGCCGAGGCCCGGGCGTTTCGCGACGACGCGGCGGCGGCGCTGCGGTCGGCCGAGGCGGCGAGCGACGAGGCCGCGGCGTCGGTCGAGGCAGTCCGTGCGGTCCGCGAGGGTGTTGTGCGGGCGGTTTCGGTCCTGTGCGCGCTCGGCCCGCTGGCGGACGTGCTGGCGGCGGGGGCGGGGGCGCTGCTGGGCGGCGGCGCCGCGGCCGAGGCCGCCGGCGTGGCGACGGGGGGCGCTGGTCGCGGGGACGACGGCGGGCGGGCGGGGCAGAGCGGCCGGAGCCTAGGGGCAGAGCTGGTTGTGAGCCCCAGGGGGCTTGCCACCCTTCGCGTTCCTACCGGCTTGGGCACGGAGGGCCATCGGGGCGGGGGGACGAAGCGGGTCTCGCCGCTGGCAGCGGCGGGGCGGCGGGGCGGGCCCGCTGCGGCGAGGGACGCTGCGGCGAGGGATGCGGCGGCGAGGGACGCTGCGGCGAGGGACGCGGCGGCGTCGCTCTATCCCATGGTCCGGTCGGTTGAGGCCGCGGGGGCGGCGAGCGACGACGACGACGACAACGGGCCGGAGCGGATCCGTCTCACGGACGGCGAGTGGCCGCGGGGCGGGGACGAGGGGGCCGCGGAGCCGGGCGTCGCTGGGCTGTGGGGTGACGCCCTCCGCGGGGCGGACGGGCGAGCGGCGCGGGCCGCCCTGCTGCGGCTCAGCCGGGCTCGGGAGATGGCCCGGCCAGTCCTACTCGCCATGCTGGGCGGGCCGGCCGGCGGGGACCGCGACGGAGCTGGCGGCGGGGCGGGGGTTGCTCTGGCCCGCTCGGGCGGCTCTGCATGGGCCCTGCCGGCCGATGACGTGGCGCCCGGGGTGCCGCCCGCGTCGGTGGCCTCGGCGTTTTCGGGCCTCCGAGCGTTCAGGGGCGTGCTCGCCGCCGCCATGGGCGCCGCGGAGGCCGAGGACAGCGGGGGCGAGGAGGGCGGCGTAGGGTCGGGGGTGCGCCGGCGGCGGCAGACCGGCGCGTTCCACCGGCAGCTCCGAGTGCTGAGCGACGCTCTGGACTCCGTGCCGCTGACGGCGGTCATGGGCCTGGCGGGGCCGGACGGTGCGGCGGAGGAGGGCGGCGGCGGCGGCGGCGCCGTCACCGGCTCTCCCGGTGCTGGCTCTCCTGGCGCACGCAGGGTGGCGCGGCGGAGCGGCCGGCGGGTGTCGCCGGCGGGTCGCAGGGGCGCCGGACGGCGCCCGGGCGGTGGTGCCGGGGCCTCGTCCGAGGCCGCCGCCATGAGAGTGGCCTCAGCCCTCGTCCTTGCCGTCGGGTCGGGCGCGGGGGCGCCGGCGCGGGACGCCCCCGTGCGCCGGGCGCGCCGGGGGAGGCGTGGCCCCAGCCCGCAGCCCGACCCGCCGGCCTCGGGAGCAGCCGTGGTGTCGGCGGGCGCCGGCGGCCTGCGGGCCCGCGCCGCCTGGCTGCGCCGCGCGGCGGCCCTCGACAGGGCGGAGGCGGAGGCGGAGGCGGAGTGGGGCGAGCTCCGCTCCGCCGTGGGGGCCCTGCGGGAGAGCAAGGCGAGGGCCGAGGCCGACGCGGCGCGCATCGTCGCTCGAGGCGAGGCCCGGGCCCGAGCCATCGAGCAGGAGGCGGCCGACAAGGCGGAGGCCGCGGAAGCCGAGCAGAGCCGGGCGATGGCCCAGGTAGAGCTCGCGGCAGAGCAGACGGAGGCCTCGCTTGCCCGTGCCAGGGGCATGGAGGAGGCGCTCACGGTGCGCGCGAGGAGGCTCGCGGAGGCCGAGGCGGCCATCGCTGCCAGCAGGGAGGCGGCGGAGGACGCAGCGGCCGCGGCGGAGCAGCGGCGCACGAGGGCACTCGGGGAGGCGGCGGAGGCGAAGCGGCTGGCCGAGGAGGAGCGAGAGCGAGTGGCGGAGTGGCGGTCCCTGCAGGAGGCAGAGCTGGCGAAGCTCCGGGCGGAGGCGGAGGCGGCCGCGGCAGAGGCGCGCGCCCGGGCCAGGGAGGCGACGGGTCGTGCCGAGACGGCCGCTGCCACGGCAGGCGCGGCGGAGGCTCGGGCAGAGGAGGCGGCGGCGGCGGCGGCGGAAGCCCTCGCCCGATCCGCCGCGAGGCAAGCCGCTGCGGAGCAGGCAGAGGCCGGGGTGACGGAGGCGCGGGGTCGGCTCCGCGAGGAGGAGGAGGCCGCGGCCGAGGCGGCGCGGCGGAGGCTCGACGCGGCCGCTGCCGCCGACGGCTCGGCGCAGGCGGAAGCTCGGGAGCAGGCGGGGCGGGCCGAGGCGGCGGCGCTGGCCGCGGCCGAGGCGCGGACGAGGGCGGAGGAAGCCGACGCGACGGTGCGGAGCACGGAGTCTGCGCTGAGGCAGGCAGAGGCCGAGCTCGAAGCCGCGGGTCTCGCCGCGGCGCGCACGGCGGTGCGTGAGGCCTCCTTGAGACAGGAGCTGGAGGCGACGGATAGCGCCTGCTCGCGCCTCTGGGCTGAGCTGGAGGCGTCGGAGGCCAGGGTGGCGGCCCTTGAGTCGGCGCTGGAGGCGGCCAGGCGGGCAGGCATCGCCTCGGACGCTGCGGTGGCCTCGGCGCGCGAGCATGCGGAAGAGGCCCTCCGGCGCGCGGCCTCCACCGTCGCGGCCGGTGACGCGTCGTGGCAGGACCGGCAGCGCCGGATCGAGGCCGAGGCCACGGATGCGGCGGCCAAGCAGCGCGCAGCCCTCGCCGAGGCGAAGGCATCGCTCGTTACCGCGCAGAGCGGTGCGGATGAAGCCAGGAAGGCCCTGACCGAGCTTGAAGCGCGGCATGCCGTCCAGGGGCTTGCACTCGAGGCGGCCAAGGCCCGTACGTCGGGTGTGGAGGCGGAGCTCGAGGCGGCCAAGGGTCGTACGTCGGGTGTGGAGGCGGAGCTCGAGGCGGCCAAGGG
>Ga0136560_1000536_pt1 | contig 19210 bp, 8 predicted proteins | sample AntRauMeHopE1497_FD_104925 | JGI IMG/M metagenome (GOLD analysis project Ga0136560, IMG submission 104925) | Saline lake microbial communities from Rauer Islands, Antarctica - Metagenome Hop E1 #497 | ecosystem: Environmental > Aquatic > Non-marine Saline and Alkaline > Saline | place... | reverse complement strand
GGGACACCCCGCTTCGGCTCCACAGCCAGCGGGGTGCCTCCGACGCGTATGCAACTCACGTTGCTGTGCCACACTATACCGCTGCTCATACCTGGCCCCGCACCACCCAGTGGCTATCGACAGTGGTCAAACCATTTTCTGAAAGTTACTTATCGTGATGAATGTGTCAGAGATGCGAAAGTTTGAGGAGCGGAGCGCGTGAAATGCGGGTCTGGCAAGTAGGGAGAGAGACGGAGAGATGGCAAAAATTGTGATAGCTGCCATTGTCACATCAAGCTGTCAACCATTTGCGTGGTGCGTGACTAACGACAAAGGTACCACTGGTGAGATGCGCGTATCCCTGGTTTGTTGTTTCGCTCCTGCAATGACCCGGGCCATGACCAGAGCACAAAGCTTTCCGCGTTCCTCCTTTTGTCATTGTTTTGTGATGCTTCTTTTCAGAATACAACAATCCCGGGCGTGTAGCTCAGGGGTAGAGCGCCCGCTTAGCATGCGGGAAGCCATGGGTTCGATTCCCATCTCGTCCACATTTTTTGCTTTTGCCCACGCCGAACTGCGGCTCCCGAGCACCTTGAGCCACGCGTTGCTGGCGAGCAGCGACTTGGCGTGGGGGACAACAACCGTCGGCCTTCGCTCAGGGCTTCATCTCCTCATGAGCAGTGCCCAGCTACGATCTGCTCCCCCCCGAATTGAAGAATGAATTCTTTAATGAGTGTCTCGCAGTAATTTACGATTACTTTGAGGCTACGCTCGGGGCATATAATGGGGCATATAATGGGGCATATAATGGGGCATATAATGGGGCATATAATGGGGCATATTAATGAGAATTTAACGACATCATCAAGGTATGCAAGGTGTACAAGATGTGTAAATTTTGTGGTGTTGTTTATAGAGTTTGTTATATCTTGCATACCTTGCACACCTTGTACACCATTTTTAACACATTTAATATATACTATGTAGATTACTGCGAGACACTGATTGAAGAATTCATTCTTCGAAACGGGGGGGCTGCTGTACCTCGACACCTTTGCATGCGTCTCTCAGGGCCAGCCTTCCGAGTAAGTCTTTGGTGACACGTCCTCGCGATGCTAGCAACACGTGATGACTGCATGGGATCCCCTCAAATCGCAACTTGGCAGGCTGCCACACGACTGCCACGCGCCACGCTGCGTGCGTTGCCCAAGATTGGCAGCAGCGGGCAACCAGAAACATCAGCACGGCTTCTCAGAGGTTTGCAGCAAAGGAGGTTCCATGTGGCACAGAGATGCGCTATTCGGGGCGGACAAGGTGCAGGCCAAGCCGTGCGGCAGTTTCCACGTCAAACGTGTGCCTCAGTGGGCTCTGGGCTCAGAATCCCACTGAAGCGAGGCCTCCTTGATTTTGTTGCACCGAGGACGGCCGGGCGATGACCAGAGGACAAAGCATTCCTCGAGCCTCCTTTTGTCATGGATCATGTACGCTTTGATTCCCCGGCCTCTCGTCCCGGGCGTGTAGCTCAGGGGTAGAGCGCCCGCTTAGCATGCGGGAAGCCATGGGTTCGATTCCCATCTCGTCCACATTTTTTGCTTTTGCCCATGCCGAACAGACTCGTGCCCGGAGGTTTGCCACGGAGCCTTGCGTGCCGGACAGCTCGCGCTTTCAAACCCTCGTCGCGATATGGTAGAAATCACATACACCGGTACGGTGGCGGCGGATAATGGCTCAGCTCGGCCGGGCCGACCTGTTGAGCCCAGCACTGACCCGGGCTGCTGCCTGCGCCTGAGAGCCAACTGCCTTTCAGCCCCGCGCGCTCGATTCGTGAGCACGACATACCTGCACTTATCTCCCTGGGTGCATTCACCGCGTTTCAGCCGGCTCAGCCCCCCTCGTGCGTCGGTCCCGTGGACGATAGGTGCCACGGTCGCAAGACGATCACTCTTGCCTGGTAGCGTCATTGAACTTGGGACGCGCATTGCACACTCGCCCCTCCGCCAAGCCATGGCGTGGTCCCCTCCGCATGCCGCTGCTTCGGCTTTGATTGGTGTCGGAATCGGCGCAGGCGCGGTGCTACTGGCCCAGGCATTCGCAAAGGTGAGCGCGTGGCGCGCGCGCAGCCACGGGGTCACACCTTCCGCACGTGCTGCAGCTCGGGCCCAGGCACCCCACCCGTGCTCAGAGCCCCGCCTCGATCGTTTATGACCTTAGGACCGCGCTTGTGCCGCGTGAACGCTGTCGCAGGGAGGCGACGCGGACACGTCGCGCCTGCCCCGCAAGACCGCGGCCGTGACGCCCCGCCCAGCATCCGGTGTCGCGCCCAGCGGCGGCTCTCTCTCCAGCCTGCCGCCCGCACCCGACACTGCGGCCACAGCCGCCCTTGCTCCCCATAAGCTTGACCTGGTCAAGGCTGTGTCCGCCGCGGCGGGACCCTCCAGCACTGTCGTGCTGGCCACGTCAGATGCCGCTGCCTCCATCGATGGAACATCCGCGGAGGAGCTCCTGGGCGTTCACCTTGCGCACGCAGCCCTGTCCCGGGCGATCGCCCGGCGCCTCCCTGCTGAGCTCCCGCCCTCCGGATTCGAGCTGCTGCGGACGTGGTGCCTCGCGGTCACCAAGTCTGACCTTGAAGCCGTCGTCGCGTCGGCTGGCCCAGCATCAGAGGAGGCGCTAACCACGCTGAGCGCAGCGCACGCCGGCCATCTTGAGCTGTCAGAGCAGGCTGTCGCAGACCTTGGCTCGCTGGCCTCACACCGCACTGCAGCAGCGGCGTCGGTCGCCCTTGGGGCCGCAGCGTCGCGTTGGGTTGTGGCTGAGGCCCGCGCCTTTGCCGTGGACGAAGACTTCTCCGGCCTTCACGCAGCCCTGAAGGCAGGCTCCAAGGTTCGCTTCGTCGTCACGACTGGCAGCCCCGCGACGCTTGCTGCGGCTGCCGACAGCGAGTCAGAGCTCTCAGCCGCGGCCAGCCTTCGCCTCATCAAGGACGTTGGTCTCTGGGGCATGGAGCACGGTGGCACGTACGTTGCCAGCTGCGCGCCGGCTTTCGACGGAGGACGTCAGCTTGCAGCGGCTCTTGAGGAGGCGGCAGCATTTGACGGCCCCGCACTTGTGCTTGTGTTCGACTCACGGGCCGCAGCTGCCGAGGTGGACGAACACGAAGCAGCGTCCGCCGCAGTTGGGTCGGGAGCCTGGCCCCTGTATCGGTGGAATCCGGAGTCCGACTCCGATCTCGACCTCTCCGTGGCGCCGCTTACGACCGAGGCCAGCGCATCGTCCAGCCTTGCCCCGGCAGGGCTGTCTCCGGCCCTCACCGTCGACTCCCCGTGCGTGCTCCGTGACCTCGAGGCATTTGTCGACAGGCACAACCAGCTGAGTCTCCTGTCGAGGGCAGTCCCGGACATCGCGCGGGACGCAGCGGGGGGTAGCACCGTGCAGGCCGGCTCGGAGGCGGCCAGGTCCGCGGCCGAGCGAAAGCTCCTCGGCTCGTTTAAGCGCCTTGCCTCCGCCGTCGGCGGAGCAGACGGCGCCGCAAAGGAGCGGCTGCTGGTTCTGTACGGCTCGGACGGCGGGAACGCCGCAGGTGTGGCCAAGCGTCTCGGTGACGAGGCCGCTCGCCGCGGGTTTGCGTCAGACATCATGGCTGCCGACGAGGCTGATCCCGTCCGCCTCGTCGAGGAGCGCCGGGTCCTCTTTGTGGTGTCCACCGCCGGCCAAGGAGAGCAGCCGCTCAACTCGAAGGAGTTTGTCTCTCGCCTGAGCTCTACCGACCAGCCGATGCTCGACGGCCTGCAGGTCGCCGTGGTCGGACTTGGTGACAGCCACTACTGGCCGCGGCCGGATCAGGCGCACTACTACAACAAGGCGTGCAAGGATGTCTTCGAGCGCTTCCGTGCCCTGGGAGCCACGCCCATGGCCGACGTCTGCCTCTGTGACGAGCAAGATGACGATGGGTACGAGGACGCCCTGCGCGAGTGGACGCCGCACTTCTGGGACGCGCTTGGCGTGGCTGACGATACCGACGGTGCCTCGGCCGGCGAGGAGGAGGCGGCCGCCCCAGCGCACCGCTCCGACGAGGAAATCAAGCGCGCAAGCAACTTCCTCCGAGGCACCCTGGCTACGTCCCTGGTTGACCCCACCACGGGCGCCATCCCCTTTGAGGACACCAAGCTGACAAAGTTCAGCGGAATCTACATGCAGGACGACCGTGACCTGCGCACCGCCCGGCGTAAGGCAGGGCTCGAGCCGGCGTTCTCCTTCATGATCCGGGCCAGGATGCCGGGTGGCGTCGTCTCCGCGGACCAGTGGCTGGCGTTCGACCGGCTCAGCGACTCGCACGGAAACGGCACCTTCAAGCTGACGACCCGCCAGGCCTTCCAGCTGCACGGAGTCATCAAGTCCAAGCTCAAGGCCACCATCAAGGCGATCAACGCGCGGCTCATGGACACCATCGCCGCATGTGGGGATGTCAACCGCAACGTTATGGTGTCAGCTCTGCCCCAGCTGTCGGCCGTTCACCGCGAGGTCGTCGAGGTCGCCGACTCGGTGTCTGCCCACCTCAAGCCCCACGCTGGCAGCCGCGCGTATCACGAAATCTTCCTTGACCGAAAGCTCGTGGCAGGCGGTGCCATGAGCGCATGTCCCGAGTCGGAGCCCATCTACGGCCCGACCTACCTGCCCCGCAAGTTCAAGATCTCCTTCGCCGTGCCCCCCGTCAACGACGTCGACGTCTACGCCCACTGCCTCAACTTTGTTGCCGTCGTCGACCACGGGGATGCAGACACCGGCGCGGTTGTGGAGAGCAAGGAGGACGAGCTCCCGGCGGCTTCGGCGGCCACGTCTTGCGCCGCCGAGCCGGCCGCGGACATTGAAGACGGCACCTCAGGAGCGGCAAGCGGGAGCGGGGGAGCACCACGGCCCCGGGTGCTCCATGCCAAGCCCTCCGAGGCGCGCCGCCGCTCGGGCGGCCGGCTGCTCGGCTTCAACATCATCGTGGGCGGCGGCATGGGCATGACCCACGGGAACACCAAGACGTTCCCACGGCTCGGGGAGCTGCTTGGCTTCTGCACCTCTGACCAGGTGAATGTCGTTGCCGAGCACTGTGCGACCGTGCAGCGCGACTTCGGGGACCGCGTGAACCGCAAGCACGCGCGGATGAAGTACACCATCGACGACCGAGGCATCGCGTGGTACCGCCACGAGGTGGAGGCCCGGCTCGGCTGGCGGCTCCAGGAAGCGCGGCCCTTTGAGTTCACCACTCGCGGCGACGCCTATGGGTGGGCTGCCGGTGAGGATGACAAGCTGCACCTGACGCTCTTCATCCAGAACGGCCGGGTGCGCGACGACCCCGGGTGCATGGCCAAGACCGCCCTTCGCCATGTGGCCCGTCTTCACCCGTCCATCCGGTTCGTGCTCACCGCCAACCAGAACGTCGTCGTTTCCAACATCCTGCCGTCAATGCGTAAGGAGGTGGACGCGATTCTGGCGGAACACGGCGTGGTGTCGTCGTCGCTCTCTGGCCTCCGGCTAAACTCCATCGCGTGCGTGGCCCTGCCTAGTGAGCTCCCAACCGATGAAGCCTATTGCGCTCATCCCGCTTGCGTTCCCTGCCCTTTCCCTGACTGAGCTGGTCGGTATCACTGTTGAGCAGCAGTCGCATCACCAAGCCCCTCCCTCTCCTCTGCCCCCCTTCGCACCCGCAGCTTGTGCCCTTGCCATGGCCGAGTCCGAGCGCTACCTCCCGGCACTCATCACCAAGATCGAGGACGTCATCGACGAGTGCGGCCTGCGCAGCGAGGAGATCGTGATCCGCTCGTCAGGCTGCCCGAACGGGTGCTCCCGGCCATTCGTGGCCGAGATTGCTCTGGTTGGCAAGAGCCCGGGACGCTACAACCTCTACCTCGGCGGAGGCTTCTACGGCCAGCGCCTCAACAAGCTCTACCGCGATGGCATCGACGAGGAGGAGATCCTTGCAGCCCTCGGTCCGATGATCCGCGAGTTCGGCCGTGACCGCCTTGAAGGCGAGCACTTCGGCGACTTCGTCATTCGCGCCGGGCACATCAAGCCCACCGTGTCTGGCCGCACGTTCCACGAGGACTTGCCGGTCTGGTAGCTCTACCTGGTCTGATGCTCGCGCGGCTCGAGCACCAACGTTGCTTTGTACCCCCTGTTGCTTCAAACGCTCGCCGAGTGCACGCTCACACAGCTGCACCTCACCGCACGACCAGCCCTGCGAAATGCGCCCTCGTGGAGTCGAACTTGGGGCCAGCCCAGTACACCGCTTCGCACGAAAGGCACTGGAAGTATGTAGACACCGAAGAAAGGACCTTTGGGTGAATGCCCAGGCCGCCTAGCTCCAGCACTCGTGGACGCGAGAGCACCTTGTACCCGCGGCCATTACACTTGGAGCAGCGGGACATCAGGTCGTCAACGGAGCAGGTCAAGCCGCAGTGCGCCGTGAGCTCCTCAAACTGGCTTCCCGTGTCGTTCTGCAGTAGAAGGACGGTCCACCTGACCCCCTTGCGCCCGGCGACTTTGTAGTCGCGCGTCACGAACATGCGTCGCTCTGCAACCGACCTTGCCAATGCGGCCCCGATGCCCTCACCCTTTCGTCGCTGCTCGGTGTCGATGCCGACCACCCGGAGCCAGCGAGTGAGCCGTCCGAGGCTGCTGTCAATCAGGAAACGGGGACGGGGAAACAGGCACCTCAGCCATCCGGAATCAGGGCCAAACGCATCAGGGTCAAAAGCCGTGTCACGGTCGGCCGGGCCGTCCGCTCCGCCAGCGGCGCGCGCCGAGGCATCGGGGGCGGACCCTGCCTTGGTGATGGGAGCGACCTCTGCCTCCGTCGCCAAGGCAAGCTCCTCGGCCGTGAGCATGGTCATGTGGTGCTCGGTGCCGCCGCCGGCAAACACGACACGGCCTGCATCAGCAGGAAGAATAGCCGCAAGCTGCGGAGGCAGCACATCTCGTGCGACACCAGCCCGCTTGACGCTTTCGTCCATCACCACGACGAAACGACGGTCAGCGCCTTCGCCCGCGAGGGACCCGTCATCGCCGCAGTCCCCAGGGCCGCATCGCCCACCCAGAGGAGGAAACGCGCCGGGCGCGAAGCCAAATGTTGGGACGCACTCCTCGGGCTTTGCCATGCGCGCCCGTCGGCTACCAAACTCGAGGCCACGATCCTTGCGGGCCCTGGTGACGGCCGCCCCAACGAGCTTATAGTCCATTCGACGGCCCCCGGCCACGAGGGCAAGCGCCGGGAACCCTCCCACCATGAGCCCCAAGGACTTAATTACCGCGCCGTGAGGCACGCCCAGGCGCTGGGCGGCGAGCTCCGCCGTCGGTGAGCCCGGCGCGTCAAGAAGTCTCGAGGCCGGAATACCACGGCACGCCATCGCGGCCAGCACGTGCTCGTGGTTGCGCTGCCCGACGGCCAGCGGGACGGCAGCAGCCACGGGTGCTGATGATGCCGTCGCTGCGCGCGCAGCGGCGGTGACGACCGGGGCGGGGTCGAACATTCCTCGGAGCCACAGCCGCGACAGCGGCGGCTGAGGATCCGGCCCTGAGGCCGCGCCCGGTGGGATACTGCATGCTGCTTCGCAGTCGCCGCGGAACGAGCCGGGAGACTCGGCAAGCTGCACGGCGAAAGCAAACGAGGGAGCCGCTGAGGCAACGTCATGAGGAGTGAGGGTCAGCTCGCCCACAACTGGTGGCAGGAAGGGGAAAGGTTCACTGTCCGGGCCCTTGACGCCTCCGGTGGTGTCCGTCAGCCACCACAAAGACACGTCACAGGCGGTAGCACAGAACTCCAGCGCACCCTTTGCAAGGCATGCGGTTGCCAGGGCATCCGTGGCAGCGTACGCCACCTGGTCGTGGGACAGCGGGCGGCGCTGCCAGTCCGAGGTCTGCTGTGCCTTGGCAAGAGGAAGGCCGAGCACCTCCCTTGCTGCGCCGCTCAGGCCGGATGCCTCGGCTGCTGCGCAAAGCTCGGCAGGAGCCGCCGCCCCTGCAGCCTCAGCCATGGCAGGGATGGCGGTCTGCAGCTCTAGCAGGGGAATTGACACTCTCAGTGCGCCAGCAAGCCACAAGTGGCTGGCTGCCACCTTGGACAGGTCTCCACTGACTCCCCACCCTGCCTTGATGACTCGACGATGGCGCATAAGGTCGCGGAGAGCGTCGCAGAACTCGGCGGCTTGAGCCGTGCGGCCGCTGTCCGCGGCCTCAGCTCCGAGCGCGAGGAGGTCAAGGACCCACGCGCCAGATGTGGTCGCGAGCTGAAGGGTGGAGGCTGGCCATGACAGGCGTCGGGGGTGCCATGGATGCAGCTCGGCCCGCGCGCCTCCCTCCCCTCCGGACATGAGCACAGGGGGCAGCATCGTGTCGTACTTGCCCGACGGCCGCCATTCCACGTCCATCGCCACGATCAAGGGTGCCGCGCTTCCGTCGGCAGTGGCGCACAAGGCGCGGCACGCACCTGTTGCTGCTGACAGTGTGGAGAGCTCAGCGACACGAACCGTATCATGCGCACCTGCCGCTCCGACCTCCGTGGTGTCACCGCTGGATCGAACGATGACGAGGGCTGGCTGCCAAACTGCGCCCCGGCCAGACGACGCCGCCTCGGCTGCAGCTGCAGTGCCCCGGGGATGGCGCCCGAGCGAAGCGCGAAGGCCTTCTTCCGTTAAGGCAGGGTCTGCAAGCATGGCAGGCTGCCCCGCACCCGTGTCGCCGGCCAGCGGCCGCGCAACGTCCAGGCATCGCGAGATTGCAAACGCCACGCGCCAGTTGCCTCTCCGCACTGCCTCGTGGGCGACCAGCCGCTGAAGGGAGAGGACAGTGCCGGCCTGAGCCAAACACATCGCCCAGTCCGGATCGCCCGGCAGCCAGCTGGCCAGACCCTCGGGCTGAGCAGCCGAGCCCGCGGCCAGCGCCTCGAGCAGCGACTTGCGGGCGATTGCGCGCCGCTCTCTCGTCTTCTCAGTCTTCGTTCCGACAGTGCCCGACGGCGGGCCGCGGATGACTTGGGCAGTGGTGGCCAGCGCCACGTGCGGCTCTGAATCCTCGGCAACGCCAATGACTGGGTCCTCCACGCCGGAGCCAAGTCCCCCCAGTGCCCCCTCGCGCTCAGCCATCCGCAGCAGTGTGTCAGAGGTGGACGGCTGTGGGTCATCAGCCGCCTCGCGGCGCGGCCGCCGGTCGCTCTGATGGCCGGGAGCGGCCCCAGGCGCCATGATGGCGCCCACGTCACCGGCCGCGACAGACACCACGCCTTCGGGCTGCCCAGGTTTCGCGTCCATGCCCAGCGCCGCAAACGCCTCCACGAGCGCGTGCCACTCGCCCGCGACGCTGTCCCCCCCGCTGGGGGCATGGGCGTCGAAGGGGACCGGGACCTCAGGGTCCACCCACGGGAGTGGTGAGCTGTCCAGCGGCCTGCCGGTGGGCTTCCCCGTCGCCCCTTCGGCCCGCGACGTCATGGCTGCGCGCGCGGCAGCAGCCGCCGACACCCGGCTGCCCATTGAGGCGAGCTCGGGCCGCCAGACTGGCGTCCGGGTCGACCCGTCGTACCGCCGAGTCCCGTCATCCAAGCTCGGGTCGTCAGCGAACTCGTCGCGGGGATCGTCAACGAGCGTCGCGGTGCCAGCCCCGCTGGCCGCAATGGACGTCGGCGCAGAAGCAGCCGCTGACGTCCGGAGCACGGCCGTCATCGCCGACATCCCGGCCCGGCCGCGCCCAGCGACTCTCGACGGACGCTCTCCGCCGCTGGCAAGCCCCGAGCCAACACTGCCACCGGTCGCAGCGCCCGAGGACGCCCTCCACATCGACGCTGCCGTGGCAGCGAGGAGCGAAGCGGCCCCCTGTAGGAGCTCCACGCGCCCCTTGACTTCCAGCGCCGTCTGCCCGCGCAGCGACACCAGGGTGCCGCTGGCGCTTGCCACCATGCCACCGGGCGACCCAGAGCCGCTAGATTCGGTCGCGTCGCCAGCCTCGCCGCCCGATTCGCCGCCCGCCTCTGCGCCGGCAGACTCGTCCGCGGCAGCCAGCGCCAGCCTGCCGCCCTCGGCCGCACGGGCCATGGCCGACGCCGCGCGCCCAACAACGACGGCGGCGGCCGCCGGGGCGTCGGACCAGAGCGCCATGGCTGCCCGGGGCAGCAGCCGGTATCGGTCCACGGAGCCAAGCGTCGCGATGAACGCCTCGGCCTCCGCCCGGGCGACGCGAGGCCGGAACAGTCCACGTTCGCCGGCAGGGTCCGCGGCGTCGGCCGCGGCCGGCAGAGCTTCGCTGTCCGCGATGACGACCCGCATCGCGGCCACGAGGTCGGCCGCGTCGGTCGGCTCTGCCACCGCGAAAGCATGGGCCAGGAAGCCAGCCGACACGGACCGGCAGACGGACGAGACCGCCTCGGCCGTGCCCGCGCTGTCCGCGCCCGCGCTCGGGTCGGGCCCCGCCGCCGCCCACTCCGTCGCGCCCGTCAGCCGCCAAACCCAAGCAAGGATGGTCGGCGGCGGCGAAAGGTCCGCCGGCCGAGCCGGTACTGCCCCCTTGGTGCCGGCGGCCCACAGGCGCTGCTGCCGGTCCAGCAGCTCCGAGGTCGCCTCCATGAGCGAGCCGGCCGCGCGTCCCCAAGGCCGCTGCACAATCGGGCGGATCAGGGTCGGGGTCTGCGCCGCTGCGATTTCGACCGCGAGCAGCACCGCCCGCACTATCCGCCGGGCTCCGATGTCATCAGGAAGCGGGTCCGGCCCGCGGCGCTGCCGTTCGGCCCAGTCTTCCTCGCAGTCAACGACCGCGGCTCGGAACGCTTGGGCGCTGCTGCCGTCTCGACCGAGCGTCACGATGGCCGATGCGGCCACCTCAAGCGCGCGCGTACAGCAGCCTGCCGTCCGCTCGGTGGCAGTGGTCGCCGGGCCGGCCGCCATGACAGGCGCGAGCCGAATCGTGGTGGCCAAGACCGAGCTGACTGCAGACATTGCCGAGGTCTCCGTCTTTCGGGAATGCCGGCTGAGGGCGGCGCCAACTAGCCCCACCGTGTGCATGAGATGGGACGGCGGCCCGGTGCCGGCTTCTCCCGCGGCGCTTCCGGCTGAACCATCGGAGATGAACGCGATGATGCTTCGCAGCCCTTCGGCCTCGGCGGCGTTGCACCCCACAACGGCTGCAGCAACATCCGACATGCTTGCCTGTCCCGCCTTGCTGGGCGTACAGGATGGAGTGCCGCGCGGTGGATGCCGAGTGAGCGCTGATGCAGAGGGAGCGATTACTTTCTCGCCTCAGCAAAGTCTGATACAAGGGTCATGCAGAAGGGCCCGCCTCCACCACGACCGCACGCTCAATTGCCACGCGCTGCTTGGGCCGATCCGACGCGTCGGTCTGGACGCGGCCGAGCCGCTCCACAACGTCCATTCCTGACTCAACGCGCCCGAAGATGGTGTGCTTGCCTGCGACGCACCATGATCGGGGGAAATGGCGCGTGATCTGGCGCGCAGGGGCGCTCCCTGGAGTGCATGAGTGCCGCACTCACCGTCCAGCCAGTCGGTGGGAGCCAGAGTGATGAAGAACTGGGACTTGTTCGAGCCCGGTCCTGAGTTTGCCTGCGGTGGTCGGCAGCGTGACTCATCCGTGGCATTGCTGGGGAGCCGTGGGGCAGGCCGTTGGCCGCTGGCACCGCTGCGCTAGCCCCGGGCCTTACCATGCTCAAAATACCGGCGCCGCGGTGCTTCAGGTCTTGGTGGAACTCATCCTCGAACGGACCGCCAAAAAGTGACTCGCCACCCGCACCCGTGCCGGTGGGATCCCCGCCCTGGATCATGAAGCCCGGGATGATGCGGTGAAAGGCAGTGGCGTCGTAGAACCCTCGCTGGGCAAGGCCTACGAAGTTCCGGCAAGTCTTGGGCGCATGGTCGCAGTAAAGCTCCACAACAATGGCACCCTGTGGTGCAGGGACGGTGGGGGGAACCCGGTGCTGGAGAATGCGACGAACAAGGCGAATTTGCACGCCGACCGTCTCGCGGACACAATTCTTGAGCAACGGCAGCCCTTACCAGCGTGGTCTCGAGGCGAACTTTTGGCGTCACGGCGACCTCGGTGGCCATATGCACCAGGGTGTGAAGCGTGCTGGCCGCCAACTCCTCGCAGAGCATTCTTGGACCGAGGTCCCGCCACCCACCCACAGTGGTCGCCCGGCCGGAGGAACCAGCCCGCCGGCCGATGCAGTCAGAGCCTGTCCACTACACGGGCAGCCCGCAATGGCCTTCACTGGCAGCAGCAGCGTCCGCCCTCGCGTCTGTTGATGGTGAGCCGTTCCCGGCATGCCCATCCCCGCCGCGGGATCCAATATCGCGCCGTGCCCACAGGTCCTTCCCCCACGGTGCGTCTGTTTGTTCCCCCCAGCTGTGATGGCGGAAATAAGGCGACTGCGAGTCGGGCTGTCCAATACGGCAGACGAGAGTCAGACAGAGATGCTTGTGCAGCCGCCAGCGGCGGCTTCGCCTGGCTTGGTGGACGATACCGGTGCCTCTGAGCCCGGCGACATCGCATCACGGCTGGCTGCCAAGCAGGCTGACCGCGACGCAAGAGTTGAGGCAATGCGGGAGGCCAGGCGAGACAAGGAGACCGCCACGCTCGGCAGGGGCCCAAGCATCAGCGCGGTGTCTCGGAGGCTTGCGGAGCGGCGGCAGCTGAGCACCGGGGGCGGGGGCAAGAACATCGCGGACCGGGAGCGCGACGCCATCGCGAGACGAGAGGAGCGGCGGTCAAAGCTGCGGGCGCAGCTCAAGGCCAAGGAGGAGGCGGCGGTCACGGCGAAGCCTGTTATCAACAAGACGTCAGCCCGCATCGTCCGGTCGAAGGGCCACCTCGCCGCGAACCCCGCCGATCGCTCCGCGGCGTGGGAGAGGCAGCGCCAGAGGAAGCTGGAGGCGAAGCGGCGGGAGGTGCGGGCCAAGGAGGACGGCGCCATGACCGGGAGGCCCCGGATCGACAGGCGGTCCGCGCGCCTGGCGTCGCAAGCGCGGGCAAGGCAGGCGGAGAGCGTGGCGCGGGTGGCCCGCGGCCGCGCCGACACCGCGGAGGGCGGCGGCCCGCCCCGGTCCGGGTCTCGGCCGCGGCAGCCGGCGGGGGGCGCGTCGCTCGGGAGCCGGCTTCACGGCATGGCGGCGGTGTACGGCAGCAAGCGGGCCACCGCTACCAGCCGGGAGGCCACAAAGCACTCGTTTCAGCCCACGCTGGTGTCCTCGGCCTCAACCAGGGCCGCAGCCAAGCGGCAGCCGGGGGGAGCTCCGCCCCCGGCGGCCGGAGCCCGCATGCTGGGCCCCACGACGCCCGGGAGGGCGGCGGCCGAGGCCCGCACGCTGGGCCCCACGACGCCCGGGAGGGCGGCGGCCGGTGCTGCAATGGCCGCCCCGCCGCCCCCGCCTCCGTCTCCGCCGCCGTTCCGCCAGGAGCCGACCAGGCGGGGCACGGCCCCCCAATCGGGACCAGGGACCCTGCGGGAGGCCATGGAGCGGGCGCAGGCGCCGTCCCTGCGCGGCGCGACGAGGCGGGAGCGCGCGCAGCTCGACGCCTCTTTCGGCCGCCTGAGCCGCGCGGGCGATGACCACGACGGCATGCCGGTGGAGGTTTTACCCTCCAGCGGACGGTCAGGCATTCCCAGCCTGCGCCCGGGGGGCGCGCTCCCGGCTCCCGCGCCCGCAGCTGCCCCGTGGGGACTCCGGGGCGACCGATCCCCGGAGGAGCCGGCGCCGCCTCCCGCCGCGCTGCGGTACGACCCGCTGAGCAGTCCTGCGGGTCCGCCCGCGCAGCGCCAGCCCCCGGCGCGGCGGTCCGTCTACGCGTTGAGGTCGCCGCCGCACCGCGCCTCCGCGCCGTACGTGGGGGGTGTGGCAGGGCTGAGCATCGCGGGGCCGTCCGCCGGCTCGCCCGCCTCGGACGATTGGATGCTCTTGGCGGGGAAGTCGTTCATGAGAGAGCTGGAGGAGCGTCGGCTCGCGCGCGGCTGAGTGAGCGGCCTGCTGGATCGGTGTCGGGCGTTGCCGTGGGTGGCGGTGTGGGCGTGCCAGCGCGATGTGACCGTTCCGGCTCAAGCAGTCCACGCAAGACCGCACTCACGCGCGCGGCGCGTCGGGTGCCGGGCCGTCAAGCATCGTCTGCAGCTCGTCGAGCGCTGCGTCGAGCTCGGCCGTCGCGGCGGGGGCGGCATCAGCCTGCGCCTCGACCTCGGCTGCCATGTGGCTGTGCCCGGGCTCGGTGGACTGCGGACGCGCAGCGGTCAGGACGGCGGAGCGGGTCGAGGGCGTGCCGACGGATGAGCGGGGGGAATTTAGGTTAGGGCGGCAGGGCTGGCAGGCTGCGCGGGCGGTCTCACCGGGTCGGGCTGCAGGCTCGTGAAGCGGATGCTGGGGGGCAGCTTCTTCTGGAAGGGCATCAGCCCGAGGGCGCGGGAGCGGTTGATGGTGCGGGAGACGTGGCGCTGGTGGGTGCGGCAGACGCCGGTGAAGCGCCTGGGCAGGATGCGGCCGTCGGGGGAGACGAGCTTGGAGAGGAGGAGGGTGTTATCCTCGCGAAGGAGGGCCTTCCCCTGGGGCGCCCCGTGGCCGTCCCCGTGGGCGCAGAAGATGCAGTAGCCGAGGTGCAGGCCGCCCCGGCTCAGGTCGCGCTTGGCCCAGCCGCCCGTGGCCTCGCGGTCCAGGAAGCGGCGGCGGAGCGGGTCGTTCTCGCCGAGGATGCGGTCCAGGGTGAAGAGGCCCTCCTCCTTGACGGGGGTCACGCCGTCCTCGGCGCTGCGCTCGGCGCCGGGGTCGTAGTAGTCGCTATCCTGCGGGTGGGGGAGGGGGTTCGAAGAACGCGCGGGGGACGCACAGGGTCGCTGGGGCGCGCCGCACGGCGGCGGAGCGCGGGGGGCGTCGGCGGAGCGCGGCCGCTCTCACCCGTGCGAGGTCGTCGTCGGACTCGACGTCGCGGGATCCGTACACCGCCTCGACGAAGCGTGCGACGCGCTTGTGGTAGTGCGTGAGGCCCTCGGCCTCGCCGGCGAGGAGCGCCCTGGCCTCCTCCGCCGACGTCTCCTTGCCGAGGGGCACCAGCCGCTTGGCGATGACCTCCGCGGTGACGTCGTCACCGGCAGCGACGGCCTCCTGGAGCTTCCGGCGGAGCTCCCTGTCGTCCCTGGCGAAGCGCTGGGATGCGGGCATGGACCCGTCGGCGGCCGCGGCCGCGTCCGCCCCGTCGAGTTCCTCGGCCTCCTGGTCCTCGAACGACTCCCCGGACTCGTGCAGGCGGATCCAGCGCCCGGCGCTGTGCACCTTGCGCAGCTTCTCGTCCACTGCGCGGTGCATGTCCCCAGAGGTGAACTGCGGGTACCGGTGGTGGCGGTCCTTGGCCGAAGTCGACGTCAGGAAGTTCGTGCTGTCATACGCCGTGGCAATGACGTCCCCGCCGCCCACGTCGTCGCCCGAGCCGTCGGCGAGGGCGGCCCAGACCTCCTCGCCGGCTCCGCTCTCGATCGACACGGGCTCAAAAGGGATGCTGCTGCCAGGGTAGCTCATCTCCCCGAGGCTCTTGAGGCCGAGGGTTCCCACGCGGCGGCCTTCGCGGCGCGCGCCCGATGCTTCCCGGGCCGGAGCGGCGGCGGTGGCTCCGAACCCCATCCCGGAGAACTGGTCCTGGTCCCTGCCGCTCTGGCCGGGCGAGGCCGGCTTTTCCCCGGTGGCCACGCCGTCCCACGAGTTTACAAGCCACTCGGACACGTCGGAGCCGTCATCCTTGCCAGGCGCTGCGGCACGGGCCGCGGTCGTGGAAACGGCACGTCGGCCGGCCGCCTGCTTTGCCGCTGCGCAGGCCCGGCCGGAGGACTGGGGGCGGGGCGCGACTTCTGCGGCGCCAAAGGCGGCACGGTGCACCGAGCGGGCGGCAGAGGCCGCCTTGTGTGCAGCTGCGGGCGCAGACACTGCGCACGAAGACGCTTGCACGGCTGACAGCCGCTCCAGCGCCGGGGCGCCGGCTGTACGCCTGCCGGCTGCGTTAATGGACGATGGCGCCACCCGAGAGAGAGCGCTGCGCATGGCTGCGAGCTCTGTGTGAAGCGGGCGGCGCCACAAACACGTGAGCAGGCCACCACCGCGTTGCTCTGCCGGAATATATTTGATCTTGTGCGTATATCTTGGATCGGTCAGGAAAGCTGTGGGTGCCAAGGGATCGCATCGTTTGGGACCCCGAGGCTTCGGGAATCGATTCATCGGGCGGAGAGCACTTGCTATCAATCGCGCCGGCGCCCGCCGCGCTGCTTTCGGAGCCGTTTCTCGGCCGCGAGCAGCTGCGCCTTGTCCGACTCCGACGGCAGGAGGAGGCCCCGCAGGCCGTACACGACGACGCCGACCATGGCGATCCCGTTCATCGCCGGCACGGCCCAGCCCATGCTCACGTTGAAGCGCGAGAGGGTGAAGAAGCCGGCGAGCAGAGCCACGAGGAAGAGGATGGGCATCCAAGGGAAGGGCTCGTCGCTGCCCAGCGCCTGCGCGATGTCGGGGGGCGCGTCGCCGTCGTCGTCCGTGTCCGGGTCGGTCTCCGAGTCGGTCGCGCTGGCGGCTCCCGCCTCCTCCGCCGCCCCCGCGGTCTCGTCCGCGGCCTCAGGCACCGGCTCGAGCCCCTGCGCCGCGCGCTTTCCGGTGATGGGGTCCCGGCCGGCGGTGGACCCCGTCCTGCGCCGGATGTACTCGGAGTCGCGGTCGGCGCACCGTCGCATCACTTCGGCCCGGAGGTGGGGGCTTCGGTCCCCGAGGCCGGCGGCGGGGTCGCCCACCGCCGCGCGGCCCGGCGCGGCAGCGCCCTCGACGATGCACGAGAGGGCGCGCTCCCGGAGGACGGCCGCGCCCAGCGCGTCGCCCAGCTCCAGCGCCCGCAGGGCGGAGTTGGGGCCGACCGGCACGGCAGCGGCCGCCGCGGCGCGTAGCCTGTCGCAGCCGTACCGGTCCGCCGTGAGGAGGTCGAGGCTCGGGTCCGCGGCGCTCTCGGGCGGGGCCATGAAGCCGGTGTAGCAGTGCACGAGAAGCCGCCACACGGCGCGCGGTGTGTCCGGCACTTCGATCTCCACCACCTCGCCGGGGAGCACCCCGGAGACGTCCGCGCCGCTGGCAGAGCCGGCAGACGCGGCGGACGCGGCCCCGGCGGACGCGGCGGCGGGGCCGTCGTCTGCCAGGAGGAGGCCGCGGAAGTACGGAGACCTCGCGCACAGGATCGCGCGGTGGCCCGGGAAGCGCCGGCCGCCGGCCACGAGGACGACGTCGTGCCACCGCGTGTCCAGGAGCCCGAGGCACAGGTCAGCCCCGAGCGTATCGGTGGCGGCGAGGCGCGCCAGCCTGCCCGCCTCCACCCCGTCGTCGTCCCCCGCGTCGTCGTCGGCGTCGTCCGCGAAGTCCTCCGCCGCCCCGGCCGCGCCGACGGCAGCGGCGCCGGACACGGCGCTCTTCAGCACCAGCCTGCACAGGGCCTCGAGCCGGGTGAGGCCGAACTCCGAGGCGGCGTCGCGAAGCTCGCGGAGACGCGGGTCCACGGGCGACAGCGGCGAGCGCGGGATGTCCGTGTAGCAGCACTCGACCAGGATGGCAGCCACCACGGCGCTCAGCGAGGGCACGGGGATCTGGAGCACCACTCCCGCGGGCGGACGCTGGCTGGGGGGGTCCGGCAGGTCACCCCCGGGCTGCCCGGCGGGGCGCGAGAGGCCGAGCGAGCGCTCGCGCACCGCTGCCGAGGCGATCAGGGCGCGGAACCGGGGGCTCCGGAGAGACAGCACGGCGGCGTGGGCGCGGATCGGGACGCCGGAGGACGACGAGCCGACTGAGGACCCGTCCGCGGAGGGGCCGGCGCCCCCGGCCCACACGACGACGTCGTGGCCCCCGACAGGGCCGGGGGCGGTCGTGTGGGGCAGCCATGCCGCGCAGGATCCCGGCGCGCCGACGCCCGCCGCCGCCGCGTCGTCCTCCACCCCCGGGTGAGACGGCAGGGCCGCGGAGGTCCGCACGGGGCCGGCAAGCGGCGCAGGGAGGCACGCCCGCATGTCGGCCGCGAGGCCTGTGCCAGACGAGACGACCAGCGTGTGCCAGCCGCCGCACGCCACGGCGCAGCCCAGCGAGGCCGCGAGGTCGTCCGGCGTGTTGAGGACCCCCGGCGGTGCCGGGGCGACGCCGGCCTCCTCCTCGCGCCCGAGCTGGTCAAGGACGTCCTCGTCGGGGCGGGGCGACTCCGGCGCGGCGTCGTCCTCCCCGCTCTGACCCGCGCCGGGGGCGGGCGGGGGCGGCCCGTCCGGCGGGACTGCCGCGCCCGAGGCCTCTGTGGGAGTCGATCCCGCCGGCGCATTTTCGGGACCTCCGCCCGACGCGGCCAGGGCGGCCGAGGCGGGCGCACCGCCGGCTTCGCCATCCCACGCGTCCTCCCCCTCGACGTCCAGCTCTCGGCCGCCCGGGGTCAGCACGCCGCGGCGGGCGGCGGCCACGACGCGCTCAAGCATGGTGCCGGCGCCGATGGGGGACAGGCCGGCGCCGCCGGTGAAGCCGAGCAGCGCCGCCGGCGTGGCAAAGGACGCCGCGCCGCCGGGGCCCGACGTGGCGCCCGGGACGCCGAGGAGCGGCCCGCTCGCGTGCCCCCACACGAGCGTGTCGCCGCTCTCCAGCACGGCGACCGAGTGCTGCGCCCCGCCTGCCGCGGCCACGACGCGGGGCATCGTCGGCGCCCCAGGGAGCGCGCGCACGCGCCGCGGCCGGAGCCAAGGGCGCCGGCGCCGGAAGGCGGCTGCCCTGGCACCCGTCAGCGCGCCCGAGGCATCGGCAGCGGCCTCGTCGTCGTCGCCCTCCCCCGCGACCGAAACCGCCCACGACGCCTCGTCCGCCTCCGCCTCGTCGCCCTGGGCATGGGACACCAGCCGGGGCTCCTCGTCCGGCCGCCCGAGCGCCGCGGAGCGGTCGATGCCCTCCGCGACGCCGTCGACCACACCGGCCTCCTTCCCCGCCTGCCGAGCGGCGCCGGCTGCCGCAGCGGCCTTCTTCGTCGCCTTGGCACGGCGCCGGGCCGCCGCCCGCATCACGCGGTCACGGTGGCCGAGCATCTCACCACCTCCCCCTCCCCAGGACCACAGCGAGCCGTCGGCGCCCACGGCCATGGAGTGCGAGAGGCCGCACGAGGCACGCACGAAGCGCGCGGGCACGCGGCGGGCGACGGCGACGCAGCCACCACTGCCGCCGGCCGT
>Ga0136560_1000534_pt1 | contig 19219 bp, 21 predicted proteins | sample AntRauMeHopE1497_FD_104925 | JGI IMG/M metagenome (GOLD analysis project Ga0136560, IMG submission 104925) | Saline lake microbial communities from Rauer Islands, Antarctica - Metagenome Hop E1 #497 | ecosystem: Environmental > Aquatic > Non-marine Saline and Alkaline > Saline | place... | reverse complement strand
CTGTCAAGTACGGCGACCTGGCTGACCTTGAAAGGGCGTTGGATGCCGACCCGAACGTCATCGCGTTCATGGTAGAACCAGTCCAAGGGGAGGCGGGTGTGGTGGTGCCCCCTGATGGCTACCTGAGGGCGGCACAGGACTTGCTGCACTCGCGAGGTGCTCTCATGATCGCTGACGAAGTACAGACCGGGTTGGGTCGCACTGGCAAGTGGCTGGCATCGCATCACGATAGGCATGGGGAGGATGACGACTGGAAGCCAGACATGCTGGTCCTAGGGAAGGCCCTCAGTGGTGGCGTGTTTCCTGTGAGCGCCATGCTCGCCTCGGCCGAAGTGATGCTATCAGTAAGGCCGGGACAGCATGGGTCCACCTACGGAGGGAATCCATTGGGAGCAGCTGTGGCGATCGAGGCTCTGGCGGTACTGGAGGACGAGAAATTGGCGGAGAATGCAGCTATTATGGGGGAGAGGATGAGGGCGTAGCTGAGTGAGATGCTTGGGGACGGGTCTCAGGTGCTCAGTGTACGAGGTAGGGGTCTCTTGAATGCGGTGGTGATCCGCCCAGGAGAAGAGAAGGATGGCGGGCCCACTGCATGGGATGTATGTCTTGCCATGAAGGACAGAGGGGTACTGGCCAAACCCACACATGGTGATATCATTCGTCTAGCGCCACCTCTAACGGTGACAGAGACAGATGTGGACCGTGCCTGCGAGGCCATCAGAGGGGCGGTGACCGACGTATTCGGGGAGGGTGCAGTCCCGTAAATGCAAATAGATCCATGATCCAAGGTCTTGGCTATGCTGGCACCCAATGGGTAGATAGTGAGAGGGATTCATCTGCTCAACCCCCCCTACCCACTCCCAACACGTTCCTTTCACTGCCCCTGTCACGAACGGCAGCTTGGAGCCCCTCCTGTGTCTCGACAAGAGGAGCTTTAGGAAGTCAGGCTATCTGACTTGAAAATAGACATTGATTTACGAGGCTGTTACGATTTAAGGTGTATCAGCTAACTGGATACACCACCGCAACTCATTGTAAGCTACGTTTGGCTCGAGCCGCCATGCATTCCCTTCCATTGCCTTAGCATGACATGGCCTTCCCCTCCATTGCTTTGGCATGACATGGCCTTCCCTTCCATTGCCTTGGCATGACTTGGCACCCAAACCTACACCTCCTCAAGCAACCCCAGACCCCCACGAGCATGGGCGGTTTATAACTCACTTCACACCCTTCTAACTCCAAAATTCATCCATTCACCCGTCCACCTGGATTAGCCCCTTCTCTATCCCCTTCCCCTGCCCCTGCCTCATCCTACCCGGTCGCGGTGGCACTCGCACCAGCCTAGATTCTAACCGCCTCTGTGCCACCCTCGCCTTCGCCAACCTTCGCAGTCGCAACCCCCTCAGCACTCCCAGATCCAGCTGCTGTGGCATTGTCAGCGGCCCCAGTTCCATCTCCAGCCCGGCCTCGGCCCCTCCCTCGAGCATGACCCGCTACATCGCCTGGGTCACCACCTTCCTCCCCCGGCAGCCTAAGCGCCGCTGTACCTCGCCCCTCCCCTGCCCATTCCCCGGTCGTCGCTGCAGCTGCTAGTACCCCCGCGACATCAATATCTCCGGGCACATTTACCGGCAGCGCACCCCCTTGCACCGTCACGTGAGGGACCCTGCCGTCCACCAGTGCCTCCAGGCGGGCCTTCGCCGCGCGCTCCACTAATTGCCTCACGGCCAGCATCGATCGGAGCGAGCGCCCTCGCACGGACGCACCCTCCTGGGACTGTGCCGACGTTGCATCCTCGATAGAGTCAGGCGCAGGGCAATGGACTCGGAATCCAAACACCCTTGGTCTGAACGCCTCTGCGGGTGCAGCGGGTACTAGCTCTGGGTAGGTCATGAGCAACAGGTGCGGGAGCGTTGTGCCAAAGTAGGCCCCATCTATCTCTGCGATGGATATAGGCATCGACGTATCAGATAGCACGCATTGCAGTGCATTGAGCGACACTGAGGGTGTCTGTTCATGTTGGAGGGAGCGCCAACGGAGGATCATGTAGCAGCAATTTTATGTTCGCATGCTGCTTGCTCGATGCATTGCTTTTTTTTGCGCTCACTCGAATGTCTTCTGCTCTTGGGATAGTATACATCGCTGCACCGAGGACAGTAGAGCACCACTCCGCTTTTCCGAGGCACGTCACTCCGGCCACATGGAAGCATCGGCTGTCCTTCGCAGAAAACCCGATGGCACCTGCCATATTGGAATTCTTGGTATTTTTCGAGTACCTGCTGCAATCCCCGGCTGGTGATCACATAGCGAGCGTGGATAAGGCCGTAGAGGAACTCGGCTGCGCTGTCAACCAGCTCTTGCTGCTCTTCTGTCATGTCCTCTGCCCCGGAGTCAAGATCGAGGATGGTATCAAGGGCGTAGTCATAGTACGGAACTACCTGTGACAGACCCGTTAGGTTGAATTCGTCCTAGATGTACTCCTCAGGGACTTCCACGAAAAATTCATGCCCTCTCAGCGAGCAAAACCATGAGGTCCATGTTGAATCTTCCTCTGAAATATCACTGCGGTAAATAACCCAAACCTCACGATAATAAGCCCACAAGAAACAGAGTGATAACATCTTTTTCATTGTCGCATGCAGTCGTGCTGAGATTCGGATCGCGTGGATTGTCCATGGATAGCCATCAGCCCGAGAGAGATTTACCCAGTCTCGGCCAATGCCACGATCGTTGCTTAAGAATTTTATGAGACAGCTCACCTAGACATGCCAGACCGAGAAATATCGTCAGAATCTCCAACATCCGCTCCTTCCACGCCGTATCTGCCTTGCGGTGCCGCCATTGGATTGCTATGCCTCAATACTTCGGAACACAAGTTCGCGAATCTCGAAATATAAAGATATTACACTTTAACCCAAGTATCGTATTTTGGTACCCTAGCCTTGGTATGTGTACGGGAGGAAGGCAGCTTCAATGCCTGGATGAACATTCGATATTCGTCTACGGAAATATTACAGTTTTAACACGTTATTTATTTTCAAATACTCGACACATCGGATTCACTCGTCGCAGTGGGAACATCGGCGAGTTGGAGGGCAGAATCACATCTATAAAATAGACAAGGCATTAGGTCTAGAGGCTTTTGCAGAGATCGCGCTAAAGGTGGAGCTCACGCCGGTTCATCCATCCTGAATCTGGATTCCAGATCCACCCTAAGCACGGTCTGATCGTGATTCATCCCTTGCTGTACTTCTCCTTCTCCTCCTCGAAATCTTTCTACGCCACATCCTTCCAGTTAGTGCTCAAGCACAGACCGTTACTCTTCTGATATGATTTGTTCATGGCCCGCCTTGTGGCCTCATCTGACCGAGCATAAATGTCGCGGAATAGGTGCATCAGTGCCTCATCTCCCTCTGGCTTGGCCGCCTTGTCCTCCTACTCAGCTTCCTCCGCCAGTCGTTCCCAGTCATCATACGAACGAGGAGCCTTACCCCCGCGGATATTACCTGCTTCTTCCGATTCGCCGCCGGCAAGAGACGCAGACTCCACTGCGCTACTGAGGCTGCCGTCCACCTCTTCCCGCCCCTCCTCTCCATCGTTGTTCCCTGCCTCATCCAGCTCACCACCTCCACCACCTGCAGCCATCGCGACTCCCTCTCTCGCCTCGCTTCCACCACCAGTTGAACTACCCACCGCTGGCTCCTCGGCCCCGTCACTCAACACAGTCGGTTGCTGCAGCTGCCCCCACCGGAGTCCTGGCGTGTCCTTAGCCATCGACACCTCGACTGCCATCCGTCGGTACTGCACCTGCACGCCTGTCTGCACCCGCCCTCGGAGAGGTATCGTTAGAGCCAGTTCTCCCCCGTGTTCCTCCGGCCTCCATAGCCTCACCTCGAGCTGTGAGCATGCACCTGGCAGAGTACTGAGAGGCTTGTTCGAGACCTCCTCCGTGGCGGAGCGGGCAAGGGCATCCTGCACAGATACAGAGCTGCGGGCAGCATCTGCCTACTTGGCTAGCACTGTTATTGTGATGTGCGTGGGGCTCTCGTCCCATTCAAATGCGCGGCGACCGACGTACCCGTATGGAACTGGCAACGCAGGCTCGGGTCCATCGTCCTCAACAAGTTGGGAAACCGGAGCAGCAGCTGGAGGCAGTGACGCAATATCTGTATCAGTTGAGGGGCCTGCATCAACTGCAGTCGACGTTGTCGCAGTGCTGCCTGTTGTTGACGGGCCAGCCTCGACGGATATGACCGTGCTGCCCAAGCTTGCTGGTTTAGGTGCAGCTAGCACTGGTTCGACTATTTCTAGTGATTCATTCGCTCCTGAAGCCTCGAAATCTAATTCTGCATTGCATCTGGCTACCCAGGACCGTGCTTGGGTTTCTACTCGAGCAGTTTTCCCCTTTATACCTTTTCCAAGAGCGGCCTCGAAGGATGCCTTTCCTTCTTCAAACTCATCCAAAGCGAAAAGTGCCGCCCTGCAGTAAGTGTTGGCACCAAATTCTAATGAAATTAAAATTCTAGGCAGGATTTTCGAAAAGATGCAATTCCAGTTTCAATTAATCACCGAATCCACGTGGCTTCAAATTAGTCTACCTCACCCTCGCCGAATGTAATCAATAGCCTTCAGTTTGGTGGAGCTGGAGTTGATTATTCGATTGCAAACGTCCAATGCCTCATCTGCTCGGTCCATTTGCAGCAGAACTGACGCACGGACCCGGTCTTCATCAAGCCCCTCGGCATCTCCAAGAACGTCAAGCGACGCTGCAAACTCTTCGTTCACTGCGTGCAGTGCTGCTGCGCGAAGCGGATCGGCAGGTTTGGCTGCACACATCGCACTGTCAAAGACCCAAGACTTGCTTCTCTCTACAGCTGCGATCTGTTCTGATCTAGATCCTTGACGGAAATGCAGGTTCGAATCTTCTTCTTCAAATCCTTAGCGTGGTTTGCGATAGGGCTGCGTGTGGGCCCGCGGCAGTGGCATCAGCGGTACCTCGATTCCGCAGACAGTCTGAAGGTTGGCGACACATGTGCTTCGGGACAGAGAGCGGCGAACGGTTTCGAATCCAGAGCATCGCACGCCGTGGTACAGCGATCGCCGATCGGAAATTTCTTAGAGTCTAGGTATCGATCGATTCATCATGCAATCAGGCAATCAGGCAATCAATCAATCAATCAATCAGGCAATCAGGCAATCAGGCAATCAGGCAATCAGGCAAGGTATTTGTGCGCCTCTGCTGCCAGCACGAGTGCAGATGACTTGGCATCAAAGAAAAGCTTGTCTGCATCCTCCACGTGCTCCCTCTTGATCATGTCCTCGCCCTTGCTCTCCCCGATGATGCGGCTGGGAGTCAGCAACTGCACAGCAAATCGCAGCGATGATCGAGCCCCGATTTCGCCCAGCACTGCCAGAGCCTCCGGATCAATGCTGATACCCTCAGTCTGTGCCCGTATAGCTAGGATAGACACGGTCTCACGCAAGCTGTATGGCATGGTGCGCACAACCAGCATGCGGTCCAGCAGATCGATTGGCACCCCGTGTGGGGCTCGCACATCCGTTCCCCGGATAGTGCAAACACCTCGGTTGGTCGCAAAGATCACGATAGGAGCCAGGGTGGACTCGAGGGCCCGATTCAGAAAGGTGAAGCACTCGATATCCAGCATGTGGACCTCGTCCACGAAGAGGACACCGGGTACCAGCTCAGCCACTCCTGTGTCGATGTATCGGTTGACTACCTTGTTGATTTCCTGCCGCAATTTGTCAGTGATTTCGGTTTTCCTGGGCTTGGTGAGTGTACTCAGCACAGTGGCAAGGTCTCCACCTCCCTGTGGCTTTGCATTCGCACTATCCAGGTCATGCAATGTGACGTCCTGGACGATCTCCTTCTTTTTGTGCACGTCTCCCTTAGGCAGGGGCACGAATTCATCCGCCTCAAGATCAAACTCGCTAGCGTATGCATCGCATCTTCCCACGCGCTTCACGGCTCCAGTGGATGCCTCGATGTACATGACATCGCCGGGAGCGCAACGTTCCTTTTGCAATCCCTCATGAATGGACGGGTCTAGTTTCAGGGTCTTGGTGCCTTTGGCGGTCTTAAGGGTCAGTAGGACGTGCTTAATACGCTTGCCGTAGCCTCCCAGGGGGTCCTCTGCCTCCTCGGGGGCGATAGCGATGACTTCCCCCTCATACACTTCCTTGCTTTCTTTGATTCGGAGGCCAATCGCTCGGCGGAAATTCTCCATGAGCACCTCAGTCTTCTTTACTTCGGCAGAGTATACTTCGCTACCTACCATGGGACAGAATGGCACCTTGGGTCCGAGCTCTTGTGCAATACCGAGCGCCATAGCGGTCTTGCCAGTTCCAGGTGCGCCGGCAAGCAACAGGGCTCTACCAGCCATTTTCTTGCTTCGAATGAGCTCTACAACAATGCCAGCAGCCTGCGTACACATGTGAAATTTTACAATCATACTTGTATCGGCTTGAACTGCCTTGCAATGTTGGAAAATTATACTCGTGGCAGAGCTCATCTCCAACCTGTACTTACCTCTCGGGCTTTCTCTTGTCCAACCAATCCAGCGGCCATTTCCTATGCATGACCGGTAGCATCAAGACCCAAACCTTTGATGTGGGTGTGCACCGCGATCCTGGATGCTCTTGCGGTGGACTTAACCTCCTCAATCTGCGCCAACAGTCAAATGCACATCCAAATACCTGGTGGAAGTACTCGCACACACACTTCGCACGCATGAAATCGCTACTAGCTCGGCCAATCATCGAATTCATACACTCACTCTCATTGGCATGCCAACCAGGTCTACTTCGGAGTTCCGGTTCGTATTTTAAAGCAGAGCGGCCGCTTTAGCTGTAATTGAACGGTACAAATATATAATCAAGATTCCGGCGACGACACAGTGGAGTCCACTGAGTGGACAGGAAGATCTGACGTTGCATCAAAGCAAATTGGCCAAGCTCATGATGGAGCCTATTGCGCAAAGTCAGTGAGCATGGGCCACCATGTGGCAGGCACAGGGGCTTTCCACAGTCCCAACCCAGCAACACCAGCCCCGACCGCCGCGTCAATCCTTCGCTTCACCTCTGGCAAAGGGCATGCAGCCCCACCGGGTTCTTGCTGCGTCTCGAGGCCAATCCACAGCTTCTACGCCGGAATGGTGTCGGTGGCCAGCGCGAACTGTTTGTCCCACTCGCCGGGGTCCGCTACGTACGTTCCCATAAAGGCAACAGCATCCACACTCGTCTGCCCGATTGACGTCAGGTTCCAGATCGGTGACCACCCCGCGACATCCACAGATACCATGATACCTTCACCATGCATTGCGTCCGAGAATATCGTCAAGAACTCTGCGTAGTCCTTTGCATCCTGGGAAGTCGGTATGTCGCCCTTGCCCTGGGGCTCCCAGTCAATGTTAAACCCTGCCAAATTGTTGCTTCTTGCCGCACTTGCACAGCTTACGATGAAGGGTTTTGGATTCTTGAAAACCTGCCTCATCCAGTCTAGGAACTGGGGGGGATACGGGTAGCTTGATACCATAGCCCAAGGCTAAATTCCAGCTTGCCTCAAGGGTATCTCCACATCAGTTAAATTGTTCAGTACTAGCTGTGAATTCGCCCCGAGATTATATTTTTCGAAAGCCACTGCGCTCGATATTGTGCTATGGTGCTCAATATCATCCAAAGCTGAGGCTATGCTGCTCGAGTTCCCGCCACACCTCTCCAAACACATCCACGGCAAAACAATCCGGTGTGCACTGCATGAAGCAGCTGCCAGCAAGTAAAGGGCTAATGCAACCATCATTTGTGGCTTTTTTGACCGCGATATGCCGTGATCAAGGCAGGTATACCCAGGCGTTGCACTTCTTGATCCATGTTGGGAAAGGCAACCGTTGTGTAGGCTGGACATTCTCAGCAGCAAGCCGCGCAGCTACTGCATGTTTGACCCTCAATGACATACATAATCGCACTGCGCTGCGTGCGATTGATCTCGCTCTATAGTGCATAGCGCATATATATGCTCTCGGCTCGCCATATCAACGCTAGGTCAAACTCTTGTAGCGTTAGACTGTATCATGACGCACGACCCCCCCCTGTGCATGGACCACTCGATCCAGGGCCTCGATACTCGCCCCCAGCCCGGCATCTTCGTACGGGGCCTTCCCAACCTCAAGCAATGCCCTGGCTGTGTCACGATACCGCATTGCCACTCCTTGGGTATCTCTAGGTGCCACAACCACGTCGGACGGCAGATTCATCATCGCAGATCCAAGGGCTCCAAGGAGATACTCCAATCGATTAAGCTCGCCACTGCTCCACTGCCCCTGCACCATACATCGCACTGCAGCTACTAGTGCATGACAACGGATCCTAAATCGCTGCTGAGCCTCTCCTAGACCAACAACGCCAGTAACAGTGCACACCCCTCCCTCCCCTTCCCCTCGACCCCCCACCAGTGCTGCTTCCACCAGTGCAGACGAGGTCGCACAAGTACCAAGGAGACCATAGCCACCCAGAGGCATCCCATGCTCATCCGCAATCTATGCTGATATTCCTGCCCCGACGGCTGCAAGATCACATGCTTTCATTGCTTCATTGCCTGCTAGTGGCACCCCCTTGGGATGCAGTCGACGAGCCTGCAGCCATGGAGGCCTCAGTGCACCTGACGAGTGCCAGCCCCAGAACCCCTCAACTCCTTGGTAGCATTGCAGCTCAACCCAGGCTCGCATCTCGTCGCTGATGTCACTTTTTGCGTCACTTTTTGCGTCACTTTGAGTACCTATCCGTGCAGAAGCATCCCTGCCGAGCGCCAATCCATGTTCTTCATCTTCATCTACCCCACAGCTCGAACATTGCCGTGGTCCTAGCAGTGTCGGCCCATCGGCATCATTTGATCTCGATCTCGGTTTCCAAATACTGACGCAGAGCGCCGTGTGCGTCGCAATCGTGGCAATCGGCAGTCCGGACGCTATGTCCACCAGCCCCGTCGCCCCGGCAAGCGCAAATGGAACCGGAATCAGAGCATCTCCATCCTCATCCTCATCCTCATCCTCATCCTCATCCTCATCCTCATCCTCATCCTCATCCTCCATCTCACTTCCATCTTCACCCCCTGCGTCTTCGCTTTCAGGCCCCCGGCCGTCGAGACAGAGACCTAGTCCAAACGTGGTCGCGCCTGTCTCGATGCTCACACGCACCGTATATCCGGCTGCTTGCAATCTCTCAAACATCGCTCCGGGGAGTGCAGCCCCTGCTGTGGATACATATGTCTCGTCTCTCGTCTTCGAGTGCCCATCATTACCACCATCACTGTTTCTCACGGGAACCTCCCCGCTATTCGTAGCAAACAGCCGGAACAAGCCGCTGTGTGCTCGCCCCCTCGAGGCTGAATCCTCAGCCCCTGTCCCAGTCCCAGTCCCAGTCCCAGTCCCAGTCCCAGTCCCCGGCGCATCACCATCGAAGGGCTTCCCAGTCACATCTGTTTGCTATGAACCACTTCCTTCTATTCTTGCTCTCGATCCATTCCCTTCATTTTCTCCCTCTTCTGATCCCTTGCTATCCACAGGCATCACAGTGAGAACATTCGATGTCAGCCGATTCAGCAAAATGGCGGCTGCCTGCGACCTCGCGTCTTCTCTCGGCGTGCGACGAGGACGCACACCTCCAAATCCCAATCGCAGCCCCGGGAGCAGTTCTTTACTCACAGGGGGGCACTCCGTCCTGTCTAGAGGGGTGCATCGGTCGGCTCTAGCACCCATACCTGCTGTTGCGAGGCCGGCTGCCTGCTCTACGAGTGACACAAAGCTATCGGTTTGATACTAGGCGGCGCCGGAGAATGCCGGGGGCGGTGTACCAGTGCCTGATTCGGATCCATTTGGGAGGTTGTCACTCCCACCAGCACTACTACTTCCACCACCAATGGTACCACTGGTAGCATTTGTGGACGCTTCCGTTTCCGAATCATCTGCATTACCAGTCGCTTGATTGCTGCCCAAGGTACTGGGAGGCTACCATCGACCATGCAGGAGAAGATTCAAGCTGCGCATCACTGGATCAATGTCATGACCCTCACTGCCGCCCATACGAAGCTTGCTGGCTGCCAGACCGAAACTGCCAGCACAACGTGCCCCTCCATCTGATACTCCTGGGCGGTTCAAGTTCGCCTAGCCGTCAAGCCTGGCCTAGCGTGCATGGATCGCGGCAGCTGTTACGGCAGTTAGCATGTCCATCGGGGAGAGTGCTTGAGCCGGAAGCATCTTGGGGTTCTCCTGGTCGGCGGTGGGCAAATGGCCTAGCCCCAGGCCGTGGTGGATCATGCCAAGTCTCTAGTCGGCAGATGACTGCATGCGCCTTGCAGCGTCACGTACCCTCTTTGGAAGGATTGGCAACATATATCGACCCAATTTCGTCCAAAACTACCCTCCCAATACCTGTAGGAGTGCTTCGACCGAGGAGCTCGAGTCAGCATCAGCAAAATCAAGGGATTCCATGTAAGCAGCCAGGGCAATACCATGGCAGCCCCCGCAATCTGGTTGAATGACCAACCCCTAAATGCCACCCGCACTAGTATTACGAGCCCGCTCATCTTCTGAGCAACGGATTCTGCGTAGTTTCTTTCGAACAACCCTGGGTCGACGATTGCGATCATAATCGATCCACCAGACGATAGCAACAGCAGCTGCTGCAACACCCGAGGCCACGGCAATACCAGACGCCAACCACGACACTGACTATCGGCTTTCACCAGGCATTTGTGCCTGCTTTGTGGGGTGAATAGTGAAAGTCCGCAGCGGAAATATACTCCGGATCTCGCCATCGCCGCCGCCACCGCAGGCGGTGCCGGCGCAAGGGTACGACGATTCGATCTTACTCCTATGATTATTCATTCATTTGATCGACCCCGAATCCACAGGTGCCTGCTGGCGGCAGTGCCACTATGAGGTGACCCTGGTCTGCTTCTACCCTCCGGCGCCGGCGCCAGGGGCAGGGCCACCGCTAGACTAGCGCTAGTCCTTCAACGACTACAATGGACGTACTTGCGTACACGTGCACCATGGCTTCTTACCCAGTCTCAGGACAAATTCTAATTTATTCAGGTTTTCACTCCCGCGGAGTCAAAGAACAGCGCGATATTCGCTGCGGTGCTGCCCCCACTGAGTCCTACCGCCACTTCACATGATCCCGGCATCCACAGAGGTCCCACCTCATCATCGCCATGACCATCACCCTTGTCCTGACCCTACCCCTTGCCCTTCCTAGAGTGGCTCCCCTTTACACTGCCCCCCAGACCTATGCTGAGCTAGAGCGCCCTAGGGGCATAGGTTGCCCCATCATCGCCGCCTTCGCCTATATCCGTGTGCTTTCCTTTCGCTATGCGTCGACCCCGACCTCCTACACCGGCGGCTGCTTTCCGCATTGTAGCCCCTGCCTCTACCCCCTCCAGCGCTGCATCCAGGGCGGCTTCCTGATCTGCTCGTTTTACGGCTGCCTCGAGCTGTTCGTGCAATCTGCCTACATCTACCACTCCACTCTCTGCCCCTCGCAGTACGGCCCTCCTCCTCTCACTCGCAGCCATCGACAGGATCGGAGTCCCCATCACGGGTGCCACGGGGTCCACACCCTCCTGCCCTGTGCGTACAAGCACCTGCATCATCAGCTGTAATGCTTTCTCACTGCCATTAGCACCACCTGCCTATGCCTATCCTGCAGGTGCCGAGCCAGCTGCAGCCCCCGCCCGTCTGGTCACCGCTTGCTGCAGTGCCCCAGCCACGGCCCTCGCCACATCCGGCACATACCTCCTCAATGCCTTAGCCCTGTCTCTGGCTTCCTTGAGGGCGCGGCGCCTTACCAATTTGGCTCTCAGCTATGCCGCACACCCCATGAGAGCCTGTCTCACGGCACGTCGGATGGGTACCACGTCATCACCCACGTACTCTTTGCCGGTCCCCTTGAAGGGTATACGAGTACTAACAATGCTGACGAATACACCCACCCGGTCCTTGCGCGGATCGATCTTGTACTGGGCCCAGGGGACGCGCTGCAATGCAGTGCGCGTGCATACATCAGCCCCCCCTTCGAACAGCAAAGGTATTCGATTGGCGAATCGATGTACGGTCACCCCTTCATGGGCCGCCCGCCCTCCGAGCGCAACTCCCGCCTCGACGATGAAAGGATGCCCCTCACACACAGAGGCAGGGCCTGCAAATGTTGCGAGCAGTTCCGGAGCCAATTCCTTCAGAATCCCTAGCCGAAGGTTGTACTCTCCGGCCGGGCTCAAGCACCCACCGTCTGGGGCTGGGGCATCTACTCGATGCAGCGCCTACGTGAGGAAATGCACGTGTTCGCCGCCCAAGATCGAGACAGGGCAATCCCCCGGGCGACTCACCGCTGTCATATCCCCTGACTCCATTTCCATGCCCTTGCCTTTGCCTTTGCCTTTGCCTTTGCCTTTGCCTACACCAACTAGGGCGGGGAACTTCCGGATGAGACCGTCGGTCAGTTCCTTTGCCATTGTCGGGCTCACTCCCCAGAACCATTCCTTTAGAAACGACCGAATCGGAGGACCGACACTCTGAACTGCGATGCCAATACCTGCGCCAGCACTGGCACTGGCTCCCGCCCCCAGTGCCATCCCATGCTGTGCTGCATACTTGTCGGTAGCAGCAGCGATGAGTTGCCTTACTTTGAGATTGTCTACGCTGCACGGGTGGTGTCGGATTTCCAGGGCGGCTGGTGGCATGGCCACTGAGCGCCGTCTCCATCTGTAGTGGAAGGATTTCCGAGCTGCCTCGGGCGCCGCGAATCGCAGCTCCAGCTCTGCATACGGCGTGATCACGGCCAGCTGCTGCATGTACTGCATCACCCGAGAGCGGTAAGTCGCCCAGTTACCACCTACGATGACACGCAATGATGTGCCTCGAAATCCATGCCTGTTGGGTTTCTGCTCATGTAGCAGCACTCTTGGTTCGTTCCTAAACACATCGATGTCCAGCCTGCATTCTGTCACTTGGGGAGGTGGCGACCCGCGTGCGCTGGCCGTCGTAGGGGAGTGCGCAGTGGTCACCTCGATCGGCAAACCCGTGCTTTTCTTAGCCCAGATGAGTGCCATTTTGGCTCCGAGTCCGAACTTGCCCCTGGTCTGCCTAACCCCGTACTTGGACCCGGAGAGGACTCGGCCGAGCATGTCGGGCACTCGGTCGTGTTGCATCCCGCATCCGTTGTCTGTGCACCGCACGGAATACACATGCGTGCCTGACGGTGTGGAGCGCACGCCGCCGACTGCGGGGGCCGTTGCTCCCTTTGCAGTAGCTGGTGGCTGCTCCCCTGAGGCCGAGCCTGCCGATGGTGCAGGCACCGTCAGCAAGGCGGTGGGCGTTTGTGCAGACATTACAACACCATCGTTCGTTACGGTCTTGTTCCGTTTCATTGTATCCTCGCCTACATCGTCTAAAGGGCTGGTACTCGCACGTTTGCGCTTGCGCCCGGCACCCTCTGGCAACTATTCAAACGCGCCTGTATATTGGCCGCCAGCAAGTTCAGACCGACACGACGCAAATCGCTAAGAAGAGAATTCTTCTATTTCAAGCACAATTTTTGGTAGCTATTCTACCGATTCGGCAGCCTGCAATATAAAATATCTCAGCGAAGCATAGATAATTTGGTGGACTGTATCACATCTGGGTTCGATTCGTAGCGAAGCACATTAGACTCACATCGAGCGCATTCTCAACCAGCTCCCGGATAGTTGTATAAAGTGACTTCCCTGGCTGCAACAATTGCGTTCTTGGAGCACGTACTTGCACATGTATTGTGAGCACATCGCCATACACCAGTTGCAGTTCGTACCAAACTTACGTTGTCGAAACCTGCGATGTTTTGGTTTTCCGCGAAGAATTCAGCGGGGTTTCTAGCTTTAACCTACTCGCCAACACTTTTTGGGTTTGCCTTCTTTGTGGATGGCATTTCGTAAAGCAATTCTTACACCGCCTTTTCACTTTGGGGCATATTCGGATGGTAACGTGCAGATGTGCTAAGCCGATTAATACAGATCACAGCGCAAGGCAAATGTAAATCCTAGGACAGTGGCTCCAATACAGACAAAATGGCGTCAGCTGGTGGTGGCGGTGATTCTGATGCTTTAGAGGGAACTGGATCTGGTACCTCTGCCATGATTGATAGGAAGTCAAAGATCAGGATGCCCCCCATGATTCAGCTTGACGAATATTCGCCGATCTTGCGATCTGCCTTCTTGGAGCGCCTGAGTGGCCCTCTAGTTGAAATTCCTCTGGATTTGAAAGCTGGGGATTTCGATGGAAGTGAGAACGCGCCTAATCGACACTCTGCGACTGGATATAACCATGACAGCAGCCGGTATCTATTGATGCAGTGCTTAACCCTCGCAGTTTAGTACCGCCTAGTGGTGACTCCAGCGAATCTAGGGACGCTGTACTTTTGCATACACGTTCCATGTATTGATTAGCTCAGACCGTTTGGTCTTGATGACGCACTTAAAGCCTCATATGGTTCCCTCGTACAGGCCAGAAACTACGAAGCTGCAGATATTACTCTCGCGATCCCCTGCGGGGATGCGTCTGCGCTTCCCGACACCCCTGCGAATCTTGCAAAGTCACTTTCTAAGGCCAGATAGGTGATCATGGGTTCTCCGATCCGCTAGGCATTGCTTGAACTGAGAGATGGGAAGGCGAGCAAACCCCGTCGAATCGCAGACAGACCTGCCACGGGGGAAATTCTATGGGTGGTTCCGGGGAAGAGCCGCTGCACGATCATTTACCAGCTTCGCTTCACGGACCCTATGGATCGCGCGATGGCTCGTATTATTGCACAGGAAATGGTGCAGGCCGTCGACAAGGTGCCAGGTTCGCCTGCCTACCTCTTCACCGAGCCAGGGACAGGGGTGCCGCAAGAACTGGACGGGGCCGGTGTGGAGCACCTGCCCGAGGGGACGGGCTTCATGAGTGTAACACTTTTCCCTGCGCACGTGGAGTCCGATGCCAAATTGGACCGAGCTGTATGTCGACTGAGCCAGTTCCGTGCGTTTTTGCTATACCACATGAAGGCGGCCAAGACGTATCTGTAGGTACGCATGAGGCATCGACTGACGGGATTCCAGCAGGTGCTCAATCGAGCCAAAACTTCGGATCCGTTCTCTAGAAAGGTGGCAGCTGCAGACAAGCCTGTTCCAGGCGTCAAAGCAAGTGGGGGGGCTGCGTCAGGGGCTGGCGGGGAGTGACGCAAGCGGTCTGCCTTTGAGGAACTTGATGCAAATACGTTATTGATCGATCCAGTGATTGCCGTGTGAATTCAATCATTCGACTGCACATTCCTGTTTTCACGCTGATCCCACATGGCACGATGATATGGCATTTAATTCAACGCACTATGATCTTGTCATCTGGTTATTGTCGTCAATGACTCGTCCTTTCGACCATGATCTCCGTCTCCGTCTTTTGCATGCCTCTAGGCCATCTATCGCATGCCCCCGTCCATCCAGCCGCCTCTGCCTTTGCTTCGCATACCGCGAAGTGTAGGCTCTGTGCATACCTGCAGCAACCACGGGATGCATACACCTTTGTCTTCATCTTCACCGCCTCGCTTGCTCTTGGTCCGCATGCAGCTCACTTGCTGAACTGCTGCTTGATCCATTCGCTCGTGATGGACTTGGGCCTCTCGATAGGCATGCCCAGGGCACGGTCCCAGAACAGCTGCGATAGCACTCCCATTGCACGAGACACGCCGAAGAGTACCGTGTAGTAGTTATGCTGGTACAGCCCGTAGTGGGTCAGCAGCACGCCCGAGTGGGCATCGACGTTAGGCCAGGGGTTCTTCGCCTTGCCGTGCTCTAGGAGGACGTCTGGCACCACCTCGTAGATAGTGGAGACGATCTTGAACAGAGGGTCCTCGGCCAGGTGCTTCTGGGCGAACTCGCGCTGTGAGGAGTACCTGGGGTCGGTCTTGCGGAGGACGGCGTGGCCGTATCCAGGGATTACCTTGCCGCTGTTAAGAGTCTCCCAGGCGAACTCTTTGATTGTCTCATGGGTCACGTCAATGCCTCGGCGCTGGAACTCAGCCTGCAGCTCAAGTACCCACTGCAGTACCTCTTGGTTCGCCAATCCATGAAGAGGACCAGCAAGTCCATTCATGCCTGCTGAGAAAGACAGGTATGGATCCGAGAGGGCAGAGCCGACGAGGTGCGTAGCATGGGCAGACACATTGCCTCCCTCGTGGTCGGAGTGAATCGTCAGGTACAGGCGCATGAGCTCGTCGAACTTAGGGTCCTTGAAGCCAAGCATGCGGCTGAAGTTAGCACTGTAGTCAAGGGACGAGTCAGGGTTGGCGCACTGCCCGTCATGGAACTTGGTGCGGTAGATGAGGGAAGCAACCCGAGGGAGCTTGGCCGTCAGGTCCAGCACGTCCTCGAGGGTGTGCCTCCAGTACTCGCTCTTGTGCGCGCCGTCGGCGTATGCCTTCGCGAACTTGCTCTTAGGCTGCAGAGCGAGTACCGAGGTGGAGAGGGCAGTCATGGGGTGCATGTCTGAGGGGAGGTTGCGGATGAACTTCTCCTCTTCAGCGGTCAGGGTGGCACGGGCGTGCAGATCCGCAGTCAGGTTCTTCACGTTATCAACAGAGGGCAGTTCTCCGGTCAGAAGGAGCCACAGGAGGCCCTCGGGTTGGGGCTCGCCGCCATCCACGGCGGCAGGCAGCTGCTTCTGCAGCTCAGGGATGGAGTAGCCGCGGAAACGGATGCCCTCATCTGCATCGAGGAGAGAAGTTTCCCAAAGCATGCACTTGATGCCACGGGCGCCTCCAACAGCCTGCTGCACCGTCACCTCGCCGAGGCTCTTGTCGCCGTGCTCTGCCATGATCTCCTTCAGCTCAGTCTGCTTCACGGGCACCAGCTCATGCAGGCGCTCAGTCAGAGCCTGCAGTGCAAAATTAATAAGAAGTGTATTCATACAATACTTGTCAATGGAACTTCTATGCGCGCCTCGAACGGCATTAAAGTTACAGGTTGCGCATTAGGCGGTGAGGCAGACTCTTACAGAACGGGCAGACATAAATCTGCGAGCGCCACCCATTGACGCCACCGAGCGAGAAGACTGCGAGACAAATGGGCGAAAGTATGGATTCATAATGAACGTGGCGGCAGCGAAGTTCACGTTAGTTGCAATACTGAAGTCAAATTCCGGTGACACAATCTAGTGCACACATCGCATGACGTGTTGCCTAAGCATTCCAACCCGTACTTATGGAGGCGAAATAGCATCAACGTCCGCCAAAGCGCCTACCGCTTAAGGAATACTGGAATGATTCGCAAGCGTCGATTCGGGCGCATCGAATCGCAGTGGTGCATCGCCTGGTGTGCCACGCTTGTATGTAGTCAACGAACAAGGCAGCGTACCATAGACCATAAAGTTCAACCTTTATGTATGATACGCCATAAATCGATCCACATGTGACTTACCTGTGCAGCTGTGCGAACAATTCGGCCGAGCATATTGATTTCTATGCACAAATGCTCACATGGCAAAATCAATGAGGTCGCGTAGACTTGCTAGTTCGCACGTCACATTCGAAAGTCGGATTGTTTACCCACCAATCCTGGGCAAAAAATGCGTTCATTTCTCAGTCATGTCAGCCATAGATGAAGCAATCAAGCCGCTCGTACAATCGTTGGATAGTAATGACGACGAAGGGGCCCTTTAGTGCTGCAACACGCGTGAGAAATGAAGATTACGGCTGCTCTCCGGCTCTTATGCGCCACTCTAGCAGCACTCAGTTCGCCCCCTAACAATCTATTAAAGAGTACTGCAATACAATCCACGCAGTATTGCAGTAGGCTTTGTATGCCAACGATCGCGATATTCATACGACCAAAGTTGATATTTTGATTGGACTGGGTAGATTCTCGGATGCTGTTTTGGCGTGCCAGGCTGCCGACAAAGCCGGCACGCCGCTGGTATTTGAGCATAGCTACACACTATACAAGTAGGGAAAGGCTTCTGAGGCGATTGAGCTCGCTAAATCGTCGGATGATTCGGCCGGGAGTGGACCGATTCCTCGGCTTGTTGCACAGTCACTCTATCGGATCGGCAGCTATGACGAGGCTGCAAGGCACTACACCCAAGTATCAGCAGCGTCATCAGAAAGGGAGAGATTGATCGAAATTAATGCAGCCGCGTCCTTGGCTTGCGCTGGTAGGGGACAGGACGCAGCTACGCTGCCCGTACTCCAGAGCGAGGAAGTAGACGCGAAGTGGGACGCTGCCTTCGCTAATGCATGCGTGTTAGCCGATTCGGAGCCACGCACCGCTGCTAGGCTGGCACAGCTATCAACTGATCTCCGTTCATCCTTGATGGAAAGCAAGGGCACCGCCCCTGCTAAGATGGCTGGCAACCTGGCGCTCCCTCGACTCCTCCGCGGTGTCCTGCTGGCAAGGGCGAGACACTCCAAGGCGGCAGAGCGCACCCTCAAGGACGTGGAGCAGTCACGGCCAGTGGATGCTTCCCTACCTGGACTTGCCAGCCTAGCTCGAGCACGGGCTGCCCATTATGGTGCCGTGCTCCCAGCCCGTGCTGCTGCAGCAGCCGTGCGCCAGGCTCGGACACTCACCTCACAGAAAGTGGCTGCCCGTCTGACTCCTGGATAGGCAGAGGCTGCGCGTCTCTCTGGGGCAGCGGCCGCCGTGCGGTGTGGATTGCTGGCAGAGGCCAGGCAGTTGCTCGGGCTTGACCCAGCTGGGTCTCATGCTGCTTAGGCTGCGGGAGCCGGGGCTGCGATGCCTTGGCTGATTCGAGCTACGGCTGCCGCAGACGAGAAGCGGAAGTCTGCAGGACGGAAGGCTGCACTGCGAGAGGGTGCTGAGGAGGCAGCTGCTCGAGAGGCCAGTCGTGTGCTGGCGGAGGGACTGGATGCTACTAGCAAAGGCGGATCCGGGGCTGGTGCCGTTGGCTTTGTCTCCATGCAGTGCCATGCTGGTGCCCGGGGGAACACACAGTGGGGGGGAGCAGACGGTGGCCGGGATCGCATCCGCCTTGCTCGAGCTGCTGCACTGGCGGCGGCTGGGGACCGAGCTGGGTCTGCCGCGGAACTCGGGGAGCTGGGAGTGGGCGGATCACCTGGTGTGATGAGCGCGAGGATACGGGAGGCCGCGAATGGTGGAGAGACGGGAGTAGTGACGAGTGTGCTG
>Ga0136560_1000533_pt1 | contig 19224 bp, 3 predicted proteins | sample AntRauMeHopE1497_FD_104925 | JGI IMG/M metagenome (GOLD analysis project Ga0136560, IMG submission 104925) | Saline lake microbial communities from Rauer Islands, Antarctica - Metagenome Hop E1 #497 | ecosystem: Environmental > Aquatic > Non-marine Saline and Alkaline > Saline | place... | reverse complement strand
TCCCCTGCACCCGCTGCCGCTCGAGCCGCCGTTCCCCCCGCTCCCGCCTCCTTGCCGCGCGCTCGTCCTGCTTGGCCTTCGCAGCGCTCGAGAGGTCCAACATCCAGTGCCACGCGTGCTTGCTCCCGACCTGAATCGCTCTGGCCATCTCGGCGTCGTGCTCCGCTTGCTCTTGCGCCGCGGCCGCCTTTGCGTCCGGAAGCTCGGGAGGCCTCGGTCCCACGCGCGGGGTCTCTCCCTCGGCCAGGGGCGACGGCGTCGAATCGCCCGGCTTCCTTTCAACGGCCGCAACCAGCCGCTTCGGAAGGAACAGCAGCTCCTCGCCAGCAACGCCCCCGACGAGGTTCCCTCGCAGACGGTCAAGAAGCTCTCTGTCGTGCGGCGCCAGCGTGGAGGTCGGCCGGGCCTTGACCGACGGGGCTTTTGCCGTCCGCGGGCGACCTGGCGTCGCCATCGTCCCGCCGGTGCGTGTTTCCACCAATGGCCGTCAGGGGGGACTCGGGCGCCGCGTGCTCAGCAGCGGCAGTCGCCTCGCTCCGCACTGCTGGGCCCTGGCACGAGTGTGGCGGTTCGGTTTTTGCTGCTGCGTGTTGGTCGCCAGATCAGCACTCCCGCCGCGGCCTCCATCCCGCAGGCGTGCCATGGTCCGGCAACTCAATCTCACAGTTCAGGCCCGTCATCCAGCGCGCGCGTTGTCGCTCACTCACAGGTGGACAAACGTTGCAAGGCCCGCCTCCACGGCGGGCGCTCCCCCGTGGCGGAGGGGCCGGCCCGCCCACACCGCCCCGCGGGTCCGCTCACCCCGGCGTGGCTGGCGCCGGCGGGTCTCATGTGGCCGCCAGGCTGCGGCGCACGGAGTCGCGGACGCGGTCTCGGAACCCCGCCGGCTCTCTCCTCATCTGCGCCGCCGCGTCCACGTTCGCGGGGGAGCTCAGGTTCGGCTCCGCGAGGATGGACTGCACCGACAGCAGGATGCTCTCGATGGTCCTTGCCGGCGACCACTGCTCCGACACAGACTCGCCCGTCATGGGGTCGCCGGTCGCCGTGTGGAGAGCCGAGATGCAGACCTCCCCGTCCCTCTGCGGAAAACGTGACACGAGCCGGCAGCGCCACCGAAACGGTCGGCGGCGCAGGCGCCAAAGGGGCAAAGGCGGACCCGGCAAGGCGCGGCACGTGGCAGCACCGCGCGGGCCGGGAGCGACGCGCTCGCGAGGCCTCACATCGCCTCCCTTGTAAATGTTCGGGTGCCACATCGGCGTCGTGAAGACCATCTTGGGGGGGCGCATGGGGTACTGCGGAGGGAACAGCAGCCTGGCCCGAAACGCCCCGCCTGCGTACAGGGTCTCGTCCGGCCCGATGATGACGCATTCCCACACGTTCCAGCGCTCTTCCGACTCGGGGAACGCCGAGATGCCGGGCGGGGGGTCCTTGGCAAGCGCCTCAAGTTCGGTCAGAAGCCGACGCATCGCCACGCGGCTCAGCGAGGAGCCGCCGCCTCCCCGGCCGCTCGCCGCCATCCGGAGCAGCCTGCAGCCTGCCGGGGCGCAGGGATGCAGGGGAGTGGCCGGCGAACGGCAGTGGCGGCGGCTCTGGCAGCCGGCGAGCGAGCGGGTTGATTTTGCGTCGCCTCCGGCGCGATCTGCCCGCGACCACACCGGCGGCGGTGCGCCCCGCCCGTGGTCGCTTGCTCGCAACTCCCCTGCACGAATGCTTTCGCCCGCGTACCGCACGCAGCAGCTCCACGCGCGGATCCAGGACGCATGCAGGTCGCCGCCGACCACGCACGACGGCTGCGTCGCGGTCCTGCGGGACCTGCACCGCCTGGCCGCCGCGACAGTCGAGGGCAGCGTCACGGAGCAGGATCTCCCCGGAAGGATGGGCGGCGCGCCCACAAGGGGCTCGGCGGTCAGCATGAAGGCCGTCGGCGCCCTGGCTGCCGCGCTGGAGCTCGTGGCCGCGTTCGGCGTGGCCGTGCCCGCGGAGCTGGGAGTGTGCCCGTCCCCGGCGGCGAGGCGGGATTTACAGGCCCTGAGGCTGCCACGTGAGTCGCTTGCCGTGCTGCGCCGCGCGGTGCGCGGCCCCGGGGGGGCCGGCCCGCCCGTATCGGCCCGCCGCCGCGCGGTCCTGGAGGCAGGGCTCGGCTGCCTGTGGGCGGTGCTGTCAAGCCGGGAGGCGCACCCCGTGCTGCTGCAGCGGTACTTGCCGGACGCCCTCCGCGCCGCCGTGCAGCTCAGGGAGGACCCCGGGGCGGCAGCGGCCCCGCACCGTGGGCCGCGGACCGTCATCAAGGGGTCGAAGGCCCCGGAGGAGGAGGCAGCGGCGGCGGCGGCGGCGGCCTCGTCGTCCGTCTCCGTGCCTCCGGCCGGCCTCGCGCTGCTCTCACGGAGCCCGCCGGGCCCCGTGCGGCTTGCTCACGCCCTTCTCGACCGCCTTCCGCCCCCCGACCGCGCCCGTGCCGTCTTTGGCGCCGTATCCGCCGCAAGCGGGGACGTGAGGCGGCACGCCCCGGCGTGGTACGGGTCCGCCGTCCGTGGCCTCCTGTCGAGGGAGCTGCTCCACCGGTCGGAGCAGCTGACGTGGCGGGACGCGGGCGGCGCCGGTGAGGCGCCCGGGCCGTCGTCGGTCCCGTGGTGGAGCGCGGAGGGCGGTGCCGCGGCCCTCGGCGGCGGCATGGCGGCGCTCGCGACGGCGCTCCTTTCCGACGCCGCGGAGAAGCACCGCGAGGCAGCGACGCACAGGGTGGCGGCGGCTGTCATGGCGGACGTGCCGCGCGGCGGAGGGGCGGTGGTCGAGAGGTGGGCGGGCCTCGCAGGGACCCTGGAGGACGAGGAGCAGGATGACGACGACGACGCCGAGGTGTCGGCGGCCCGGTGCCGCACGAGGCTCGCCCCGGCTCTGCTCGTGCAGGCGGTGGCTCTGCTGGATGCGACGTCCCGGGACGACGTCGCGACGCCGGAGCGGGTCACGCTGCAGCAGCGGTCTGCGGTGTCGGGGGCGGCGGGCGCCTGCCTCCTCGAGGCGCTCCGGGTAGCGGCCTCGGGGCAGGGTGCCGGCGGCGGCCGCCCCCCGGCCGCGTCTCCCGGGCGGTCGTGGCCCGCCGCCCTGCGTTCCTGCGTCGTGGACGGGTGGCTCGGGCCCCTGGCGGCGCTGTCGTCCCCGTCGCCGTCAGCGGCCGCGTCCTTCGGGGCTCCGGACCTCCGGGCCGCGGTCTCGTCGCTCTGCCGGGTGATGAAGGACAGCCCGGTGCCGCCCGGCGCGGCAGGGATGCTGGCCGCGGCAGTGGGGCGGGGCGTGTGCCGCGTCGCGGGGGCGCTTCGGGCCTCGGGGCGCGCGGCGGCGGCGGAGGAGGCGGAATCGCTCCTTCGCGGCCTGGTGGGCAAGGCCCCCTGCGGGTGGGTGGTAGAGGCGCTGGCGGGGCCGTGGCCGGCGTCGGGCCGCGCTCCCGTGCTGTCGCCATCTGGCGACGGTCCCCTGTGCGTGGTTCCCGCCTCTGAGGCCCTCACGGGGCAGGACGCCGGCGTGGGCGAGGACGGGTCGGCTGCCAGCACCGCGGAGCAGGCCGTGGCGGCGCTGGGCCGGGTGCTGGGAGAGGAGACGGAGGCGGAGGGGTCGGCCAAGTGCGGCGAGGTCTCGCTCCGGCTGCTGCGGCATGCCAGGGCGGCGCGGGCCGAGCTCCGCGCGGCGCTGGAGCGGCGCGGGGAGACCCTTGACTCGGTGGCGGCGTCAGGAATGAGCGTCAGGCCCCGCGGCGAGGCCTCGACCATGGCGCTGAGGGAGCGGGCGGGCCGCGCCCTGGCCGCGTGCTCCACCCTGCTGGAGCACGCGGGGCCGGCCATCGCCCACTCCCCGCGTCACGCCGCCGAGGTCGCGGCTCTGCTCCTGGAAGACGCCGGCGCGGCCCTGGACGGCTCTACAGGGGAGCAGCCGCTCCGGGGCGAGCCGTCTATGGCCTCGTCCGCGGCGGAGGAGCTGGGGTCGGCGCTGGCGGGCGTGCCGGTGGCGCTGGCACTGCTGGCGTCGGTGCTGGACCGGCCGCGGCCCGAGGCGCCGACCCCGCTGCAGGCGGCGGTGCGGGCGTCGGTGGGCCGCTGCACGCCGGGGCTGGCGGCCGTCACCGACGCGTCGGGGCCCGACGGCACCAAGGTCATGCCCGAGGCGGTGCGGGAGACGGCGCTGGCGCTGCGCATGGGCGCGGTGTCCTTCTGCGCGTGGGGGGGCGCCCGTAGCGGTGCGGGGGAGGGAGCCGACGGGACGGGGGCGGGCGCGCCGGGCGCAGACGGTCCGCCCGACCCGGGTGACGAGCTCCGCGGCCGCCTCGCCGAGGCCATGTCGCTGGTGCGGGACGCCCACCCGGCGATGCAGGGTGCCGGGTACCGCGCGCTGAGGGATGCCGCGAGGGCGCGGCACCTGCGGCCGGCGCTGCGCGACGACCCTCGCCGCGTCATGGGTCTGTGCGAGCTGTCGCTGGCCGGGCTGGCTGACGAGGACAGCTTCGTGCACCTGGCGGCGGTGGAGGCCGCCGCCGCCCTCGCCGACGCCGCCCCCGATGACGTCATGCTGCCGCTGGTGCGGGCCATGGCGCGGGACGGGCCGGCCGCGGGCGTGCGGACGCTGCTGGCGACGACGGTGGGCAGGGCGGCCCGCCGGTGCGGCGCAACGCTGCCCCGCTGGGCCGGCGCCGTCGTCGCCGCAGCCATGCGCGGGGCCGTGCGCGGGCCATTCTCGGGGGGGGGAGGCGCGCCCCCGTCGGGCACCGACGTCCTCGACGCGTCGGAGTACCGGGCGGCGTGCCTGGCCTGCGCGTCGCAGCTGCTTCGCACGCTCGGCGACGGCGCCGCGTCGCTCGCGGCCGAGGTGGTGCCGACGGCCGCGGCGCTGCTGAGGGCGGAGGAGCGGGCGGCCGCCGCCCTGCCCCGGGGCGGGGAGACGTCCGCGGCGCCGGTGGACGCGGGGGAGGAGGCCGGGGAGGCCGCGGCGCGGCGCCGCGCGGAGGCGAGAGCGTCCGCGTCGGTGCGCCGCGCCGCGGTCCTCCTCCTGTGCGACGTGGCCATGTCATGCGGGGACGAGTCGGTGAGGCGGCCATGGCCGTGCATGGCCGACGTGGCGGCGGCGCTCGCCACCGCGAGCTCGTCCAGCTCCGACGCGACGGTGCGCGGCCACGCGGGCGTGGGCCTCACGCGCCTGCGGGCCAGGCTCGCGACCGAGGCGTCCACGCCGCGCCGTCGCCTGGTCGTCGGGCTGAACCCGCACCTTGAGTGAGCGTCCCGCCCTCTATGCCCCGCCCGCCGACGCCGTGCCCAGCGCAACGCCCCACGCCCATGGCAGTCATCAACAACGAGCAGCAGGCCCATGCCAGAGGCCACCCCGATGGGCCGCCCGGTGTCTCTGCCGACGGCAGACGCCGCGGGGGCGAGGGACGCACACACCGCGGGCCGGCGGGAGCAGGGGCGTCACCGCCTCATCTCACGCGGCCATGCCGGGCCTCACAGAAGCAAAGGAGGTCCTCGTTGATCCGTCGTCCACGGTTGGTGCGGTTCTCACCGCGCTCGGCGGGGTGCAGGACCGCATTGACCTTGCCTTCACGCGGGACTACCCACAGTTCCTGCATGAGCTGGTGCCTGTGTTCATGAACCTCGTGTTCACGCGGTTTCCGCCGTCGGTGAGCATGTTCAGGCACCGGGGCCGCGGTGCGCGCCTCGGATGGGCGGCTGGCGCCGCCGCGCGGACGGGCTCGGCTCTCGCGGCAAGCCCCGCCCGCGCGCCCGCCGCTGCGGCCCCCAATCGCCTGCCTTCCGGCGACGCACTGGCCGGGAGGTCCCGAAGACGCGGGACCCGCCCCCATCGCGCCCTCGCACCGGCGGGCGAGGGCCGGTCGCCGCTGTTTGATTTCGGCCCCCCGCGGATAGCGCCCTTATCGACCGCTACCGCACCTCCGCTCTCGCGTTCACGCCCCGCCCACCGCAGGCCGAGACAGAGAGCGGCGGACACAAGGTCCGGAGAAGCGTCGTGGACGTGCTGACGAGGCTTCCGCTGACATCCGAGATGCGGAGGCACGCCCCGGACCTTGCCAACATGTGCATGGCCATGGCCAAGGACGACGTGGCGTCAAACGCGGCCGACGCGTACCGCCACTGCCTGAGCCTGCACAAGGCGTGCACGGCGGCGCTGGAGGACAAGCAAGGCGAGCTGCTCGAGTTCGCCCTCGGCCTGTTGCGTCGCGTGCCCGTGGTCCTCAGCTCCCTCCTCCTTGCAGAGGTGACCGAGCCCGCCGCCGCCTTGCCGGCCGAGGGGGTGGCCGACGCGCCCGTGGACTCGGTCCTGTCGGCCGAGGACGCCGCAGCCCTCATGGCGTTTGCCGCCGGCACCGCCGGCCTGCCCGGGCGCCTCGCTCCGCAGGTGATGCGGCAGGCGTCCACGACGTTCTTCTTCGTCTTTGGCGCCCGCAACGCCATGCTCCAGAAGCACGCCTCGCACGTCCTGCGCGCCGCCGTCGTGGCCATGACCATGCGAGCCCCGAACACCATCGCCGAGGTGGCGGCGGCCGCGCCCGCCGGTTCCACGGCCGCAGCCCTGGCGGCCCGGCCCGACCCGTGGCGCGAGATCCACGCCGCCGCCGTGTCGACGCGCGTCGTCCTCCTGGCGCTGCTCGCCTCCTTCGTCAAGGGCTACCGCTCCATGCTGGAGCCCTTCGTGCCCAGCGTCGCCCGCTCCCTCGTCTCCCTCTTCCGGGAGGTCCCCCACCAGGCCATAAACGACCGCCGCGACGTCCTGCTCGCCCTCCGCCACCTCCTCACCGCCCAGCTCCGGGACCCCTTCCTCGCCCACCTCGACACCCTCATGGACCTGGACGCCGTCGTCGGCGCGGGTCGCGGCGCCCACGCCACCCTCCGCACCCTCGCCGTCTCGGTCATCTCCGAGCTCCTCCACAACGCCAAGGAGCGACTCGACCTCCCGGGCGTCGCCCGCGTCATCCGCTGCATGGGTGCCGTCGTGCACGACACCTCCCTCCCGCTCCACACCCAGACCACCGCGGCCCGCCTCGTCCTCGGCCTCGTCGACGTCGTCTACCACAACAAGGAGGCCGACGCCTCCCAGGGCCGCCTCCTCCTCTCCTCCGTCCTCCGCATCGCCGCCTCCCGCCTCCGCTCCCTCCGCGACTACATCCCGGTCCTCCTCGCCCGCGCCGCGTCCGTCTCAAGGCGCAAGCGCCGCAGGCGCAGGCGCGAGATCCGGGCCCTGCAGGCCGGCCTCGCCCGCCTCCGGGCCGCGGAGGGCCGCTCCCTCCCCGTCCGCGGTATCAACCCGGGGGAGCCGAGCCAGGAGGAGGCCGGCGACGTCAGCGTGACCACCGTGCAGGCGGGCGACGACCCCAGCAACCCGGGGCCCGTCGAGCTGCAGCGCATGGTGGCGGCGACGCCCCGGCGAGGCGACCTCGGCGAGGCCCTCGTCGGCCGCCTGTCCACGGGCATGGAGCCGGTGGGAGAGGACGAAGAGGACACGGGCATCCGGCTCGGGCCGCTGCCGCACGCGGGGGAGGCCGCGGCGGGGCCTGCGGTCCTGGCCGCGTCGGCCGACGACGACTGGCGCGAGACGTCGGCCCGCAAGCAGGCCGCCAGGCTCAACGCCACCGCGGCGAGGGCGGCGATGGCCTCCAGCAAGGACGCGGAGGGCCTCGTCAAGGCCCACGCCCCGTCGTCCCTGGCTGCCGCGCTCCGCGGCGACGACGCGTCCCTGGGCTCAGACCCGGGCGGCGCCGGGCCGGACGACGACGACGAGGCCACGGACACGCTGCTGAGCGAGCCGCCCGACGACACGGACGAGCTGGGCGAGGCGTCCGCGTGGGCGGGGCACTCTCTCGACACCCTGCGCGAGGCGCGGTCGCTGATCAAGGCCATCTTCACGGGCATGCAGTCCGTCGTCTGGTGCATCACGCACTACAACGACCCGAAGCGGACGGGCGGGCTCGGGCCCGACGCCACCGGCACCGGCCACGGCCCGTCGTCGGACCAGCAGCTCATGACCGAGGAGGAGGTCGTCACCCTCCGCAGCTTCCTCGAGTGGTCCCTGCAGTGCATGCGGCTCTTCACCGCCGCGCCCGCCGGCGTCATCTCCGAGCTGGAGCTCGACCGCATGCTCGGGAATCTCGCCGGGCCCTTCACCTGGATGCACCGCTCGCACCTGCAGGAGATCCTGGCCGACGGGGGCATGGAGGTCGCCGTGCGCCACGCCATGGCGCACCCCCCCCTCCACCACTTCATCCAGGTCCTCCTCACCTACGCCGACTCGTCCCCCGCCGCCCTCGACGAGCTCCTCGTCTGGCTCGTCCGCCACGTCCACCTGCTCAACACCGACACCGACGCCACGGCGCACGGAACCCTCGCCGCGGCCATGAACGCGTCCGCGGGCGGGCCCAACGCCGAGGCGCCCCTCGTGGCCGGAGAGCTCGCCCAAGCTGCAGCCGCCTCGGGGCCCGGCGCCGGAGCTGCCACCGCGTCGTCGTCGTTGTCGTCATCCTCGGCCGCCGCCGCCGCCGGCACCGCGGCCGGCCACACGGGGACGGAGATGGACACCACGGCGGTGCTCCCGGGCGGGGCCACCGCGGCCCTCTCCCGCGGCCCCGCGCTGCCCCCGCGCCCCGTCCTCAGGGACCCGCTCAGCGACCACGTCACCGCCGACACCCCGCTCTCGGTCTTCCCCGTGGACGTCCGCGCGGCGGTGGTGCGCCGCCTGATCAAGGTGGCCGTCGGCTGCGTCACGCACATCTTCGTCGCCCTGCAGCCGATCCTGGTCAAGCACATCCAGGCCCTCGTCCTCGGCATCACCCGGGATGCCGCGTCCTGCTCCCAGCCCCTGCACCACCTGCAGCTCCTCCTCGCCATCTTCAAGTCCGTCACCACGCGGGCGGCGGACCCCCTGTTCAAGCGCTTCCCCCCCATCGCCGCCTTCCTCTGCCGCTCCTTCCTCCGCCTCCACGAGCACCACACCGACACCACGGTCAGGGACACCTGCGTCAAGCTCTGCCTCAGCCTCCCCATCTCCACCTCCCAGCAGGTCCTCCTCATCCCCCGCCTCGTCCAGGCCGTCATCCTCGGCCTCAGGGCGGGCGACCGCACCGACGCCGGCCGCGACACCCGCTCCGACGTGGTCATGGTCGCCCTCAACAGCCTCGGCTTCTGGATCGACAACCTCCACCCCTCCTTCTTCTGGACCATCTTCTCCCACAAGTCCGTGCACTACCCCCTCATGAGCTCACTCACCGCCCTCCTCAAGCCGAGCCCCGCCCGCCCGGCGAACGAGGCCCTGGCCATCCTGGGCAAGCTCGGGGGCCAGTCACGGAAGCATCTCACCGGGCCCCTGCACCTCGCGCTGCGGACCCACGCCGACTCGGGCCTCGTCCTTCGCCTCTTCTGGCGCGAGCAGCAGCGCGCCGCAGGCGGCGGCGCGGCCAAGGTCGTTGAGGTCGCCGACGACGCCGCTGACGACGCCGGCGCGAAGAGCGCCAAGCGGGGCGCCGCCAAGCGCTCCCGGCGCGGCGCCGCGCCCGCCCGGAGCGATGACGACGCCGACGACAAGGAGACCGCGGCACCGAGGCCAGCCCTCGCCCTGCCCATCGACCGCCTCGCCGCGGTGGCTTTCGGGACCGTGAACCGGGGCCTGGAGGCCGCCGCGCCGGGCCAGGCGATGCTCTCGAGGGCCGACCACCCCGCGGTGGCGGCCGCCCTGGCACGCTTCGCGTCCCTGCGGCCGCCGTGCTTCGCCCCGGGGGCGCCCACGTCGTCGATCCGGAGCGTCGAGGCCAGGCGCAAGAGCGAGTCGAGCCGCCTGGGCGGCGGCCGCATCCGCCACGACGGGGCGGCTTCGGAGAGCGCCTCCTCTGGCGGCGACAGCGACGACATGGCCGACGACTGGGGCGCGGCCCTCGTGCCCGAGGCCCTCCGCTGGACCGACGTCCGCGCCACGGAGATGCAGCCTCTCGACCACGCCCCGGCGGGGCGCTCCCCGGCGGCCACCTCGCGCCGCGGCCGCCGCCACTCCCGCCGCCGCGGCTCCGGCGCGGCCGCGGCCGGCCCCTCCGCCTCCGGCGCGCCGCCCGTGTCGTCGGACCTCTGGGACCTCGCCCCGCACGAGGCGCCGTGGGGCCGCCACCGCGCCCGGCGCACCGCCCTCCGCTTCGCGCGGGAGATCCTTGCGTCGCTCCTCCCCGTGTCGTCTGCGCCGTCCCCCGCTGCGGCGCGCTCGCTGGCGAGGGAAGAGTGGGCCGCGGCCGTCGCCGCGGCCCGGGCCCAGATCGACGCCCCCGCACGCACCGGCATGGCCTGCGCGCCCAACACGCCGTCCGACGGCGGCGTCGTCGGCCTGTGCGACGCCGGGTCCGTCCCCGCCGACGCCGGCTTCCCCGCCGCCCCCGAGGCCGGCCTCGCCGGCGAGGCCGCCGCCGCCGGCGACGTTGCCGCCCCGGGCGAGGCCGCCCCTCCCGGGACCGCACCGCCCAAGGCGACGAGGGCGGAGCTCCTCGCCGGCCGCGCGGCCGTCCGCCACCTCCTGCTGGCCCTCGCCGCCGGCGCGGCGGACGAGCACCTCCGCGACGAGGCCCTCCCCGTCCTCATGGGCGTCGTCCGGTCCATGGTCCTCGCCGCCGTCGCGCGCACGCCAGCCCCCCTCCCGGCCGAGATCATGCCCCGCCCCGAGGGCGACGGCCCGGCGGGCTCCTCCTCGGCAGACGCGAGGCCGGCCAGCTCGCGCCGGCCATTCACCCCGCCCGTGTCGCCCCGGCTCGCCCCGCTGCCCGCCGGGTCGGCCCCGTCTGTGGACCCGCTCCTCATCAACGACATCCTCGTGGCCATCGTATCCGGCCCCGCCGCCACGGCCTTTGCCCCCCTCGCCGTGCGCATCGTCCGCGAGGTCCGCGACGTCTGCTCGGCCATCGAACGGGAGGTGGCGGGCGCCCCGGCCGCCGCCGGCGGCGACGAGGAGGCCATCGGGGCGGCCGTGGTCGAGCGCTCCGGCCGCGTCCTCCTCGATGACCTGCGCGGGCGGCTGTGGGACGGCTGCCGGCAGCACGCCTGGCGCACCCAGGTCGGCTGCGCGTCCCTGATGGCCGCGTGCTGCCGCGAGCTCCCCTGGCAGTGGTCCGAGCGGGGGCAGGTCCACATCGTCCACGCGGCCATGGGCGCGCTGCACCACCAGCGGCAGGAGGGCTCCTCCGCGGTCATCAGGGCGTCCAACACCCTCCTCCGCTGCGGCCTCCGGGCCGCGTACAAGCCCTACATGCCGCAGCCGCTGGCCCGCCGCCTCCCCGGCGGCTGCGCCGGGGCCCCCGCGCTGCTCGCGGCCGCCGCGGGCCAGCCGACGGGCGCCCCCACGTCCATGGTCTCCTTTGTCGAGGCGGCCTTTGGCGCCTCGGCCCTGCCCCCGCACCACGGCGGGCAGAGCGGCGACGGCGCCCCGGCCGGGCCCCCGCACCCGACGTCGTCCACCGCCGCGGCGGCCGCCAACGCCGTCCGCTGCGCGGTCCGCGTCACGGCGCCCGTCCCCCGGTCCCCCGACGACCTGCTCCCCCACTGGTCGTCCATGCCGGCCCTGACCCCCGCGGTGTGCGCGCGCGCCCTCGGCATCGTGGTGCCCGGCGCGCGCGTGCAGCCGACGCCCGAGCAGGTGGCGGCGGCCCTGCAGGTCCGCTCCGCCGCCCCGGCGACCCCGCTGCTCGGCGACCCCGAGGCCGCGGCCGGCGGACTCGACGGCGAGCCCTCCCGCAGCTGCCATGTGGACCTCTCCGGCCTGCCCAGGGGCTCCCGGATCAAGCACCTCGGGTCGGCGTCAGGCCAGACCGTGGCGGTGGCGACCTTACCGGACAAGTCCCACCAGACCCTCGGCGTGGGAGAGGCCGGGCCGCAGCGCGCGGCCGCCTTTGCCGCAGACAAGTGGCACGTGGACCACATGATCCAGGTCGCCTCCACGGCCGACGGCTCGGGGTCCATGGCCGGCGGCGAGGGGAGCATCGTCCCGTCGCCGACGGAGGCCGCGTCGTCGTCGTCGTCGTCGTCGTCGTCGTCGTCGTCGTCGTCGTCGTCGTCGTCGTTGTCCGCTGCGGACAACGGCGCCGCCTCCGGATCGACCACCACGCCCGGGAAGGACCGGAAGCCCAACCTCAAGATCGAGGTGCCGGGCGGGCACGCGGCCGGGGCCGCGCCGGGCCACCCCGCCGCTACGGTCAGCGTCACCACGCCCAAGCTGCAGGCGGAGACGCCCTTCCCGGGGGCCTTTGCCGGCTTCACGGGGCCGCCCGCCGGCAAGGTCGCGGGCGACACGCCGGCCCGCTGGGCCGAGGAGGAGGCCATGGCCCTGGGCCGCGCGAGGGCCGCGGGCATCGAGGTGCCCGAGGGCTCCTTCTACCCGGCCTACCTGCCCGGCGGCCCGCCGCTGCTCGGCTTCCGCCCCGGCGACCGGCCGCTCTCCGCCGGCGCGAGCGAGCGCCTCGGCACCCTCATGGAGCGCCTGGCCATCGACCTCGTGTCCACGAGGGGCCCGGTGCGGGCCGCCGCCCTTTCCGGCCTCCGCGTCGTCTGCCTCCTGCGCCGGGAGCCCCTCTCGAGCGTCCTGTCGACCTACAGCTCCGGCCTCCGCGAGCACGTCGCGCGCATGCGCCTCAACAAGCTCTCCCCCCCGGCCCGCCTCGGCTCCCTCTACTCCCTCATCACCTGCCTCCGCGCCTGCCCCGTCGCGCCGCTCTTCCCCGTCGACCAGGCCGTCGTCGAGCTCATCGGCCAGGCGGTCAGCTTCACGCTGCGCCCTGAGTCCGTGAAGCAGCTCGGCGGCATCACCGACGATGCCTCGGCCGGCGGCGGCGACGCGGCATCGTCGTCCTCGTCATCCTCGTCCTCATCATCCCACCAGAAGAGCTCGTCGGCCGGCGCCACCACGGACCCTACGCCCGAGGAGGAGTTCACGCTCCGCGCCGCGGTGCAGGCCGTCCCGTGCGCCTGGCCCGACCCCCTCGGCGTGGCCGGGCTCTCCCAGTTCAGCAGCGCGTCAAGCACGTGGGCGGGCGCGCCGCTCAGCGGCGCCACGGCGCCGGGCGGCATCACCGCGGACAACCCCGCCTTCGCAGGCGCCGCCGGCGAGGGCTCTGCGGAGGGGCTGGGCCAGGCGCCGCACGCCGTCCTGGGCACGCTCGGTGCGGAGCTCGCGCAGCGCCGCGCCGCCCTGAAGCGGGCGGAGCACGGCCGCACCGCGTGCGCGCCCCCGCTGCCCAGCAGCGGGGCCTGGCTCACCTCCGGCACCGCCACGGGCGGCGGTGACTGGGTCTTCCCCGAGGGCGCCGAGGGCGTCTGGGCCGTGTCCGTGACCTCGGCGAGGCCCCTCGTCCCCCGCATCGCCCACATCGTCGGCGCCGGTGTCTCCCCCGAGTCCCGCACCGCACGCAAGCTGAGCCGCGCCTTCGTGACCCCCAGCGTCGCCACCTACCGGGTGGCCGGGTACCCCGTCCTGGAGCGCGTCGCGGCCCTGGACCTGCTCAGCGCCGTCCTTCGCGCGAGCCCGGGCGTCCTGCAGGACACCGCCCTCGTCCCCTCGGAGCTCCGCGAGCAGTGCCTCAGCACCCTCTTCACGTCCCTCACCGTATCCCACCCCGCGTGCGTCTGGGCCTCCCACTCGGCCTTCTCGGCCCTCCTCGGGCCGGGCGCCGCGGCGGCAGCGGCCGCCGCCGAGGCGGCGTCCGCCTCCTCCGCCGCCGCGGCGGGCGGTGCCGCCGCGCCCGCCCTCCCCGCCGGCTCCCCCTCCCCCCAGGACCGCATCGTCTCCAAGCAGACGCTCCAGCAGAACATCCGGCCCCTCCTCAAGCGCCTCGCCTCCACCGAGCTGCTCTCCCTCGAGGCCCTCAACGGCCTGTGCGCGCTCCTCACCGTCTTCACCGAGTGCTTCAACGAGAGCCTCGCGCGCAAGTTCGTGGGAGTCGACCTCGGCCAGTTCGCAAAGTGCGACACCCACGCCCGCGACGCCCGGCTCTCGGCCGCCATGGCCCAGGCCCACGCGGCCGAGGTGCCCCCCCGCATCACCAAGCAGGCGGTCAGCGCGGCCCTCCTCAACGCCGCGCAGGCCGTGGTGAACTCCACCTACGCCGACCCCTCGGTCCCCGAGGGCATCATGGCCGCCCTCCCTTCGCTCCCCGTGGACGCCACCATCCTTCCGGACCTCGTCGAGATGGTCACGAAGCTCGAGACGGCACTCCACGCCAACCGCGTCGGCGGCCGCCTCGGCAGCCCCTACCGCCGCCACCTCGCGCGCTTCCTCGGCGCCCACCCCGTCCAGACCGCGGAGCACCTCTTCAGCCTGCCCACGCTGCGCACCCGGCGCCGCAGGGAAGTCCTCCTTTCCTGCCTCGCCCACCCCAGCGCGGCGCCGCTGAGAGCCCACCTCTTCAGCCCCGCCGGGACGGCCCTCCTCTGCGCCCGCACCCTCCTTCCCGGCCTCGAGCACCTCAGCGCCGCCCCCCCCACGGACCCGCCGTCGGAGGAGCAGGCCGCCATCGGCTCGAACGCCTCCCTGTGCCGCCACCACGGCCTCCGGATCGCCGCAATGCTGGCCGAGGCGGACCCCACGTGGCTGCTCTCCAGCCAGGGCGCCCGCGTCGTGGCCATCTGCCGCACCCTCTGGCTCAGCCCCGAGTACCGCTCCGGCCTCGTCTCCCCGTCCCTCGGGCTCTTCGAGCTCGTGCTCCGCCCCCCCGAGCGCGAGTTCCACGCCGTGGTCTTCGTCCTCCTCGCCCACGCACGGCTCGCCCTCCGCCCCCGCCTCGTCGGCCCGCTCTTCGACCTCGTCAACGGCCTCGCCCTCCCCGCCCCGCCCTCTGACCTCCAGGCCGTCCGTGCCTTCGCCGCAAGGGTCGTCCCGGCCCACGCGCCCCCCGCCCTGCGCCGCGCGATCGTCCTCCGGTGCGCCACGGTGCTCCGGGAGCGCGCCGCGGTGCACGCGGGCAGCGGCGCCTCGGCCTCGGCCTCGTCCTCGGTCGTCGAGCCGGCCGTCGGCGCGCCGTCGGGGCTCGCCGACGGGGCCGGCGCGACGGCGCGGTACCTCCGGGGCGAGGGCCCGCCCTCGGACGACATCGTCGGCCTCACGATGCGGAATATCCTCACCCCGCTGCTCCTCCGCACCGACGACGCCGCCAGGGCGGCCGTCGCGCTCGGCACCCCCGAGGACGAGGCCACGGCGGCGCTCCTGGCGTGTGTGCCGGCGGAGGCCACGCACGCCATCGTCGTGGCGCTGGCCCGGATCAACGGCTCCCGCCGCCGCCGGGCGTCGGAGCACTCCACGGACAGCAGCCACGCCGGGGGCGAGGGCTCCCAGGACGACAGCGCGCACCCGGGCTCGTCGGGTGCGCCCTCGAGCCGCCGCAAGCCCCGCCGGGAGGAGCCCCAGCTCGCCGCGGCGCCCACCCTCACCCGCGAGGGCGACGGCCTCCTCATCCAGCTGATGCGGTGCCTGACCACGATCCTCCGGGCGTGTCCCGGCGCCGCCGGCTCCTCGGGCCGCCGCGTGATCCTCCAGACCTCGTGGTCGCAGCTGAACAACGCCGACCCGGCCATCAAGTTCTCCGCCTTCGCCCTCGTCGCGCGCCTCTTCCAGGCAGACCACGCGACCAACCCGGAGGACGCGAGCAAGCGCGTCGGCCGCCTGGTCACGCAGGCCTACGTCGGCCTGCTCAAGGACAAGGAGGTCGGGGGCATGCGCATGGCCCGCCGCGCCCTCCGCCAAATCACCCACCAGCTCCCCACGTACTGCGACAGCGCGGCGACGGGCAAGCGCAACGTGGGCTGGACGGAGCGCACCGCGTACGACGAGAGCCAGTCGGCACCGCGCTTCGAGCACGTCATGCACGCGGTCGTGACCCGCCCGTGGGTCTTCTACCCCTTCCACAAGTCGCTCGCCGGCCAGCTGGTGAGCTCCCTCGTCACCGTCGGCATCGTGGACAACCCGCAGGCGGGGCCCCGGGCCCTGTCCCTCTCGATGGTGGCAACCATCATCCGCTGGGACATGCGGTCCAGGCAGGAGACCGTCGAGGCGGCGCAGCAGCGCGGGCACACGGCCATGGCCGCGTCCCCGACGCCCGCCACCGCCACAGGCTTCCTCGTGTCCCAGAGCTCTGCCAGCAGCATCATCAACTTCCTCGCCCGGCAGGCCCTGGCCACCGCCGACATGCCCCCGCTCGGGCACATCAGCCGCCGCGCCATCCGCCTCCTCCGGGTGGCCATGCGCCTCTGGCCGTCGGCGCCCCTCCAGCTCAGCTACATCGCCCGCCTGGTCACCTTCGCCTCGAAGCAGTCGGCCGCCGCCTCGGGCGGCCTCCCCGCGCCCCTTCTCAAGACGTCGGCCGAGCTCAGCCCCCACGTGCAGTCGGCCACGCTCGACATCCTCCGCGAGGCCATCGCGGTCGCCATTGAGCGCCGGGCCGACGACGCGTCGGGGCGGGGCAGCGCCCACGCCGTGCCCCCTCCCAAGGGCATGGGCGTGGAGGCGTTCCTCGACGACGAGCCGGGCTCCCTCATGCGCTTCCTCCTCCCCATCGTCGGCTCGTCCGACGCCAGGGTGCTCCGCCGCCTCCGCCTCCTCGTGCGCGCCCTGCTCCGCCTCCGCCCCCCCGCCAACCCCGGCGTGCGCCTCGCGTACGTCCGCTTCTGGCCCTGGCTCGCGTCCGCCGTCTGGTACCGGCTGACGCACAGCATGGCCTTCAGCGCCGACCACCAGCGGCACATAGCGCGCTTCGTCGGGCAGCACTTCGACGCCAGGGACAAGATGGCCGACCCCAAGAAGCACAAGGAGGACGACGAAGCCGCGTCGGAGTCCTGGGCCAGCATGAAGCCGCAGCTCGCGTCGTCCCATCTCCCCAACGCCTCGGCCGTCAACGTCCTCGGCGTCCTCCGCATCCTCCGGGACCTCCACCGCGCCATCCCGCGCACCGTGGACATCTTCTCCCAGGCCCTCGGGCCGCTGCTCCTCCGCCTCGTCGCCGACAGCTGCGGCCTCGACTCGGAGCGCACCAGCGCCCTCGCGGCCGCGGAGCAGGTCGGCACCCCGGCCACGCTCAACGACGTGCCCCTCCCCGGGCCGGCACCGGTCGTCGCGCCCCAGGTGCGCCGGTCCAGCACCGCGGCCACCGCGGCCGCCGAGGAGGAGCTCAAGAAGCTCCGCGACGCAGCCCGGAACGACGCCGGCGTGGCCCGCGGCCGCGCCCTCCGCCTCCTGCTCACCATGCTCGGCGCCCGCGCGCTGGTCGTGGCCCGCCTCCGCTCCCAGGTCGTCACCCACGCCTGCCGCATCCTGCAGCGCTGCCGCGACTTCTTCACCCTCCGCGTCGCCCTCGGCGTCGTCCGACGCTGGCTCCTCGCCGGCTCGGGCCGGGGCATCTCCGTGGCCGAGGGCCTCACGGCTCTGGAGCGCTCGTCCATCGTCACGGCGCTGTCCTCCCTCGGCCCCCCCACGTCGCGCAACCTGTGGCCGACCTCCTCCGTCAAGCGCCGGATCGCGGACCTCGGGAGCGAGTGGCCGTCCCTGCAGGCGGCGCAGGCACGCCTCGTGATGCAGCTGGCGACGGGCTACGACGCCTCGGCCGACACGCTCTCGGAGGCCGAGCGGTCCATGACGGAGCCTTGGGCCCGCCTGGTCGCCGGCCCCGAGGAGGAGGACGAGGACGACGAGGACGAGGGGGGAGGCGACGGTGGCGACGACGACGTGGAGGGTGTTGCCGCCGCCACGGAGCGGGCCGCCGCCGTGATGTTCCTCCGCCCCCAGTGGCAGCGGCAGGTCGCGGTCAGCAGCGCCTCCTTCGCGGCGGTCAGCTGCGACGCCGGGGCCCGCCACGTGGGCCTGGCGCTCGCCGTCGCGGCCAGCCGGGTCACCCGCAGGCGCGCCCTCCGCCGCTGGCGGGCCGCCATGCGCTGCGAGGCGTCCCTGCTCTCGTCCGCCGCGCGGCGGAAGCTCCGCGAGAGGTGGTGCGACCTCCTCGCCGTGGTGGCGGAGGGCCACCTGGTCAGCGACGAGTCCGTCGAGGCGGAGGACCCCAGGGCGGCGGCCGACGCCGTCCTCTCCCAGCCGGCGTCCATCCGCGGGGCGGGCCTCCGCGCCGCGGCGGGGGCCCTCCCGGACGGAGAGCAGCCCGCCGCGGCCGCGGAGGGCGGCCTCACCGGCCCGTCCTCCGCCGTCGGAGCGCTCATCGACGCCCTGGACCTCGACTGCGAGGGCGTGTCGGGCCACCTGTGGCTCCCGCTCAGCGTGCGCTGCCTCCTCGGCGCCATCGACACGGCGGGCACGGACGGGGCCGCGCCGCCCGACCGGCGGCCCATCGCCGCGGGGTCGTCAAGCGCGGCCCTATCCTGGTACGCCCCGACCCAGCGGATGCCGTCCGCTGCCGCAGGCTCCTCCCCCGCCGCGGCGTCTTCGGCCGCGGCGGCGCCCGCGGCCTCCTGCGCCGAGCTCTCAGAGCACGAGCGCTTCGCCGGGGTTCTCGCCTCGGCCGCGGGGAGCGGCGGCAGCGCCTCCGTCTCACGCCTCAAGTGGCTCCTCGGGGAGATGGCCCACACGTCCCTCGACGCCGCCGTCTGCCTCTGGGAGACGCTCCTTCCCGCCGCCTGGCAGCAGGCCACCAGGGTGCAGCGCCACCTGCTCGGGCCCCACATCAGCGCCGCCCTCGTGCTCGACACCCACACCTACCAGCGCGTGACACCCCCCGTCACCACCGCCTCCCTCACCATGGGCGTCGACGTCACCCTCTCCGGCTCGGGTGACGACGTCGGGGCGGTCAACGCCGCAGCGGGCAACCCCGAGGCCACGCAGCGGTCGCGCTGCCTCCTCGACGGGTCCTTCCTCGGCGCCTGGGCGGGCGAGACGGGCGTCCCGGCGCCCCCGCCCCTCGGCGAGGGCGGGCCCGTGCTGTCCGGCACCACCGTGGTCACCCTCCTCCTCCGCGGCATCGCCGCGTGCGACCCGCCGCCCCTCCTCCAGCCTGAGGTCCTCCTCTACTGCGCCCGCTACTTCGGGGCCGCGGCCTTCTCCGTGCCGCTCCTTGAGGCGCAGCTCCTCGCCCTCGGCCCCGGCCGCTCCCCCGCGGCCAACGCCCCCGTCCTCTCCCTCCTCCGCCACGCCCACGAGGCCGGCGCCGCCGGGATCACCGAGGACCAGAGGGCGGCCGCGCGCCCGTCCGCCTCTGCCTCGCGAGCCCAGACCGCCCCGACG
>Ga0136560_1000530_pt1 | contig 19279 bp, 13 predicted proteins | sample AntRauMeHopE1497_FD_104925 | JGI IMG/M metagenome (GOLD analysis project Ga0136560, IMG submission 104925) | Saline lake microbial communities from Rauer Islands, Antarctica - Metagenome Hop E1 #497 | ecosystem: Environmental > Aquatic > Non-marine Saline and Alkaline > Saline | place... | reverse complement strand
GGGGCGCGGGGGGAAGCGGCGGGGGGGGGCGGGGGGGGGGGAAGGGGGCGGCCGGGGGCCGGGGCGGGATGTGGGGGGGGGGGTGGGGCGGGGGGGGGGGGGGGGGGGGGACAGCGACGAGGAGGACGGCCTCGCGTCCGACGAGGAGGAGGCCAAGGAGGACAGGGTGGTAAGAGGCACGCGCGCGCAGGCCCCGGGGCATCGTGTTCGCCGGGCTACGCATGCGAAAACATGCCGGGGCGCCACCCTCGTCCTTGAGTGTGCTGCCCCCGCCTCGTCGCCGCCCCGCCGCGCATCCCAGTCACGCCTTACCAATCGCGCTCTCCCTTGCCTCCCCATCCCTCTCTCCGCTCCGGTCCGCAGACGCTGCGCCAGGTCCTCCTCGGCGCGCGGCGCCTCAACGCGACGGCGCCCCCCCATCCCCTCGCGTTTCAGTACACCGCCGCGCTGCTCGCCCTCCCGCAGCGCACGCCCACGCACCGTGCCTCCCCGTCCCCGTCGGAGCTCGCGGGGCTCGTGGCGCTCGCACGGATGGCCGCGGGTGGCGGGTGGTCCTCCGCGTCGTCGGCCCGGAGGACGGCCCGGGGCGGCGGGCTCGACGGGTCCGGGGTGTCCTGGGGCGGATCGCCCGCGTCGACCCGCCTCATGGGCCTCAGGTCGGCGTCGTCCCGCTCCCCCGGCGGCACCGGGGCAGCGGCTGGCTCCGTCGTGGGTCGCTCCGGCTCGCCGATGCGCCGGTCTCGGCTCGGCTCGGCGGGGTCGTCGGAGTCGTCGATGGTGGGCGCGGGGGGCAGCGCCCGCCCGCGATCCGGGTCGGTTGCATCGAGCGGTGCCAGCGAGGTCCCTGCCGAAGCTGGAGCGCCGTCCCCGACGCCGTCCTCCGACACCTCCACGGTCGGGCCCGACGCCGACCACGCGGCCGCGTGGTCCGACGACGACGCCACGCCGAGCGGCCAGGGCCCGGCGGCCGATGCCTTCGTCGTTGTGCAGCGGAACGCCTCGCCGAGCCCCGAATCGGCGGCGGCGGCAGCAGCGTCGGCGGCGCTGCCGTCGGGCTCCGCGGCGGCAGACATCGACGATGTTGACCTCACGACGAGCGACGGGCAGCCCGCCCCGTCCCCCGGGAACATCACCACCGCGGCGCCCGAGCCGCCCGCGCTTCGTCCGACCGAGCATGCCGCCTCACCGCCGCCCGGCCCCCCTCCCGCCCGGCAGCCGCCGCTTCAGCAGCGGTCCCCTCCCCCGCACAGCTCTGCCCCCGCCACTCCCCCGCGAGGCGCCCCGCCGCTCTCCCCCGGGCCGCGGCAGGCTGCACCGCCTCCGTCGGACGCCCCGCCTCGGCCGCGGTCCGCCGTGCCCGTCGCTGACTGGGAGGGCGCGCGGGGCCCGTCCCCACGGCCGCTGCATGAGCGAGCCGCCGCACCGGAGCGCCGCCGGCCGCTGAGCTGGGCCAACCCGTCGGCCGTGGCTGACGCCGTCGCGGCCTCTGGCTTCGCGGTGGGTGCGTCGCTCGCCGCGGCCGAGACGGAAGCGAGGCACTCGCTCCGGGCCGCGGAGCCCCGGGGACCGTCCCCGCTCCGCCCCGCGGTGCGGCGCCCCCGCCCCGCCTCGTCGCTCGACGAGCGGGCGAGCCTCGGCGCCGGCGACCGCTGGGACGTGACCACGGCATCCCTGCCGCAGGAGTGGACGTCCGTCCGGCCCTTCTCGGAGCGCCGGTCCAGCGCCGCGACGCACATGCCGACCGGCCTGCAGCGCCCGTCCACCGTCGGCGCCACCCGCCCGACCGTCGCATCGCCCCGGCGCCCCGCCACGTCAGCCCCCATCGGCCACGCCGGCGCCCGGCCGCCCGCCGCCGGGAGGCCCCTCTCCGCGCGCCGCGCGCCGCGGACGAGGAGCCCCGGAAGCGCCAGCAGCGCGGGACGCAGCTCGGTCGGCTTCGGCCGTCCGCCGAGCGGCTCGGCACCGCGGGGTGAGGGGGGCATGACAGTCTCAGGGAGGGGGTCCCCGCACCGCCATAGGTCGGCAGCGAGCCCCGCGGGGGACGTGACGCTCCGGGCGGGGGCCGCCGGGTGGGAGGTGCCCGACGCAAGCGGCGCGCCGCCGTCGCTCGGGCCGGGAACGCCCGACCCGGCCCCATCCGGGTTCCGGCCTTTGGACTTCTTCAGGTCGATACGGTCTGCCGAGCTCGACGAGACCGGGCGCGCCCTATCGCACCTTGAGCGGGGCAACGGCCACACGTAAACGCGAGACTGCTCCACCGCCCCCCGCTCCGCGGCACACGCGGCCAAACTCGAGTGCATGGAGCTGCGGCCAAGAATGGCGGCAGAATCCCTGGTCGGAGCAGTTGCAGGTGGTGACGACGCGGATGCAATCGAGAGAGGGCGACTTGGTGAGAGCACGCCGCACCGCGCGTCCCCTTGGCCCTCGGCATGCCCCAGTCGGCGGTTGCGCGGCATCTTCGACGAGACAGCGTGCTTGCATCGATGGACCGCCCCCCGCGGTGCGCGCTTGTGAGCGCAGTGCCTGACTGCGTCCCGCGGATCACGCTCGGAGGCGTGGAGGCCAGGTTTGAGCTCGGGGGCGACCCCATCGTCTGCGGCGAGGAGCGTCTGCCGAGCCGGGGAAAGGGGCGGTTCCAGTACGTCATCGATCCCGAGGGGCGTGCCGGGGAGCGGGCGCTGTTCACCGTCTTGGCGCTGGATCCGGACCCCCCGATGGGGCTCGGCCCGATCGTCCACTACGCGGCGATCAACGTGTCTTCCCAGGGCGGGCCCGTGGGGCCGAGGGGCATGGGGGCGGCCGTTGTCCTTCAGGCGTGGCGGCCGCCGGCTCCCCCGGCCAACACGGGGCTTCACAGGTGAGGCGGTCTGCGCACACTCCGCGCTCAATGACACTGTTTCGTGAATGGCTGCTTGGGCGCCCGTCCCGACCCCTCCGCGCGATCTGCCCGACGCGCAGGTACGCGTTCTTCGTCTTCCGCCAGCGCGCCCTGCTCAACCCAGTCGAGGCCAAGGCGAGCTTCACGACGATGGCATTTGACACCGAGACCTGGACGTCGAGGCTGGGGCTGGCAGACCCCTGCGCGGCCACCTTTTTCGTGTCGCAGTACGAGCCCGGCTGCAGCGGCGCCTGCTGCGTCAGCACGCTGTGCTGCGCCTTCTGCTGCTGGAGGCCGCCGAGCAACGACTTCCACGAGCGCGCCAAGGCGATTGGGGACACCAAGGCGGGAGGCAGGGCCGTGCGGGGCGGCCGGATCGAGTAGCCGCGCCGCCAGCGCGAGGAGGCCGCGAGCGGGCACTGGAGTCGCTTAGAGCAGGCTTGGCCGGGTGTAATTTGCTAGTATGCGGCGGCGGGCGAGCCAAGCCGCACAACGATACCGATAGCCCGGGATGATGCGCGCCGGCCGATGCCCGCCCACAGCACAGGCCTCGTGATCATACGTAGCGCACGATGGATATCGTTCCCGCGGGGAATTCACGGGCGCAGCGGAGGTGCTTGCCGAGGCCAAGCAGAGGCTCACAACCCCCGCCCCGCGCAAGCACACCCGAGCGTAACCCGCAAGGAGCCCCACGCCAAGGAATCGCAGCTGAGGATATCGCGATGGCGGCGGCCCCGGCCAGGGCGCTGAAGCGGGCGGCGTCGGACGAGGGAATGTCCGAGGAGATGACCATCACGCCGCTCGGGGCCGGCAACGAGGTCGGGCGGTCCTGCATCCTTCTCACATACAAGGGCAAAAAGATCCTGCTCGACTGCGGCGTGCTGCCTAGCTTCACCGGGGAGCGGTGCCTCCCGTTCATCCGTGACCTGGACCCGTCGACTCTGGACATCATCATCATCACGTGAGCGCGCCGAGCACGCCGGTTCGGTGTTGAGGAGGTGCATGGTTTTGGCATGCCACATCCAGTTTGCGCCCTGGTCGCTGCGTCCGCAGGCACTTTCACCTTGATCACTCGGCCGCGCTTCCCGTGCTCACTGAGCGTATGGTCGGGTTCCGCGGGCGAATCTTCGCGACGCCTCCCACGGTTGCCGTGATGCAGCACGCGTTGCTGGACTTTGCGAGGCGCTCAGCCACCGACGGCGAGGCGCCGCTGTACTCGGAGCAAGAGCTGACCCGCTGCCTGGACCGGATCGAGACGCTGGACGTGCACCAAAAGATCGAGGTGCGCTCAGCCGCGCCCCTGCGCATATAGTGCGCCCGTTGCCCCCCCTGCCGCGTCGCGCCCTTGGGCTGCTCATCGGTGTCCCGTCCGTTCCGCCCTCGCCCTCGCAGGTGGACTCTGTCCGGCTCACGTTCTTCCACGCCCAGCACGTACTCGGCGCGGTCATGGCGCTCGTTGAGGTCGGGAACGTGCGGGTGCTGTACACGGGCGACTACAGCCGGGAGCCCGACCGGCACCTCCCCATGGCGGAAATCCCCTCCGGTGAGCCGGCGCTTCGGCCCCGTTCGGCCCCCCTTCCAGCGCGTGCAGCCCGACCTACTGTCATGCTCAGTCCGGGGCGCTCGCCGCTTCGCCCCGTCAGTCGTGCTGCCGGCAGCCCCACTGCCCCCTCCCTTTCCCCGCTCCTGCTCTCCGGCGACCGGCCGCTTTCCCACACCCCGGCCCTCCCACGACCCCTATGCCGCCCTCCCCCCCCGCCTCCATCCCCCCGCCCCAGGGCTTCCGCCCGACGTGCTCATCGTGGAGGCGACGTTCGGCATCCGGACGCACGAGGCCCGCGACGCCCGCGAGGCCCGCCTGCTCTCCGTGGTGCACCGCGTCGTGAAGCGCGGAGGGCACGTGCTCATGCCCCTGTCCGCCTTCGGCCGCGCCCAGGAGCTGATGCTCATGATCGACGAGTACTGGGCCGCGAACCCCGAGCTGCACGGCATCCCCGTATACTATGCCGCGCCCTCCGCCATCAAGGCTCTGCAGCTCTACCGGGCGTTCACGTCGTACATGACCCGGGGCCTCCAGGCGCGCATGGGGTCACGCAACCCGTGGGACTTCAGGCACATCCGGCCGCTCGCCAACGCCCGGACGCTGTCCGACGCCCAGGCCTGCGTGGTCATCGCCGCCCCCGGCATGCTCCAGGGCGGGGTGAGCCGCGCGCTGTTCGAGCGGTGGTGCGAGAACCCGCTCGACGCCGTGGTGGTGGCGGGCTACTGCGTGGAGGGCACCCTCGCCAAGGATATCCTGCGGAACCCGCGCGAGGTGACGGCATCGTCGGGCCGCAAGCTCGCGCTCAACTGCGACGTGGAGGAGGTGCAGTTCGCGGCCCACGCCGACTACGCGCAGACGTCCGCCCTCGTCGACGCCCTCGCTCCGGAGGCGATCGTCCTCGTCCACGGCGAGGCGACGGAGATGCGGAGGCTGCACCAGGCCCTGGCCAAGAAGCGCCGCGCCGCCGAGGGCTCCACCCTCCAGGGCGTCTACATGCCCAAGAACCAGTCGGCCGTGCGCCGGCTCTTCCGGCAGGACCGCTCCGCCAAGGCCGTCGGCCTCCTCGCCGAGCGGGACCTCTCCGCCGGCCGCCCCGCCGCCGGCGTCCTCGTCCGCCGCGCCTTCTCCCTCACCCTCGTCGACGAGTCAGAGGTCTCCGCCTTCACCCCGCTCCGCCGCACCCGCGTCGACCAGCGCATGCACGTCCCGTTCCGCGCCCCCTGGACCGTGGCGCGCCACTTCGTCCTCTCCGTGTTCGACGACGTCGTCGACGTCGCGCCCGCCGACGCCCCCGCCGACGGCACGCCGCCCCCCGGCTGCCTCCTCGTCTCCGGCGTGGTCAGGGTCACGCGCCTGCCCCCCGGCCGCGTCCGCCTCGAGTGGAGGCTCAGCCCGGCCGCCGACGTCGTCGCTGACGCCCTCGTCGCCGTGCTGGCGCAGGCCGAATTCAGCCCCATGGCCCTGTCGACCACCCTCGTGGAGTGCTGTCCCCCCGCGCCGCCGGTGGCCGAGGCAGAGGTGGCCGCGGCGCTCGGGCGGGCGGGGGCCCCCCACCGATTCTGCGCCCCGGGGTGCGAGCCGGGCGCGGCAGGGTCCTCCGACGCGGCCATGGCGGCGGGCCTGCCTCCGCACCTGTCCGCGGTGCTAGGCGACGTGGAGGTGGCCCCGGCGGGGCGGGGAGGCGGGGCCGGCGGCGGCGGCGGCTCGGAGGCCGGGGGCACAGCCGAGGCGGGGACGCCGCTGAACGACCCCGTCGCGTCGCCCGGGCGGGCGGAGGCGGCGAGGCCCCTCGCCGCCTGGCGCAGCGCCCGCTCGGAGGAGGCCAGGAGACGGGCGGGGGCGATGCTCGCGGGCGTGCTGCAAGAGTGGTTCGGCCGCGACGCCGTGCGGAGCGAGGGCGGGACGCTCACGGTGGTGTGCGCGGGGGAGGACGCGGCAGTGGACCTTGCCTCGCTCAGGCTGGCGCCCGCCGACGTCAAGGCCTCGCAGCCGGCCTCGGGCCTGCGGGAGAGCGTGCGCCTGGCGATCGCGCACTGCCGAGAGGCGACGCTCGCGGTCGTGTGAGCGCACCGCGCTCCGTGTGGGCGCGCCACCAGGGCATGAGCTTCGCAGCAAGGAGAAACATGGGCGCCCCTTAGCTCTGTCGCGAAGCGCGAAGCACACACGCATCGCCGCGCGCCGGCCCGCCGGGCTTGCAGCGCCCCGCGCCGCCGCCTCGTCACCCGGGCCTCCTGGCGCCGTCTCGCGCCTTGGCCTGCCCTCGCGCGTCCGGCACCCGGACCGCGGCCCCCGCTGCGGCGCGCCCCGCCGACGCGGCCGACGGCCCCCTGCGCCTCTGTTTGCGGCTCTTGAAGTGCTTGATCTCGCCCGTGGAGCGGAGCACGTCGGCCTCGTCCTCGATCTCCTCCTTCAGCACTTCCTCCAGGACGTCCTCGATGGTGATCACGCCCTCCACCGTGACGTGGGAGCGGGCCGCGGCGCCCTTGGCCATGGCGTCGGCGAGCTCCTCGTCGGACCGAGTGACGTACGCGAGGTGCGCGCGGCCGGTCTGGAAGGCGTTGAGCGCGTCGAAGAGGCTGACGTCGGGGTGGATGGACAGAGCCGGCATGAGGGTGAGGGTGGAGACGGGGGTGGCGTCGTCGGGGTCGAGGCGGATGAGGAGCTTGACGAGGAGGAAGCCGCGGAGCGCGTTTGGGTCGTCCTTCTCGTGCACGGGGACGCGGCTGAATCCGGACTCGATGACCCGGGTCATGGTAGCCCGGTCCATGACGTCGTCGGTGGACAGCGAGAAGATCTCCTCCGCGGGCGTGAAGACGTCGGCGACCGTCTTCTTGCTCAGCTCCAGCACGCCCTCGAGCATCGTCACCTCGTCGCGGAGCAGCGCGTGAGACTCCACGAAGTGCTCCTCGGGGCCGCCGGGGGACGCCGCGCCGCCGCCACCGGCCCCGGACGGCGTCGAGCCCACCACGCGGAGGTCGGCGGACGACGACCGCGGGTTGTGTGACGGCCCGACGCGCTTGTGGCTCGACGTCTTGGCGATCACCAGCATGCCGACGAGGTCGTCCGACGCCACCACCGACGCCGCCTTGGCGCCCACGTCGCTCACCGCCTCCCGCATGCGCTCCCGGTCCGGCGCCGTGCCGCCCCGGCGGGCTGCAGCCTTCCGCGCGGGGGCGTCGGCGCCTGTGGGGTGCCGGACCGTCAGGCCGATGGCCTCACGCGCTTCCTCGTCGGCGCCGTAGTGGTGGGTCCCCTCGGGCCCGCCCTCGAGCAAGGGCGCCGAGGCCCCGCCGTTGCCGGCGGTGCGGGCCTTGATGCGCTGCGCCGCGCGCTTCGCGGACCCGTGCAGACGGATGAACTCCTTCAGCTCGTCGCGCCTGCGGGGTAGAATCAGGGCACAGCACGACGCAGGCTCGAGAAACGGAACGCACGATCGGCTGGGTTCGCTCGGCGTCCCCGGCTTGCCGGGCACATCGCTCGCTCAACAATGCCGCGCTCACCGGAAACGGGTGCCGTGGTCCTCGCCGAGGCACACGTCCAGCAGCCGGGAGATGGGATACGAGATCGGGTAGAAGAGCACCACGATGAACCACAGCAGCGGCGTCATCATCGCCGCCATGCGCACCTGGTTCGGCCCCGTGAAAACCGCCGACGGGAGGATCTCCCCGAAGATGAGCACCGCGGTGACGGAGAGCACAATCGCCATGACCGGGTCCAGGATGGAGTCCAGGAAGATGGGGAGCATCTCGTTGGCTGACGCGTTGGCGAGGAGCAGCGTGACCAGCGTGAGGTGGTGCCTCTTCACGAACGGGCGCAGCGCCGCCGCCTGCTGCTTCTGGAGCTTGGTGCCCGTGCGGGACAGGATTTCCACATAGGTGGAATCCAGGCTGACGACCCCCTGCGGACGAGGTGGGACCAAACGCGATGGCCGAACGAGGTCGTGATGGAGTCCGCCGCGCGGCCGACTGCCGCCGGCTTACTGCGCCAGGCCGCGGCTCACCATCGTCAGGCCTGCCATGAGGCCGGCTGTGACCACGAGGCCGACCGACACGCCCAGGTTGATGAAAAACGCGCTGGAGCCGGGCTTGAGAGGCTCATCGGAGCCCAGGCTCATGGCGGCCCCGGTCTCCGCCCAGAGCCGGCCGCACCATTCGATGGTTCCATCGTCCCGCCAGGCGGGTGTCCCGGTGCAGTTCATCGGCGGCGGCACGGAGTGCCAGCAGCGACTCCGGGACGGGGAGTAACCTCTGCATCCCAAAGTTCGCTCCCGGGCGGCCGATGCCTCTCGAGTGCCATCGGCTGTGGGCGGGGGTGCATGCAGCATGCTGCCGAAGGGTGCGATACGCTGCTGCGAGCCGCCGGCATCCTCGCCCCTCCAGCACCCCGACTCCGGATCCCACGAGCCCTCGTGGCATGTTGGGGCAAAATTGCGACCAAGCAGCGCGCCGGTGCTGCTTTGTCGGCAGGGTGGGGCGGTTGCGTCCCTGCCAGGAATCCCGCCTTGAGCAACCATCGGACGCACGCCACCACTCGCCCGGCGCGACCGACCGACCGGCCGAAGCCCTCCGCTCCGTCACTCCAGGAGAGCCCCGTAGAATCAATGTCAGCGAGCCGTGCGGCGCTCTTCACGGGCGGCACGCGGCACGAAACGACGGGGCCGGTGACCAGGACGGTGCGCGGCCTGAGGGACGCCGCGGCGAGCGCCGCGAAGGAACGCGAGGAGGAGTTCCTTTCGGGAATCAAGCCGGACCTGGGGGGCTCGCTTCACCTCAGGGAGGACCTGCTGCGCGCGGCAGCATCGTCGGACAGGGCGCCGGCAACGGCTCCGCGGTCCCGCCGCTCCGCCGCGGCCGAGGCCGGGCACGATGACATGCTCCTCGGCTCCATCATGTCTATGGGCCGCTCCATGGAGAGCAACCCGGACGGCTGGGGCTCCATGGTCTCGGGCGAGGCGTCGCTGCCTTACCCGTCGGATGCCACGGTCACGGCTGCGACGCGGACGGGGAGCAGGCACGGCGCCCGGCGCGAAGCGGCTTCTGCCATGGCTCTCCCGTCGCGCGCGGTCCTGAGCGCGTCAGGAAAGCAAAGCCCGGGGCGCGGCTACACGATCTCGGGCGGCGTTGCGACGCCAATGGCCGCCGATGCGACGGTCGCATCGCTCATCTCCCCGTTCACGTCAACGCGGTCCCATAAACTGGCGTTCCGCGGCTCGACAGGCTCGTCGACGCCGTACGCGCGCCGGTCGCGGGGCGATGCCGGCTCCGTCCCCGGCTCCGGCCCGCCCATCCTGCCGCGCAGCCCGTACGGCCTCCCTGGGACGTCGGTCGCGTCGCTCGGCGAGCTCGTCCTGCCGCGCGACGCGTCGGCGGTGCGGATAGCGAGCTCCGGGCAGTCGTTCGTGCAGGTTCCGACGTCCACGCTCGCCGCCTTGGGCCGGGGGGCGGCAGGCAGGCGCCGCGCGGGGCCGTCGGGGTCGGGCCTCGACCCCGTCGGCGGGTCGTGGCGCGGCGCGGACGGCGGGCAGGGCGCCGCGCCGCGCCGCCAGGGTGACGGAGCTGGGGGCGGAGTGCCCGTGCCGCCGCTGGTGCATACGAGCGCGGAGCACCTGGCCTCCATGGCCCCCGAGGAGCGCAAGGTGGTGCTGCTGCAGGACTGGGACCAGGCGTACGATGAGGGGGGCCCGCGGGACCCGACGCCCGGCGGCCGCGTGTTCCGGTCCGCGCTCCTGCACGCCGAGCTGAAGCTGTCGCGAGCCCGCATCTTCAGCTCCAGCGCCGCGGCGCCGTCGGACGTGACCACGGCGGTGGCGTTCGAGGTGCTGGAGCGCCTGGAGGCGGCGGTGGGGCCGCTCGCCGGCCTCCTTCGGGTGGTCAGGCGCGTCCTGGCGCAGGCGGCGTACGTGGAGCCAGCGGCGAGCGAGGAGGAAGCGGAGGCGCTCGTGCCGGGTTCGTCCAGCGTGGCAGCGGCGGGGAGGGCCGCCGCCGCCGAGGCGGGGGCCGGGAGGCGGGGCGCCAGCAGTGACGGGAAGCGGCCATCGTCGTCGGCGTCGGCGCGCGCCGCGAGGGTGAGCGCGGAGTCGGCCTCGGAGACGACGTCGATGCGGAAGTACTACGCGCTGACGCTCCACGCCTCGGACACGGTGCGGATGCGGGAGGAGCGGGAGCGCGTACGGGGCGTGGCGGAGCGGCTCCGGTCGACGCTGGTGGGGTGGGAGCGAGCGAGGCAGGACCAGCAGGAGCGGGCGCAGCGCAAGCACGAGGTGGTGTCGACCTGGCAGCGGCTGCTGGCGAGGACGAGCAAGGCGCAGACGGTGGAGGCGAGGGCCGAGCTCGCTGCCACGCTGGACGGGGAGGGAGGCGGCGAGGGAGGCGGCGGGGGCGGCGGCGGGGGGCCGTCAGGCGGGCCCGGCGGCAAGCAGCGCGACGGCGCGCCCCCCGGGTACGGCACGGTCGACGGCGCCGTCGACGCCCTGCTGGCCGTTGAGACGGACGCGGACCGGCTCAAGGCCCTTCTGCAGGCGATGGAGTCGATGCCGCACCTGATCCGTGACGCGGTCAGGGCCCTCCTTGTGGGTTCCGAGGGCGTCCCCGCGGCGGTGGGGGTGGCGCCGGCGGCCCAGCTGGCCCTGGAGGCGCTCACGGCCCGGCCCGGGGGCACCCCGACGAGCGTCCTGGTCGGCGCCGTCCGCGGCCTGTTCCGGTCGCCGGCGGTGGCGGACGACGCGGCGCGGCGGGCGGCGCTCATGGCCGAGGTGCTGTCCGCGCTGGGCGCCGGGGCGCTCGACTCCCTCCCCGCCGTCCTCCGCGTGGTCATGCAGGCCCACGGGGGCGCGTGGCGCGGTCCCGCGGTCCGGCTGCTGTCCTCGGTGGACGACGAGCTCCTGCAGCCGTCGGTGGTCGACGCCCACGTGGCGGGGGAGGAGGTGGACGCGGTGCGGGTGGTGCGGCCGGGGGAGCTGGGCAAGCAGATGACGTCATTCTTCAGCCGCGACGAGCAGCTCAGCCTCCTGCGGGACCTCCTCGACGCCCTGGGCGGGGAGGCCATGGGAAGCTGCACCGGCGCCATGCTGGACGCCAGGGGGCCCCTCCACGCGCCGATCCGGGAGGAGCTGCCGTCCGAGGACCGGGTGGGGATGCTCCGCCTCCTCATGCAGTCCGCCACCGCCGACGAGGTGCGCTCCGCCATGCCCGACGGCATGCTGCGCGCCCTCTCCTCCGCCGGTGGCGGGCCGGGCGACGACGGGTCGGGCGTCGCGGGGGCAGCGGCGTCGGCCAGCAGCGGCGCCGCCTCGGGCGACGGCGGCGGTCCCCCCGCCAAGGCCATCCCCGCCGCTGCGCAGTCCATGCTCAAGTACACGCGCCGGCCGCCACGGAGCATGCGCGGCAAGGGCAAGCTCAAGGCGGAGCGCGCGGCGAGCCTGGTGTACGAGGTGTGGGCGGCCAAGGCCCGGGAGGACACGTTCGACGACTCCAGGGGGGAGGAGCGGCAGGCGCTGGGGGCGTACACGCGGGACTACCTGCTGCAGAAGCTCGGCCTCGCCTCCCTCGCCGACGGCGCCCTGTACGGCCTCGTCGACGCGCTGCGCCGGCCCGGGCCCAAGAACCAGCGGCTGTCGATGTTTGGCACCATGCTCGGGGTCCTGGAGCCCGAGGCCTACTCCCCGCGGCGCGCCGACGTCTTCCTGCACCTCTGCAAGCTCTGCTTCCCCAAGTTCACGGACAAGACGCTGAAGAACCGGCCTCCGGGGACGTGCTTCGTGCCCGCGGACCGCGCCGCGGCGGCCATCTCCCGGGGCGTGTTCTCCCCCGCGGACGACCGCCTCCCGGCGTCGACGCAGCGCATGGGGCTGGAGGCGGACCTGCGCGCGGCCCTCCTGGACGAGGTGGCGGCCCGCACCCAGGTCTACGGCGACGCCATTGCACCCTTTCTCGGCGACTCCGAGGCCGCGGCGGCGTCCTCGGGCTCCGCCGGCCGGCCCAGGGGCGGCTCGGGGCCGCCGCAGCGGAACCTGCGCGGCCAGCCCGACTTCGTTCTGACCCTCCCGGTGGTGGACTTCGACTGGCTATCGGGGCGGGTGCTGGAGGTGTGGGGGGAGCAGCGGGCGAGGGACGCCGCGTCGCTCGAGTGGCTGTTCCAGCGGCACGACACCGACGGGAACGGGGTGCTGTCCTTCGGCGAGTTCCAGGCGATGCTCGCGGACTGCCTGCCGCTCCCCCGGACGGCGTCGGGGCAGTCGAAGCGGCGCTCCGGCGCCCAGGCCGACGGCGGCGGAGACCCCGCCGCCGTCGAGCCCCGGCCCACCCTGCCGCCGCCCGAGGCCCGCCCGCCCCCGCCCCTCCTCTCGCGGCGGACCGAGGCGGCCGGGGCGTCGTCCCGCAGCGTGAGGAGCGATGCCTCGGGCGACGGCGGGGCGGGGGCGCAGGGCCCCGGCGGCATGTCCATGCGCCAGACCGTCCGTCTCTTCGAGGAGGTCCTTGCCCTGACCCGGGCGGCCAACCACGGCGCGGACGACGATGACGTCGACTCGGCGTCGCCCGCGAGCTTCTCCGCGCTCTGCGACGCGCACGGCGTCATGCCTCCCCCGTACGCGCGCGAGGCGGCGCGCGCCGCGGCCGGCGCGTCCGCCGCCGCCGCCGCCCTGGCCCCGAGGCCGACCTTCGCCCGCGCCGGGTCGCTGCGCGCGCCGCCCACGGGCCTCTCGGGGACCTCCTCGGTGGTGTCGGTCGGCTCCCGCCGCGCGGTGTCGCACCGCCGCCTCCCCCGCCTACCCTCCAGCCGCCTCCTCCGCGTCGGCAGCGGCAATGTCAGCGTGCACTCGGGCGACTCGGGGACCGTGGAGCGCCCCGCTCACGACGGTGGCAGCGTCGGCCGGCCGGCGCTGAGCTCCGCCCGCAGGTCGGTGTCGTCCTCCGTGCGGGGGCATGACGACGACGACGACGACGACGGCAACGACGCGGCGGGCTTTGACATCACGGCGTCGTGACCCGAACGGCGGTGCAAGGGAGCGCCGAGGCCGAGCTGCACCCCCCACCCGGGCCGTGCAAGCTGCAACCGTGCGATTGCTGCGTGAGAGGCGCAGAGGCCCGAACCGCTCCAGCGCCGGCCCGAGCCTTGCCGCTCCGCACTCGCACACGCGACCGATGGCCGAAGCGGGCGATACAGGCGCCACGTCGTCATTCCAGGACGCGGTACGGTCTGACCTCGATGCCGCCGCGGCGCGGTGGGGCGAGCTCAAGCAGGACAGCCGAGTGGCGGTGAGCGCTCCGGCCACGCGCCTGTTCCCTCTCCACCTTTGCAGTGCGTATCTTTCACCGCCTGCCCAATGCGTGCTTTCGCCCGCCGCAGGTCCTAACCACGGTCCGCTCGCTGCTGGAGGAGCGGCTCGGGAACGACTCGGCCTTGCAGCTCTTTGCGCCGGAGTTCCGGCTCGACAACCTCACTCGCCTCGCCGAGGGCGACAAGGTGATCACCCTCGCCCGGATCAGGGCGGAGAACGAAGAGGAGTGCCTCGTTCACGATGCCAAGTTCATCGCGTCATCGTCCGGCGGCGCGGTCGACGGGACGGTGCTCGATGGCCTCGCGCGGAAGCGCCACCAGCTGGTGTGCACCCTGATGCACGACGTGCTTACCATGCTTCGCAACGCGTCAGGGATCTCCGAGGCCCTGGTCACGGTGGGTCCCGGCGATGCCGCGCCCAGCGCCGGCAGCGACGGCCTCCCCGAGCTTCCCTCGCCGCCCGGCGCGGCGGAGGTCGTGCTTGAGACGTGGGAGGGCGGAAAGGGCAGGGATGGGACCCCGGCCCCGGACGCGGACGCCGCGACCAACCCACTGGACAAGTTCGTCGCGTGGTTCCAGGCGGCCGCCTCGGGCGTTCCCGCCGAAGGCCAGGCGGTGACGATTGCCACCGCGACGCAGGGCGGCGTGCCCTCGGCCCGCGTGGTGCTTCTCAAGCAGGTCGACAAGCGCGGCTTTGTGGTCTTCACAAACACGCTCTCGCGCAAGGGCAGGGAGCTGAGGCGGAACCCGCGGGCGGCGCTGAGCGTGCACTGGACGCACACGACGCCCGACCGCTGCGTGCGCGTGGAGGGCCCTGTGGAGGCGCTGACGGCGGAGGAGAGCGACGCGTACTTTGCGAGCCGGTCCAGGGGGTCCCGCCTCGGCGCCTGGGCCTCGGCGCAGTCCACCGCGCTTACAGGGGGGCGGGAGGAGCTGGAGGCGCTCCTGGCCGAGGCTGAGGCGCGGTTCGGGCCCGACGGCGACATCCCGAGGCCGCCGCACTGGGGGGGCGTGCGCGTGGTGCCCACCGCGGTGGAGTTCTGGAGCAGCGGTGCCAGCAGGCTGCACGACCGGCTGCGCTTCGAGCGGGCGGGCCCCGACGGCGGCATGGCCGACGCCGTGTCCGCGCGTTCCGACGCCGACATGCCCGGCGCGACCTGGACTGTGGTCAGGCTGTCGCCGTGACGGCGCCGCAAGGGCGAGCGTGCGCGCGGAGTGATGGTGCAGCGGTGTGCCCGCTGAGGGCGCCAAGGAGCGCGCGCGCGCAGTGTGGTTCGGTTCCGCCTCATTCCGCCTCGTTCCGCCTCGTTTGTTCATCGGCACCGGAACGCTATCGCAGCTGCGCCACCCCTCACGAGCACACGGCCCCGATGGGCCCGTCACGCCCTCGACGCCACGGGGCCGCGCTTGCGCCGCCGCTTCTTCTTCCCGGGGGGCGACGCCGCCGCCGTGCCCCGCTCCGCCACGGCTCGCTCCGCCTCGTCCGACGCCGCCTCCACCGCCGCCGCGCGCAGCATCTCGACGATGTCGGCGGCCGCGCCGCGCTCCCTGGCCTCCCGCCACGGCAGCGACCCGCCGTCGTCCATCGCGAGGGGCGAAGCGCCGGCCAGCAGCAGCAGCCCGCACGCCCGCATCGCGTTGCGAGACCATGCCGCCACGTGCAGCGGGGTCTGGCCGTACCGGTTCTGGGCCTCGAGGTCCTCGGTCCCGGTGCGCAGGAGCAGCCGCATCACCGTGGTGTCGCCCCACACGCCCGCAGCGTGCAGGGGTGTCCACCCGTTGAAGGACGTCGACGCGACGCGGAGCACCGCGGCGGGCACGTCCTCCCGGCTCGCCGCGGGCCCGCGCTCCGAAGCGCCCGCGGCCGACGCCACCGACGCGGCTCCGGCACCGCCGGGGCGCTTCGCCGCGGCGACGGCCGCGGCGGCCGAGTCCGCCGACTCGAGGACGGCGCGTGCGGACGCCGGCCCGCCGACCGGCGCTGCCCTCGCCGTCGTCGCCGCCGCCACCGCCGCGTGCGGGAGCCCGTTGCCGTCCGGCCCCACCTCCTCCGCGAGCCGCCGCTCCGCACAGAGCACCGCGGCCAGACAGGCGGGGTGCCCGCGGATCGAGGCAATATGCCTCGGATTCTCGTTCCGGAGGTTCTGGATGACCAGGGACGTCCGAGCCCGCCGCTGCGCGCGGGCGAGGACCCCGACGGGGTCTTGCCCCCGAGCGCGGGCCAGGAGCTCTGCCGCGGCGAGCCGTGCGGGGCCGCGTGGTGACGGGCCGACGGCGGCTGCCGCTGCTGTGGGGTCGGCCGGCGGCGCCGCGACGGGCACCCCGGCGCCCGATGCCGCCGCAGCGGCTGGGCCCGCCGCCGGGGCGTCCACCAGGTCGGTAAGGGTCTCAGGCTCGCGGCCGTGCCCGGCCGAGCCTGCCGTGTCGAGCAGGGCTGAGGCCTCGTCCTGAGCGGCGCTGGCCATCGCCGCGGCTTCCTCCTCGCCCACCCCCAGGAGCGCGCAGAGCGGCCGCACCATGCCGTGCTCGCACGCGGTCCCCGCCGCCGACGTCCTCCGAGCGGAGTTCTGGAGCGGGTCCGCGCCCATGAGCAGCTCTGCCGTGACGGTGGCCGGGTCGCCGTCCTTGCATGCCGCGACGAGCCCCGTGAGCTGCGCCCCGCGGCTGCGCCCCGCGGCGGCAAAGGCGAGGACGTCAGCGAGCTGGCGGAGGCGCCAGGGCCGGCTGTACGCGGGGCGGGAGAGTGCCATCGCCAGCCCAGCCGAGGCGTCGATGCCGGCAGCCAGAGCCACGGGGGCGGAGCACGCGGGGAGGCGGGCGGCAACGGACGCGAGGAACGCCTCTGCAGCAGAGCCAAACGCGGTACCGGGGCCGGGGGGTGCCTCGGCTGAGGCCGGGCCTGCGGCGGCGGCGGCAGAAGGGGGCTCGATACCCAGCGCATGCCTTACGGCATCGGCAGGCCCGCCTCTGCCCGGGCCCTCTGCTGGCGCCTCCCGCCGGCGCGCCTGCGGCGCCCATGCTGCGTTCTCGTCTGTCGGGTAGTCTGCGAAGCGGCACTCCAGGAGCCACAGCGCGCGCCCAAAGGACGGGGCGCCGTCGTCCAGGGCCGGGCCGTCCTCGTCTCCGGGGGGGGGCAGGGGTGCGTAGAAGGCGTCGGGCTCACACTCGAGGCCGGCGAGCGAGAGTGTTTCCAGGTCCGGTGCCGCCGCAAGCAGCGCTGCAGCGGTCGCCACAGGTCTCCCAGATGCGTCCACCTTGCAGTTGATCATGGCAAGGTGCCTCAGGCTGCTGAAGTGAGGGAGCCGGGCGGCCGCGGTCCTCGGGCGGCCGGCCATGGCGCCTTCCTCGGCGGTGGTCAGGGACGCCTCAGAAAGGGTAAGGGACGACACCCGCAGCTCCCGAAGCTCAGGAAACGTCTTGGCAATGGTGTGAAGCACCCCGGCGGGCAGGCAGAAGCATCTGTGAAGCGACAGCCGCTTGATCCGTCCCTTGCCCGCCTCGCTCAGAGCGGCGAGATGCGATGCCCGAATGTTCGAGTCTGCGAAGGAGATAGACTCCAGGTTGTGCATTGCCGATGCCTGGTGGAGGAACTTGCGCCACCTGGCGTCGTCAATTCGTCCCTCCACCTTCAGGCTGGTCCTTGAGTCCCGCACGGCCCTGCCCCAGCGCTTACACACGCATGCGCAGTGCAATGCTGCATTACCGTCCTCTCCTGCCCCGGCGAGGCCGAGGATGAGCGTGAGCACTTCGTCCGGGAGCTGGAGAGTTGGATTTTCCGGCCACTTTTCGCGCACGGAGGCACCGCCCTCCCATTGTTGAGGGCCGTGAGTACCGGCCGGGCATGGTTCTGTCATTGTTATTGTTGATTCTTGGTTGCTTGGTTTGCTCTTTGTCTGCTGTGAAGGCAGTTGTTGAGTGGTGGGTTGGCCGCAGCCTGGCCGTTCACCATCACTCGCAGGCAAAGAGCAGGGCATCGCCGAGGACGGCAAACACTCGCGACGTGGTGATGGCCGTGCATCGGCTTTCCAGCAGCGCACGGGCCGCAAATGCCTCCCGGCTCGGCGCCCCGGCTGCTCCCTCGAGCAGGGTCACGGCCGACGCGAGCCAGCAACTGGCCGGGGAGCCCAGCCCGGACCGCGTTGGCGGGCACGCCGAGGCTAGGCGCTCTGCGTGGGCATGCCATGACGTATCCGGCGCAAGCGGCTTCGCCACATCGGCCAGGGCTTCGCAGATTGCGGCCGCGAGGCCTGGCCAGCCGGTCGCATCTGGCTGCCCGAGCGCCCTGGCTGAGGCTGCCAGCGCCGAGACCTCCGCGCCGTGCTTCGCGCCGCCGAGGAGCTGGGACGCGGCGCACCCCGCGCTCTGCAGCGCCTCCCGGGTCCTGGCGTCGCCGGCCCCCGCGGCCGCAGCCCTTGCCCAGGCCAGGTGGATGCGCGACACGGCGCCGAGCGCCGGAAGCTCGTGCTCCAGCGAGTCCATCCACCTCCCAACCAGCGCGTGCGTGCCGAGGTCGAACCGGCCACTCGCGGCTGCGAGGCTGGTCGGGGGTTCCGCAAGGGGGCGCGCTGCCGACTGTTGCCTGGCACCCCCGGCTCCGCTGCACGCGGGCATCGCCGTTGCCGCGGGGCCCGGCTCGGAGCGCAGGGGCTCCATCTCGTCGCACTGCCGGAGGATGGACTCTTCCATCAGCCGCTCCCGGCCTGACGCGCCGACGCCGCTAGTCACGCGCCGGTCGAAGCACACCCACGCTTCGTCGCCGTCAAAGTCACCCCCTGACAGCCGGGCGGCGTCTGACGGCCCGGACCTGGTCTCGTCGGCGGCCAGAACCAGAACGTCGACCAGCGAATCGCGCCACTGCATCACTCGCGAAAGGCACGGGAGCGCCTCGGAACCGACCCTGGCGTGCCGCTCGCCCGCACCGCCGCTCGCCCAGACCCTCGCGGCCGCCTCCACCAGGTCCACCAGACGAAGGTGCACGACGTCCGAGGGAAGGTGGACCGGGCTCCGCGCCGCGACGGCGGGGCCACGGAGCACGCCGTCGTGCCCGACGAGCGGCGGCACGTCCAGCCCCCACGCCGCGCAGTCGGCACGGAGGGCCGAAGTGGAGGCGGATGACAGCCGGACGAACGCCTCGCCCGGTGCAAGGCACCCGGTGGGGTCCGGAACCACCACGAGCCGGCGGCTGAGAGGCACAGGGATCCGCAAGCTGCTACGGGCCTCGGCGAGCACGGCGTCGCTGGTCCTCACACAGACCTCTCGCGCCATGGCGCGCAGAATCGGGCTCACGGTGCCGTCCTGCCTCTCCACCGCGTCCAGAACGGCCCAGTCGCGGGCTGCGGCAGCGGCCTGCGGCCACCCGCGCCCCGCGGCACCACCTGCTGGCCTGTGGAGCAGCAGCTTCGCGGAGGCGACGTCGCACGCCCTGGCGCGTGCCACGACCGCCGCCGCTTCGGCAGCCATCGCGGCCACCGCGTCCAAGACCACCCCACGGGCCAGCAGCATCAGCACCGCCTGTTCGCTCAGCCGGCCGCGCCGCCGCGACCGAGCGTCCTGCAGCTCCGGCACTGACGCCCAAGCCTTGT
>Ga0136560_1000529_pt1 | contig 19310 bp, 2 predicted proteins | sample AntRauMeHopE1497_FD_104925 | JGI IMG/M metagenome (GOLD analysis project Ga0136560, IMG submission 104925) | Saline lake microbial communities from Rauer Islands, Antarctica - Metagenome Hop E1 #497 | ecosystem: Environmental > Aquatic > Non-marine Saline and Alkaline > Saline | place... | reverse complement strand
GCAGGTAGCGCAGAGCGCCACCAAGACCCAGCTCCTCGCCCTTGCGGCCGCCCACGGCAGGCGGTACCTCAGGGATCACCTCGAGGTGGTGGCGGGAGCGGCGCCCACGACCCCTGGGCTCGAAGCCGAGGCCGTGGCCCGCCCGCCCGGCGCCGCCCCCTCCCCGCGCCAGATCCTTGACGTGTGGGGTCCGGGCTACCGGGCGTCCCGGGACGCCTCGGGAGCGGCCTCGCCGTCCGTCGCGGCCGCCGAGGGGCCGGAGCTCGGTCACCGGTCCGACGCCGCCGCGAGGGGCCTCGGGCCCTTTACGGTCCGCATGGCGCAGTTCCGAGGGGGCACCGCGGACGACCTGACGGTGTCGGCGGGGCAGGCCACCGCGGCGATCGGGTCGGGGCGGTTCGTGGCCGTGGACTGGGACGACGCGGCGCGGTACGACGGCAGGGCGGCCGCCGTGTCGGCGGTGGGGTGGGCGCTGGCGCCCGGGCCCGACCGCCCGCCGATCGCGAGGCGCGACAAGGAGGACCCCCACGGCCCCGCTGGCTCCATGGGCGACGAGCTGGCCATCTTGACGCAGGCGGGCTGGCTCGACCGCCGCCCCGCTTCGGCCAGCGAGTGGTCCGGTCGGCGCGTCGTCCCGGTGACGCTCACCCTCGCGCCCCCGCCGCACGCCGGCTCCGGCCTCAGGCGCGGCTCCGCCTCCGCCCCTGGCCGCTTGCGCGGCCCGCCGCCGCTGTGCCTCCCCTACCCTGCGCTCGGGACCCCGGTGCCCCTGGACCCGAGGGCCCCTGGCTTCGGCACGCCCGAGATCAGCACGGCCGGCGGGAGCGACGGGGCCCCCGGCAGCTCGACGGGGGCCGACGGCGGGGGCGACGGGGGCGCGCCGCTGCTGGCGGCCGCGTCGGCGGGGCAGGACGACGACGCGGCGCCCGAGGCCCGGCGGGTGGGGCCCAGCCCCCCGCCTTCGTCCTTCGCAACGCCTCCTGCTCACATGGCCGCGGCCTGGGCCAGCGTCCTGGTGCAGCGGCACTCGTCCGTGGCACGCGCCCTCGCGCTCCTGCGGGTCAGGGAGGGGGAGGCGGCGGCGGAGGCGGGGTCGTCGTCGGCGTCGGACACGCGGCCGCTCGGCGCAACCACGGCCGCCCGCCACGGCCGCGTCATCCGGCCCCTGACCCTCGCCAAGTGCCTCGACGCCTTCACGGGGGCGGGGAGCCTCGACGGGTGGAAGTGCTCCCGGTGCGGGGGCGTGGGCGCGTGGCGCACGTCCTCGGTGTGGCGGCAGCCGGATATCCTCGTGGTGCACCTCCTCCGCTTCGAGCAGCAGACCGTGCCCCCGTTCCGCCGCGTCAAGATCAACTCCCTCGTCGACTTCCCCGTGGACGGGTTCAGCGTCGGCCCCTGGCTTTCGGGGCCCGCGGGCGGAGCCGACCCCACCGGGGGGAGCGACGGCGCGGCAGTGGACAGGGCGGCGACGTCGGCCGCCACGGCGGCGCTCGGCGGCGCCGTCAGCCCGGCGCGCCCTCCCACCGCGTCGGGCAGCGCCACCACGACCGCGCCGTCAAGGCACCCCTCGCTCCGGCGGGAGCTGCCCTCTGACCGCCGCTCCTTCACCTACGACCTCTGCGGCGTGGTGAACCACTCGGGCGGCCTGGGTAGCGGCCACTACACGGCCTACGCGCGTCTGCCGCGCGGCGGGGCGCCGCCCGAGCGCCTCGCCGAGGCGACCGGGCCGGCAGCCCGCCCCGCGTGGGCGGGGGACTGGGCCCATTTCAACGACCACAGCGTGCGCGTGGGGATCGACCCGTCCGAGATCGTGAGCAACCGCGCGTACCTGCTCTTCTACCGGAAGCGGTCCCTGACGCCCAGGAACCTGGTGGCGCTTGGGGCGAGAGGCTAGCACGCCCCGTAAGTGTGTGACCGACCTTTGATGCCAGAAATGACGCCAGGCTGTTTGTGCTACGCACGCCCGCGAGTGCTGCCGCGCGCGAGCGGTCTCGCACAGACGCAGCAGCGCATTCGCTGTACGCACGGGGCCACGCAAACACGCAATCCAACAGTGTGCTCAGTCGTTGAGCTGGCACAGCAGCGCGCAGCCCATGAGCACCCACTTGGCCGGGTCCGCCTCGGTGGGCATGTCCACCGCGATGACAAAGTTGGTGGACATGCCCGTGGTGGACAGCGTCCCGGCGCGCACGCTCGTCTTGTAGACGGGGGCGGAGTACTGCGACGGGTCCGGCTTGTAGTCCTGCTCCGGGCGGAAGTGGATGATCGGGACGGCGGAGAACATCTCCCCGGGCTTGGACTCCGCGACGGTGCGCGCCTCCTGGTCCCACCTGGCGCCGTCCATGAAGAGGCCGGACACGAGCACGCCGTCCTCGGGGACGTCGGCCTCCTCCACCTCGTCGGCCTGCGACTTGCTGGTGATGGTGAAGCCGAAGCCGAGGGTGTCGATGGGCTGGCTGTACTTCCGCGCGTGGTTCTGCAGCGTGCCGGTCATGAAGCCCTGCGGGAAGAAGAAGCCGCTGAGCCAGAACACGGGCGGCTGCCCGCCCTCGAGCCACGCCCGCATGAAGGTGATGCGCGCGGACAGATCCTTCACCCAGCTGGCCAGGGGCTTGAGCGACGGGTAGGCCGCGGCCTCCCAGTTGCCGGGGACCTGGTTGTTCAGCAGCGCGCCGTACATCCGGTCCAGCTCGTCGCTCATGAGCGCCTCGCCCAGGATGGCCCGCTGAAGGTCGTGCAGGGAGCGCTCCATGACGCCCAGGAGCTTGTTGAATCGCACCATTTCCTGGCTGAGGACCGTGGCGAGCGAGTCCATGTGCTCGCCGCGGAACACAAACGTGTCCTCGCCGGCCGAGGCGCGGTCGAGGACCGCGGGGAGCGAGGCGGCCATCTCGGCCGAGAGCGCCGACACCTCGGCGTCGGGACCCGACACCGCGGCGGCGCCGTCATCGTCATCGTCGTCGTCGTCGTCCGCGGCCTTGGCGTCGTCGTCGTCGGCCTTGGCCGGCGCCACTGCCGCCGCCCTCGGCTGGATGGACAGGCACGTCTTGAGGATCGCGTCCGTCTCGTTCGCCTGGAAGGTGATGTTGGCGTTGTTGTGCATGCCGAAGATGTCGGGGCCGTCGTCGTGCGGCAGCGTCCCCACGTAGGCCTGGAAGCCGCCGAGCTCGCCCGAGGGCGGCGCGCGGTACTCGTCCGAGGAGGAGAAGCGGTACGCGTCGTCGAGGATGCCGGGGGTCACGTAGCGCCCGAGGATGCTCATGAGGCAGCGGCGGTCCCAGTCGTCGGTGACGCGGCCGCCGTAGTTGATCTGCCCCGTCACGTACCGCATCGCGTCCCACGGCACAACGGGCTGCTCGACCAGGAAGCGCTTGAGCACCTGCAGGCTGGTCTCCAGGTCCGAGTCGTTGAACTCGTAGCGGATGTTGAAGCCCAGGGGGCCGAACTTGCGCCGCTCCTGCACGATGGCGTGGAAGAACATGAGGCCGAAGCCGAGCTTGTGCCAGGCCACGCGGCGGTCCACGCCGTCGGAAAACTCGCCCTCGATGCCGTCGTTCCAGGGCGTCCACGTGTCCACGTTGGCCAGGGAGCGCGTGAGGTTCGCTCGCACGCCCTTGGGGGGCTCGTTGGTGAGCTTCACGCCGTTCTGGAGCACCGGCACGGGGAAGTACGGCGCCGGCATGGAGGTGAGCCAGAGGCGGAAGTCGGGGTGGACCGAGGAGGGGATGACGTCGGCGACGCCGCCGCCGCCCCCGCCGCCTCCCTCCTCGTCCCCGGCGCCCCCGGCAAGGCCGCCCACGACCTCCCCGAGGCGCTCGACGATCTGCTCCAGGTCTGGCATCCAGCTCTTGGCCAGGTGGCAGTTCTGGAGCAGGACCCAGTCGCCGGTCTGGCAGGCCTGGCGAATCAGCGCCTGGGCGCGCGGGCCCTGCCCCTGGCCCAGGGAGATAAGCTGCAGGCGGCTGGAGTAGTCGACCTGCTTGGCGTAGGAGAAGAGGAGGCCGGTGGGGTCGGCGCCGACGGAGAGGATGAAGACGACGGGGACGTCGGCGCGGGTCTCGCCGTGGATGTCCGCCATGCGCACGGGCGGCGACTCGACGAAGGTCCGCCCCAGGTTCTGCACCACGAAGTCCTTGACGGCAAAGACGAGCTTCTCCTCTCGCCAGACCTTGAGCACGAGCATCTTCTGCATCAGGTTCAGCTGGGTGTCCCAGGGGGCGGGGAGCGCCGCGGTCTGCGGCTCGTCGCCCTCGGCCCACGCCCGCCACTCGTCGATGCGGCCGGAGAGGTGCGAGCCGAGGCCGCCGAACTTGCCCGGCATGGCCGCCTCGAGGGCGGAGACCAGGTTCCACGACGCCTCCGACAGGACGTCGTCCGCGGGGTTCTCCGCCGGGTTCTCCGACAGCCCGGCGCCCCTGAGGAGGAGAGACCACTGCGCGTCGGTGACCGTCCCCGCGCGGCGCATGACCTGGACGCAGATGAGGAAGGAGAAGAGGAGCTTGTGCGCCTCGAAGAGGCCGCGGCAGACGTTGATGTACACCGTCTCGGTCATGTACTCGATCAGGTTCCTCAGCCGCGTGGGGAGGTCCTCGGAGCGCTCCGCCTCGTCGATGCAGAGGTCGTAGAGCCGCGTGAAGTAGGCCAGGCTGAACTGGTACATCGGGTCGATGCGGCTGAGGTCGGCGATGACAAAGTAGATGATGGCGCCGCGCTCCGCGACGGGCCGGTACTTCTCCCGCGTCTCCATGATGATCTCGTTCGTGCGCATGCTCTCCTCCAGGCGGGCGTTGATGACGGTGGAGAGCTCCTTGGACTCGCCCAGCGTGTCGATGAGCTCCACGTCGTCGACGATCATGCCGGTGGACTTGGAGAGGAGCTCGAGGATGCGGTCCTCCAGCTCCTTGAGCTGCCGCTTGTCCGAGGCCATGGAGACCACGAGCTTGTTCCGGCGCTCCTCCACCTCGGAGGCCTCCTTGCTGACCACGGCGCCCAGCAGCTGGTCCTCCAGGCCGGACATGGTCACGGTGAAGTTGATCACCGTGACGCGGATGCAGACCTCGGGCATGTAGTGCGGGTTGGGGAGCTTGGTGGACATGTAGAAGCGGAAGCGGTCGTCGTAGTCGACGTCGTTGTCGCCCAGGCGGATAAGGGTGCGGCCCTGCTGCTTGAAGACGGCCTTGGCGAGGATGGGCTCGAGCGCCGGGTCCAGGGACTCGCCGATGTCCTCGATGAGGAGCGGGCGGCCGAGGCGGATGCAGGACTCGAGCGTGCGTAGCATGTTCGGGTTGTTGAGCCGGGACGTGGCCAGGCGGCGGCGCACCTCCATGCGCTTGATCCAGCGCTTGGCCTGCTCCTGCGGGTCGATCATGAGCGGCCAGCGCTCGCCGCGGGTCACCATGATGGCGTTGTCCGTCGACACGGCGTCGGTGGGCAGGCCGTCGATCTGCCACTGGCGCACCACCACCGCGTCGCCCACCGTGTTCATCAGCGTCGGGGCCTCGCTGCACGGGATCCCCTGCTCGTGGCAGCCCTCGACCCAGCCCGCGAGGATCTCGTCGCGGTACGCCCCGGTGAAGGGTCCCAGGTACGACACGCTGCCGGCGGCGATGAGGACGTCACCGACCAGCTTGGTGATCTGCGCGTCCAGGGTCTTGACCGACTCCTTCCATCGGACCTGCTCGTCCGCGAGGCCCGACGTCAGCTTGCCCGCGCGCACCAGGCGGTCCTCGGTGAGCTTGGCCTCGGCCTCGAGGCGCTCCTTCTGGGCCTGGGTCTCGTCGGCCTGCTTCTGCAGCGCCGCGACGCGGTCCTGGACCTCCTTGAGGGACGCCTGCTTCCCCGCCAGGTCCTCCTGCGCGGTGGCGACCTGCGCGTTGAGCTCCGCGAGCCGGATCTTGCGCGGCTCCACCTCCTTGGCCACGATGGAGTAAGTGTTGACGGCGTGCACCCACGCGCACATGGGCCCCGCGGCGGCGCTCTTGCGGGTCACGTCGGCGGTCACCATCAGGGGGTGGTCGATGTAGTTGGCCCGGATCTTGGCCAGGGCCTTGGGCGGGATGTTGTCCTTGTCGTAGCCCTTGAGCTCGTCGAGGAAGGAGGTGCGGGACATGACGCGCTTGGCCGAGTCCCAGTCAGGCTTGTCCCCCAGGAGGATGCAGACGGCCTCGAGGACGACCTGCACGGCCTCGGGCGGCTGCGCGAAGCCCTTGACCTCGGTGATGGCGCCCTTGGTGAGCTTGGCGAGGTCCTTCTCGGCCTGCTTGAGGGCCGGCAGGGCCTTGTCCAGCTCCGTCTGCGCCTCGGACTGCACGGCCTCGGCCTCGGCGACCTGCACCGCCACCACGGCGGCCTCCTCCGACACCTTGGCCTCGATCTCGTCGGCCTCGCCCTTCTCCACCCCGACCCTGACCAGCAGCTCCGCGGCCTCCTTCTGCTTCTGCTCCAGCACGGGCTGCAGCTCCACGAGCTCCTCCTTGAGCCCGGCCACGGCGGCGTCGGCCTCGGCGAGCTTCTCGACGCCCGTCTTGAGCTTGTCTCGGTTCTCCCCGATCTGGGTCTTGCGCTCGTCCAGCATCTTGGTGTACAGGTTGATGAGGTCGAGGTACGACTTGGGGGTGGTGTACACGCGGCGCTGGAGCTCAGCAAAGAAGCGGTCCGATCCGCGCTCGACCGAGGTGTGGAGTGCACCGCACATGATGCAGACGGCGGCGTTGACCTCCTCCGACGCGCCGAGGTCCGTTTCCATGAGGAACTGGCGGGAGACGGAGAGGAGGGCGTCGCTGGGCCAGGCCATGTACCAGTCGATGGTGCAGCAGTTGATGAGGGAGGGGAAGTTGCGGCAGCGCACGCGGAGGCTGTCCCCGACGGGGGACATGGCGAGGACGATGTGGAGGTTGTCGCGGACGCGGGAGACGAACATGCGGAGGCAGTTGTCCAGGGTCTCGGGGATGCCGCGGGCCTGGACCACGGGGCGGACGCCGTCGACGATGGCGGTGAGCTCGTCCGACGCCCACAGGGAGGGGATCTCGCCGGTGTTGAGGACGTTGTTGATGTCCTCGAGGAAGCCCTCCTCGACGATCTGGGTGTCGGTGAAGAGGAAGGCGAGGCTCTCGCCCTTGACCCCGGCCTGGATCATGCGCTTCTTGATGTCCTCGCGGAACTCACCGCGGCCGTAGCCCCGGGTCAGCTCGATCCCCGTGCAAGGGATCTCGGCCAGCGCGCAGGCCATGCGGGTGAGCGACTGCTTCCCCGAGCCGCCGACGCCCACCAGCATGGCGTTGCCGCGGGGCTGCCTGAGGATGCGAGCGATGCGGGCCACGTGCTCGACGGCGTCGCGGAAGAAGACGAGCCTCATCTGGGTGGGGTTTGACATGTTGTAGTCCTCCAGGGCCTCGGTGAGGCGGTGCACGACCTTGTCCATGCTGGCCGCCTCCTCGTACCGCCCGGGGCCGTCGTCCGTGCGCGGGGAGAGGAAGTCGACGAAGAGGAGCGGCTTCTCTTGCTCGAACAGGTCCTCGTGGGTCCAGCCGGCGCCGGACTTGGCGAAGACGCGCCTGACCAGCTCGGCGACGGCGGCGGTGAACCACTCCTTGTCCTTGACGTCCACCAGGCGGTCGTGGAACACCCGCATGCACTCGTGCGCCCAGAGGCGGATGAACACGTCGCCGCTGGGGCAGCCCTTCTTGTCGACCATGAGGACGCCCTGGAAGACCTTGGAGACGTCGCGGAGGTTGAAGGTGTAGTGCGACTTGGCCGGGGTGGGCCGCATCGCCTCGCGGATGTTCTTGTAGATCTCGATCGACGCCGACGTGGCGCGGGGCGCCTGCGCCTGGACGTCCCCGGGGAAGACCGTGAGGAAGCCCGAGAGGATGGAGCCGAAGATGTGCTTGAGCACCTCCTCGGACGACTGGGGCACGCAGAGCATGTGGAAGTGCCGGCTGAACCGGGGCGTGACCTCGGCCCTGCCGCCCCCGGGCGGGGCGGCGCCGCAGACGAGGACGGCGTCCTGGATGTGCTTGAAGAAGAGCTTCTCGCGGTCGTAGAAGCCCCGGAAGTCGAGGAACTGCCGGAGCAGCTCGATGGGCGGCTGCGCGCCGTACTCCTCCACCGCCGGCATGTTGACGTCGTCGACGAAGATGACGGCGCGGCGGCCCACTGGCGCGCCGATGCGGTCCTTGGTCTTCTTCTCCATCTTCCCCTCCACCGTGGCCTGCGTCCCCAGGGACGGCGTCTGGGCCGAGAAGTTGATGACGATGGGGGTGGTGGGCATGCCGGGGCCGGCGAAGCCGTCGGCGGACGTGCGGTTCAGGTAGTCCGCGACGATGACCGTCTTGCCCGTGCCCGTCACGCCCGTGAAGAAGACGGGGTAGAGCCGGTCGATCTGCGCCGAGAGGAGGAAGTCGAACCGGACGGTGTCGAGCGTGGGGACGACGAGGTCGAAGTAGGGCAGGGTGCGGTCGTACTCAAAGGCCGGGACGACGTCCTTCCACTTGCGCCACCTCGCCTCCGCGGGGGCGTCGGGCGTCACCTCGCCGGAGAAGTCCGGGAAGAGGTCGAAGACGGTGGAGCCGCCGGGCCACTTCCCCGCCGCGGAGAGGGCGGCGTGGCCGCGGACAAAGGCGTCAAAGTCGGCGTAGGCCTCGCCGTCGATGGAGCCGCCGACGGACCAGACGAGCGCAAAGGCGAAGACGCGCTCGAGGACGGGGAGGAGCGCCGCGTCGTCGAGGGCGAGGTCCATGGCCGTGCCGGCCTTGGCCCGGGACAGGAGCGAGGTGAAGAGGCTGCAAAGCGACGTGGCGACCTGGACGTCGACGGTGCGGATGCGCTCCTTCTCCAGGGTGCGCTGGAAGGCGAGGGCGTCGCCGAGGGTGGCGGAGAAGAGCTCCATGACGCGGGCGCGGGCGCCGGGGCTGAGGGCCTCGGGGAGGTCGCGGGGGAGCCAGGAGCGGACGTACGGCTCCCACCCCAGGTTGTCGGGGTTGACGTAGACGACGCCTAGGCGGGAGACGGTGGCGGGGGAGGCCTGCTCGAGGTCCCCGACCTCGAAGAGCATGCGCATGGTGTCCTTGAGCTTGATGCGCTCGCCGTTGGCGAGGCAGAGCATCTTGTTGTCGTCGAGCACGGTGTTCATGTTCTCGATCCACAGCGCGTCCACGGGCCCGTCGAACACCGTCCACTTCTTGTCCTCCGTCTCCTCCGCCACCGCGCGGCGCATGATGGTGGAGGCGAGGCCGTCGGTCCACTCCTGCGTCACCGCGTCCAGGTCGCCGTACAGCTCGCCCATGGTGATGCACTTGGGGTTGAGCACCTGCGTGTGCACGGGCTGGAAGGCCTCCCCCTTGGGCGTGACGGCGCCCTCGCCCGCCAGCAGCGTCATGGCTCCCTGCAGCACCTCGTAGATCTGGGTCTTGCCGCCGCCCGTGGGGCCGACGAGCACCACGCCGAAGCGGACCTCGAAGGTCTTGTAGAGCTGGATGACCTTGTCGATGAAGCCGGGGACCTGCTGCAGCCCCATGTCCGTGATGACCCGCTTGACGGCGACGAGCAGCTGCCCCAGGTCCTCGTCCGGCACGGTGACCCCGGGGAAGAGGTCCTGCACGATGGCGTAGAAGAGGGGGAGGTCCTCGGCGAGGAACTTGGGTACGTTGGAGTTCTGCATGGCACGGATGAGCACGACGTCCTCGGTGAGGCGGCCGGCGGACTCGCGCTTGCCGTCGCCGGCCATGACCAGGACGCTCTTGACGGCGCGCATGCCAAAGTCGTAGTGGCGCTGCTGCGAGAGCTGCTCGGAGGAGAGCTTGTAGAGCTTGGTCATCTTCCGCGCGAGGTTGCGGGCGTCGTCGAAGCCCTCGGCGTAGAGGATGATCTCGGCGATGAGGGCGTAGTCGGGCACCATCATGGCCACGGGGCGGAAGAGGATCTTGAGGTTGTCGGGGAGCTCGGTGCGGCCGGCGTAGCCCGGGTTCATGGTGATGATGACGCAGTGGACGTTGAGCTTGATGCTGCGGCCCTCGAAGTCCATGTGCGTCTTTTCCGCGAGGATGCCCTGCCGGAGCTGCTGCAGCTGCTGCGCCACGACGGAGAGCACCTCGATGTCGATGCGGTTGAACTCGTCGAGGCAGGTCCAGGAGCCGCCCTGCGCGAGGCCGGCGAAGTGCTTGCCCATCTGCTTGTAGGTGATCTGGTCGGAGCAGTTGAAGACGATGCACTGGATCGCGACGTTCTTGGCCAGGTCCTTGGAGGACTCCGTCTTGCCCGTGCCGGCGGGGCCAGCGGGCGCGGCGCCCAGCCTCAGGGCCACGGCGCCGGTGATGGTCATCCAGCAGCGGTCGGTGAGGGGCGTGATGACGAGGCGGCCGGCGCAGCCCTGGTACTCGTACCCGTACTCGATGACCGAGTCCGACTGCCTGACGTTCACCCGGCTGTCCTCGTCGAGGTAGAAGCGGAGCTGCTGCTGCCAGGTGAAGTTTCCGACGTCGGCCACGCGGTCCTCGACCATGCGGTCGATGATGTCGCGGGCGTGGACGTCGACGGTGACGAGGGCGACGACGACCTTGCGGAGGCGCTTGATCAGGTTCTCGCGGACCATCCGGGTCAGGCCCTTGAGCTGCACGTTGTTGACCGCGAGCCAGTCCCTGACCGCCCCCAGCGCGTCGTCGGACCGCAGCGCGCGCTCCGTGCCGTGCGCCCACTTGATCTGCGTCACCGTGGCCACGACCTGCCCGAACTTGGCCCGGACCCACTCCTCCCGCTCGTCCTCGCGGTAGTCGGCGCAGCCGTCCTTGATCAGCAGCTGCAGGCTGGACTTCATGTTGTCCTCCACCTCGCTGAGCCACGTCTCCACCTGCCCCCGGGCCTTGAGGTTGCGCCCCAGCTCCACCACCTCCCCCTCGGGGCTCTTCATGGCGTGGATGTCCGTCGACCCGGGCTCCTCCCCAAAGTCCAGGCGCACGAGGGCGTCGAAGCACTTGCGGAGGTGCGGCTGCACGGCCTGCGGGTCGCGCGTCTGGGCGAGGATCTCCAGGAGCTCCTCGTCGGAGAGGAAGTAGAAGCGTGGGAAGGCGTTCCGCTTCGTCTCCAGGTACTCCTCCAGGCTCTTCTGGATGACGTCGAGCGTCTCGTTGTGCCGCACCAGCTGCTCCCGCATGCCCTTGACCGTGCCGGCCGCGATGGCGCGCGGGTTGTCGTACGTGCGCTTCATGATGGCCTTCCAGCTCTTGTCCACCGACGCGAACTTGCGGGACTCGTCGGGGAGCTGGCGCTTGATGTCCTCGGCGGCGAAGATGGTCTCGAGGTACATCCAGTTGCGCTGGCAGGAGAGCCACTCGTCGAGGGTGTCGGACAGCAGCCTTAGCTTCTTCTGCTCCTCCTCCACCGGCCCGCGGATGGCGCCGACGAAGCGGGAGGCGAGGATGGTGTTGATGGTGACGAGCGACTCGTCGAGGGCGGCGAAGACGTCGTCGACGCCGCCGAGGATGAACACGTCCTTGGTCTCCTTGTACGGCTTGAGCTCGAACTCGAGCTCCGCCCACACGCTCTCCACCTTCTTCCGGAACAGGTCCATGAGGGCGGCCTCCTGCACGGCCTTGGTGGCGATGGCCCCGATGGCCGACGCCTCGCGGACCACGCCCATCTCGATGAGCTCGCCGACGGCGTAGTCCTTCCCCTCCTCCAGCTCCACCCCCAGGGCCTCCTGGATGTCGCCCCAGTGCCGGGAGGTGAGCGCGTCGGAGCGCAGGTTCACGACGACGGGCACCAGCGTCTGGAAGTCCTCCACCATGCCGCGGAGCCGCGGGGCCGCCTTGTTGCCCGGCAGGCCGCGCTCGCCGCGCACCGCCGTCTTGAGGTAGGCCTGGACCTCCTTCCCCATGGTGTCGGCGTCGATGGCGGACAGGGCCGTCTCCCGCCACGCCTCCACGCGGCCGTCCCACTCTCGGAGCGCCCTCCAGAGGTTCCGCTTCAGGGTCAGGTCCAGCGTCAGGTCCTCCACGATGTCGTACTCGGCGGGGCGCTGCGACAGGAGCTCCTGCCACTTCTGGTACGTCTCGCTCAGCGCCACGAGGCGGCGGAACTCGGCCTCCCGCCCCTCCATGTACCGGTCCACCTCGGCGGGGTCCGACTCGGCGCTGGCCACGCGCGGGTGGTCCAGCTCGGTGCGGAGGCCCCGGAAGTCCGTCTGGAGCTGCTTCACCCGCTTGTCGACGGTGCTGCTGAACTTGGCCGTGTCCTCGGCCTGGGAGGCCTCGGCGCGGGTGGCCCCCTCCTCCAGCTTGCGCATCTGCTCGCCCACCAGGCGGCGCATGGTCTGCTCCTCGTCCCCGATGGGCCAGCGGTGCTCGATCATGAGGTGCGCGAGCGCCGTTCCGTGGGTCATCCCCGCCCGGAGGTCCGCCTGCCGGGCCTGGAAGCGCTGCAGCGTGGCCACCTTTTCCACGAATGGCTCCACGTCCTTGGGGTCGCTCTCCAGCACGGTGGACATGGGGCGCATCTCCGCCAGCAGCGTCTCGCACTGGTCGCGGATGAGCGTGGGGAGGATCTCGCGGATGCGGGCGAGGACGCGCTCGGGGCTGGGGCGGACGAGGAGCTTGAGGTCCTCGCTGTCCAAGCGGAGCACGCCGACGTCGCTGCAGTACGGCACGGTGGCGAGGGCCTCGACCTGGCCCCCGAACTTGTGGAGGATGGCCTCGAGGACGTCGAGCGGGGTGGCGGTGCTGAGGGCGTCGGCGAGGGTTCGCTCCCGCCGCGTGTTGCGGATGAAGGTCCGGCCGAAGGGGCGGAAGCGCTCCACGAAGGCGGTGGCCCGCTCGAAGGCGCGCTCCAGGGCGTCGAGGGCGCCCGTCTGCACCCGGCGGTATCGGTCGTCCTCAAGGATCATCTGCGTGAGCTGCTCGCCGCCCCCGCCGCCGTCGCCGCCCAGCTCCATCTCGCCGTCCTCCGCCGCGGTCTGCGTGTACGGGAGCAGGTCCTCGTGCGCGAGGAGCGACGGGACGGTGGCGACCACCTCCATTGCCTTGGTGAAGGCCGACGCGACGCGGGAGCGGAAGGCGTGCGGGGACGGGTCGAGCCCCAGCTCCGCCTCGGCGTCCTCCAGCGGCGCGGTGTCGTCCTCGGACACGATGGCCTTGGCCGCGCGGTACACGGCCGCGGCGGCCTCGGCCGCGGCGGCCTCCTCGTCCTTGGGCCCCTTGGCACCGGCGCCCGCCCCCGCCCCGGCGGCGGCGCCGTCCTCGGCGTCCTTGCCGTCCGCCTCGGACTCCATCCGGGCCTTGCGGGCCTCGGGGCGGGGCGTGAGGGAGCGCTCCGAGAGCACGACGGACACGGTGAGGAGGGGGCGCCTCCTCACGGGCGCCTCGGCGTCGGTGGCGGCGCCTCCCGCGCGCGCCGCGGCGGTCCCTGCGGCGCGGTCGGCCGCCGCGGCCTCGGCGCCCGCGAGCGGCCCCGCGTCGGCTTGCACCGCCGCGGCCTCGTCGGCAAAGTCCTCGTCCTTGGTCGCGATGTTGGTGAGGATGCGGAGCGGCGGGGCCACGTCCGCGGGCGGGTCAACCAGGTGCATGAGGCGCTCGGCGGATGCCAGGGCGAGGCCGAAGAGCGTGTCGCGGACCACGAAATCGGCGAGGCGGATGAATCGGGTCAGGCGCTTGCACTCCCGCCGCAGGGCGGCGCGCTCCATGAAGGACATGCGGCTGTCCCCGCGGATGCCCTTGTCGTCGAGGAAGGCGTCGAGGACCTCGTCGCAGGCGCCCCGGACCAGGGCGCGTGCGTCCTCGGCGAATTCCCGCAGCCAGACGCCCGTGGCGCGGCGCTTCTCGGCCTGGTTGCGGGAGAACTCGGACAGGGTGTACGTGCGCCGGGTGTCGGCGTGGAAGAGGTCCCAGGAGGAGACGGCGGCGCAGAGGCGGTGGAGGCGCGCGAGGGCGCGGCGGAGGGCCGGCTCGTTGTGGAAGAGCCGCTGCGAGAGCTTGGCGTGGGAGGCGGCCTTCTTCCGGCGGGCGACGCCCAGCTTCCAGGCGGTGAAGGTGCGCCAGCGCCTGTAGAGCCTTATGAAGGGTAGCGTTTCCATCGACATCAGGTTGGCGTGCTCCGCCTCCCATTCCGGAAGGGGCGTGAACTCCGACGTGGAGCCGGTGAAGCGCGTGACGCCGCCGGCGGAGAGCGTGTAGTACGACTCGGGGTCCGTGTCGGCGGCGGCGGCGACCTCGAGGACGAAGGGAGGCGCTTCGGCCCCCTCGGTGCGCGCCCGGCGCAGGTACACGAAGTCCCCGGCCTCCACGGCGTCCAGCTGCTGCTGGCTCAGGCCCAGGCTCGCCACGAAGGAGACACCCGGCCCGCGGCGGATGGGCTCGGGTCCCTTCCCCTCCGTGTCGCCACCGGCGCCGCCGCCTGCCGACGACGACAGCGCCTTGTGCCGGCGCCGCACTGCCGCGCGGGAGAGCGTGGCGGAGCTCGCCGAGGCGCCCAGGGCGGCCGTCCCGCCGACGGCCCCTGCGGCGCCGGGCGCGTCGCCTCTCGCGCCGAGCCTCGGCAGCCGTGACCTCGCGGTGCTCGCGCGGCTCAGGGTCTCCCGCGCCAACGTTGGCGACGCGAGCGACGCTGCGGACGCCACGGCGGTGCGCCTCGTGTCCCCGAGGGCACCGGACGACGACGAGCCGAGCAGCCGGGAGGACGACGCGGCCTCTGGCCTCCTCGACGCGGCCATCGCGATGATCGGCCGCCCGTCGGCCGTGAGCTTGACATCACGGTTCTTTGACCTCGCTGCAGACGCCCTAGAGAGCAGGAGCGAGCCGCTGGAACGGCCGGCGGCGGACGCGCCGCCGAACGCGGCGCCCGCCCTGTTGGAGCGCGGGACCAGCGAAGCTGACGACGTCGCTGCGGCTCCAGGCATGGGCAGCGTGCTGGACGAAAGCGACGCGCCAAGCCCGGACGAGTCCGCGGCGCGGCCCGAGCGCGCGACAACCCTGGACGCGAGCGTTGCAGGGTCCAGCGCCCTCGGCGCCGAGGGGAGCCCTGAAGCGCTCGATGAGGGCCTCATCGCGCCGCCCTGTCTGTTCTTTGGTACAGTGTCTGTCCCTGGGCGGGATCTGGGGCGTGTGCGGCCCGCGGGTCCTGCTGCGGGGAGGCCGGGTTTCTGCAAGGACCGTTTGGCAGAGCCCCTCCCGGAGCCGCCCGGCGCCCCGACTGGGCGCTCCGGCGGCACAGCGGCGCCCTCACGCTTGCCGGGTGCAGCCTTATCGGCGCGGCCGCGCGGCAGCCAAGTCCGGGGTTGCCCGCGCGCCGTGTGTGCGGCCGCGGCCGGACCTCCCTGCCACTATCGCGGCCGGCGAGAGGCCCTGCGGCACCGCGGAGCATGGCGATGCCTCGCGCGGCGGTCCTTTCGACCGCCGCCGACGCGCACCGCGACCCGGTGTCCGGGAAGATCGCGGTGGTCCGCATCCCGGAGGACGCGCGCGCCCCGACGCTCGCGGACGAGGAGATGCTCGAAAGCGTGGAGGCCGACGACCCGGCGCAGGTTGCGTTCTTCGTGCGCGTGCGCGGGGCGGACCCCGGGCTCGCCGACTACCTGCACGGGGGCGGGCGCCGGCCGGTCCACGCGGCGGTCGCCTCTCGCCGCTGGAAGGCCTTGGACGCGCTGCTGGCCCTGGGCGCGGACGTGAACGCGGGGGACTCGCGGGGGCGCACGCCGCTGCACGTGCTGGCCCGGCAGGGGGACGAGGCGGCGGCGCGGACGCTGCTGCTGTGCGCGTGGCGGCGGGGCGCGGCGGTGGACTGCGGCGCCGCCTGCCTGGGGACCGGGTATACGCCCCTGCACCTGGCGGTGCGTGCGGGGGCGCCGGACCTCGTCGTCCTCCTGCTTGAGGCGGCCGCCGCGGCCGAGGCGGCGCCGGGGCGCGTGGTGCCGGTGCCGCCGCCGGCGCTGGGGCCGGTGCGCGCGGCGGCGGATCGCGGTCTGGGGGCGGTGGCGGCGCACCTAGCGTCGCTGCGGGGCATCGAGCCGGGGGGCGAGGAGGCGGACGCGCTGCGGACGCGTCCGCCTGGGAGCCTCCTCGCGTCGTCGGCCGTGCCGCACGAGACGGCGACGGCGGCGGTCCGCGCCGAGGCGGCGGCGCGGCGGGAGGGCATGCTGGTGGCGGGGGACGGCCTGGGGATGCCGAGACGTGTCGAGGAGATGGCCGCGGGGCCCGGGGCGGGCCAGGACGAGGTCTCGCGCCTCCTCCTCGGGAGCCGGTGGGCCGACGTCGACGACGGGTCCGGCAGAGCCGGAGGGGCCGGGGGTGTGGGCGGTCTCGCGCCGCCGGAGAGCAAGGGGAGGGGTGGGGTGGTCGCGGAGGCCTGGGCGGAGGCCGGGAAGGAGGCGGAGGAGGAGGAGGAGGCGGAGGAGGAGGCGGACGGGGCGTCGGTGGTTGCGGCCGCCGCCCTGACGCCGCGGCCCGAGCAGCTGCAGGGTGCTGACTTTGGCGAGATGATCCGACAGGAGGAGGCGGCGAGGGCGGCGGTGCGGGCGGAGGAGAGGAGGAGGAGGAGGAGGACGGCGGCGGACGAGGCGGACGGGGCAAAGGCGGGGGGGGTGGCGCGGGGGGGGGTGGCGCCGCGGGAGGCCGGGCCGGGGGAGCCGGACGCGCCGTGGCTGCGCGACGACGGGGACGGTTGGAGCGGGGGCGATGGCGGGGGCGACGGCGGTGCGGTCCGGGCGGGGGGGGTTGGCGGGAGCGCGGGCCCGGGAAGGATGGCGGGCCGGCACGCCGAGGCGGGGGCGGCGTTGCCACCCCCCAGGGTGGTCGACGCGCGCACGTCCCTCGGGGAGACGCCCCTGCTGCTCGCGTGCCGGGCCGGGGAGGGCGCTTGCGCGGCTGCGCTGGCGGCGGCGGGGGCGGACGCGTCGGCGCGGACGGCCGCGGGGCGCACGGCGCTGGGCCTGGCGACGGCGGGGGGCCACACGTCCCTGGCTGCGTCTCTCATCGAGCACTGCGGGGCGTCGCTCTACCGGTGGGAGGACGCGTCGGGCGCGACGTCCCTGGAGACGGCGTCGCGGCTCGGGGACCCGGGCGCGGCGGTGACGCTGCTCGCGCTGGAAGACCGCCTGCGTTCCGGCGCGGCGGCGAGGGAGGCGGGGCGGGCGCGGGAGGCGGAGGCGGCGGCCGCGGTCGAGGCCCAGCAAGAGGTGCGGCGGCTCGCGCAGCGGCGCGCGGACAAGAAGCGCGCGCTCGAGGACCGCAGGGAGGCGCGGGACAAGGCGTACCTGGCGCGGTGCCGGGAGATCAGGAAGAACGAGGCGCGCGAGCGCAAGGAGGAGCTTCAGGAGATCACCGCCATCAGGGCGGCAGCAGCAAGGCGCGAGCGCGAGGCGGCCAAGGCGCGGTTCGCGGCCAAGCACTGAGGCACGCGCCCGAGGCCCGGGAGGGTGTCGCCCGCAGAATCTGAACCGTCCGATCGCAAGCGACCCTGCCGCCCGCACACTCTCACCCGCCGCCCGCGGCGCCTCGACCATGCGCGGGGCGAGAAAATGGATCGTGTCCCGGTTCTCGTGAGCTCAGTAGGCCGCGCGGATCCGCACCCGCCCGGGCGCGACAGCGTGGCTGCGCCTCTTGGCCCACCGCAGGAGCGAGCAGACCCGGCACGAGCCCAGCCCACGCCTCCAAGCGCCGCGCTTGTGTCCGCAGGGAGTCACGATTCGGGCGGGCGTCGCTGGTCAAGGCGTTCGGCCCGGAGGGCGCCGAGTTCGTCAGCATCCTGGACTCGGCAAACGCGAAGCGTGAGTCGCCCCGCGCTCAAGCCCTCCCGCAGTCGGCCCGTCCGGCTGAGCTCGGGGGGTTCCAACACGCACGCAGCACGGTTGTGGCGGGCGGCGCCGCGAGCCCGCCGGTGTTGAACCTGCCGCATCGAGCCCCCTGTCCTCGCAGTGACCGCCTCCCGGGCCGAGGCCGACTCCCTCGTGGGCGACACTGTCAAGATTCTCTCCAAGATCGGGCTGCTCTGGAAGGAGGGCCGCATCAAGCCGTCCTCCGCGGAGCACCTTCGGGTGCCCGGACAGGACATCGCGGAACAGGTCGGGACGCTCCTCCGGCGGTGCGTGCCTGACGAGGCGGCCGAAACTGCTGCCGCGTCGGCTTCGTCTGCCGGCCGGGCCAGCTCCGAAGCCAGCGACGCGGAGATCGCGGCGCTCGCGGCCGAGGCGGAAGCCTGGGCGATGCTCGCGCTCCCGCTGCTCGACGGCCACATGCGGGACAGGAACCTCGCCACGGCCAAGCGGCTGGGCCTGTACTACGGGGGCGCTCGGTTCCTCGGCGGGCTGCTCGCGTCCCCGGAGCTGGCGCCGGAGCGCGCGAGGCTCGTGCCGCTCGTTGACGAGGCGCTGCGCCGCTCCGGCAAGACCGCGCTCGTGGACCGCCCCCGGTGCGTCATGGTCGGATGCGACCTGCACCGCGCGTCCATCCCTGGGACGGAGTTCTGCCTCGCGCACCACGCGATCCGGTTTTCCAAGCCGGCGTCGTTGCAGGATTTCCTCGATTCGAGCGTGTACAAGCAGGTCTTTTTCGCCTACTGCGAGGAGCACAGGCCGCACCTCCTGCCGCTGCTCGGCATCCTGGAGCGCTGCTCCAAGCTCTCGACGTCGGGCACCCGCGCTGTGATGCGGGAACGGGCCATGACCGTGGTTCGGCGTTTCGTTGCGCCGGGCGCCCCGGAGCGGCTCTTTTTCCTCGGCGGGGACGACGGTGAGGACGAAGGCGGCACGGCGGCGCCTGAGGGGGCCGGGGCGGCGGCTGGCGACGGCCGGCTTCCCTTCCCCATCGAGCCCGGGCGGGAGCTGGAGGGCGTGCCGGGGCCGCTGGGCTGGGGCTCGCACCTGCCCCCGAGCCTTCCCGAGTCGGAGACCCGCCCCGTTCCGTCCCCCGCCCCCTGCCCCCTCCCCGATGCCCGCTTCGTCGGCATCGGCGGCAGGGCGTCGGCCTTGGACAGGGACCGGGTGGCCCGGGCTGCCGCCACCCTCACCGGGCTCGCTCGCGACGCAACCGTCCGCTCCGACGTCTTTGTCGGCCTCACCTCCACCGCCCTCGCCGTCCTTGACGCCGAGTTCGTCGGGTCCTTCGCCCGGAGCTGGCACTTCGCCGCCTGGGCCTCGGACAACCTCGGGCTGTCCCTGCCGCGCATCAGCATGCGCCGCCTGCGCATGCTGGTCGAGAAGGGGGTCACCGTGGAGGGAATCACGGGGGGGCACGTCAGGCAGGTGGCGCCCGGCATTCTCGTCGCGGTGTCCGAGGCGGGCGCTCCAGCCATCGGGGCCGAGGTCGGGCAGCCGGTGAGTCTGGAGACGGGGG
>Ga0136560_1000528_pt1 | contig 19315 bp, 8 predicted proteins | sample AntRauMeHopE1497_FD_104925 | JGI IMG/M metagenome (GOLD analysis project Ga0136560, IMG submission 104925) | Saline lake microbial communities from Rauer Islands, Antarctica - Metagenome Hop E1 #497 | ecosystem: Environmental > Aquatic > Non-marine Saline and Alkaline > Saline | place... | reverse complement strand
CGATGCGCTCAGGCCCCGGGCAGACGGGCTGCTTGGATGGGCTCGGTCTCACTTCTTGGGGTTGGGGTACTGTTTCCTCTGGTTAGGGGAGAGCAGTGCTGGGATGGGGCGGCGGCGGGCGTCCGAAAACTCTGCCGGCAGAGCACTGCCACCACCACTCCGACGAGTTGCCATGAGCAGCTTGGGTGTGTTCGGGGGTCAGTAAGAACGACGACGCTGCGCCATTGGCGACAAGTAAGCATCACTATAGGACCAGATGATTGCCTGAGTCTTGCTAGCGTCATCGCTGGGCGTCACCAACCTGACTCGAACCGAGACCTGGTTTGCAAGCCGGGTATCGTGCCGTTGTCACGGCCCACGGGCGGCGTGTTATGACGGCAAAGGCATGAATCAAGTTTGCCAGTGCTAGTGGCCGGACGGAGACGGGAGGGAACCCAGCGCCCGGGGCTGCCCAATGAGCTGCCTGGGGCATTCACGCGCCTGCGGCCGACGCAAGTGGCGCCCGTAGGGGCTAGGATATGATGAGCTCCAGCTAGCGGCGGTGACCGCGCTGGGTCAGCCAAGCCTATGCCGCTCTGTTACCTTGCATGCAGGTCTGTGCTATTGGAGCGCAGCGGAGCCTGGCAGGCCCTCAGGCCCGGCACACACGGCTTGTCAGCGCAGGGGTGCATGTCGGGTCGCCTTGCACTCCAACGATCAGGCCGTGAGTGCGCTCAGACCATGGTTCGTGGTTTCATTGCTCGCTGCAAGCTCGAGTCCAGCCCCCCTTGGCAACGGGTCGTCCGGTATCACATTTTCGGGGCTTGTCAATGACACACTCAAGATGAAGCACTCAACAGTGCATCGGAGCCAGAAGCCGGCAGGATGGCAGGACTCAAGACGGGGACCACCTGCATCAAGGCCTCCCGGATTTGCTATCCTTGTCCTTCTTGTCCTTCTTGTCCTTCTTGCTCTTCTTGTCCTTCTTGTCCTTCTTCTTCTTCTTCTTCTTCTTTTCCTCATCCCCCGCTCCCTTGCGCTTGCGCTTCGTCTCCTTGCCGCCCTCCTTGGCGCGGCGCTCCCGCTCCCTGCGCTTCTTGCCCTTTCCCTTGCGCTTCTTCTTGCCCTTCTTGTCATACATTGTCCTCCAATCGCCCTCGTTGACCGCCTTGATCTTGCGCTGGAGCCGCTTCATGGCGTATCGCTCCATCGCCTTCTTCCTGCGGTACCGCCTGTAGTAGAGGAAGCCGAGGATGAGCAGCAGCAGCGCGAGGACGATGCCCAGGATGATCCAGCCCCAAGGGATGGGCGGCACGTACTGCCACGCGTAGATGTTCGTGCCCGGGAGGCGGGACGTGTCCTTGTTCCCCGCCGGGTCCACGGCCCGCACCTCGACGCGGAAGTAGCCGCCGTAGATGAAGTCGACGATGTCCACGGGGGGCAGCTGCAGCGTCCAGTTGCGCACCTCCTTGCCCGTGCCCGGCACTGTGGCCTTTTCCAGCCCCGCCACCTCGAAGATGCGCCACTCGAAGACGCAGGCCTTCTCGCTCGCCGCGAACTCAAACACCGTCTCCGAGGAGGTGGACCGGGGCGCCTTGGTGATGACCGTGCCTGGGAGGACGGGGTCTCGGTACCAGGCGTCGGCGGCGCTCAGGCTCCGCCGCTCGTACCCGGCCATGACGTACACCTTCCCGTCCATCTCCGCCGCGGCGTGGGACTCCCGCGGCGTGAAGAGCTCCTTGCACACGATGTCCAGGTCCCCCGCGGCGATGGTGATGGACTCGGACCTGTCGTCGCAGCCCGTGACGCCGCCGAGCTGCTCGTCGGTCTCCAGTCGCTCCAGCGTGGTGCGCTGCCTGGCCTCGCTCACGAGCGACTCGACGGTGGCGCCGGACCGGAGCGCGGCCGAGGCGACGCTCCCCTCGATGATGGTGGCCGACCTCGCCGCCTCGCCGTCAAAGGCGCGGCGCCTCGTCTCGCACCGGTCCGTGATGGCTAGCGCCCACTCCCGGAACATGCAGACCTCCCGCGGACCGGCGTCGGCCCCGGGCCACGCCGGCGACGTCTTGCGCAGCCTGAGGTCACGGATTGTGTCAGCCGACGCCGTCGAGAGGGTGTACACCGTGGTGACGCGCACCGACGCCATGGCGCGCGCCTCGGACCCGGTGAGGTTGAAGACGGCCGAGAGGGTGGAGTTCAGGCCGATGTAGCCCGCCTGGGGCGTGCCGGGGCGGTAGTCCTGGAGCCAGCGGCCCGAGGCCGTGGCCGGGTTGATGTCAAAGGCCCATACGTCGTTGACGGGGAGGAGGCGGATCGCGGACACGGTCTCGCCCGCGAGGAGGGCGGCGGGGGAGGGCGACGGGTCGACGGCGCGGAGGGATACGACGGGGGCGGCGGCCGCGGCGGCGTCCGCCTGGCCCGCAGCCGGGAGCGGGGACGGGGACGGCAGGGGGAGCACCTCGACCGAGCCTCCCATGAGGAGGAGTGTGGTGCCCGACGCCACCAGGCGCGTGTTCGTTCGGGCCCTCCAGGGCGCCGTGGAGGTGTTCTGCGTCCACACCGCCCCCGTGGGGCTGCGCCACACGTCGTTGTACAGCGGGTTGGACGAGTAGTCGTTGGCGATTCCCCCCCTGCCGGCGGCGATCCAGAAGTACCCGCCGGCGACGGCGAGGCCGAAGCCTGCGCGCGGCGCCCACTCCCCCGACCCGAGCTGCTTGAGCTGCTCCCAGGTCCTGCCGTCGTCCGCCGACTTCCAGACGTCGTCGAGGAAGACCGAAGTCTCGGTGCCACATCGGAACTGCCCGCACTGCTGGGACGGGACGTACGTCCTGCCGCCCATGATGTACAGGTCGGAGTCCACCGCGGCGGCGGCCAGCTGCTCCCGCGGGGACCACATCGTGCACTCGCACATGCCGTTGTTGCACCGCGTGGCGCCCAGCCTGGCTGCCCAGCAGTCCGCGGTGGACCGGCACCGCTGGGAGGCGCGGCCGGGGAAATCGACGACGCCGGGCTGGTGGATGTAGCAGCCGGGCGTGATCATGTCCCACGCTTCCCCGTCGGTGCTCATCCACACGTCGCTGAGGAGCACCGAGCGCTCCCGCCACCTCCCGCGGGGAGGAATGATGCCACCGATGGCCTCGGCCTCGGGGATGTCCTCCAGCGCGCGCGCCCGGCCGCCCATGACGAAGAGCTTGGTGTTGCGGACCGTCACAGCCGCGTGGTCCCTCCTCGGGCTCCACCGTCGCTGCCCCTCGAACGGGTCGATCGGCTCGCAGCGCACGAAGTCGCACTCCCAGTACACCCCAGGGAGGCAGCAGAGCCACTCCTTGTAGCCGATGCCCGTCGGCGGCGTCTGGTCCAGGCTCTCGACCCACGTCGAGCGGCTGACGATGCGGGGGAGCGCCGCCCCGTACTGGTTCTTTTCCACAACGCTGTTCACCGCGATACTGTCTGCGAGGCGGCGGGGCGGGGATCGAGAGGCTGTTGCCTTGCCCGGGAAAGCCTCGGCCAGCCGCAGCACCATCCGCGGGGCGTGCCCAGCAGGCACCTGGTGCCCAGCAACCATGCCTGTCGATATTTTCGCGCGGGATCGCGCTCACTCTCGCCCGTTGTGTACCAGACATCGTTGCGGTAGCCACCCGACCCGGGACTGTGCACGTAGTCGTCCCCGCCGAGGATGTAGAGGCGCGATTTCTCGCGCTCAGGCAGCTCGACACCGTCGGCCGCCCTGGGGTTCTCCCTGACGGTCACGGCGGCGCCGTAGCGGGCGGTCCAGCCGGTGCGGGTCGTTGACGACGTTCGCTGCCGCTCAGTGCCGGAGACTTGCGCAAAGTTGGCTGCGGGGGGGAGGAGGCACGACCAACGGTTCGCAGCGTGGGGCGCTGGGGGTTTGGGGTGCCGAGGCCGCGCAAGGCGGGACGTGCTGCGCGTTGGCAAGCGCACCTGCCTCCACCAGCCACAGGCAAGACACGGCCGCGAGAACCGCCGCCCGGGGGGGCACATGGACTGCTGGTGGCCGCATGGCAGCCAGGCGAAGGCGCGGCGCGAGCCTTTGCGCTCGCTGGCCGGCCCAGGGCCCGCTGTGAACGATGCGGTCGACGGTTTTCGGCTGGCTCTGCATGCGGCTCCCGGCGGCTGTGCTTCGGCCCTGGCGCGTGACGCAGAGAGACTCCGAGGGCTTTGAGCGATGCCGCGAGTGGTGCTTGGGTTGCGCGGATTCTGTTGAGGCGTCCGTGCTGTGCGGGGTCAGAGGGTGAGATCGTCACTCTCACACACGCCTCGACACCAGCTCGGTGCTACGGCCGCCGTTCAGGGAGGTCCGGGACGTTTCAGCGACGAACGCAGTGCCGCGGTCGTCGTCGTCGAGCTTGTGGGCGGAGCGAATGGCGCGGCGCGCGGCCTCGACCGAGTACCTTGCGACCGCTGAGCGGAAGTCGTCCATGTCGGCCGACTGGTCGCAGCAGCAGACGGCCCGTACCCTCCTGCAGGCGAAGAAGCAGCAGCAGGGGCCCTGGTGCATCGCGTACACGGCCCCGACCCCTGGGATGGCACGCGGCACGCCGGTCCAGCACAGCAGCACTCGCGCAAAGGCCGACGGCCGGCTTGTGGGCCGCCTCAGGCCGTGGTCGCCGCAGCCGACGAGGCCGACCACCGGCCAGGACAGCAGGACGACGAGCATGCCGACCGCCGGCACGAAGAAGGCCACCGGGATGGCGACCGCGGCCAGCAGCGGGAGCACCAGCGCCCGGGCGACCACGAGGCGCAGCAGGTGCTCCTCCAGCGACGCCGGCAGGTCCGAGGCCTCGTACGCCCCGGCCCCGGACCTCACGAGGAGCGCGGCGTCCAGCGCCGCGGCCCCGACGTCCGGCGCCGCGGCGGCCGACCTCGGGCTCGGCTGGCTGGCCTCCCCGGCGCCAAAGGCTCTGCTTGGCCTCAGGCCCGGCCTCGCCCGCGCGGGAGACCACGTCCTCTCAGGGTCCCCCTCCTCCGGCTCCGTGCCGTCCTCCCCCTCCCCCCCCTCCTCCGACGGGGTCGAGGGGTGCTCTACCCCGTCGTCCACGTACCCGCGCGCCGCGGCCATCGTCTCCTCGTCCTCCTCGTCCTCCTCGTCCTCCTCGCGCGCAGTCGCCATGGGCCGCAGCTTCATCGCCGCCGATGCCACCACCCTCCCGTCCGTCTTGCCGTCCATGCCCGGGTCGTCCTCGACCAGGAAGCCATAGTACGAGTCGTCGCCGCGGCGCAGCTCGCTCCTGTCCGCGGGGCTCCCGGCCGGGCCGCCCGGCGTGGCCCAGCCGCCCGCCCTGCCCGCCGCGTCCCCCTCGTCGTCGCTCCCGCTGCCGTCCCCGCCGTCGGACGCGTGCCCCAGGACCATGAAGAGGGCGGGGAGGCCGTCTCCGTCGCGGACGCACCACCGGCCCGCCGCGGGGATGAGGGCCATGACGAGGCTGGCGGTCATGACGACGCCGAGCGCGAAGGCGCAGGCCGCCCCGTCGTCGGGAAAGTTCACCACCAGGCTCATGCCGAAGGGGACCAGTGCGGCGACGCAGCAGGCCGCGAGGTTGAGGTTGCGCAGGCAGTGGCCGAAGCGGGGCAGGCTCTCGGTCACTTCGCGGTGGGTGGCCCAGAGCTGCAGGATGACGGAGAAGGCGGCGGCGTACGAGGCCAGGTCGCGCCAGTGGGCGGCGAGGTAGGCCATCAGGGGTGTGGCCACGGCGCCGCCGTCGTCGTCAATGGGCACCACCGGGGCGCGGATCTCGAGGAGAGTGAAGGTCGCCGAGATGGCCAGGACGCCGTCGGTGAAGGCGGCGAGCCGCGCCCGGTCGTCGGGCCAGTGCCGGGACTGCTTCTCGAGAAGGCGCATCTCCCGGTGGTCGCGGCGCTGGGCGCATGCCATGAGGGACGGGGCCACCCGGGTGGCGAGGCCGACGATGGGGAGGCCGTACCAGGCGATGCCCGGGGTCAGGCCGAGGCCGTGGAAGAGCCAGCCGGCCGCGATGATGACCAGGCAGCCGGCGCAGTACGTTGCCGCGATGCAGTGCTCCATGGCATCCTGGCCGTCGTAGTCGACCCGGAGCACGGGGCGCAGGACGCACCGCAGCAGCGCGATGCTCGCCTTGGACACGATCATCAGGGAGAAGTACGCGGTGATGGCGGCGGGATCGGGCGGCAGGCCGCTCGAGGCCTGGGTGAGCGTGAAGGCCAGCGGGATGAGCGAGGTTGACAGCAGGAACACGACAAACGGCACCATCGCGCGCCGCCGCAGCCTCTTGGCGCGGTGCGTGAGCCGCACGGAGTCCATGAACGCCGACGCCACAATCGCAAAGGTCATGCCGAACAGCCCGATGGAGGCGGCCTTGTCCCTCAGGGTGCTCGTGGCGGTCGGCATCCGCCCGTCCTGGTCGGGCTCAACATCCACCTTGGCCAGCTGCGGGGGTTCGGGGCGCGGTGCTTCGTCGGGGCGGGGCTTCAACCGCGCAAGGAACGCCGGGAGCACCTTTCCTCGGCCCGCCGCCGTGCTTGTCACTGGTGTTGCCTCGCAGCACTGCTCACCGGCACAGCGGCCACGGTCGCGAAGATAGCCAGGATCGCGTCGGCAAACGCGCCAACCCGCTCGTTCTCGAACAGCGAGGAGGCGCGCTCGGCAGCAGTGAAGCGTCGCATCTTGGCGTGCCGGCGTCGCTTCCGTGGCGTCGTGCACGACCCACGTGCCACAAATCTGGGCGGTGGGCCCGGCCAGTCCGGTACTTCTGGTATCCCGGCCGCGGCGGGGTGGCAAGCAAGCACCAGCTGAGAGCACGAACAGAGCGTTGCGCCGGCCCCGCCGGCCCGCACTTGGCCCACCTGGAAGGCGCTCACGGGCTGGAATGTCCGTTCTATACTGCCACTGGCGCGTCGGCGACGGGGAGTACGACCGCGCGTTCAGGCTCGAGCTGCCGGGGTCCGTCGCCGAGGATGGCACCGTCGGCGACCTGATCTCGGTGAGCCTCGAACCTCGCTGGGCCCAGCGGGCTTTCCGGCCAGGGATCCCTCGCCAGTTGCTGCAGCGGTTGCCCCAACGCGTCGGCCGGCTCCCTGGCGTTTCTCCCGCAGGCGATCCGGGCGTGGCCGCTCTTTGAGCGCTCGCTGAGGTCTGGGGCGGCGCCCCCCGCCGTGACGGGCCCCACCGCCTCCGTGGCTGTTCGGTTCTGCGTGGACGATGCGCCGGAGCCTCGGGCCGCGGCACACGGCGCCGCGCTGGCTGGGTGGCTGGAGGTGAGACCGAGGCCACGTGGTCGCGCTTGGCTCGCCCGGGATGCGCGCGCCGCCCGCCGCGAGGCATTCTCGGGCATGTGCGGTGCCATGAGTCACGGTCCGTCAGCCCGCTCGGCATTCGCCGCGTGCTCGCAGGAGGATGTGTTTCTCGACGTGTCAGCCGGCGCCCCTGCCCCGGCACCCGGTCCCGCTCCTGCTGCCCCGGTCCCCGCTGCTGCGGCTGCATCCGCCTCGTCGCCGCCCGTCGCGGCGAGCCTGACGCCGGAGGCGCGGAGCGAGCTGCTTCGGCGCGCGGACGACGCGCTCAAGCGCGGCAAGCTGCGGGCCGCGGACGACGCGTGGGCCGAGGTGATCGCCGCGGACAAGGACTGCGGGCCCGCGCTGATCGGGCGCGCCCGCGTGAGCATGGACGCGGGGAGGCCGCGCAGGGCGGCGAAGCTGCTGCAGCTCGCGGCCTCCCGCTCCCCCGAGGGGCGCTCCCCGGTCGCGCAGGTCCTGCTGGGCGAGGCCCTGTGGCGCTCGGGCAGGTTCGATGACGCCGTCTCGGTCCTGGACAAGGCGGCGGCGATGCTGCCCCTGCCGGGGACCGCCGGGGCCGCCGGCGGCGCGTCGGCTGCGACCTCCCGCGTGTCTCCCTTTGTCCGCGGCATCCCGGGCGCGGCGGCCGTGTCCCGCATCGACGCGCTCGCCATGGCCGCGGGGGCGCTGCTGGACCAGGGGAACGACGCGGCGGCGGTGCAGGTGCTCAACTCGGTGCTGGCGCACGGGGAGGGCCACTCGGCGGTGTTGGTGCAGTACGCGCGCGTGACGGCGCTCAAGCGCGACCTGGACTCCTCCGTGGGCACCCTCATGCGCGCCGTGGTGGCGGACCAGAAGGGGAAGCCGGTCAAGGAGGCGTTCGCAGAGGTCATCGCCCTGCCCGGCGCCGTCCGCACGCTCCTGGCCCTCGTCCCTGGGAGGGACGCGGGCGCGGCTTCGGCCCTGGGCTTCCTCGCCATGTGCGCCCGCGACTGCGGCGCCGTGGGGAGCGCCGTGCAGCTGCTCGCTCACGCCGTGGAGCGGGACCCCGGCGCCCCCACCTACGCCCTCAACCTCGTCCACTGCCTCGAGCACCTGGGCGCGTACCAGCTCGCGTTCGAGGTCGCGAGGGCCTTCTGCAGGCGCAACGCCGGCGAGGTCGTGGGCCGGAGGCGCAAGGCGGGGGAGGCGGCGGCCAAGGTCGAGGCGCTTGAGGAGGGGGAGGACGGCGGCACAGGGGACGACGACGGCGCCCCGCGCGGGACGTTCCTGACCCTGGGGGAGGCCGCGGACGCGGTGGGCGGCGTCGTTGACATCTTCTCCTTCGCTCGTGCGGCGGGGCTGCCCTGCCCGGCCGCCGACGCCGACCCCAGAGGGCGCGCCGCCCCCGCGGCGCGATGCCTCCGGGGCGACGGCGACCCCGCGGACCTCGCCTCGGCGCCGCCCCCGACGCCCGCCGCGCTCGGCGACTGGATCGAGGCCGCGACGACGTCGCTCGCCGCGGCGGAGCACGAGCGGGCCACGACGCTCGCCGGCGGCGACGACGGCCGGCCCAAGCACGCGGGGCGCGTCCTTCCAGCGCTCCCACCCACCCGGCTGACCCGCGACCAGCGGGTGACGGTCCACGGCGCCGCAGCGGCTGGCCTGTTCAAACTCCGGCCCCCGTCCGCGGCGGAGGCTGCGGCGGCCGCCGGCGAGGCCGCCCGTCTGTCCGGCATCGCCGGGGAGTGGCGGTGCGACTGGGTTTCGGGGGACTCGCCGTTCGCGTCCGTCATCAGGGCTGGCGCGGTCTCCCCTCCGGCATCGGCCGGCGCCGCCTCCGCCGGGTCCGGGGACGAGGGGGAGGACGGGGACTGGGAGCTCGACGGCGGCCAGGAGGCGTCTGATGCCATCGCGCTGCTCATGTCCCTGGTCAAGCTCCTTCACACCGCCGGGGCCGTGGCGGTGCTGCCCCCGCTGGTCCGCCTGGTCGAGCGCGCGAGGCGGGGCGTGGCGATGCACCGCACGCTCGCCCGCAACGAGGCGGCGTACTACTGCTGCGTGACCCAGTGCCTGGGGACGCTGCAGAGGGGGAGGCACGCGGGCGTGGGGGGCAGGACGACCGGCACGGGGCCGGCGGGGGACGGGCCGGCGCCCCTCGGGCGGGGCCTGACCCTCCTCGCCCCGGGCGCGGCGCCGGGCCCGGGCCCCGACGACGCCGTGGTGTTCGTGCTCGGGGACTCGCACTCCGTGACCCCCGCGTGGCACCGCCTCCGGCTCCCCGCCGGCCTGTCGCCGACGGGGCACGACTGCGAGGCCCGGCTCCGCCCCGCGCTGGTGACCGGCATCAAGGCGTGGCACCTGCGGCCCTCGAGCTCCTTCTACCCGCGCGTGAACTGGGACGCCGTGTGCGGGGCGCTCCCCGACGGCGCGACGGTGCTCACCGTCGTCGGCGAGATCGACTGCCGCGAGGGCATCCTCGTCGCCGTGGACAAGCGGAGGTACAAGGACGTCGTCTCGGGCGTCAGGCGCGTCGTGGGCATCCTCGTGGACCGCATGAAGGAGCTCGCGCGGGACCGCGGCATGACCGTGCTGGTGCAGGCGGCGGCGCCGGTGCTCGACTTCACCCGAACCATCGTCCTCGGGTTCAACGAGGCCCTGGGTGCCGCAGTCGGGGCCGCCAGCGCCGAGCTCGAGGAGGAGGGCGCGCGCGGCCGCCTCCGCTGGGTCGACATCACCCCTCGCGTCGTCTCCGCCGACGGTGCCGCGACAGAGTTCCGCGTCGACGACTTTGGCCTCGACGGGACCCACATGCACCCGGCTTACCTGGACTGCGTCGAAGAGGCGATCGGTGCGCTGTGAGTGAGCTCGGAAAGCCGTTGGTGCGAGGCGCGTGGAGTCGCGTAGCCGCCGGGCAGCAGAAACAACCCTAACCTGCCAGGCGCGAGCTCTGCGCCGCCGCACCCTCCCCCGCGACGCGCGCACTGGGCGGCAGGTGCCCGATGTGGACCTGCTCCTTGGCCCTCGCGGCGGCGGCGGTGCTGACCGCCGCAGCAGGGGTGTCGGCGCTCAAGGTGCCGTCGTTCTACCACACGTCGGCCGAGATTGAGGCCGCCGTCCGCGCCATGGCGGCGCAGTGCTCCCGGACGATGAAGGTGGACACCGTGGGGCCGCTGCTTCGCGTCGTGCTGGAGCCGTCGGACCTGGCGTCGGCGGAGCCACCCAAGGACGGGGCTCCGGGCGCCCGGGTGCCGAGCGCGCTCCTGTTTTTCGGCGAGCACGCCCGAGAGTGAGCACACTGCGCGTGCGCTTGCGCGAGACACACGCGATCATGCGTCGCGCGGGGCGCCGCGTCTGCGGTCATGCTGCGACCCGGTGATCGCTGATCCCCCTTTGCGCAGGCTCATCTCGCCCGAGGTTGGGCTGGCGCTGCTCAAGGGCCTTTGCATGAACCCGGGGGAGGCGCCCACCTGGGCTTACCCCGTCGCCGGGATGCGCTTCACGGTGCTCCCGCTCGTCAACCGCTGGGGCCGCGACGAGGTGCACAAGGGCCGGTTCTGCCTGCGCACGAACGAGAACGACGTGGACGTGAACCGCAACTGGGACGTGCAGTGGCGGAAGCACCAGGAGGGCGACCCGGCGCAGACCAGCCCCGGGTCCGCGCCCTTCAGCGAGGCCGAGACCGCGGCGATGCGCGACGCCATGACGCAGGCGCGGCCGGACCTCTTCGTCACCGTGCACAGCGGGGCGCTGGGAATGTACACGCCGTACGCCTACTCCACGGACGACGTCGTGGACGCCACGCGCAAGGCCAAGGTGGCGGCCGAGGCGAGGGCCGCGGCGGCGCAGGCGGGCGCGGGGCAGCTCCGCGGGACGGGGGACGACGGGAAGGCGGCGCAGGCGGCAGAGGCGGAGCTTGCGCACGCCACGAAGCGCGCCGGCCGCGCCGTGCGCATGCATGAGACGCTGGCGTCGCTCACGGCGGAGTTTGGCGCTTGCCCTCACGGCAGCGCCGGCCACGAGCTCGGCTACCTCTGCCCGGGCACGTGCCTCGACTACGCCTGGGACCGCCTCCACGTGCCCATGACCTTTGCCTTTGAGGTCTGGGACGTCCAGGCCAGGGGGAACAAGGGCGGGGGCCCGTCGGGGGCCGCGGCCCAGCCGACGGGGCAGGATGTCTTTACGAGCTTCGCCGACCGGGTGCTGGGCGGAGGGGAGGCGCGGGAGGACGCCGGCGAGGCGCGGTTCTCGCCCGGCGGCGTGGGGGACGACGGGGACGGCGATGCCGCGGCCGAGGCGGCGGCGGCGAGGGCCGCGAGGGCCGCCGCGTCGGGCACCGCGATGTTCGGCGAGCGGGCGTGGCTCGGCGCCGCGGGCTCCGGCGGCGGGGACGGGGCGTGGGGGCCCCTCGCCGAGGCTGGGAATGCTGTGTCGGCCAACGCGGCACCAGCCGCGGCCGGGCTGGGCGTCGGCGGCGACGCGCTGCTCGTCCGGGAGGCGACGGGGGCGGCCCCGGGGGCGTTCGTGCTGCCGGACCTCGTCTCACAGTCGCTGGCGCAGCTCGGGGGGCGCGCGGGGGCGAAGGAGGAGCCGGCGGAGGCGGAGGCCAGGATCCACGAGCGGGCGGTCAAGGACGTCGCCGCGGCGGGCGAAACCGCGGCGAAGCGGATGGTAGAGCTGCGCGGGCAGCAGGAGCAGGTCGCCAAGGCGTCGGCGGACGCAGCAGAGCGCATCGCCCAGCTGCAGGCCGGGATCAACGCCGACGCGGCGAGGGAGGCGGCCGCGAGGCGCGCGTCCATCTTCCCCGAAGAGGCGGCGGCGGTGGGCCTCCGGCCCGTGGCGATGCTGCAGGCAGGGGCACGCTCGCGGGCGGAGCGGCGGCGCGCGGCGGCGGCGGCATTACTGCTGCGAGAGGGCGGGGCTGACGGGCAGGGGGACGCCAAGTCGGCGGAGGCGCTGTCCCTGGAGGACGAGCGGTGCCTGGCACAGTTCAACCCGGTGGGGAGGCAGGACTTCGACGCGGTGCTGCGGCGGTGGGCCGCGACCATCGCGGCGACGGGGGGCGTGGTGGTGCGCGCGCTCAGGCAGGGGGGGGAGCTGTGATCGGCGAGCGGGGAAGGGCGCGTGGGTGTGCGACGTTGTGACGCGTCGCGCGGCGGGCAGTGGTCGGATTCCCAAAGGCGAGACGGCGGGCGCAGGGTCCGCCCGGGGGGCGCGGAGTCACAATCATGAGGACACACACTCTTACACGGCAGCGCCGGGCGGAAAGTCGATCGGATTTATGGGCGGCGAGGGCCGGCGGCGGAGCAGGCGCGTCGCCGCGGCGGCTGCCGGGGAGAAGGACGGTACGGGCTGCGACGGGTCACTCCTCGTCGGCCGCGCTGGCCTCGCTCGCGGCGTCGCTGCCGTGCACGGCCGAGGCGGCGGGCGGGCCCGCCATCGTCGAGGGAGGCGGGGGGACGGCGGATCCCGGGGGCGGCAGGGCAGAGCCCGGCGGGGGCAGGGCGACCGCCAGGCCGAGGCCGAGCCCCTGGCCGACGGCGCCGCCGCCCCGCACTCCCCGCTCCTCGTCCTCGTCGTCCACGGTGATGCGGCCCTCGCCGACGAGCCGGCCCTCCCCGCCCGCGGTGCCGTCCACGCAGTAGCGCAGGACCGCGCCCGAGCTCAGCACCACGAGGGCCTCGAGCGCGGGCTTGCCGTCGGCCGGGGGCGGCACGCCGCACGCCCAGTCCTCCGGCGACACCCACCGGAGGGAGAGCCCGGTGACCGCGGGCCCGCCGGCGCCGTCGACGTCCGAGCGGCGCAGCATCGCGAAGGAGCGCTCCCCCTCCACGCCGCCGATGCGGAGGCCGGTGTGGACGACCTCGCTGACGGCGGCGCCGAAGGACGCCGAGCCGGCGGAGGACGACGTCTCGGCGCCCGCGCGTCTCGAGGTGGCGGGCGCGGGGCCGCGGGACCCCGGGCCCGACGAGGGGCCGGCCGATGCCGCGGGGGCGAGCGAGGAGGGGGCCGAGGCCGGGCCGGCACCGGCCGTGGTGGTGCCGGCGCCGCGGGGCGGGCCCACGACGCCGGTGGCGGCGGCCACCGCCTCGTCGGCGCGAGCCGCGCCGTCCGAGGCCGGTGTGGAGGTGGCCGCGCTAAGCATCCCGGCGACCGAGGCGAGGAATCCCCCCGCGGCAGAGGCGACGGCCGCCGAGGCCGACGGCCTGCGCACGCCCTTGGCGAAGATGTGCACGGTGGTGGACTCGCTGGCGGCGGCGAGAACGATGGGGGCGTCGCCCACAAAGGCCGGGCGGGACGACGTGGCCGGGGGCGACAGCCATGCCAGGGCGCGCAGGGCGGCGGGGCGAGACCCCCGGCGGAAGGATGCGACGCGGGACCCGCCGGGGACGGCGTGGACGCGGACCAGGGTGCCCCGCTCCGAGGCCGTGGCGAGGAAACGGCCGCACGGGGATGCGACCGCGCAGGTCACCGGCGCCTCGTGCGCGGACACGAGCCCGACGACCTCAAGGCTGCGGAGGTCGTACGTGGCTAGGTCCCCGGTGCTGGAGCTGGAGGGAAGGAAGAGAAAGCACGACGGCGACCTGGCGCCCGCGCCCGAAGGCGGCTCGCCGGGCGCGGCCGAGGTCGCGAGCGCCGCAACACCGAGAGGGTTGTCCGGCGTCGAGAAACTGACGAGCTGTCGTCGCGAAGCCAGGTCAAACACGTCGCAAGCCGCCCGCGTGACGATGGCCAGCCTGCGTGGCGCGGGCAAAGGGGCGGGAGGATCTGAGGCTGGGGCCGTGCGTCCCGCCGCCGCCGCGTGCAGCACATGCACAAGTTAGAGCGCGTGGAGCTCACCTTGTCGGCGACATGAGGATGCGCATGACGCGGTCCGCCAGCGCAAACTCGGCAAGCACGGTACCCCGCGCCCTTGCCGCGTTGATGAGCACCACACGGTGCCTCTGCGAGCGAATCGAGAAGGTTGACACGCAAGGGTCTTGAGGGCGCGCGGCGGGGGCGCAGCCCGGCGAGGGGCGGTTGCGTTGCCGTCAGGGCACCGAACGGCGGGAACACGGGCGCGGGTCCCTCTTGCGGGCCTCAGAGCCGTTTCCACGGGCCCGCTCTGGCCGGGAGGCGACACCAGCCAGGAATCCCCAGCCGCAGCAGCGGGCGCGGGCGGCGCGAGGGAATGGAAGCATGGACAGAAACTCGAGCGAGCGCTGCGATGGACTCACGGTCCCGTGCGTGGCCGCGATGGCCAGCAGCGACGAGTCCCCGCACAACACCGCGAGGTATGCGCCCTGAAGGAGGTACCTGAACCGCTCCTGGAGGTCCCGCGCGCTGACGACGCGGACCAGGCCGTCCTGTTTCAACGCTACGGCAAGCGCTGCGCCCGATGCCGAGAACGCCGATGATACGGCCATTGTCGGTCGGTAATCGAGGTGTTGGGTTTCCAGAGTGGGCGCCTCAGTCTGGGGCTTCCCGGATGCGTGGTGTGGGCCGCGGGCGTCTCGAGTGCGGCGGAGGCAGCCGGTCGCAGAAACGGCAGGGCAACGCGCTCGAGCTCGCGCTCAGGACGCGACGGCGTGGCGGATTCCGTTGTCGCGGCAGTCCACCGCTCACCCCGAAGCAGTCACTTGTCCTTCAGCTCGGCGCCGCGCATGGCAGTGAAGAGCCGAGCGCGGCGCGCCTCGGGCAGGCGGCCCTCGGTTTGCGGCGCGCGCTTTGTCAGGTACTCCTGGGCCGCCTGGCGCCAGTACTCCGCGTAGTACTCCCCGTACCAGTGCGTGAGGTGCATGCCGTGGTAGGCGAACTTGTCCGACTCGACGCCGAGCGGCGAGGAGCAGAGGCGGCAGTGCCGGAGCGTTTCCGGGCTGACCTCCGCCTGCTCTTTGGCCTCCCCGGCCCCGTACTTGTGCTGCGCGTCCAGATACGCGCGGAGGCACGCGTCGCAGTGCATCCTGCGCTCCGACGTGCCGTCCTGCGGCATGGGCGCCGGCCTGCCCCGCAGCGGCTGGAGGCCCGCCGCCAGGGCCGGAACGGCGGCGTGGGCCGTGGCCAGGGCGACGGACTTGAGAAGGGCGGGGAGGAGGGCGTTGTACAGCCGCGGGGTGAGCTCGGAGGAGGCCGCCAGGGGGAGGCTGGCCTCGACGCGGGCCGCCGCCTCGCCGACGATGACGTCCACGCCGCCGTCGTCGTCGGTCGGGAGCGTCGCGAGGAGGTGCGACCCCACCGTGCGCGTGAGCGCGGCGGACAGGGTCGACGCGAGCCGCTTCGTCAGCGCGTCCGAGGCCACGTTGGTCACCTCGGACTTGAGCCTGACGGCGAGCATCGCGCCCAGGTCGCCGTCCACCTGGTCGGGGAGCGCCTCGTTGGACACCTCCGTGCCCGTCTCGCCCGCGACGACGGCGCTCGCCTGCGTCACGATGGGCGTCCCCACCTTGTTCATGCCCTCGTGCATCACGCCCTTGAAGATGATGTCAAGCAGCGGCAGGAAACGCGCCCGCGCGTTGGCGCGCAGCTCAACCAGCGACATCGGGCTCCACGCGGCGTCAGCCGACGCGTCGCCGCCCCCCGGCGCCGCGGCGGGATCGCCCACGCCCGAACCCCCGCGCTGCAAAAGGGCGGCTCCGTCGCGCGGGTCACCGTCGGCGCTGCCGTTGACGGACTCGCCGCTCCCGCGCGCAATCACAACCGCCTCCTCCTCCCTCCAGCCGCCCTCCCCGCAGGCGCCGTCCAACACCACGTCGACGAAGGGGATCGTCTCGTTCGCGGACACCCTGGCGCCCGCACCGGCGTCCGAAGGCACAAACACGAGATCCGGCGCCGACAGCGTGCACCCGTCCAGCGGCGTCCCAGCGCCTCCCGCCTCCACGATCAGAGACAGCCCCCCCGGAGCAGTACCGCGGTGGATCGATGACCGGGCGCGCACGTGGTCGTCAGTCCCGAGCATGTGTCGGACCCAGCGGACCAACTCTGGCTTTGGTGTGACCGACGCGGCTCGGAGCAGCGTTCCCCACGCGTGGCGGCGCGGGCCCGCCGCCCGTGGGGTCACGACGTGCTCTTGCACCAAATCGATCGCGCGACCGCACCGCAGCTCGATGGCGGCGGCCCCGATGGCATCGTGGGCGAGGGCGAGCGGCACCACCGCCTCCCCTGAGTCACCGCTCCTGACGGCAAGTTGCCATCTTCTGTCCGGCGGCTCGATCATGACGACGCCGAGCGGCGAAAATGGTGCGGGTGGCGCCCCGTGATGTCCAGGCTTGACCAGGAACCCGGCCAACAAGGCACAAGAGACTCTCCCGGCATGTTCCTGGGCCTCCTCGGCTCCGATCGCCGCGCCTGAGAGCACCGATGCAAGCAATGATACGAAAAGCCCCCTGGGCAATCTCATCGGAGGGGCCACTGAATGTGCGGCACTCGTTCGGCGTCGGCTCGCTCTACCGGGCAGCACCGCGCGCGGCCGCTATGCGTGCGTGCGGTGTGTGTCAGCGCCCACTGTCTGGTCCTACGCGGGAGCGGGGCGCCCGGTCACTCGCTATTCGGGATTCGCCCCGCGAGGCGGAGACAGGGGTGCCTTGGCATGGCTCTGCGACGCACACTCTCTCGGCCCCGGGGCGGAGCATGCGTTGGATGCACTGACGTGGGAGCTGCGTCCCAAAAGGAGTGGCGTGTTAGGGCCAGCATCCGTTGGCGGGGGCCGTGCGCCGGCCCCGTTCGCTTCCCCGAGGCCACTCTGCCTCGGAGCGTCGTCGTCCCGGGGCCGGCGGCCGCGACTGCCGGTGCCCCGGCTCAGGACCTTGACCCCTCGCGGTCCAGCAGGGACGCGCGGCCGAGCTCGGTGTGCCGGGCGTGGCGCCGGAGCTCGCTGCCGAGCCAGGGGGAGGCTGCCGGCCCAGCCTGGAGTGCCGCCTCGCGTCGCATCTCGCCATCATCGCCGGGGACGAGGCGCCGGGACCAGCCGCGGCCCTCGTCCCTGCGCCTCCGCGCCAGCCCCCCCATCTGCATGAAGACATCGGCGTGGGCGCGCACCGAGGCCTCGATCGGGCGCGCGTAGCCGCCGCCCATCATCGCGACCACCGGCAGGCCCCGCTCCCACGCCCAGTCGTACACCAGCTGGTTCCGGCGGTGCATCGCCGTCCGCGACAGCGACAGGCGGCCGAGCCGGTCCTGCCGCAGGGGGTCCACGCCGGCCTGGAAGAGGACGAGGTCCGTCTCATGGGGGCAGGCGGCGGCGGAGGGGGGAGGGATGACGCCGGCCGCCCCGGGCGGCAGCGGGGCGCCGCCATGCCGTGCCGCGTCCCGGCCGGCGGATCCGGGCGCCGGGGCGTCGCTCGCAGGCCCGGCGCCCGCCACCGAGCCCAGCGGAGCGGCGAGCGCCGACATGGCGGCCCGCTCCAGGGCCGTGAGGCCGCCGCGCACGGCGTCGAGGTACTCGTCCTCGCCGACGTCGTCGGGGACGCCGACGTCCACGTCCGACGGGGAGCGCGTCCTCCAAGGGTAGTTGTTCTCGGCGTGCACGGAAAGGGTGAGGGCCATGGGCTCGTCGGCGAGCATGGAGGCGGTGCCGTTCCCCTGGTGCACGTCGAGGTCGACGACGAGCACGCGGCGCACGACGGCGGGCGGCGGCTCCGCTGGGCCGTCGCTATCGTGCTCCCCTGGCCCGCGCCGAGGACCGGGAGCGAGCAGACCGCGGAGCGCGAGCCTGGCCGCCACGGCCGCGTCGTTGACGATGCAGAACCCCTCACCCCGGTCGGCGAAGGCGTGGTGGGTGCCCCCCGCCTGGTTGCCTTCGGCGCCCCAGCGCTGCGGGCCTTGCCGCTCTGGCTCGTCCTCGCTGGGCGGGGCCTCGGCACGGTCGAGCGAGACCGCGCGGAGCGACTCCCGCGCGGCCTCGAGCGTGCCCCCGGTGATGCGGAGCGTGCGCTCGACGAGAGCAGTGGACCACGGGAACCCAATCTCTTTCTGATGTTTCGGGGAAAGGCTCCCAGACACGAAGGCGTCGAGGAACGCCGCGTCATGTGCAGCCCGGAGCTCGTCGAGCGAAGCCGGCGGCGACGACGCGATCCCGAAACTCGCACCCTCGGATCGCGAAAGCTGGAGAAGTAGGTTATTCACCAGGCCGTAGCGCTCCATCGGGAAGCGGTGACGTGGTGGGAGCTCCAGGGTGTAAGACGGGTGGAAGAATACCCTGGACAGCGGACTTCCGCGGGCTAGCCGGGCAGCCATCGCAACAAAGCAGGCGTATGTGCGTGCTCGCTGCTTGTTCCTTCGGGCCCGAGTGGCCGCGTCCATGCGCCGTCGTGCGTTTCGCAGAGTCGGGAGGGCTCTGTCAGAGGTCGTCGACATGCACGGATGAGCTTGCTCGCTTGTTCCTGCTGTTGCAGGCCTCGCCCTCCACTTGACGGAGAGGGCCTACAGGCACACAGGTTTTGAGCCATGAAAGGCTTGATGAACACCTTACGACGGGCTCCACTGCGCTAATGTTTGTGTGATGACCAATATCTAACAGAGCCCTTGTTGTCGTCGTCGGGTGAGACATCGCTGAGACACCGCGCTGCCTTTCGTGGGCACACCAGGAGCGAGCAAGGCACCAAGAACCGATCGCAGGCGTCGGTCTACTCTACAGCGCAGCTGTGTCCGAGCGCGCTAAGCCCACAGCGCCGGCCGTTCAGACTTTCCAGTCCGGTGCTTTTCTAAGCTTCACCTTATGGCTGCCCGAGCCGGAATGGAGGATCACGCTAATACGGATACGCCTGTTACCGGCACGGGGGCGGGGGAAGCCGCGCGAGCTCTCGGAGGAAGAGAAGAGTTCGATACCGTGAGTACTTGGTTCCTGTGTAGTGCAAGTGGGCCGCCGAGGACCTGACACCACTGCCCTTGGGCTGGTCTCAGGCCATGTTGCGCACGCGACACATGCTCGTGGCGTCCTGCATCTCGGCTCGCCGCCATTCTGATCCTGGCTAGCAGGGGCGCCAGTTTTTCTTACGCGGTGTTCAGGGGCCTCTGCCTGACATCGAACCGTCATGCTGACGGTTCGGTCGAACCGTCAGCCTGACGGTTCGGCGGCTCCCGCCGAACCGTCAGTCCTATTGGCCGCTGACTG
>Ga0136560_1000527_pt1 | contig 19322 bp, 21 predicted proteins | sample AntRauMeHopE1497_FD_104925 | JGI IMG/M metagenome (GOLD analysis project Ga0136560, IMG submission 104925) | Saline lake microbial communities from Rauer Islands, Antarctica - Metagenome Hop E1 #497 | ecosystem: Environmental > Aquatic > Non-marine Saline and Alkaline > Saline | place... | reverse complement strand
GGTCCGAGCCTTGCTCGCAGCATGCCTAGCATGGGCTCACAGAGCTTCTGAAGTGACAGCCTCGCTGCCTCATCTCGCTTCTTTACAGCAGCAAGAGCAGCAGCGTGCTGACCATGACCTGCCGATGCTGCCACCGCAGGTAACGTCAGGAGCGCATGCAGCGTGTTGATGCCTAGACGGGAAGCAGCTAGGACCAGAGGAGGTTCCGCACCAGTGCTTTCCTGCGCGGCGCCCACCACAGAGGGTGCTCTCCAGTGAGGGAACAACGAAAGGTACCTAACGCAGAGAGCAATGTGCTCATCCTGCAAGAAGCACCCATGCCCATCCCCAGCCACGAGTGCACCAAGTACGCCTCTCCCACCTGGCCCCCCTGTTTCTCGCGGATCCATGCCCAGAGCCACCAGGGCCTGCATGAGGACTGGACGGCCGGCTGCAGCGGCTACATATAAGGCACTTGCACCTCCTGCTGCGCCAGGCCTTCCCATGCCGGGAGAGAATAACGGCGAGGACGCAACAGCGCCTGCTTCCATTGCCGCTCGGCAAGCCATCCATGCAACCACGTGGGAGTGGCCGCTCTGGATGGCTCTGCGGAGAATTTCAACGCCGATCGCCCAGCGGTTGAGGCCAGTACCGGAACCATCGTCACGGGAAGCGGACCCCGGCCCCGGGTTCTTGAATCCCGCGAGCCACGGCATCCGCTGCAGTGCGAAAACCGTGGCTCCCTGCATGCGATGCAGAGAGGCAACTTCAAGGAGAGAGACCCCCACCGGCTGGTAGTACTCGTGTTTTGCCATTCGTCTTCGTGCTGCGGCTAAGCCACTTCGGTTCCACTTGGTTTCGTCGCCGTCTTTGAGAACGAACACCCCGGTCGGAGTTGCGCCAGCACGCTCCAGCTCCGAGCGAGCCGTTTCGATGCTGTCGGGATCCTTTCCGAGCATGCTGGGCAAAACTCTTGAGCTTAATGCCGGCCTCTCCCTAGCTCTCCTGGCTACTTCTTGCTTAGATGTTGGCCCGGCCATACTACCAGAGCCCCTTCCGATCTAGCTCCGGAGCGAATCAACGAATCAAGTCTGCACGTAGGAGCGAAGTGGCATTTCACTGGAATGGAGCAAATAGCAGCAGTCACATACGAAGGCAGTCAATGAGTCAGGTAGAGTAGCATCTCAACGAACTGGTGCTTTTCCACCATAGAACCGGTACACGAGACACCCATGTGCAGCTTCACGCAATCGCTTTCCGGAAAGCATGCTGCTGTCCAAATGCCAGCTACATTGGGTCAGCATACGCCCGTATACATATAAAACGCAGCCTTACACGCACTCCGCTAGTTCAGCCCTTCGTGGCTAGGAATACATCGGAACTTCGATTTTGCATCGAAGAATACAGTAAGCACGCGCAACATAACCTATTTGCGCAGCGTAAGGAAACATGTTCCGCTTCGAGAGCTCAGCTCCTTCATGCCTTCGGTTGCTACAAGACTAAGCGGATAAGGTATCGCAAGCCTGGAATGAACTGAAACTTACTCAAGAATATATCAGAATGAGCATTATCTTACTGGTGAAATGGGCCGTAATGTGGTTCGTGGTTGGTGCGCCGCTTGTAGCTGTGGCTCAGCCGGTAGGGACGATATAGCTCGTTGACGTTTCAGGGGTGCTGCAGTGTCCAACGGCGGCAAAAGAGCAGATTAACGACCAGTTTAACCCACTAGGACTATCAACATCTGGTGAACAAAGCTCATGCATGCCAATCCTTACTGGAGAGCAGCCAACTAGCTTATTTCGGCGGTTTTCCTTGGCTCCGCAGAACGACTAGGACGGAACGTCGAACGCATCAAGCTTCACTATTGAGATCGCGCAGCTCTAGTCAACAGAAGACACAAGCTGGGATTTTGTCAACGAAAACAGCCTGGTGCTGCAGCATTGCAAGTAGGGATCTAAATGCGAGCCAAAGGAGCTGCCGATAGAGCACTAGCGTGAGGTGCTGAGCATATCGCCGCAGGAATCAATTAATACATTTCTTCATAGCATATTCGTAGAAGTTCAAGGCGGCGTGTCCAATGTGATCAGTGGCCTACGAATTTTTGAGGTGCAAATCTAGATGACCTTCCAGTCAAGCACAAGCACAGTCACCGTCAGCAGGTTTCGGGTTGGGGCATACCTGCATGTGCGAGAGTCGCTGCCAATACTAAACCCGCCTGTAAACGACCACATTCAAGTAACTAATGGAGAGGCAATTCGCTATGATGTGCCAGTGCCCGGGATCACGATGGCATCCAACGGTCTATTCGAGATACCAACCGCTACCGTTCTCCCTCCTAGAACCAGAATCACGCTGCCCCTGCCTATGAGCATGAGGCAGGGCTGGGCAAAAGCACGTGCTGGAGAGCCTGATCAATCCATGCCGTCAGCGGGGTCAAGGTACAGCAGCAGAATTGAAATGTAGTTTGGTGCTTTGAGCGGCACCAGCCAGGATTGGGATTCGTCAGTCGTTGGTGTGGGTATCGACGACGATCTGAAGTCGCACTTACGCCCCACATTTGACAACCAGAGTGTTTACGAAGGAGGTAACTATACACTCACAGTGTCCGAGGGTGAAGGCATGGAAGCCCAGCAGGCAGTGTTCGATATTATGTTCCGGGTGGACGGTACTTATGGCGCACAGCCCGTCTTCATCATTTCTGCGGGCCTAAACTCAACCACAGGAATCGATTCTGCTGACAACGGCGACAAATTGATTCTCAAGGCTTTGAATTTGATATTCATGGGTATTCGAATCACCGCACCTCTCGTTAGGACGAGCACGTCGCTTGTATGCTCGCAGGCTCGAAGCGTCCCCATGATGGTGGAGCTACTGCTGTTCTCCGACGTGAGCCCCGTCACAGAAGCGATCCAGGATCCGATCCAAAGGCTCGTTCCATTCGGACCACCGCTTAGAAGCGCCATCCTTAACGCAACCAGCATTGCTGGACGGGCGAATGGCTCTATCATTGCCACGTATAGGCCGACCCTGGTGCCCGGATCGAATGACCCCGAGCCTCAAGGCGTCCTAACTGTGCACAACGGAACGGATGCAGTTGTAGCAGTTGACGCAACCATCATGAGGCACCAAGGAACTCGGGACGCCGCTAGCATATCATTACCGCAGTGCCTTTCGTACCTGCAGGATGCATCCACAGGTACCGCCTCAATGGGGCGAGCAGGGATTTCGCTCGATCTAGGCGTGCTGAGTGAATGTCAAGGGCGGGTGGTTATGGGACCTTCCGGAGCAGCGATGGGTACGACAGTGGCCTCCGCCCGGCTTGGTTTGGAGGAACTCACCGACATCATTCTCGTACCCTATAGGCCAGTCGTACTGGGTGCCGACTCGGACGCCTGCATACAAGCCGTAGCCTTCGGAGCAGATTCGGATAGCTGGAACACTACCACTAATTCGACGGTTACAGTGACCGTTTAGAACTTCACGTTCTGGCCAACTATCAAGCTCTAGTCAGACGTCTTCGATATCATGCAAGACTCTGTGACCGTGGGGAGTCTCAGGCCGGGGCTGACGACCAACCCCTAGAACCTGTTTCTCCTACTGTAGGAGGCTGACGCCGCCGTGACGTGGGACCGGGATGCAGTATTCCTGGGTGCTCAGAACCCATCAACCAAATCAAGCACCCCTTATAGCTCTCTACTTGCCCTGCCCTGCATACCGGGGGTTCTGCAGATGACAATTCGGCTGTGCACGGGTGGATGCCGAGGGAGCGGGAACCGCAACCAAACCAGTGGTGTCAATTCAGGAGGGCTGGACACGAGCCAAGTCAAGACGATTCCAAGCAGGGAGTACTCCTTGAGCTGGAATATCGATGTGTGTGCGAGCACAGGCGAATCAGATACGCGCACCGTCGACTGGGTGTCAAAGTCAGTGCAGAATGCTTTGGGTACCGGAGTGACATATTCGACCTCTGTGCCCAGTCTAGTGTCTTCGAGTGGTCAACGAGTCTACTAGCAGCCTGGGACATGCATTTTCTGCAGGCCGGACGGATTTGATTCATCTCTGATTGCTGGGTTGCAGCTGCCTCCGGGGGCGCTCCTCGCCGAAGTGCACGTTACCCTACTAGAAAAGGAGCGGAACGGAGCATTACAAGTTCTGGATGACTCTATCCCGCCCGTACGAAAACCGTCTGATATGCTGGAGGTTATGTCTACCGGAATGGAACCGTACGACGCGACACAGGCGCCCGGCGGCGCGATGTCCGTGTCGCGCACTGATGGCCAGGGACTGACGGCAAAGGACCTCTGGTCCATTCTCGAGGGGGTGCGACTGACAATGCAGCAGGATTCGATAGGAGGCCGGATCTTGTCCCTCCTTCCATGGTACGTGATGGCCGGGAATCTGCCGACGACGCTCGTACCTGGCAAGCCCATGCTGCTGCCGATCGACCTGCAGGCGGAAGACGACTTAAAATGGCCTCACAAGTGGAATGAGGGGGGTACACGGGATCCGCGCTCGCCTGCAGTGTCCATTTGTGCTGAAAACTAGCCGGGCAGTGTTATGGAAGCACTTCTCGATGGATATCAAATCGCTGAGGATGCCCCCTCCGGCGTGGTGACCACTCTGCTAGTCACAGCAGACCTCTACAGGCACTGGTCACTGTCCGGCGAGTATGATTTCTAGCACGCACTTGGGAAGCCAGACATGCCATCAGAATGCACATACACTACCTCTTCGTTCAGCAGCGAGCTACTAACAAGCGGTCAGCCATCCGATGTGCTGACCAAGCAAGCTAACGGCGTTGGTAACGTTGTTCTGGGTGCGACAGCATTTGAGATCGAGTGCACTCTCAGCGAGGAATTAAAAGGTGAAGATGCTAAGGCACTGTTTTAGGCAGTGAGTCAAGCCTTGTTGCAGTAGCAGTACGTGAATTTTGGTGGGATTGCCGGTCCAATCGGGAATATGGAGCACTTGCTCAATGCGACCGAGGCAAGCGCAGGTACTTCCTAGAGTGACTCACATGCGGTGCGGCTTGAACAGTTGATCATGGAGGTTACTGGGACCTTCCTGGACGTTGATGACATGCTGCTGAGCTCTGTGACATTGTCGGATCCGGTAAGGTTAGATTACTGCGAACGATTCGGGCAGGCAGTGCCGAAATTTGCTCTGACTCGGTCGATCTCTGACATAGCCAGAGCGTGCGCGGGTGGCAGCATCATCAGCGGATCAACGACGGCCCCAGTCATTTTGCCTCCAATGGAATGCCATCTGGAGGTTCAACCGAGGTATCACGCAGGAATGCTCGTTAAAACCATCGATCCAGCGGGAAACACCAGCGGGACTGGCGGGGGCCTCTCCTCTGGAGCTGGAACCAATCCATCATTTGACCCCGTGCAGCCTCTGGGAATTGACTACCGCGTGAGCCCATCGGACCCAGCAGACAACGATGAGGTAGTGGCGCTACTAAGCGGTCTGCGCCTCATGTGGCTCCCGGCAGCAAGCCATCTAACGTCAGTCGTGGAGATCACGATCCCTCACAGCCCCGGCTCGGCCGATGACCTGGTGCTGCTTCACCGGGCGAATGAAAGCCAACAGACACATCAGCCTAGGTACAGCGTAGAATGTAACTGTTCCCAACTGGAGGGCTTCGAGTCACTTGTGGCAGACGGTCTCACGGGGGAACAATCAGACACGGACATGCTCCGAATGGAGTATAACCGTGTTGTGACTGTGGATACAGAAGGTGACCCAGCTGTTGTCCCAAGATCAGTGTTGCGACTGCAAATTCAGCCGTAGGAAGGTCACGAGCTGCGACCAGACGCGGTAGAAGACCTTCTCAAACGAGTTGGATACAGGTGTTTGGATGAAGATGAAGATGGAGATGCAGATGGGAGCACTGGGTCGCAGACGTACTGCGGTGGAGATTCAAATGATGGGGAGTTTTCAACGCGTACAATCCAGGTGAGAATTGCAGGCGTGGCGACTGTGTTCGGGCACTAGGAAGTCAATGAGCACACGATGAAGGTTACCATTACGAGGGAAGAGAAGGATTAGATCGTTGATGACGGGTCCCAGTTCGATCTCTAGCCTCGAGGTGAGACCACGTTCCGTCCCATTCAGGATGGCCTGCTGCATCGATTCGCCAGAGATGCCGTGATTGAACCTTCCCAACCAAACTCTGAGGATGGATATAGAGGCCTAGCAGTCGGCAAGATCGTGGCGCGCATTGTCCGTGCTCCAAAGCAGAGCACACAGAGCGGCGATGGTGACCATCGGCTCATGCTGTTACACCCAGATATCGTTCAGATGAAGGCCGCGGAAGACAGTATGCGCCTGTAGATCGTAAATGTTGAGGGCAGGGCGATACTGGCACCTGCTGATTCCCAGGATCCTGTCCGCTGGTCGCAGTGGATCAACTGGACCGTCGCCGCCGTGCCAGACCCATTGGCACCATCGGGGGCAGCACCCATCACAGAGGGGACGTTGGATGCAGCCGGCGGGATGATGGCACCGCAATGGGATGCACGAAATCAAACCCTCACCATGGTCGGCCCTAATGCCCACGTTCCTCATTTCCTGGCATTTACTTCGTTCGTCCGCGACCTGGTACGTAGTTTGGCCTATCAGTACACAGGCACGTCCAATGCTCTGCTGGATGAAGGTGGAGCTTTAGATATTGAGGTGAAGGTGTACGGGAGAGACAGCGGCAATGATACAGTGCACGAGCCCCTTATTGGTAATGCAACCATCCAACTCACCGCACCAGAGGACCCGAGATTGGTCCTCGGGTACTTCTCGAAGCGCGACTAGGTCAAGGCTGCAGTAGGTGGGACGCTGAATTTTCCTGATCTGATTCCTTGGGCTGTTATCTCGCAAGTCGCATCTGAAGCTGTCAAATCAAAGACGAAGGGATACTTAGACTGGAAGATATCCGAGACAGCACAGGAATTACTCTCCTTGCCTAGGCGCCGCGAGCTAGGTCTTAACCTCCCGCATGCGACGGGATCGGCTCCTTTTCCTGTTGTAACTACAAGCAGGCGAGCCATTGGAGCAGGAACGCCTGCTGCCCTCGGGGAGGAGGTGAGAGTTCAACTAGTCAGGGGATTGCAGTGCGGAAGGACTTCTTACGTGGTCGCCTCTTCATCTACATCTGCTGCAGCTTCTGGTACTGGTAGCCCTGCTGCAGCTGGCAATGGGAGCGCTGTGCTCGTCACAAGGCAAGGTGCATACGTTGATGGCGTATTGTAGCAAGAACTGGTACTTGATAACCAGTAGTTTGACTCGGATTGGCATCGCTTCAACGCTGCACCCCCTGTGCTGCATTCCGTGGAGATTACCATGAGCATTGCTTCTGGTGCGGCTCAGGCGATTCCATAGGATAGCATCGTCCTGAATGTCTCAAGGGCGTGTCATCAAGCATTTAATCCAATGCCGGATGCACTTATGACGTGCCTGCAGTACTAGAGCGATTCAGGCAGCAGCGGCGGGGGTGATGGGACTGGTGCTACATCTCGGGCTCAGAGATTCGGACTGTCGCTTGAGCGGTCCACGCAGCCGAATGGAACTCTGGTTGTGGTTGCGACCATCAACATTCCAGCTGCAATGAGCGAGTTGGTGAATGAACCGTGTGACTTGCTCGAAGCGATATTGAGCTCTGTCTATCTGCGCGTGGTAGTGACATTGGTGGACGATGCAGACTCACTGCCTGATCCTATTGGCATTGTGGCACTGCACGCCATGTCCAGTCAAATGCAGGCCACCTTTGAGCCTGATGGATCCGCGCACAACCAAGAGTCAGTTCTGTCTCTTGCGGTACTCCACGTTACAATGGACCGAGCCGAGGTCGGCACGGGGTTGCGGCTGGAGCGACTGGCAGCCAACGCATCGGCCGGCGAGGTAGAAGTAGTTTCGATGGCATCGACTAGAGGCTCGGAGCCTCCTTCGACTGGTTCTACCGGTGGCCCTATCGCTGGCTCTGCTACGCCCGACTCGATTGCAGGCCCGTCGCAACCGTTTGATCCAATCACTGGAACACCTATTCCCGGCCCGTTCTTACTCGACATGCGATCCGTGAAGCCAGACGACCTATCTTCCATCACCATCCCGCGATTGCGCTGGGCCGCAGACTCAGCAGCTGTCCGACCGATCGCGGCAAAGTCTTCTACGGCACGAGGCATCTCATTGAAGTTCCTGAACAATAGTACGGCAACGGCATGCGGCCAGAGTGGGTCGAATGGGGGCGAGTGCCAGTGGGGTGACGTGGCCCGTCTCCCTGCTGTGTTCCCTCATGCGCAGTACGGCACGTGCATCGATATTATTGAAGGCATACCATCTGTTGACCAAAAATGCAACCTCGATGTGAATCAAATTTATGAGCTGCTACCTTTGCAACAGCCGACGCAGAGTGCTCTTGAGGGCGCTGTGTGGAAGGGTTGGAGGGGTGTCTATTGGGCCGATAGGAACGATCCCACTGTTCCACGATCTGCATTCGACGGAAACCTAGGTGACCTACAGGGAGTCCTACTGGCAGTGGAATCGACAACGAGCAACTAGAGTGCTTCGGATCCAGGGAGTGTGTTACTGCAAGTGCCTCTGTCCATCTACCAGGCACTCAGTCCTCCTGTTTGGAACTACGACGAAGAGGCCCCATTTGCAAGGCTGAGCTCTGAAGAGACTTTGCTTCGTAGCGGGGAGTTGATGCTAGAGATACCCGTGTTGCTGATTGATTCATCTCCTGCGCTGGTAGGAGGCACTTTGCGAGCGTTCTAGAGCGACGGCCAACAAGTTGGATTCGTGCAGTCTACAAGCCAACAGGACGGCACTGGACGGTTCAAGCTGGAATTCGGCGGAATCTACATTGACACGTCGGAGAGGGAACCACCACGTCTGTAGCTGCCGGAGGAGGAGTCCTACGATATGCCGCTATTTGGTGCCTGGGACCTGGAGGCAGAGACGGAAACTGACGGGTCTGTATCATTGAATGGTGGTGCAGTCAGGGGCCAGCTCAGTCCGTTGATTAGCCTCCCTTTGTAGCGAGCAGTGACTGCGTACACCGTCCGAATGCAGTCATCATCTTCCGCTGGTGTCATGCAGTAGGGTTCGAACACGACATCAGCTATCGGGACTGGACAGCTGAGCAGCTCCGAGCCGTGCTATCACCCGGTTCTGTCGTTCGATCCGGACTGTTTGACTGCTGCAGGGGTGCAAGGCCAGGTAGCTGAATTAAGTGTTGGCAATGATGCTTTCTTGCAACGGAGCGAGCTCCTTGTCGCTGGGTACCCGATGAACGCGAGCACATTGGAGGCATCGATGCGCTGCATTCGGGTGATACTGCGACCCATCGATGACATGGACCTGTGCGTGCTGATGCCGGGCGACGGGTTCGACCTCTAGATAGATTCGGTGGAAAGAGGCAGTGACATCACTGAGAGATTACCACAGAATGGCATCGCACTGCTACCCAAGCTCGCTGGACCGGATAAGATGACGCCTCCAGAGACGGACATGGCGCTGTTATCCAACGGAGGCGACTCGATTCGACTGAACTTCACGGTGCCAGTGGCCGTGGAGACACAGGCCGTAACAAGACTGCCTTCATGCTCTGGCCTGGTTGAGGCATCCACCCTATTACTGCTAGGCTCCGAGCCGATGTGTTCCCTCGATGAGGAGGACGGGTCGATCCTGATCCGGCTCGGCTCTGGCGCTTCGATCGTGCCCGGGGACGAGCTTGCGGTCCTTGCGGCCAGCGTCAGGAACGCCAAGGCCGCAGCTGGCACAGGACTGATCGTGTCTGGTGATGGGTCGACTGCGTTAATTGCGCCTCCTGTAGATCCTGAGAGGCCGTTCGTTGCTGTCAACGTGCCTGCTCAGGTCGGAGTCTGCGACCAGCACGTGGTGATAGACCTGACATAGAGCTCTGGAGGTGCAAGCCGACCGATGCTAATGACAATCACTGCATCATCCACAATGCCTGAGGAGGCCGAAGCCATGCTGCAAGCTCTGGTTAACAGTTCTCTTACTGATGTGACCACAACCACGCTATTGCTCAAGATTCCGATCGTGCAGACAGTGGAGCAAATGCTAAGCAGCGACGTGCTGGTGCTGGTCCGTGGTCACACAGTATGGTTCAACGTAACTCTCACCAACTGGCTCGGTGCCTCATCGACGCCCCCATCGATAGATGCAGCAGCGGCAGCGACCAGGGGCAGCATGATATCGACCGAACTACTGCTGGATCAAGGAGCTATACAGATCGAATCCATCGGTGGAGTGGTGAGGCGTACCCAGCGAAGCCAATCGATCAAGTTGTCCTCTCGGGCATCGCTCTCTGCGGTGCAGTGCGACGGGGCTGGGGGTGCGGATTTGACCCAGACACTCCGATACACGTGGTTTTTCGGGACATCATAGTCAAATACCGGCATAGAAGTAGTCTCGACTATGCGTGCCAGTGTGCTGACTCAGGCGGAACGGATCCGGTCAGGGACTGCCAATATGTCACCTATCCATATGATGTCAATACCGTCTAGTTCTGCATCTACTAGTGACACCACGAATGGACAACCCTCTATCACGCTGCCTCGGGGGACACTTCGTGCGGGGAACGTATACGTGTTCTTAGTAGAGGTGGAGGTGCTGCAAGGCGGAGAACCACTATCGCCTCCCATGCGATCGTTCGAGGCGGTGGCAGTGCAGGTGACCAGGACACCCATTGACATTGGGTTCGTCGGGGGCAGCAGGGGCGTGTCGAGCATGCGGGATCAGACAATTCGGCTCCGGACTCCGCTGGACACAGATTTTGCTCCAATCGGGACAGAAACCGGGACCGGGCTCGACGTGGGCTACGATACTGATGCTTTGATTCATCGGACGTCTGTGGGGTGGAGCTGTAGCCCTGTTGCAGGTCTGCTGCCCAATTGCAGAGATGGAGTTGAGGCTGCCCTCCAGCTTGCATCAAATGAGACGACCGTAGCACTCCTATCAGAGGCGTTGTTGCCACTGGCGGGCCAAGAGCTATTGTTTCGCGCTACTGCCAGGTCTTGGCTGGAGGATCGATCCACAGGGAGGGTGGCCTCATCGACGGGTGTGAGCACTGATGTATCAACGGTGATGCTATCAGTGCTATCTGTGGATCTGCCCACAGTGAGCATCACGGTGCAGGGAACGGGACCAGTCGTGCACAGAGAGGATGGGACGAGGATTGTAGCGGCCTCCGGGAAATTAGCTCTCATGGCGTCCATCGGAGCAATGTCAGCCGAGCTGCAGGCACGGACGCAGCTGCGATGGACTTCGGTGACCGGCGACCTCCCCGAATCGGCCATCGGACCCGACGCAGTGGCAGCAGATGTATTCCAGTACTTCAGAACTGGCCTTGATTCGGAATCGCTAGTCATTCGCCAGGGTGTCCTAACGCCAGGTACGATGTATTCGTTTACTGCGACTCTGTCCCTGGCTGGCACTACAGGTGCAGGAGCAGCCATCACGAGTACGGCCACTGTTTATGCTGGTCTGCCGCCTTACGGAGGGGTACTGCAGGTGGCCAATGCATCGGGGGTAGTCGGAGGTGGCGGGGTAGCAATCAACGAAGAATTCACCCTCAGTGCCTCGCTATGGTCAGGCTACATGGTGGATTCAAGGGTGCTGGAATTTGCTTTCTATGTAAACACAGGTGATGGTGTGAGAGTGGGCGATCGAATGAGCGGTGCATCTGCCCTTGCGTGGCTACAAGAGGATGCCACGGTGGCGCTGCGAGGGTTCTCTCCTGAGTCTTCTCTCACCACGGCATTGCCTCCGGCCGAAGGAGGGAACAGTGGATTCGTAGTCATCGTACTCGTAGTCAGGGACGTATTTGGAGCTGCGACCGCCGTGGCTCAGGAAGTCGAGGTGTAGTTCCCGATCTCTGAGGAGAATCGCGATGATCCTGAGGCATGGTTAGGGGTAGTCGGGGGTCTGCTAGAAGCCGCTGGTACTGACGTGCGGTCATCCAATAGCGAGGCTGCACTGAGGAGAGTGGGCGAGGCAGCCGTCATGACCCAGGGTTTGGACGCCGCAAGCGAGGGTGAGGACGAGGTTTCGCAGGCGGTGGCAGCGAGAGCCAAGCAGGCCAGGGAGGCAGTTCTCGAGCTCGTGGGGCGAGCAATCGAAGGTTCTGATGCCACTGACGACACGGTACAACAGGCAGCGAAAGTCACGGGCGGGGTTCTGAAGGGAGCGGCGAGGACCACCCAGCGCATGGCAACTGCGGCTGTGTCGAACGTAGCACAGGTGCTGAGTTCTCGAGTCGCTGCTGCATCCACCGGGAATGGGGGCAGTGGGTCGGTTGATCCCGGCTCCGAGTTAGATGAGACGGCAGCGATTGGCATGCAAGATAGCGTGGCTCAGCGGGTACTGGCGGTGCTGGCCACTGTGGCCAACACAGAGACGGAGGCAAAGGTACTTGTAAGGGCAGGTGGGGCCTCCGAAGACGTGCAGGCATTGGCCGGTGAAGGCGATTCCCTCCCTAGTACTGGGGGGATCGTGGAGGCAGCGATGCTGCTGAGCAGGGCCTCTTTGCTCGGTGCTATCCCTGGGGAGACACCCGTTGTTCTCCGAGATGGAGGGCAAGAAGAGGTCAGTGTCGCTAACAACGGGAATGAAACGCTGGCGTTGGAATCGGGCGCCGTTTCCACGAGGGGATACGGCAAAGGGTCCCTGTTGCTGATTTCAGGGAGAATGCAGCTGGGAGCGTATTCCACAGTGAACCTTGGGGCTGATGGCCGCAGACTTCAGGGGTCAGGCGATGATGGCGGAGGTGTTTCTGGGTCGGCCATTGGACTACCGATTACGGATTCCTCGGCCCAATCTAGTGTTGCAGCTCAATCCGCACAGCGGTTGGCGCAGTACTGCCTCGGCGAGTCAGAAGGGGCCTCGGCTGTAGATGTAGACTCATGGAACGCCACAACTGCAGGTTTTGTGCTCGTATACCCGAACATATCACGACGAACAGATGGCTCCGGAAACCGTGCAGATGTTCTGGATGCCAGCGTGCTTGAATGGGACTCCGCTCCACATTCTCTTGGAACAGCGAGCGTAGAGTTATCGGCCGGAGATGCACAGAGCGCGCTTATCGATGCCATCGCCAGGCAGTCCGACCAGGGAACATCTTACGATACCACGACGACCACCACGGCAGAGACGATCCCCGGGTGGTCATGTACTGCTGTAAGTGCCAACTTGTTCTCCTCATCGGATGGGACTCTCCTTGACCTCCCATCCATAGGCGCCGAGGCTTGCATCATAGTGCCAAGAGACTTATCGGAACCTGCACAGCCCCTTGATGGACCCATCGTGCTCCTGCCAGGGAACTCAAACGACTCGGCATCGAGTGCATACGCAGATGAAGCTGCAAGTCTGTCCGATGCATCGACTGGGCTGCCTGTGGCCTCGTGCATGTACTGGAGCGATGCCGCAAACCAGTGGCAGGGAGACGGATGCCGGGCCGTGGCTGTCACTGCCACATCGATTGTGTGCAGATGCACTCACCTGACCGATTTCTCAGGGCGATTTGAGCTCCTTCTGAGCGAGAATAAGGCAATCTTGCGAAGGGGTGGGTCTATCACCGCGCAAGACCTGGTGCGGAACCTAAGGACGGCAATCACACTGGCTTGCATCACCGGTGTAGTGCTAGTGGCCGGCGTGGTGACTTTACAGCTCGATGTGGCCCAGCATCGTGAGTTCACCTACAATCTGCTACAAGACCCGGAAGTGGCCTTTATGCGCGGTCTTATCCGGATCGAGGGGTGCAACGAGACACTCAGGGAACTAGTGGAGAGGAAGGAGGGGGGGCAGGTGGCGAAACTACTGGGTGAGAGTAGTGAGTCTATGACTGCTGATGCTGCTGCTGCTGGTGCTGGACTATCTGCCGGGGTTGCTGCGGTGGATACGTCGGGATGGTACGGATCGTTGACCGCCAGTTTGACATGCCTAGCACCAGCTGCTCCACTAGTATTTCCCGGTCAAGTACCTCCTGGTCAAACGACTGAGCGCGATTCATAGAATCGTGACTCTTCGCCATATAGTAAGAAAATGCAGGATACCCGCGGCGGTAGCACGTCCAATGAAAACGTTCGTCAAGCCGATGTGGACACGGCGACTAGAGTGGACGCTGACGTTGTCGCAGAGCCACCAGAAGGCATTTTCGCTCCGAATCACACCCCTCGCCAGCGCCGCGCCGTGGACATCCGCAAGACAGTCGGACGGGTGGCACGAGCTCTTGGTGCTCCTTACCTGCACACGGCACTCGACAGAGAGGACACGAGCGGCGTAAACCAGTCCCTGCAAGAACTGCGAGCGCAGTACAGGAGCCGATAGAAAAAAGGTCATCTGCAAGAGATGATGAAACTAGGCCGTGTACATGCCGAGATGACGATCCCTGGGGCTGCAGAGTTCCAGGCGATGCAGAAAGAATCCAGTTTATCGCTTTCTGCCCAGGATCCGAGCCGGAGTGGCAAAGCATGCGGCCATTGTTGTGTGCTTGCCCGGGTGAGCCAGGGGGAAGTGTTCCGTTACCTCTCTGGACTTGTGCGGCGCCTCCATCGTGGTGTTACTATTGTTGACGGCATGACTGCAAAGCAATTCGGAAGCGCGAAATCTGTGGCAGCAAGGCTCCGGCGGCGAGTCAAGGCTGGATCCGCATTGAAGAGGACGCCGGAGCTATCGCAAGCTTAGGGCTTATTTAAGAGCCCAGGGAAAAGAGTGGCGAGCGGGGACAGGCGGCGATCCGTGGCCCACTTTGCAGCTTTCGCAGCGGCTTCTAGTCGCATGATTCCGGTGGAGAGTGTGATCCAGAGCAACGATCAAGACGAAGAGCAGGAACAGGAGCAGGGCGCCCCGATCAGTAACACTGTCGGCAGCAGATCGTTGATTTCTAGAGAGTCTGAACCACTTACTCCAAACGCATCATCGGTAGAAGTAGAAGTCGGAGCGAGTTCAAGTACTGTGTTAGCCGATGCAGCTGCAACAGCAGCCGGGCGCAATCGAGGCAAAGGGCAAGGAGGAGAACCAAACCCCGCTTCCAATGCTTCAAGCACAGGCAGGGTCACATCCTCATCGTCCAAGGAGTCTTAGAAGCCGCGCGATGCATCCAATGACGACAGCTATGGCCTGCATGGACTTCGCAGCGCCAACGTGTGCGCTCGAGTCTGGACCTTGCGATGGACCATCCTGCAGCTATGGAGCGCCCGTCTCATGTACGACCACATGTACCTTGGACCCTTCTTGGCCTTTAGGTATGCGAGTGATCGCGTGTATCGGTTTGGCATCTTGCTTGCAGTCGTGTTTGCTACCATGGCAGTAACCGTGTTCTTCTACAGCCTGATAGGGGTCGATCGGTCGGGGATTGACGAAGACGGGGATGGCATTGATGACGTGGCCCCGCTGTCAATGCAAGAAAGAATGGTTTTCGCCGTGATTGCAGCGCTGAGCAAGTTTCCCATCGTCCTACTGCTAGGCAAGCTGATGTCGGCTGCCTCAGAGGAGCAATTCAAAATGAGATACTTCCCCTTATGGAGGGAGATGGAGGTGCGGGGGGCGGCAGAGGCGCATCTGGGGCTCAAGCTGCAGCACCTGAGGCAATCACTGAGAATCCTTCGCACGAGGCGGCTGGCTCATTGCTACGTGCAGTCCAAGAGCGTGGCAGGAGACCCTGTCCTAAAAGAGGTGGATCGTCTCCTCAGTATCGATGCCTTCCAGCAAGAGCGGAAAGACACAGTCGGAGGGATGGCAACAAGCAGCAGCAGCGGCATCGACATCGGCACTAGCACCGGCAACGAAAGTCATGTTGCTAGTGTTAGGGAATCCGACGACACTGTCGTTTCTTCGAGGACCAACGGTAGAAATATGTACGTTACAAGTGCATCTCTGGATGAGCTTGCCGCTGCTGACGTTGCGCTGCACTCGCACGAGACGAGACAGCGACGGATCCTGGACCTGCGTAGCCGGCTGCAGATGCTGCACAGCGAGCGGCTGAGGCTCGAGATTGCTAGACTGGCCGCTGCAGCAGGCCATGAACTCACGCGTGGGCACCGATGCCAAGTTGACTTCTTCGGGTTTCGAGTGTCCACAATGTGGTGCCAACGATTTACTGCAAAAAGTGCCAGCCGGCGTGTGTCTGCTTTTGAGGACTTAGCCGCCGCTGTGCGCGAGTACGAGCATCTGCCGAAGTCTGAGAATCATTCCGTGGGACAGGACCATGGCAGACGCAGCAAGGGGCACGTTTCTTCTGCCGGTGCTGATTCTTAGGGTCGCAATGAAGTCGATCTGGTTGCGACAGTCCCCAAAGCGGGTCTGTCTTCGTCTCTTGAAAGCAGGGACGACATCCTGAACGCAACTAGCCTAGGGTGGTTGGAACCGCCCGAATGCATGCTGTGGTGTCAGTTCTGTCTCTATGCATGCAACCGACACCCGCTTCAGAAGAGAGAATACCTGTTGCATGAGTACGCCACGCAGGGACGACCACACAGCGCATGTTGGTGTGGCCGCCCTGACCGGCTTCCTTCGATTACTCGCTGGTCGCCAAAAGCCTACCAAGATGAAGCTCATTTTCTGATGCATGGTCGACCCTCAGTCAAGTGTTCCTTCTGTGTGAACATGCGGCTCGGGCCTCTCAAAGCGCTGCAGATGCCGTGTATGGTGGTAGAGGCAGCACCTATACAGGCTGATTCGCTCTAGACATGGGGAGAGGAAATGGATCTGCAGGAGGCTATGCTCCAAGGCATGCTGGCGGATGCTATAGCTGCTAAGCATGAGGACACCAAGATCGATCAAGAGGTGCACGAGACTGGTATACGCGGCGAGAGCAAACGGGCTAGTGCGGCTACAGCTGATGGTGGTGCAGGTGCTGGTACAGGGATGCATGGTCACCATCACAATGAGCGTATTAGCCGAAGGAGAATTGCAATTCTACGATCTCGCCAGAGCCGACCCTCTGGTCTTGGGGGTGTAATTGACCAGTACCAGACGAGTAAACCTGATCTCGATCGATCAAAAACAGCGGCGAGCGTGCGGCCAGCAACAAGAACAGCTTCTGTGGCGGGGTCAACGAGCAGCTCAGCTCCAAGCAAGATGGCGGTTCTCCATCGCGCACTCACCGCACCGATGGCAGAGGCCGAGGATGTCCTACAGGAGGAACTGGGCCACTTCTTCGGCCAGGATATCGTGATGGATGAGATACTGCACGCTACATTGCGGGACAGGCCGCAGCCGGGAATCGCTGGAGCCAAGAAGAGAATCTTCAGCTTCGTGATCCTCGGCCTACTGATTGCTTTCACCCTCTGGTACGTGCTTGCATTCGGCATCTACCACGGAGACGCGATCGTGGGTGATTTCCTCTCTGATTTCTGGACGGCTCAGGGCCTGACTTTCTTCGTATTCGAACCGATGATATCACTCGGACTCATTGCATTGCAGGTCGCGGTGCTTCCAGTCGTACTGATGAGCACGCGATGGCTGCCGTGCTTCGGCACACGTACTGAAGCTATCGCCGTGGAGCAGTCGCACGTTCTCCGCGGGAGGATCGAGAACGTGACTTTGCTTCAGGCTACGGGTGCAGCTGCGGGAGTGGGAGCGACTGAATCGCTTGTCCTTTTCTCTGCCCTGTCTGCCCTTGCACCGGCTTTCCTAGGAGTAGGTGGGGGCGGCTTATTGGACGGACCTGAACAGCAGTCTCTCCTGATCAGAGAGAGGCAGCAGCAGCGGCAGCGGGGGTAGGGGCAGGCTGCAGCGGGCGGGGGTAGCAGCGGTAATCACGGTCGCGATGACGATGAGTCGATGAAAGAGAGGCGGGATACAGCCATGCAGGAATCGATGCTCGAGGAGTTTGTGCAATATCGATTCCGAAGCGCGCTGACAGAGGGGAGTGAGTTCCTGCAGAAACTACGGGACGAGGTCAATGGCTGGATTCACGAGCTGAATCGGCCAGAGGAGGGTAACAGGAAGGCGCTGATCGCAGGGAGCGGGGCAGCGGATAATGTTGTGGTTATGGGTGAAGACGCAAGTGCCGGCAGGATCAAAGGCAAGAACGATATCAGGATCACGGACATAGACTGTGACGAGGGTAAAGGTGGACATGGACATCCAGGGGTAAAGGGGACACGGCCTCACGCGGGTGCGGTCACACGAGATCAGGCCCCTGTGATCACTGTCGCGAATGTCGCCACCGATAAAAATACTCAAGAGATAGTATCTGCTCAACGACTGGAACAGGTCCTCGCTGCCATGCAGAGGGCTTTGGAGCGCGCACTGGCGAAGAATAGACAGTATTTGCGGGCCAATCTACAGGAGAGTGCTAGGACAGGGAGTGGTGGAGGGAAGAGAGTCACAGCTGCCGTGATGGAGGCCATGGCAGCGGCCAAAGCTGTCCCAAAACGGAAATCTGAGAAGAGCCAGAAGGACAAGACGGGCTAGACGATGGCTGCCATCACCAACGAGAACAGGGCCAGGCAAGAAGGAGAATCAATGGGCCAGGGACGTCGTGCTGCTATTGAAGCCACGGTGGCACCGGAAGGACCCAATGCAGGCATTGACACTGGCACTGGCACTGGCACTGGCCAACAGAACACACGTATCGCGGCAAAACCGGCCGTGATTCACCTTCAGGAACACCTCAACGACACAGGGATAGAGTCAGGTCCAGAGCTAGGGGCTGAGAGTGAGAATGGGTCTCTAGACGTGCCACGACATGCTGAGAATGGCAATGCAGCTGGAAATGCCTCGATATGCGACGGCAACACCGGATAGGATTCCTTGAGCGCTGTTGGGTCGAGGGCAGTTCAAGGAGGCGCTGAAGATGGAGATGGTGGTGGGGATGGAGATGGAGATGGGATATTCTTGCCTGTAACCGCGTCCGTTGGCTTATCCCCCCATGGTATCGCCCCGTGTGAGGTCGAAGCTGGATCAAGCCCGAGGCAGAAACAACCGAGACCCAATCATGACAATCATGAGTCGAGGTCAGATGCCGGTGGCTCTCGAAATGCGTCGGTAGCCGACGCAAATGGCGATGTTGATACTAGCTCTGTGTAGAACGAAGACTACGCACGAGCCGAGGGTGACCGCGAGGATGAAGATGAGGATGAAGTTGAGGATGTCATGCTGGGCCAGGTAGATTTCATTGACCCCGAGGTGCTGCTAGGTGAATATCAAGTGTAGGACCATGCCCAGGACACTAGGCACGGACATGTTGGTGCTAATTCTCTACATGGCCACATAAGGTCTGGCACTGAGATTGACATGGGGTTACAGTATGGAGGTGGTGAATCGGGCGGCGGTGTACCAGCTGGGGCAGGTGGATCCGATTCAGGCGGGGAGTTGCTTGC